>Ga0153928_1000056_pt1 | contig 57245 bp, 50 predicted proteins | sample TSNJ012MetaG_FD_106656 | JGI IMG/M metagenome (GOLD analysis project Ga0153928, IMG submission 106656) | Attine ant fungus gardens microbial communities from New Jersey, USA - TSNJ012 MetaG | ecosystem: Host-associated > Fungi > Mycelium > Unclassified | place: USA: New Jersey, Wharton State...
CATAGGCAGAATAGTTCTCATTCGCCTTTTCAATTACGACAGCGTAGCGCATTAACCCCTCTCCTTCAGACCGGCCTGCTTCAAAATGCTATTGAGCGTTCCTGGCGCCACATCATCCGAGAATTTTCCAGCAACTGTTACTCGGCCCGGTTTTCGCGAATGTTTGTACTGCCGATGACTGCCTTTCGTCCCAATCAAAAACCAACCATCCGCCTCCAGGAGGCGGATCACTACCCGGACCTTCAACATCGAGTGCGTCGGGCCTTTACCGCCCGCCCGCCGCCGCGACCTTGGCGATGGTCTGCGCCGGGATGCCTTTCTGGCCGTAGCGCTCCCGGAACGGCTCGGTGTCGATCTCCTCGAGCTCGATCTTGCCGGCGAGCACCTTCGCCTTCCATTCCTCCTGCACCGGAATGTTGGCGTGGAACTCGGGCATGACTTCCTTGGCGAACAGCTCGAGGCTCTCGCAGATATGCTCGTGGGTGTTCTGGCCCGCCTGGTTGAGGAAGATCACCTGATCGATGTGCGAGGTCTCGAACTTGCGCAGCTTGGCGCGCAAGGTCTCGGGCGAGCCGACGAGGCCACCGCGCAAAGCCTGGTCGGCGGCTTCCGGGTTGGCGCGCTTCCATGCCTGGTATTCGTTCCACATGTTGACGGTGCCGGGTGCCGGCCGCTCGCGCGATTGCGAGGCGCCGTAATAGCGCAGCGCGAACTGGAAGAACGTCGCCCCGTCGGCGCGGCGGCGCGCTTCCGCGTCGGTCTTCGCGCACATGAACATGCTCACCAGCGCGATGTTCGGATTGACCTGATAATCGGCGAGCTTGGTCAGGCGCTTGGTGATGTTGTTGTAGTAGGAGTGCACCCAGGCGTGGGCGGCGTCGGCGCTGACGAACTGGAAGCCGAGCGCGCCGATCCCGAAACGGCCGGCGCGCCCGATGGTGTCGAGCTGCGAGCATGCCATCCACAGCGGCGGATGCGGCTTCTGCAGCGGCTTCGGCACCACGTTGCGCAGCGGGAAATGGAAATAACGGCCGTCGTATTCGCTGCCGCCGTCCTGAAACATTTGCAGCACCGCCGGGACCGCGTCCTCCCACACGTCGCGCTTGTCGCCCATGGTGCGGCCGAACGGCTCGAGCTCGGTGATGCTGGCGCTCTCGCCCATGCCGAACTCGACCCGCCCGTTGCTCAGGAGATCGAGCGCGGCGACCCGCTCGGCGACCCGGGCCGGATGGCTGGTGGTGAGCTGGATGATGCCGTGGCCGAGCCGAATGCGCCTGGTGCGCTGGCTGGCGGCGCCGAGGAACACCTCGGGGGCGGGCGAATGCGAATATTCCTCGAGGAAGTGATGCTCGACCACCCAGGCGTAGTCGTAGCCGTGGGCGTCGGCGAGTTCGAGCTGCGTGAGCGCGTTCTGATAAAGCTTCAATTCGCTGTCCGCCTGCCACGGGCGCGGGAGCTGCAGTTCGTAGAAAATGCCGAATTTCATGGGCTCACCTGGGTTCCGTCGCTCGATTCAGCGGCCAGCATAGGGCCGGGCCGGGTTGATTCCAATCACCCTACATCCCGCGAAACTTGGCCGGGCGCTTGGCGTGGAACGCCTCGACGCCTTCGCGGAAATCCTCCGACGTGCGCAGGCGACTGTAGCAATGGCCCTCCAGCTCGATCGCGATCGAGAGCGAGGAATCCTCGGTGTCGTTGAGGAGCTTCTTGGCGGTGCGCTGCGCCAGCGGCGCAAAGCCGCGCAGCTCCTCCACCAGCGCGTCGGTCGCGGCCTCGAGCTTGTCGTCGGCCATGCACTCGGTGGCGATGCCCCAGTCGTAAGCCTGCCGGCCGGGAATGCGCTTCGAGCGCATCACCATGTCCTTGGTGCGGGTGATGCCGATGATCTTTTGCAGGCGCGCGGAGCCGCCCGAGCCAGGGATCTGACCGAGCCGCTGCTCGGGCAGGGCGTAGAGGCAGGTCTCCGAGACGAGGCGGAAATCGCAGGCGAGCGACAATTCGAAGCCGACGCCGAAGCAGTAGCCGCGGTTGGCGGCGATCACCGGCTTGCCGCAGCGCGCGGGCGCGGCGACGTTCCAGGCGAGCTTCGAAACGTGTTCGGGCGAAGCCTCGATGAAACCCTTGATGTTGCCGCCGCTCGAGAAGTGCTCGCCCACCGCCCTGAGCACGATGATGCGCACGCGTGCGTCCTCGTCGAGTGTTTCGAAGACGAGACGCAGCTGGTCGCGCTGCGGCATGGCGATCACGTTGAGCGGCGGCCGGTCGAGCACGACGTCGGCGCGCTCGCGGTCGGGATCGATCTCGACCCGGAAACCGTCGAGCGCGGCCAGGCGCGGATCGGCGAAGGCATAGGCTTGCGTCATGCGGCGGTTCCTCGCGCGGCACTCTCAGGTTCGTACTCGCCGGCCACAAGCTTGCGGCGCAACAGCTTGCCGACCGGCGATTTCGGGATGGCGTCGACGAAAACGTAGCGGCGCGGCCGCTTGAAATCGGCGAGGCCCGAGCCGCGGCAGAAGCGGTCGAGTTCGTCGGGCTCGACCGGCGCGGCGCGCTTGACGAAGGCGGCGACGATCTTGCCCCAGCGTTCGTCGGCGAGGCCGACGACCGCGACTTCGGATACGGCGGGATGCAGCGACAGACTGCTCTCGATCTCGACCGGCGAGACGTTCTCGCCGCCGGTGATGATCATGTCGTCGACCCGCCCGGTGACGAACAAATCGCCCTCGGCGTCGACGTAGCCGGTGTCGCCGGTGAAATACCAGCCGGCGCGAATGGCGGCGGCGTCCGCTTCCGGCCGGCGCCAATAGCCGTCGAAGGATTCATCGCCCGCGAGCAGCGCGATCACCTCGCCCTCCTGGCCGACGGGGGCGACCTCGTCGGGCGTCGCCGCGCCGAGCTTCACCACCCGGACCATCTGGTTGATGCCGGCGCGTCCGGCCGACCCCGGCTTGCGCGGCGCGTTCTGGTCGATGGTGAAGGTGTAGATTTCCGAGGAGCCGTAATGGTTGACGAAGAGGTCCGGCTTGAACGCCTGATCGAGAGCTTGGAGCAAGCCGTCGGTCATGGGCGCGCCGGCAAAGCCGAGCTTGCGCACCGAGCCGACGTCGCTCGCGGCAAAGCGCGGGTGGTGAATGAGATCGTGATAGAGCGTCGGCACCAGATAAAGGTTGGTGATCCGCTCGGCCTCGATCAGTTCCAGCGTCCGCTCCGCCGAAAACCGCGGCAGGCAAATGAAAGCACCGCCGACGAGCGACATGGCGAGGAGCGAGCGCACGCCCATGGTGTGATAGAGCGGCATGACGCCGAGCGTGCGTTCGCCCGGGGCGTAAAGATTCTGCGCCACGTGGGCAAGCGCCGCGGCGCGTTCGGCATAATGGCGGCGCGGCACGCCCTTGGGCCGCGCCGTTGTGCCTGACGTGTAAAGCATCACCGAGACGGCCTCGGGCCCCACGCGCGCGCTCGCCGGCTCGGCGTCGGCGGCAATCAGATTGTCGAACGCGATGTCGGGCGTATCGGCGATGCCGACCGCGATGCGCGGGCGCGCGTGTGACTCCTTCGATCCGGCGACCGCTTCGGCCGACACCGGCTCGTAAACCACCGCCTTGGCCTCGGCGTCGATGAGCAAATAATCGAGATCGTCCGCGGTAACGCGCCAATTGACCGGCGTGACGATGATGCCGGCGAACTGGCAGGCCCAGTGGATGGTCGCCGCCTCGTAGCGGTTCTGCAGCACGGTGACGAGGTGATCGCCCGGTTCGAGCTCCAGCTCGTCGAAGCCTTCGACCAGCGCGGAAATCCGGCGATGCCAGGCCGCATAGGTGAGCCGCACGTCGCCGTCGACGATCGCGAGCGCCTGTGGATCGCGCGCGACACTGGCGAGGAAGCTGGTGCCGAGATCAAGCATGGCCGGTCTCTTTATTGTTGTTACCCTCGCGCAGGCGCAGTGCCGCGTCGAGCGCCGCCGCGATGATCGGCACGTAACCGGTGCAGCGGCACAGGTGGCCGGTCAAGAAGATCCGGAGGTCCTCTTCGCGCGGGTCCGGGTTGGCGCGCAGATAGCCGTCGAGCGACATCAGGATGCCGGGCGTGCAGAAGCCGCATTGCAGCGCGTGATGCCGGCGGAACGCCTGCTGCAGCACCGAGAGGCGTCCGGGCTCTGGCGCAAGCCCTTCCACGGTGCGCAGCTTGGCGCCGTCCGCCTGCACCGCGAGCATGAGACAGGCGCGGGCCGGCACGCCGTCGATTTCGATGGTGCAGGCGCCGCACACGCCGTGCTCGCAGCCGACGTGGGTGCCGGTCATGCCGAGCCCGTGGCGCAGGAAGTCGGTGAGCAGCATGCGCGGCTCCGCCTGCCCCTCGACCGCGCGGCCATTGAGTTCGAAGGCGACGCGGTGACGCTGGTCGGCGCTCAGGCGCGGCATTGGCGCGCCTCCGTGATGGCGGCGCGGCCGAGCCGGCGCACCAGCTCGCGCCGGTAGTCCGCCGTGGCGTGCAAATCGTCGCGCGCGTCAAGCGCGCCGGCGATGCGGTCGAGCGCCTTGTCGAGCGCGGTGCCGTAGAGCGGCAGGCTATCGAAGGCGACCGGACGATCGGCAACGCCGCCGATCGCAAGGCGCGCCTCGCGCTCGCCCGCGATCGCCGCGCAAGCGACGATGGCGAAGTCGCCGTGGCGGCGCGCGAACTCGCGGAAGGCGTAGCCGTGACCGGATCGCCGGCGCGGCACGATCACCGCTTCGATCAGTTCGTCGTCCTCGCGCGCGGTCGACATCAGCCCGGTGAAGAAGTCGGCGGCCGGTACGCGGCGCAGCCGGCGCCGGTTCGAGAGCACGATTTCGCCCGCCAGCGCGAGCAGCACCAGCGGGATTTCCGCGCTCGGGTCGGCGTGCGCGATCGAGCCGCAGACGGTGCCGCGGCTGCGCGTCTGCGCATGGCCGACGAACGGCAGCGCGCGCGCCAAAAGCGGCTGCGCGTCGGCAAGCTCCGGCCAGGCGGCAAGCGTCGCTTGGCGCACTGCGGCGCCGATGCGGATGGCGTCGCTTTCGCGCGCGATCGCATCGAGCCCGGGAATGCGCATGATGTCGAGCACGACATTGGGCCGGGCGAGGCGGGTCGAGAGCAGTGGCAAGAGCGACTGCCCGCCCGCGAGCACGCTCGCCTCGCCGCCCTCGGCGGCAAGCACCTCGTGCGCCTCGGCAATGCTCTCGGCGCGCACGTAATCGAAGCGCGCGGGCTTCATGGCGCCTCGCGCTCGGACGAGCGGATGCGCGCGGAAAGCTTCGCGGGCGTGAGCGGCAGGTCGAGCGAAGCGACCCCTAGCGCGTCCGCCACGGCGTTGGCGATGCACACCGGCGTCGACATGCAGTTGCCTTCACCCACGCCCTTGGCGCCGAGCGGTGTGAACGGGGAGGGGGATTCGGTGTGCAGGATGAGCGGCGCCGGCACTTCGGTTGCGGTCGGCAGCAGATAATCCGCGAAGGTGCCGGCGAGGAACGCGCCGTCGGGCGCGTAGGCGTATTCCTCATAAAGCGCGGCGCCGATCGCGTGGGCGAGGCCGCCGGTGATCTGCCCGGCCACCATGCCGGGATGCAGGATGCGGCCGCAGTCATGCATCGTCACGTATTTGTCGATGCGCACCGCGCCGGTGTCGCGGTCGATTTCGACGCCGCAGAAATCGAAAATGAAAGAATGGCAGAGCTGTGCGTTGATTTCGTCGACGTCGTTCGGCGCCGTGAGTTGCGGTGGGGTCCAGAAAATGGTTTCGCGCAATATGTGATCGCCGTCGGGCGCGGCGCCGGGTGACCAGTGATCGCCGGCCGCGATCCGTCCGAACGGCAGCGCATTATCGGGATTGCCGCGGGCGCGCAGCTTGCCGCCGACGAACTCGATCTCCTCGGGAGGAACGTTGAACTTCCCGGCGGCGCTGCGCGCGAGCCGTTCGCGCAGCCGCACCGCCGCCAGGTGCACCGTCCCGGCGACCGCGGGCGCAAAGCGGCTGGAATAATTGCCCGAGGCGATCGACCAGGCGTCGCGCGCGGTGTCCACATCGCCGATCACCCGAACATCGGCGGGCTCAAGCCCGAGCACGTCGGCGACGATTTGTGCCGCGACGGTGCGATGGCCCTGACCCTGCGGAGTCGAGGCGATCTGCACGCTCACCGCTCCGACCGGATCGAGCGCAATCGTTGCGGTCGCCTGCGCGCCGTTTTTAGGTCCCGCGAGACGGCGCTCCTCGGGCGTGAGCACGGTCGTGATGTAGCCCATGTTGGAGACGCTCGGCTCGACCACGGCGGCGACGCCGACGCCGTAGATGCGCCCGTGCGAGCGCGCGGTTGAGCGCCAGGCGAGTAGTTTTTCGAGGCCGCCCTCTTCGACAGCCTTGTCGATCGCGCGCGCGTAGTCGCCCGAATCGAGCAGGCCGCCGGTCGCGGTGCGGTACGGGAACGCGTCGCCGCCGACGAGGTTGCGGCGGATCACGTCGAGCGGATCGAGCCGCAACTCGACCGCGATGCGCTGCATCAGGCGTTCGAGCGCGTAGTAGACCTGCGGGCCGCCGAAGCCCCGGTTGAGCCCGCTCGGCGTCTTGTTTGTGAGCACGACGCGATTGCGCACGGCGACGTGGCGGATGTCGTAGGCACCGGTGAGATTGCCGTGCATGCGATAGAGGGTCGCCGGCTCGGGCGCGCGCAAATGCGCGCCCACGTCTTCGACTTGGTCCCAGTCGAGCGCGCGGATGCGTCCGTCGGCGTCGACCGCCGCCGCCAGGCGCGTGACGCGATTGGTGGCGGAAACCGAGCCGACGAGATGCTCGAGCCGGTCCTCGATCCATTTGACCGGGCGGCCGGCGACGCGCGCGGCAATGCCCATGAGCACCATGTAGGGCACAAGGCCCTGCTTCACGCCGAAGCTGCCGCCCGCGTCGGGCGGCGTGCGCAGGCGCAGGCGATTGCCCGGCACCTTGAGCGCGCGCGCCATGACGGCATGCAGGCTGAACGGTCCCATGAAGTTGGCGAGAATGTCGTAGGCGTCCTCGCCCGCGTCGTAGTCGGCGACGACGCCGGAGGTTTCGATCGGCGTGCAGGAATTGCGCGGATAGCGGATCTCGACCGCGATGCGGTGCGGCGCCGCCGCGAAGGCCGCCTCCGGGTCGCCGTAGCGAAACGTGCGGTCGCTCGCGACGTTCGAGCCGAGCTTGTCGTGCAAGGTGGACGCATCGGGGGCAAGCGCCGCGAGCGGATCGACCACGGCCGGCAACGGATCGTAATCCACCTCGATGAGGTCGAGGGCGTCCTCGGCGAGGTAGCGGTCCGCCGCCACTACCACCGCCACCGGCTCGCCCACGTAGCGCACGCGCTCGACCGCGATCGGCCAGCCTTCGAGCGGCGCACGGAGCACTGGCACGAGCGGCGCCGAGAGCGCGCTTACGTCGGCGCCGGTGATCACCGCAGCGACGCCCGGCGCGGCGGCCGCGGCCTTGACGTCGATCGCGCGGATATTCGCATGCGCGTGGGAGGAACGCAGGATCGCCGCGTGCAACGTGCCGGGCGCCACGCCGAGGTCGTCGATGTAACGGCCTCGTCCGGTCAGGAGCGCAGCATCCTCGAACCGCTCGATCGAGCGACCGAGCCAACTTGCTGCCGCGGCCATCCTCACCTACCGTTCACGTCTTCTTTGAGCATGATCTTTTCGGAAAACCGGTTCCCACTTTTCCGGATCATGCTACCCAACTATTGTCGTCCAAATGGCGGGCGGCGCAAGGCAGGGAAGCATGGCCCAGACCAAGCTGCGCAAGGCCGCGCCGCGCGCGTCTGCGCCCGCCCCCGCCGCAAGCAACCGGCCATCGCCGATCCGTACGTTGCGCGACTGGCTCGATCATCTCGGCGCGCGCGACCGCCTCGCGGTGATAAAGCCGCGGGCCGGGCTGCGGTTCGAATTGGCCGCCATCGCCAAGCGCCTCGACGGCCGCAAGGCAACGGTGTTTCCCCGACCCGACGGCCACGCGATCCCGGTCGTCTCCGGCCTCGTTTCGGACCGCGGCTGGATGGCCGAGGCCATGGGCCGCGAGCCGGGCGAGATCCTCGAGTATTTCCAGGACGCCGCGCTCAACCCGATCCCGTGGCAGGAGGTCGACACGGCGCCGGTACACGAAGTGGTGCATCGCACCGTCGATCTTTCCGCGCTGCTGCCGCTGCCCACCCACAACGAGCACGACAGTGGGCCCTATATCTCGGCCGGGCTTTTGATCGCGCGCAATCCGCGCACCGGCGTGCAGAACGTCTCGATCCACCGGCTGCAACTCAGCGGACCCAACCGGCTGGGCGCGCTTCTACTGCCGCGCCACACGCGCCTGTTCTATGACATGGCGGAGCAGACGGGGGCGCCGCTTCCGGTCGCCATCGTCATCGGGGTCGATCCGCTTACGCTGCTGGCGTCGCAGGCGATCGTCCCCGTCGACCACGACGAATTGGAAATCGCCGGGGCGTTGCACGGCCGGGCGCTGCCGGTCGTCAAATGCCTCACCTGCGAGCTGCGCGTGCCGGCCGACGCGGAGATCGTGATCGAGGGCCGCGTGCTGCCGCACGTGCGCGAGCGCGAGGGACCGTTCGGCGAGTTCCCGCAGTATTACAGCGCGCCCGCCGACCGCCACGTGATCGAGGTCGACCTGGTGTCGCACCGTAGCGATGCGATTTTTCACACCATCGTGGGCGGCGGGCTCGAGCACCTGATGCTCGGCGCGATCCCGCGCGAAGCGACGCTCCTCGCGCACCTCAAGCGCAGCTTCCCCAGCGTGCGCGACGTGCATCTCTCGCGCGGGGGCGTGTGCCGGTATCACCTCGTGGTGCAGATCACGAAACGCCAGGAGGGCGAAGCCAAGAACGTGATGCTCGGCGCCTTCGCCGGGCATTACGACGTGAAGCAGGTGATCGTGGTGGACGAGGACGTCGACATCCACGACGCGGCCGAGGTCGAATGGGCGGTGGCGACGCGCTTCCAGGCCGACCGCGATCTCGTGGTGATCCCGGAAAGCCAGGGCTCGAACCTCGATCCCTCGGCGCGCAACGGGGTCGGCGCCAAGATGGGACTCGACGCCACCAAGCCGCTCGCGGCCGAGCCGATGCGCTTTACCCGCATCCGCGTGCCGGGCGAGGAGGCGGTCGACCTGGGCAAGGCGGTCGTGGGCGGCGACTGGCGCCAGGCGCTTGCCGAATAGGGCGGCAGCGCCCTATGTGAGCTACCGCGGTGGGGGCCCGTAGCTCAATGGTTAGAGCCGGCCGCTCATAACGGTCTGGTTGGAGGTTCGAGTCCTCCCGGGCCCACCAGTTTTCAATGGGTTAGCGCCGCCGTTCGTACTGCTTTGTGCCTAAATGTTCGCGTCTGTTCGCGTATATCGTTGGTCAATCGTTGGTCAGGCTGGGTCCAGGAGGCCCATGGGAGCCGCCCCACGTTCGGGGACCAGGCGGGCGCTCCCGCTCCGACCAAAGGGACCGTCAGCCATCTTTGGCGAAAGGGGAGCCCGTGTCACAAAATCGAACCCAAATCACCGTTCGATCTTGTTCAACTTTGTGTTTGGGGTTTCCTCAAGCGGCAGCGTGACTAGACCTCCTCCTGTAGCGGGGCATTTCGAAAAATCGTAGTCCACGTCATAGCTGGTTGTTTGTCCCTCTGCCGCGTCATTAAAAGTAACGCTCCCATTGATTACGAATGTACGCTTATCGACGGGGAAGACGTCGGACAGACGCCTATAGCCTTTATCATTCACGCTCACGTCACCATCGATCGTTACTTTCATCTCGAACGTGGTCGAATAGATCACCGGCCACGTCTGTATAATAAGAGCTATTGCCTTATGAGGCGCCAAGCCTGGTGCTGCAAGAGCAAAGTTGTCAGTCCGAGTCACCGTCTCCTGGTAGCTCGACGTATTAACTTGACCATCCGTGGTAGATCGAGATAGTTGAAGATTACCACCAAGTGTGATATTGTCATTAACTTTGTATGACCAATTAAATTGACCTGCTCCAGCATTGGTCACGGAGTGCGAAACTTGAATCGACGACGATCTCTGAAAGGCCACCGCGAGGGCTGTGCTCGGGTTGACATTGATTGTTGTCGAGCAATTAACGTAGGTACGTCCCGAAGCAGTTATTCTAGTTGGCACTTCCGTACGAGTTGGGGGGACCTTGAATTGGATGGGGCTCGTAGACGTTATGTTCAAATTCGTGGCTTTTAATACTTCATCCGAATGTACTACTCTATCAGTGTAAAACGTTTCCATCCAGCAGTCACCGGTCTCAGTACCGCGGCGACCCGCACATATCTCGCGGACGTAGGGTTTTTGCTCATGCCGCGTAATCGGCACTGCGCCCAACCCGCGAAGCAGCTCATCAATCTTCTGCTGCGCGTCAGTTACTGTCTGGGCCCACGTCGGAGTGCAAACGATACCCATCAGCACCCCTAGGCTACCCCGCTTAAGCACGCTGCGGTTACTCGACATTCGGCCCTCCCTCGCCATGCAGTCAAATTCTAAGGCTACCTCAGATTGGATTGTCGCGAAACAGATATTGTGCGACACTCTGGAATGGCTCAGATGAGCCATCTTTCAGTGCACGCTCACATCCCCTCCCCGCTCTCAGCGAGAGCAAGCAGCTTATTCCCCCAAGAACCTCGGCGGAAGCTCACGTTTTTAGCCTCTAAAAGCCGCTACGATGCATGTTCAGGGGCTTTGCGGCTCACACCTATTCTTCCTTCTTATCGCGCTTCTCTATACCCTTCCGCGCGCCTTCAGGTAGGCTCCCATATATCCTTTCCAGGTGCGCAGGCCGCGTAATCATTCCCTCCACAATCAATCATATTGACCAGATCAAATAGCTTAATTGCAGTTCCCTTATCGTCACTGAGGTCAATCTGGCCAGGGTGCACGGCATTATTCCCAATCACGCGCACAACATCGAGAGCCTTCTGAATACCAGGGTCCAAGCCCTTTTTGACCAGGCTTCCTATATCATCATTTTAGTTCTTTCCACTTTCACCCAATTCTACGAGAAGCTTCTGAATACACAGGCGCAATAACGCAGCCGCACCGCGCGGCGAGACGTCGACAATGCTCGACGCCTCTAAATAGTCAGGCCGTATCGTCCCCGGAATGTCGTCAGCTGGCTCGACCGCAAACTTTGTCGTCGGATATACAATCCCATCTGCAATCCAAACTGCAAACGCGCCGCAGCTGTAACATAGACTCACAGTTACGTTCACCAGTTCATTCGTTAAGTAGAGCGCGTTGTCGCGGGTATGAACGAATACCTCCCGGGCCACCTTCCTCCCGAAATACTTCAGCCACCTTTGTTTCGTTTCACCGTCGAGCTGACGGTCGTTACGGATGTTGTCTAAAACCTTCGGATCGGGCACGTTTGGCGCCGTCTCTTTCTCGTACCTATGAAGCACTACCTCGTACCAAGTCTGCGCAGCCATTGCTCCGCAATGCGGACACGAGAATGAGTCAGCGCCGAGCTCTGGCGGTACCACTTTCGCCATGTGCACTCTTCTCGCTGAGTTTGTTTACGGTCCGCTGGCAACAATCGCGTGGATTTCGTCCGGCGTCTGTTTGATGCTCAGTGTCCTCTCCACGCCCGCAAACGTAATCTCCGTCGTATCGCCTATCCGCTGCATATGGGCCACCTGCTCCATATTCACGTCAATGTCGTCTCCCCCGACATCCGTTAAACGCTTCCAGCGCGCCATAACTGCGTCTCCTCTTTTGCAGGAAGTAATTTAGCTTAAGTTGCGTCAGGCTGCAATTCACCTTCATTGCCATTTCAGCTAGTCCCTTGTACACCTGCGATGGGCCGCTACAGAGGCCACTTGCAAGGACACACAATTTCTCGGAACTACGCCGAGCAACCAGCAGAGCGCTCCAGGGCGGCTCTTTTGCGTGGGGGACGTACATCGTGGATCCAAGCGCGTTTGCAAATGCCCTTTCGACAGCAGCACCAAAACTCATCACCGCTGCACACGACCGGCGCCAGCAACTGGCCGCTTTTGTCGACCGCATATCAGACTGCCTCTCCAACATAGCTTCATCATTTGAGCAGGGAAAAGAACCGACGGATCACTGTTCAGAGCTCGATCTGTATGTGCAACAATTCGGCGACCAAATTCGCGGGATGCTTAGCGAGAGAGATGCTTATGAGATAACCAGCAAATTGCAAGCTGCTAGCGACGCTCCTAGTCTCGCCATCCCCACAGTCACACCTTCGATGCTACTGCAAAATTCACCTACCCGAGCAGAGGCTATACGCAAGATAAAAGCCTCTTCAGGCCACCTAAAAGGCTTCGCAAGCATCCTGCGGGCTCCAATCCCCCCACTGGATCCCCCGGCTACAAGTTTTACAGCCCGTTTAAGGCGCTTTGCTCGCGTATTGTTAGGCGGCCGATAAATCCGACCCAATCTTTTCCTTCGCTTTCGCTGCGCTTACCAGATGAGGCGGAGGCGAATCATTTACGAAATGCTCCCACGCAACTATCGTGCACTGCAATACCCAGAGCTGGGGATAACCGGCGAGAGGTGGAGGCGAGCCGGTTATCATTCCCCTATGAGCCCCGACCAGTCGCGACAAGCCGCGACACGCCCCGACAGCGAATTCACGCTGACCATCGAGGATACTTTAGACCGGTACGCCCGCGCCGGCCTCCCCCGCACGCCCCGCAGCGTCCAGCGATATTGCGCCAAAGGCCACCTGGATTGCCGCCGCATCGAGACGCAATTTGGCGAAAAATATCTCATCTCCCCCGCCTCAGTGGATAAGCATATTGCGTATATTGAAGAGGTGCGCCCTGTCGCGACAAGTCGCGACGTGCCGCGCCCTGTCGCGACAAGTCGCGACAGCATTTCATCAGGAAAAATCGATGGCCAGCCTCAACACCAGACGGCGACAAGCTCCGACCAGTCGCGACAAGTCGCGACAGAATACGTCTCGCGTCTCGAAGGCGAAAACGAATTCCTGCGCCACCAGATCGGGGTCAAGGACGAGCAGATTAAAGACCTGACGGAACGAGCCCGCGAAACCAATCACCTTATTGCCGGCTTGCAGAAAATGCTCACCCCGCTGCTTGGCGCGGCAATGCCGCCCGAGGAAAGGGGATAGCGCGTTGCGGGCAACGTGGGCAGGTAGGTCGCACTACAGTCGCTCTCCACATCTTTCCACACAGCGCACAGACGCGCCGTGTCTTCATCGCGGTATCATGAAGAGGCATGACCACAAGGGCGACGCGCACCAGCGCGTCTAGTGAGCCAGTCCCCGCCGATAAGCTCTACATGGAGAACACGCTCCTGCGCGTCGCCGGCGCGCTATTTTGTCATGACCGACGAATGGCATCGGCTCATACGGAGACTATCGAACTCAATAGGGGAGTGGCCGACAAGGCCATCACCATCCGGCCCGACCCTAAGCTCGGTCAGCCGGGGCCGCTGGCGCACAAAATTTTCGTCGCCCTTATTAAAAAACACTCTGGCTATGGCCGACCTACCCAGAGCGACGTGTCTTTTTCCAGGCGCGAGTTGGTGCGGCTTATCGGTCGGACCGCATGGAGCGGCAGCGCCAGCGAGCAGCTCGTGCGGGCACTGGAGGAAATCCACTATGCATTCGTCAAAACCCGCTTCAAGTCCGCCGAGCGTTTTGTCGAACATTCCTTCGCCGTTTTTCCGGAGGTGTATATCGAGCGGCGCGAGCAGGCCAATGATCCGATCGAGGCATGCACTGTCACGCTCGCGCGGCCGATTATGGCGTCCTTACAAGATGGACATTTCACCTGCCTTAACCACACCCTCATGCTGGAACTTGGCACGATAGGGCAAGCGCTCTACATGCGCCTGTTCTTCCATTTCGCCAATCTCTACGACGGCCACCACAAAACTCGCCTGGCCTTTGCCAAACGATATGACGACATTTGCGCCGAATGGCTCGGCGGCCTCGCAGTTCACCGCTATCATTCCACCATTGAACGCGACCAGCTGGGGCCGCACTTGCGGCAATTGCTCAGCGCGGGTTTCCTATCGAGCTACCAGATCACCGAAGCGAAAGGTCAGCCGGGCTTCGTCGTGACCTTCCGCCCGGGCGTCGCTTTTTTTGCCGACTACGATCGTTTCTACCGCCGCGGCAATCGACCTTCCGTGGAGTTCGCCGAACCCACGGACCGCCGAGAGATCGCCCACCCGCTCAAATTTGCCTACCTTTTCGCCGAGCGGCGCAATCGGCGCCCTCAGGGCAGCATCCCGTACGTCTCCTCAAAAGAAGTAGAAACCGCAAAATCTATCCTCGCCCGAATTGAGTTCGAACAGGCACTCGATTTTATCGACTACGGCCTGGCCCGGGCGAAACGAACTCACTTCGAGGTGCAATCGCTCGGCGGCCTGCGCCAATACCTCGATGATTACTTGGCTGAGAGCAAAGCACGCGCTGCCGAGCGCGCCGCTCAGGCAAGGCGGGTCACCGAGGACCGGGCAACCGCCCAGCGGGTCGAATATTCCAACTACCGCCGCACGCAAGCCGACCGCATTTTCGCCGGGTTACCAGCCAAAGAGCAGTCCGTCATAGAAGCCGCGGCTCGCGCCAAGGCCCCACACTCTCGCGGCAAGGGATCGCTCACCGAGCTTATGATCGGCATCGAGCGCGCTCGCATTACCGCAGAAAAGCACCCCCGCAAAATTCTTTCATTCGAGGCTTGGCAAGCCGCACAATAGGGAAGTCATTTCGCGCAAAGTCCCACCTGCAGGGGTGGGACTTTTGACACAAGACGCTGGGACTTTTCACCCAACAGCGTGGGACTTTTGACACAAGACGATTTCGGTTCCACGGGAAATCCAACCCGCAAATCCAAGTGATTCTTAGAACCAACTCGCGGCCCTTATATATTCAGATATAGATTCAACACATAGACCTGTGTGTTCTCTTTGAAAGGAAAGCCGGCGCGAACCGGGCAGAACCGACCACATAACTCGGTTTATGCCCTCGCCGACTTACTCCGAACCAGCAAATCCTTGCAGGTTCTCACTATTTTCCCCCGCATTTGTCGGGCGTGCCGCCCGACCCCGTGCCGCCACTCCGCCTGCAAACGCTACGCCAGGGGCGTGCGTTTGCCGCTCAAGGCGGAGCGGCGGCTCTCCGCTAGCCGTCGCGCGAGCGCGACGGCGCGGCGGCCTTGGTCTGCGCTGCCCGGCCTGTGGCCGTGGCGTGCTCGACTGGCTGCACGGGGTCGGCCGGCTCTGCCGCCGACCACGCACCCGCTGGGGCGGGTTCCCTGCGGCGCTGGGGGCGCCTTGGTGCGTGGTCTGCCGACAAATGCGGGGGGGGGGTTAGAACACGAGCCCTATACGCGCTCCCACGCGCTTTGCGCTGGTTCAATTCAGTCTTGTGCTCGCCGCTATCCACAGGGCGCCAGCTGGAGAGGCGCCGTATACTGAGGCGAGCAGGTTTTTGCTCTGCGATCCGGGACAGCTCCCGCGTACCGCGCCGGCATGCTCCTCCACAAGCTGCCCGGCGAGGCCTCGGTGCTGGTTTCTCCAGACGGTCACCGCGGCCGAGCCCGTGCCGATGCGCCGGGCTTCGCACCGGGAGCTGTCCCGGGCCTTATGGATCAAAAACCACCAATCATCGCACGGCACACATTCGGCGGCGTGGCGCTCACGCGCCAGGAACGCGAGCGGCACGTCTACCTCGTCGGCAAGTCGGGCTCCGGCAAAAGCACCGTGCTATTCAACCTCGCCATACACGATATTTACGCCGGGGAAGGGGTCGCCGTGATCGACCCGCACGGCGACCTGGCCGAGGCAATCCTTGACGCCTTGCCGCCGGAGCGCACCCACGAGGTGTGCTACCTCAACGTCGCCGACACGGACTATCCGGTCGGTTTTAATCCGCTCGCGAATGTTCCACGCAAGCGGCACGCGCTTGCCGCCGCCGGAATTGTGTCAGCCTTTAAGCACCTCTGGCGCGATAGCTGGGGACCACGGCTCGAGCACTTTCTCTACAACGGGGTCGCCGCTTTGCTCGCGCATCCGCGCGCGACGCTCATTGACCTATCGCGGCTCTACACCGAACCGCAATTTCGCGACCGTGTGGTCGCCCGGGTCGAGGATCCCGCGGTGCTGCGGTTTTGGCAGCAAGAATTTCCCAGCTACGATCACCGTTTCCAGGCCGAAGCCGCGGCGCCGATACTCAACAAGGTGGGACAGTTCGCTTCCTCTCCGGCACTCCGCAACATACTCGGCCAAGTCTGCCCGAAATTCGACCTGGCTTACGCCATGGACAATCGGCGTATATTTATCGCCAACGTCGCGCCGCCTGATCGAGCAGGGCGCGTGCTCATCGCAAATTTGGCCAAGGGGCAAATAGGGGAGCAGGCTTCCAATCTCCTCGGATCGCTTTTGCTCTCCCATCTGCAACTCGTCGCCATGGCGCGTAGCGAACTGGCGCGCGAGAAGCGGGCACCGTTCTTCGTCCATGTCGACGAGTTTCAATCTTTTGGCACCGACGCCTTCGCGTCGTTGCTGTCAGAATCACGTAAATTCGCAACGCATTTTGCGATCGCCAACCAGTACGCGGAGCAAATTTCCCCGGCAGTCCGAGCGGCTGTTCTCGGCAACGCGGGCACGCTCATGGTGTTTCGCCTGTCCGCGGCCGACGCCGAACTGCTTGCCCCAGAATTCCACCCTCTCCCCGCGCACGAATTGGCTGACCAATCGCCGTTTAAAGCTTGGCTCCGGCGAGCCGAAGCCGGCGCACGGGCGATCGAAATCGAGCCGCCACTATTTCCGGGCCGTAATCGCAAGCAGACCGTTATTCAGCAGAGCCGGCGTAATTTCGGTCGGGGCAGGGAAGTCATCGAGCAAAATTCCACCACACACCACAACAACAGCCAAGAGCCCCTATTCTGAGGCTCAGCTGAGCCATTTCTTATTCCCAAATAATTCGATTTCGAAAATGTGATATACTAGATAATGATGAAAACGAGAGACCTAAAAACGTTCCTTAATCGCGTCGCCAGCTGGCCCAAAGGCGCGCAAGACGAAGCGGTCAAAGCACTTCGAGAGATCGAAGAGGATTTTATTATTGGCCCGAGCACTCAACATGAAATCGATCGGGCTCATGAGCAAGCTTTACGAGACGAGGGCGTTTCGCTCGAAGAGGTAAAGGAGCGACTGGGCATGTAGCAGATTATATGCGAGTGAGGTTTACCGAAGATGCAGACGAGCAACTAGAACGACTTCCCAGGCGGCTACAAATACGAATCGTCGAAAAGATCGCCCATTACGCCCAGCAACCAGACCCACTGACTTTTGCGGAACCGCTCACAGGTTCAGATCAATATCGTTTTCGTATTGGCGATTATCGGGTGATATTTGAGGTGTTAGACGGCGCAATTTGGATACTGGCCATCAAACGTCGAGACGAAGCGTACCGATAAGGTTGAACTACCGTGCTCGGCGATTCCGGAACGCTCAACGTATTTCGCGTGTCCACCAGGCATGCTCCATCGAAATCGACCCGCCTCTATATCGCCCTTCCGAATTGCAAACGGACGGTTTCGCGGCAGAGCCGGCGGTAACTTCGGACGGTCCATTTCTGCAATCGCAAGGCCGTAAAACGGTAACTCTTGCTTTTCTCCCACGATCTACTTAAGGTGATTGGACGAGGGGCATCTCCTAATGCGATGGCGCGGGAATCGTATCCTCCGAATTGCCGCTGCTGCCATGCTATTTTGTGTTGCTTTAGTTGGCTTCATTGGCAATTGGCGTCCTTCTGTCATCAAAGGATTTTTGCCGTCTCAGCTCCAAGATGAAACCGGCTTATTGGCTGCCGGTACGGAATATTCCATCTTTTCTCAGGGTATAGTGGGTCCTCTCGGGCTCGTTACGACCTCAAAGGTTTCACTCTCGTATCCCGCCTCAATGCTTGAGGACGAAACCAAGACCGTTCAAATTTCCTACGCGATAATTCGCGAGACCACGCTCGGAGGAGTCACTAAACGCGACGAACTCGAACAACTCCCTTATGAAGTTCGATTATCATTGCACTCTTCAGGCTTTCAAATTGACCCTGACGATCCATTTGTAAAAAAAGATGGCGTTAAGCTCCCGATACAAGAAGCATGGACTATAACACCGAAAGCGCCAGGCGAACGTGATATTCTTGTGCGAATCGAAGAGCCACGCACAAAGTTTTCTGAGTTTGCTCGCCTTCCTGGTCGTGTCCGTCACTTCGCATCCTTGAACGGTCAAGATATTCCAGCTAATCCCGACGGGCGTTATATGCTTCATGTGTCCGTCAAGAATTTCTGGGGCGTATCTCCAATAGTAGCCAACTTGCTAAGTTTTTTGATTGCAGGATTAGGTTTCGTTTTACTCTATCCCGTTGTATCTGACCGAATAAAAACTTTCCTAGAGGAACGGCGGTATGCTCCTCCCAAACGTTGATACAACGAGTAGGCCCGACTCAGCTTGGTGTACTTACAAAGATTATCCTCGCAATAACTGAGAGTGCCCATGGCAACTCAATCCCGCCAAAGATACGAACTTCGACAGCCGTACCAGCCGTATTTAGGCGTCCCCCTGGCGGGTCGGGCTCTCGTGAACTCAGACGCATTGCGTCTTCGCCGTCCGGCTTCGATCCCTGACGCATAGGCAGGCAAGAGCCTACCGCGGCCTTGCTCGGCCTCAAGGCGACCCGTGCCGGGCGCCTGCGGCGGCCTTGACCCCTCGCGGCGGCCCCGCGGTCACGCCATGGGCGTGCCGGCTCCGCGGAAAAGTGCCAGGCCATGCCCCACCACGGAAAAGGACCGCATAGGCGTCACGCCTCTTTTTGTAATCCACAGCCCTCAAAAGCGCCGACCAGACAGCGTGAGAAAATAATTCCGGAGTCCCCCAAAACCCGGAGAGCGCGCATGTCCGATCACAGGACAGACACCATCCGCGCGCTCAATGACCTGGCGCGCACAACCTTCACCGGCTGCCTCATCGTTGCTACTCCAACATTCGAGAAACTCCCGCTCACTACCAAAACTCACGTGCTCAACAGCGTGCGGGAGTTCAAAGACTTCGACGAAATGCGCGACACCGAGCACCGCTACGGTGTCATCGACTACCAGGGGACGGAGTTCTTCTTTCACATGGCTTACTACGACCTGACGCTACAGGTTCACTCACCCGATCCGGCAAACCCACGGATTACGCGACGGGTGTTGACGGTCGGCCTGGCCAGTGAAGACCTCTAGTTCCCCGAACCCCGGCCGTTTTGCGCCGGGGTTCCTTGTTGCGAATTAGCAATTTTTTCCGGCGTTCTCGCCCATTTTCCCACTTCGTTCACGCGCTGGGGGCCGAAATCGAGCAATGCCGACTCCCTTTGTTCTTCCCCTGGCCGATCCGGCATGGTTAACTGCCGCCGTGGTCACTGCATAAACTGTCCAAACGACCCCCGATCCTTCCGGCCCTAAACAGGGACCGTAATCGGGGTCACTCCTCAGAGGGCAGCGGAAGCCGCACCGGGGGTTTGGCAGGATGGGAGCGCCTGACAAGCGTCTCACGACTGGTCCACATTAGCGCGAGGTCCCTGTCCAGCTGGCAGCACGACACGCGCGGGGAAGGCCGTCAGCTCCGGACTGGCGGCCTTTTGCTTTTGGACCCCCAGCTATTGACTCCCTTTTAACGCCTGTTCACTATCCGTTCTTCGTGGAGTTATCGGCGATGAAGCGCGCGTTTTTACTCGCCCTCGTGCTGGCGATCCTCTTTGTGGCGCCGGGGATTCTCGCCCAGCCAGCGCTCAAACAGCAGCTTTCCGACCAGCAGATTGCGGAAATCATCGTCGGAGAGAGCCGCCTTTAGATCATAGAACCAGCCGTCGAACAGCTTGGACAATGTCCGATCGCGACACACAATCTCGCCCGCCGATAGTTGTTGCATTTTATGCTACAATTTGTATCATCAAAATGAATTGGACATCTCATACAGGTCTGCTTCTTGCATCTATTTTGATTGTCATAGTCGGGGTGGGGCTATTTTGGCATGGCTATCCCGGCATAGTGAACCCACCCCCACCTGCTACAACACGCCTCTCGCGAGACACAAAAGCTTCTGCTTCGCTTTCTCAAACGGTCTCCACTACAAGTACGTCGTCCATTACGGAGCCTTTGGACGCGGCAGAACGAGGCACGCTAGCTTCGGGTGCATCTTTAGTGGGCCCTTTGGAGGCGGGACAAGCCGGGACGTTTTGCGAAGCGTTTAGTGCGATAATACCAATAGCGTCCAACGGATACGCACAGGCGTACGATGACTTCACAGACGGCAAGCGCGTGTACGATCCGTCTTGCTTGATTTACGCTGGAGCTGACCCACAGACGTTCGTCGCTTTAAGTTACTACTACAAAAAAGACGGGACCCATGTCTGGGTCGATGCCGACGTGACAGGAAATAATATGATGGCGCCGACGCTGATAATCGACGCTGATCCGGCTACGTTCAACCTCATTCCAGACACGGGCATTGGAGGCGATCATGGATATTCCCGGCAGTATACGAAGGATAGATATCACGTATACCAGTTTGGATTAGAGATTGTTGTCGGCGCCGATCCGGACTCGTTCACCGTTAATGATCCACCAACATATGAGTGCCCACCGTATGACGCCTACGACGCGCATCACTTCTATCGCGGTGGGGAGATCGTTCCTCCGCCTTCAACGTCAACCCCGGAAAGTGATTGCCCGTAAACTCTCATTCAGTGGGGAGCAATTACATAGTATGTGGAAGCAGTCGAGTCGCTAAAGCTTATGAAGCGTACTTCCGCTGGCTCGTAGACGTTTACGTCTAACGGATGCGTCGGCGGAAAAGGTGTCATTCCATTTGGATTGTTGTATTGGTCTAGGACAAAAAAGCCTGCTTGGTTGGCTTCGAAACCGTAACCCAAGAAAAATGCTGCATGTTCTCCATTGTAAGTGCCACTTGGACTCCCGTTATTGAATGTTGCTATAGGGACCGGAGCGCCTGATGCGAGGATCTGATTGAATCCGAGAACTCCACTGTCCCCGCCTAAGTCGACCTGACTGAGGGGAGATGGGTGCCACGATGTTGACGAAGGAACATTATGGTCGAGAGCCTGAACTAGTGCCACACATTGATCGAGGAATTGAATATCTTCTGAAGAGGGATTAATAAATCCATCCTCAATACCGGTGACTCCTATTTGGTAATAGTTCTGAGATGTTCCGAATTGCGCAGCAATATCGTTCGCTATCTCGTCGACAAGTGCACGATTATTCGAAAGGTGCTTAGCATAGGCGCTGGTGGGGTTCGCAAGTACCTGAGCGGTGATAAGGGATTCAGCTGATTGTATTTCATATTGCAGAGAACCGACGATTTTTGCGTCGTCTTTGGCTTGCCAAGCGGTGCCCGGATTGGGCAGCACGACGGCGCTGGCAGTGGAGAAGCCATTCATCTCCCAGATAGCCGGCAGGCCGTCATTGTTCTGCCACAGGATGTCTGCCTTGCCGTCACCGTTAAAGTCGCTGGTTCCGATGGCATGCCAAGACGGCCCCGGATTGACCAGCACGCTCGCCGAAAGCCCCGCCGTGCCATTCATATCCCAGATTGCCGGCAGGCCGTCATTGTTCTGCCACAGCACGTCGGAGAAGCCGTCGCCGTTGAAGTCGCCGACGCCGATCGCATGCCACGTCGGCCCCGGATTGGGCAGCACTGCGGCACTCACAATCGAGGTGCCGTTCATATCCCAAATCGCCGGTAAGCCATCATTGTTCTGCCACAGGATGTCGGCGTTGCCGTCGCCGTTGAAATCGCCGGCGCCGACCGCGTGCCAGGTCGGCCCGGGGTCCGGCAGCACAGTGCCGCTCGTCACCGCGGTGCCGTTCATCTCCCAAATCGCCGGTAAGCCGTCATTGTTCTGCCACAGCGCGTCGGCTTGGGCGCCGCCGAAGAAATTGGCGGCGGCAATTACGTGCCAGGTTGGCCCCGGATTCGGCAGCGTTGCCGTGCTCGTTACGCTGGTGCCGTTCATCAACCAGATTTCCGGCAGCCCGTCGCTATTCTGCAGGAAGATGTCGGCCATGCCATCGTTGTCGAAGTTGCCTGACGCCTGCATGTGCCAGGACGTCCCGGGATTGAGTAGCACAGTCCCCTGAACGAGAGAGGTCCCATTCATCTCCCAGATAGCCGGCAACCCGTCGGTGTTCTGCCACAGGACATCGGATTTTCCATCGCCGTTGAAGTCGTTGCGCGGAGGATTGGCAGTAAGAATCTTTGAAGTGAAGGCGGTTAATAGAGTAGGGGTAATACCAGTAGTAATTTCATGGGTGCCGGCTGCTGTTCCATCTGTAGCCCACAGCCCAAGGGTGCCACTCCCATCCACGCCAGCGAACAGCACTTGGCCGTTGGAGACGACCATATTGGTATAAATGTACCCCTCAATACCGTAAAACAGGCCGTTGGAGTTTGCGTTACTTATCCCCACTAGCTCGTGCGTGCCGGCTGCTGTTCCATCAGTAACCCATAGCCCTGAGTGCCCGTTCGTATCATTACCCCGGAACAGAGCCTTGCCATTAAAGACAGTGAATTCAGGGCTGAAAAACGCAAGAAATTCATTGGAATTTGCGTTACTTATCCCCACTAGTTCGTGAGTGCCAGCTGCTGTCCCATCGGTAACCCATAAGCCACGAGTGCCGGTGGCGTCGAGTCCATCGAACAGCACTTCGCCATTTAAAACAGTGAAATCAGGAGTGAAGTCAAAAGGATTTTTTTGATATGAAAACATCCCATCCGCAAATGCGCCGCTGATACCGGTGAGTTGGTACGTGCCAGCGGCTGTTCCATCAGTAACCCACAGGTCATAATTTCCGTTCGTATCGTGACCACTAAAGAGCGCTACACCATTGAAAGCAGTCAAATCAAACACAGGAGGCGGCGGCGTTGGACCCGTCGTATACGCATCTCTAATACCGGTAGTGAGTTCGTGCGTGCCAGCTGCTGTTCCATCAGTAACCCATAAGTCACTGTTTCCGGTCGCATCCGAGCCGGCGAAGAGCAATTGCCCATTAAACGTGGTGAGGTCATAGGCATTCAAGCCGCTCTGCGAGGCCGTGCTTACTGTTAACTCGTGCGTACCGCCTGCCGTTCCGTCCGTAACCCATAGATTCCCCGAAACATCCGTGAACAGTACGCGATCGTTGAAAACTGCAAACTCCCTGGCAGCGGAAACGCCACTACTCTGACCAGCGATTTCGTGGGTGCCGGCTGCTGTTCCATCAGTAGCCCACAGACCAAGGGTGCCACTCTCATCCCTGCCATCGAACAGCACCTGGCCGTTCGAGACCACCATATTGGTATTAAGGTCAAACAAAGTGCCGAACATAATGCCGTTGGCATTTGCGTTACTTATCCCCACTAGTTCGTGCGTGCCATCTGCTGTTCCATCAGTAACCCACAAGTTGCTGTTACCTTTGAAGTCATCGAAGCTAGCAAACAGGACGATCTGCATCGTCGCACCCCCCAGTTAGTCGAGTCTGTATGTCAAAGAATGTTTATTTCACTCCAGAACATATGAGCCAGTCCCTGGTATCGCCGTCGTTAGCCTCCGATATTTATGGTCTGGGCATACGATGACCTCGCCCAAATCGAACCTCGGTAAGTTTCTGGGTCGGTTTTGCTCCCCATCTAAAATATTATTCGGCCGGTAACTCACCCTCATCGTTTCTGTCACTATCTGCGTCCGGCGGTACTGTACTGGCTGCATGCGTGCCTTATCGTCCACGCGGGCGATGCCTCGACGCTCCCACTGAGGTGTAAAACCTCTTCGGTACACTCAACATACGTCCACGGCGAGTCAACCCCTGTCGCGTTTTTTCCGTGGTGAGGCATGCACTGGCATTTTCCGCGGCGCCGGCACGCCCATGGCGTGACCGCGAGGCGTAGCGAGGGGTCAAGGCCGCCGCAGGCGCCCGGTAGGGTCGCCTTGAGGCCGAGCAAGACCGCGGTAGGCTCTGCGTCTTTTCGCGTCAGGGATCGAAGCCGGATGGCGAAGACGCGACGCGTCTGAGTTCACGAGCGCCCGACCCGAAGGGGGACGCCCGAATGGTCAAAGAAAAAACCGTCAGTTTATGTGACGCTCCGCTGCGGCTGACCACTGGGGCCGCTTGGAGATTTCACTCGCCGGCTCGCCACGGTCGTCGCGATGTATGGCGAATATGCAGAATGGTGATGGTCTCGTCGGCTGCGGTATAAAAGATTCTGAAGGGATACCGGATCAATGGGACGACCCGCACACCCTGACGGTCTTGAACGGCCTCGACCCGAATTCGACCACCTCGCACCAGCTGCGAAGCGCACTGCGGCGCAGCGGCTGGACGATGCAAGAAACACCAAGCGAAGTTAAGCTGATTAAGCCGGGCGCCGATGCCGGAAATAAGATCATTGATGGGGTGCTCGGCTCCAAAGACTTGGACGATCCGACTGATGAAGAACCTTTCTTTTCGCTCGAATATCAGCTGCGCGATTTTCTGGCGTCCAATCTTAGTACCATAACGCTACAGGAAAAGCGCCTTCGCTTATTCATCGATCCGACAGGGCGAGACGGGATTGAGTTTCCGACGCCGGTCGGGCCAATTGATATTTTGGCCGTCGATGAAAGTGGCGCTTTTTTCGTATTTGAGCTTAAGAGGGCGAATAGTCCGGACAGAGCAATGGGTCAACTTGCCAGGTACATGGGGTGGGTTCAGCAGACCATCGGCAAAGGTCGTAAGGTTTTCGGTGTAATAGTCGCAAAAACAATAAGTGAAAATCTTCGCTACGCCGTCTCCGTTGTTCCAAATGTATATCTGTATGAATACGAAGTCGAATTTCATTTGTGGCCGGCTCACGAGGTAGTGCAGCCAAGGCCCGCCATCACGTAGGCCCGACAAAGAAATCGCTCCGCGGGAGCGGAGCGGAGTTCGCAGCGTAGCTCACGCAGAGCTGCGAAGTTCAAAGAGCTGTCCTATCGACCTGACCGGCGCCGGTCGTTTGTTTCTCGGATTGTGCGTTGCGCGCTGGCGTGGTCATCATTGCCGGATTTCTTCGGAAGTCGCAGAACGACCCGACCGTCGATCGGCAAAGCTTGCAGGACGACGTTGTATCCGTCGCCGTCCTGATGCTGAAACGCGGCGCCGATTGCGACCCAGAAGTCATCCTGGCCTTCGCGCTTGACCACCGTGAACGCCGTGTAAGCAGGCTGCGTGCTCATCGTTTACTCCTTCGTTGCTGGACGAGGAATCGTCATATCAACCCCGCCAATACGAGTGCCGACTTCATTGAGTTGGTGTTGCACTCATCGCACCAACCGCTGTCTTGGTCCGGCTCCATCTCGCTAACGAAGTTGCATCCCTCGTTCATGCAGATCGCCGGACTGACGCTGTCGCTGAATATTGCCTCCGCGAGTTCGGCAATGTCGTCGTAGCCCTCATGTTCGAGAAGTTGGGCCAGCTTCGCTTCTGAGGCGCTTGCCATCGGCGCCATCACTGAATGGACGCGCCGAAGCGGACGTGCTCGCGGATAAACGCGATTGCCTCATCGAGCGAAGCAACGCGCGCGTCCGCGATGTCTCGGTCGAGCAGCTCGAATTCTTTTTCGTTGAAGATCGTGGACTTCAACGAAATTGATACGCCGCCTTGCACGGGGGCGAGTTCAATTCGAACGAATTCGATCGGCGGGGAGGTCGGGGCCGGAGGGGCGCCGGCTATGTCAATTTGCATTTGTAGCTCCGTCGTACTGACCGGCGTCCGAGGGTTCGGGCGACGGAAGGCAAGGCGGAGCACCCCCTCAAACCTACCAGGCCAGGGCGATGTGTGCAATGTTATCGAAGCGTTCTAGGCGTTATCACCGCTGCTCCGGAGCATTGACGCAGCGCTGGATTCGTGAGACACGCTACGCTCCTGAACCCACTCGAAAGGAGGTTCCATCCCCATGGCCACACAGCGCCCGAACCCCGAGGAATCGGGCTAGGCCCGACTAGATGAACCCCCGACGGGTTCTCAGAACTGATCCCTCTCAAACGCAGGCAAAGTCTAAGGCGCAATCCGATGAAACTAATCGAAGTATTGAGGTGCTTCCCGACTGGGACATTCCAGTTAGGTGGTGGCACACATACGACGACGAGCCGGAATCCATCGTATTCGTCACGCCCGCGTAAACAGAGGATGCCGTAAGTGACGAATTTTTCACCGTATTTAGCCTCTAGCTGGCGGCGGACCTAGCGGTTTTGCCGCCTTTTTCTTTGACAATACTTGGTCTATTTTGTATACTACTTTCGGAATATCCGCACACCCGAGGAGGGCGCAAAGCATGAAAAAGGTCGCCTGGAATGGATGAGGTTCTCTTGAAGAAGCGTCCGAATGCCGCCTCGATGGAGAAAGCCCTAGAGCTTGGGGACAGGGCGCCATCTGTCCGCTTGCAGCTGACGCTAAAGCCGGAATTCGCCAAGCGGCTGGACGCGATGAAGAAGTCATCCCGAGCCGATTCCTACTCAGACGTGGTCCGAAACGCCCTTCGCCTGTACGAGGGCGTTCTCAGGCACGTCGGTGACGATGGCCGCCTCGTCCTTCAGAAGCCCGACGGCACGCTCGTCGAGTTCATTATAGTTTAGCCGGCCACGCCGCGCGGCCACTGCTCATCCACCCTTGCGGGGTGGATTTTTTTCGTGCAATATTATGTGCAATGTAATAGGAGCTACAGGAGACGTATCCATGACCTCCTCGATCCCGCCTCATCCCCGGCATGACCCGGCGGATAAAGCCGGTCCTCAGGCCGGTAATGCCCCTTCTAGGTATGAGAACACCACCCCAGCCGCCGAAGCGGACTGCCCGCCGTATCGGATCGCCGTGTATGGCGGAACGCTGTGCCGCGTTTCCGAGGATGGGTGCGTATGGCCTCTGTGAGACATCTGGCGGCGCTTTCACCCCTTCTGCTCGCCGCGTGCGCTCCGTCCTGGCCACGCGGCGACTGGTCGGCCGACGCCGCCGGCCATCTGCACAAGACGGAATTCCTGCGCTTTCTCGCGCCCGCGGACTGCGCCACCCCGCCACTTTTTAGTCCGGTCGCGTTCGACGCCACGTTCTCGCAAGTAATCGAGTTGAGGCCGGTCGCGGGTCGCCCATGGACCTATGACCTGACCTACATCGCCGCGGACGGCGCCAGGCGCCAGCGCTACGACGTCGTCCAATGGTGGACCCCGCGCGGCACTCGCTACGCACCATCGGCAACCCAGCAAACAAACTGCGTGGTCATGATCGATGTACCTCGCTCCAAGAATGAAGCTCGTCCGTATTATCTAGAAAATCGGGAAGCGAAGACGGCCGACTATGACGTTTTGAACCGTGGCTTCGCCATCATCTTTCTTTTGCTCTGCGTGGTGTGGGGCATCGGAACCGTCCTATCGACCTTCGGTTTCGAGGATAGTCGAGACATGCCCGGATGGCACAAATCGTTGATTGCCCTAGTTGCTGGAGCTCTAGCAACTGGTATTTCAATCGCGGCGGGTCAAATGTGCATCTCGGCTCCGTGGCGCGCGTTTGAAACGGCTCTCAAGTATTACCAATTCTTTGATGAGCTACCGCGTAGCGGCGGTTCGTTGCTTCCGCTGTCCTCGCACGAGTTTTATTTTCTCCTGGCCGGCCCGCCCTCGCCGAATGACACGAAGTTCGCCTTCGACACCTACGCGTGCATAACGTGCATCGTATTCGCCGCCTGGCTTATCGGCATGCTGCCCGCGATCGTCCGCGGCCTCTACTGGGTCGCGACGCCGCTCCCGCTTGAGCAGCTGCACCACCAGGCTCTCGCCGAGGGCCGCCGGCCGACGCCCGAGGAAATTCTTTCCGCCGTGCATGCCGCCCTCGCCGGCAAGGCGCCGTGGCAACTGCGGATCATGCAGCGCAAGGCCGACCTGTTCGCGCAGCGCTTCGGCTACCGCTTCGAGCAATAGGAGCGCATCATGCCCCCCAAAGAACGAAAGAATCTGCCGGCGGTGCTTGAGCCGCTTCACAGCCGGACGGTCGGAATTCGCGTCGGCAACAAAGTATACGCGCCGATCTTGTCGGACGACGCCAACGCGGCGATGGCGACGGCGGGCGTCCTTGAGGCACACGCCCGAGCCGTCATCGCGATGGACCGAGTGTATGCGGCGATTGCGGCATATGCCGCTCACCGCACGGTCATCTGGAAACCCGCCGAGGAGCTGGCGGCGGCCCACCGTGAGGAAACCGAGCTGCTGCACCAGGACGCCCTAGCCGAGAAGCGCCGGGAAAAGGAGCTGCACGAAGCCGACTTGGCGACGCTTGAAGCGAAACACCGGCTCGAAGCGGCGGCGCAGTTTAAGGAATACAAATTCCAGGCCGGTGAAGCGCGTTTCGCGGAAAAGATCGCCCAGCGGCGGGTCGGCGAAGCCGTTGCCCGCGCCGGCCTGCACGACCCTGAGGCGAACGAACCGAAATCGGCCGCGCCGCCGGCAAGCAAAGAGCCGTCGATTTTAGATCACCTCGCGGCCCGCGCGCAGGAACTCGACGAGCAAATAGAGCAGGCCGAGGCAGCAGGGAAGCCGACCGACCGGCTCCGAGCCGAGCTTGATATCCTCAACGGCATGCTCCGCCGCGAAATTCTCAAAGCCGGCCGATGAACATAAGAGCCCAGGCGCGGCTACTGCGCGAATCGAAACGGCGCCAGCTTGAAGCACTGTATCCCGCCTTGCGCGCCAAAGAGCGCCCGACAAGCGCAATACCGGCGCCCACCGCGCTACCGGCGCGGGTTGGCAACCGCATCGTCATCGGTCGCGACGCCAACGGCCTGCTCTTTTCGCTGAGTGACGAGGCGCGTTTCAGGCACGCACACGTCATCGGCGCCCCGGGTTCGGGTAAATCAAACAGTTTGGCCCATCAGTTGCGCCAAGACGTTTACAACGGCGCCTGCGTCATCTTGCTCGACCCGCACGGCAACGACCCTGAGAGCGTCTATCACAAGACCCTCCGATGGCTCAGCGCAAGCGGGATTGGTGGCAAACGCCACGTGCATGTGATTGATGCGGGGGCCGCCTATACCTGCGGCCACAATCCCTTGCATTGCCCGGACGGCACCGACGCGAGCGTGATAGCGGGCCACATGATCGAAGCCGCCGAACGGGGCTGGGGAGATGAAGATTCCCAAGAACGCCCGACCATGCGCCGCGGCTTGCGCGCGATATTCACGGCACTCGGCGAACTTAAACTCACGTTGCTTGAGGCTCCGCTCTTTCTCGCACCCGAGGATCACTGGAACCTGCGCGCGTGGGCGCTGGACACGCTGAAAGACGAGCGGGCGCGCGCCTATTTCGAGCGCTTGACGCGTCTCGCGGCCAACCCGCGCATGGCCCAAACGTTCGAGGTCGAGACCGTCGGCCCGCTCAATCGCTTGGAAGAATTCACCAGTTCCGCCGCCATTCGGCGCGTCTTCGGCCAGTCCAAAGGCATCGATTTGCGCGAGGTAATGGACGGCGGGGAAGTGGTATTGGTCAACTTGGCTGGCGGCCCGCACCTCTACGAAAAAGAGGGCGATTTGCTTGGTCGCATGTTTCTACGCAGCGTCCTATTCAACGCCAAGAGGCGCACCAACAAGCGGCCATGCTTTGTTTGGATGGACGAGGGACATCGGTTCCTCTCCGGTGACGTTCCCGTCCTTTTCGAGGAAGTCCGCAAGCACGCGGTCGGAGTCACTATCGCTCACCAAACGCTCTCACAACTCGGCGAGCCCGGCGACCGGGTGCGCGAAGCTGTGTTGTCCGTGCCGCAGAACCGGCTCGTGTTCAGAATAAATAACATGAGCGAGGCCGCGCTTTTGGCGCCCGAGGTCGTCCAGCTCAACCTCGAACTGCCGGTGAGCATCTTGGTCAAGCCGACCGTCGTCGGCCACGAGCTGGTCAAGCTCCGCAACGCCGCGACCTCCAGCAGCGCGGGCACGACGACCACGAGGGGCGTGAGCCTCACCGACAGCACGTCTGAGACCGTGCAAACGGGTGAGAACTGGGGCACGGCCGAAGCGGAGGGCGTGACGCTCAGCACGTCCCGCTCCGAGGCCATCGGCGAGGCCCACACGGAGGGCACGAGCCGCACCGTTACCACGGCGGTGGGCGGTTCCGAGACGGACACCGAAACAGACTCGGAGAGCTACGGCAGCAGCTCTGGCCGCAGCGCCAGCTATTCCGACAGTTCTTCCGCCGGCGCTTCGAGCGGCTTCACGAGCAACCGGTCGCAACCCGGCAATGTTGAGGTCGGCACGTCCCTGTCCTCGGGCCGCAGTAGCGACCGCGCTCGCGCCCGGGGCGGCGGGAGCAGTTGCTCGGAGCAGTCCGGCTCAAGCACCGCTCGCTCGCACGCCAGCACGTCGAGTTGGTCCGAAGCCGTAAGCGACACCGTGTCGGAATCGACGACCCGTTCGCGGACGATAACCGACACGCACGGCCGGGCCGACACGCGAACAATCACGAAATCCCACGGCGGCAATAAAAGCCGAGCCACCGCGACCGGCCAGGCCGTCGGCAAAAGCACGAGCACCGGCACGTCGGAGCAGTCCGGCCAGACCAGCGGATGGAGCGAGACCTATCGCCCCCTGTACGCCGACTTACCGGGCGCCGTTCACAGCAAAGAAAACGTCATCCATCGAGCGGCGGAGGTCATCAACAAACTTCCGACCGGCGTGGCCCTGGTCAAAGCGCTGATTGCCGGCAACGTCGAGTCCGCGCTCGTTCAGCTCCCGCGCGTGGCCGACGCGCCCCAGGGGAAGGGGAGCGCCGAGCACTTCATCGCCTCCACCCCAACGGCTTTGCCGAACGCCGAGGTCGACAAGCTCATCGCCGACCGACGCGAATGGCTCAAGGCCGAAGCCGCGCGGCTTCTTGAGCCGCTGCCCGAGCCGACCACGTACCGCCAACCTCTCAGCACGAAGCACCGCACCCCCAACCAAAGGAGACGACCATGATTGACGCTAAAATCGCCAAGGCCAAGGCGCATCGCCGAGCGCGAGCGCATAGACCGGGAGCTGCTGGAACTGTTCGGCGACAACGCCCTGCCGCGGCGGGGCCGGCCGCGTAAGGATCGTCCCCACGAAGCACAGGCCCAAGGCCAGACGGCCGAGCCCGTAGGTGGGGAATAAGAGCCATTTGTTTGGTGGAGTACAATAAAACCATGAGCACGACCGAAACCGCACAGGCCCCGAGGCGCCGCCGGTTCCACCGATCCGAGCCCCTCGGGCCGATGCAGCTCACCGCGCGCGACCTTATCCTCGTTAGGAATGTGCGACATCACCGCTTCATCTCATCAAGCCAGCTTGTCAAACTGGACGGCGGCAACGAATCGAACGTCCTCGCCCGGCTGCGAAAGCTCTTCGATCATGGCTATCTCGAACGGCCCCCCGCCCAGCTTTCATCTGTGCCGATTATCGGCAACCAACCACTCGTGTACGGGCTGAGCGCCAAGGGCGCGCGCCTTCTGCGCCAGCATGGGCTCCGCGTCTCAAATACCGACTGGACTGAAAAGGCTAAACGAGCCGGTGCAGTGTTCATCGACCATACGCTTGCCGTTACCAATTTTATGGTTGAGCTGGAGCTGGCGTGCGGCCGAACGCGCGGCATCACCATTATTCGAGACCACGCGATACTGGGGGCCGCTCCGGCAGACACCCAATTAGCGCGCGAGCCATTGCGCTGGATCACTCACGGAACTGTCAACGGAATGCACGAAATATTGTCTGTCATTCCCGACGGGATGTTCGGCTTGCGCTTCGCGGACGACACCGGAACTTTCTTCCTCCTCGAAATCGACCGCGGCACCATCCCGATCGCGCGCAGCGGCGCGAGCCACCGCAGCATTACCCGTAAGCTTACCGCCTATATCGAAGGATGGCGCGCTGGTCGGCCGCTCAAGCAGTTCGGCCTCAAGAACCTGCGCGTCATGTTCGTTACCAGCTCCCAGGCCCGCATGGAGCACATGCTCAACGCGGTTGATAGCATCACCCAGGGCAAGGGCTCTGGCTTCTTGCTTTTCGCTGACGCGCCAACCCTCGCCCAGCAGGACCCTCTCACTTTTTCCTGGACCACCGGACGGCGCGAGCTGGTGCGCCTCGCCGATTAACTCGACAGCGAGTCCCGTTGTGCGTAAGATTCTGCCGCCGCGAGAAAACATCGCACCGGAAACGCCGCTGCGATTGAGCATCGCCGCAGCGCTCGCTTTCCCCGACGGGACGATGACGGCCGCCGGATTGCGGCGCGAGGCGCACAGAGGCCGGCTCACCATCGAGCGAATTGCCGGCAAAGACTACACCACGCTCGCGCACATTGAACGCATGAGGACCCTATGCCGCGTCGAAGTAAAGGGGCGCGACTCTGGCTCCGGCCAGCTCGCCGCAACGAAGCCGGCAAGATCACCGCAACTCCGGTTTGGATCATCCTCGACGGCGGTAAGCACGTCGCCACAGGATGCGCTCAGAATGAAGCTCAACGCGCTGAGCAGGCCCTAGCGGATTACATCGCCGGGAAATATCATCCCGAGCGCCGCGAGCGCGAACTACAAGCCATCGATGTCGCGGACGTTCTCTCGCTCTACCTTGACGATTGCGCGCACCGCCACGCCAACCAAAAGCGACTTCGCGCCAGGATAGCCCGGCTCAATGACTTTTGGGGCGGCACACCCCTCTCAAGCGTCAACGGCTCGACGTGCCGCCGCTACGGCAAGCATCGAGGGAACCCCGGCGGGGCACGTCGCGACCTCGAAGACCTTCGCGCCGCGATTAACCATCACGCCAAGGAAGGGCTACACCGAGGCATTGTCCGCGTCGTGCTGCCCGAAAAAGGTGGCCCTCGCGACCGCTGGCTCACACGTGCGGAGGTCGCACAGCTATTGCGGGCCTGCTGGCGTACTCGCGAAATTCAAACCGTCCATCGCGGTAGCCGCAAGGGGACCAAGGTTCAGACCGACTACTATCCTCTGCGCCACATCGCGCGTTTTATCCTCATCGCCCTCTACACCGGAACGCGCCCCGGCGCCGTCATGACCGCATCCTTTGTCCGCGGAGCAGGGAAGTCGTTCGCTGACTTGGAGCGCGGCATTTTCTATCGCTTGGCTGAGGGGCGCCGCGCCACAAATAAGCGCCAGCCGCCGGCGCCGCTGCCGCCGCGGCTCCTGGCGCACATGAGGCGCTGGGCGCGGCTTGGGATCGCGAAGGAATATTTCGTCGAATGGAAAGGGAAGCCCGTTCAGTCGATCAAGGTAGGCTATGGGCGTGCTATTTCGCTCGCTGGGCTATCTGGGAAGGTCACTCCGCATACGCTACGCCACACGGCCGCCACGTGGCTCATGCAGGCCGGCGTACCGATTTGGGAAGCCGCCGGGTTCCTTGGAATGTCGCCGGCCATGGTCGAACAAACCTACGGCCACCACCACCCATCGCACATGCGTGGAGCGGCGGAAGCGATTGCCGGCGGCAAGCGGGAATCGTTGGTCATTTCATTGGTTGAACCGCGTTCGGCGACACGGAAGCACTGAAAAATCTGGAGAACTTTGCCCACTGGCGCACCTTCACGGGTGCGCTCATAACGGTCTGGTTGGAGGTTCGAGTCCTCCCGGGCCCACCACGCACAATTATCACGAGTATTACACTGATATACTCTCAAAAAAATGGGGTGATTTCAATTCCTTGGCCATGAATCCCGGCCATCGTTGGCCGTCTCAGAGACAAATTTTGGGGTCCGCGCCGAGAAACGGCGGGGTTTTTCTCTGCTCCCAATAATGGCGTTTCCCCGCGACTTCGCCGTGGCGGTAGGAGACCGGTTCGCTCAGCATAGAGACGCGTCGCCATGAGGAGCAAAGAAACGCGTCAATAAATACGCGCACTCGGTCGCCATCGGTCGGCAGATGAACCGATATCCGTCGTGTTTGCGTTAGGGCACCACTGCGGGTCGTCAGGAACAATGTGGCTGAGCACAGGCAGGCACGGCGCGATGAAACCAGCCAGGGTGGGGCGGGATATAGCTGCGGGAGAGCATCAAACCCGGCATACCGTCGTACCGACGCAAAGGCGAGTCAATCACCTCACCACCACTGCGTCACAATCGCGACAAATACCGGAGCTAGAGCGACGATCGTCCGATTGACCCGGTTGTCCCCTGCTGCCGGGGCCATTCGGTTGCGCTATTTTGCGCGCCAGCCACGAGTGGCCCCAGCCTCAGCCGCATGAGCGAGCCTACGATGAGGGAGGACGAACGAATCTGGAGAGTTAAGGAGCTGCTGTTTGATTATGTGAAAAGCCCCTCTTTGCGGCACATTCGAGACCTGCACTCTGTGGCCAAATTAGCGCAGCAGATCGTCAATGCAATGGACAGAGGAAATTCGATCTGGACGAAATGGGAGGGGCAACGCGAGGTCCTGGTCAAATCAGCGCTACCTTGTTGGATTCCTGTTGAAGATCTCCAGGACTTTCTCAACCAAATGCCTGGGCCAAAGCTTACAACAACCGACGTGGTACAGCGTCTGAAAGCCTTCGAAGAGGAGTCTTACGCTGAGTACCCGAAAGAAGAACTCAAATCCGGCTGCTTGGCCCTATATGAAAAGGAAAAGGCCGACGGCACCGAGCTGCCGGCCATCATCGGTCTATTAAGGGAGCACATCGAGCACGAGGACGATCGTATTCGTGCTGAACGGGAAGAACAATATCGGAAGTGGCGTGAGGAAGATCGGATCGCGCGTGAGCAACGACTGTTGTCCGGCGCTGATTGTGGGTGGACTCAACTGAAAAACTCCCTGAATTGGTATTGTCGGACTAACGGCAGGGCTTACCGGCTCTTGCCGACCAAAGACAAGATGTGGCACCTCCATCGAGTCGGTTCAGTTTCAGACAATGAAAAGGGCTCACTGCTGGGAAAATATCAGAAACGAGGTGACGCGACGAAAGCTGTAGCCGAAATTGCCTATCAACCCGAGCCCAGGTGGTAAGATTGGTTCCATCGCTCTGTATTGAATCCCAGGGCGCTGTTGTGAATCATAGAGCTACGTCCGCGTGCCACCACCCTGAGAGCCGGAGCCTCCGTCGACCCACCGCCTCTACGAGTATCCCGCATCGTCGCGCGCTCGAAATTCTTTATCGGCGGCCGGACCGCTTTTCCCTACCTTTAAACGGCCAGGAGTGCGTTTTTAGGCCCGACCTGGCCCCCTTCGGTACGCGGTCCGGCTGTTGGCTGATGATGCCATGATACGCACTCTCTCTAATGCGACACGAAAATTCTAGCGGAGGAACGGTCTCTTTGTCCTGCTTTACCATTGTCCGCATCTGGGTCGCCGCAGTCGCAGCGACGCTGTTGCTTTTGTTGAGGAGAATGCACAGGACGCTGTACGGATCGCGCACGACCCTCGCGTTCATTAGCCTCATCCTCGTGACATTCCTGGTCGCGCCGCAGGCTGAAGAGCTGGCCCTGGCCCGCGCCGAATCTCCGCTGGCGCGCATCCGGATGCTAATCGCTCTAATCTGGTTTACTGCTACGATCTGGCATTGTTGCGACGCGAAATTCAGGTACAGGCCCATTCTGCTGGCGGGTCGCCTGGCCGCGTTCCGAAGATCGGCCCTGCCCGCATTGCTCGCGATCAGTTTCGCCGGCACGATGGCAGCCTACGAAGTTTGCGCGATGCACATGGCGGCAGCGTTGCCGCATGATCCTATTCGCCTGTACCCGCTGCTCGAGATGCAATCGGGTGTCCTTATCTTTGCCGCGGCTCTGCGCTCCATCGAAGCGCGGGCTCGCCGCAATCTATGGCACATCGGCCGTGCGCTCGTCTGGACCTTGCGAAGCCGATCGCTGTTTGGCGTCGTTGGACTTGCTCTGTTCGTATGGGCTTTTTCCGCTCCAATCGGCTTCGCATGGACCGTGGGACCCGAAGCGACGCTGCTGTTCGCTGCATCCTGCTGGCTGACTGCGATCACATACGCTCAGCTTTACTGGCGTCGTGCGTGGGCTGCGATCCCATTGGTCTTGATCGGGATGGCGGCGTTGGTGAGTCTCTGGACCGATTCCCATTCGATTCGATGCACCGATTGCGGTGCCACGTCGTTTCCCGAAGTCCGTGCGACGCCCCCCGAAAATAGGGAGCAGGACGACCGTGAGGCAAGCCTGCGCGGTCCCGCGCCCCTCACGAACAAACTTTATGCCTATGAGTTCTTGACCCAGGTCGACCAACGGCGACCCATCATACTGGTATCTGCCGCGGGAGGCGGCCTGAGGGCGGCGTATTGGACGGCAACGATTCTCGGCGACCTGCAGGATCGCTTTCGTTCGTTCGACCGACACACGTTCATGATCAGTGGTGTGTCCGGCGGCTCACTCGGAGCGGGCGTGTATCGAGCTCTTCTTCAGCACGCGCGACTTGGCAAGCCGGTAGTGTGCCGAAACCGATCGGGACAGACGATCAGGGGCTATCGGCTGTGCGGGCAAGCCATCCTTGACCACGACTTTACGGGTCCCGTACTTGCTGCGCTTTTCTTCCGTGACCTTCTGCCCTTGCCTTGGTTACCCGATCGATCGGCCGTTCTTGAGGAAGCCTGGGAGGCCGCGTGGCGGAAGACGATGCTCGACCCAGGAGAAGGACTCTCCCGACGGTTCGATCGAATCGACGCCACCTCCCGCTTTCCTGTACTCGTTCTCAATGGAGTCTCGGCGTTGACTGGGCAGCGAATATTGGCCGCTGGGCTCACCGAAAACGAGCAACTGCTGAACGTCGCGAAGATTCGGCCGTTGCCCCTGTCGGCCGCAATCGGGATTAGCACGCGTTTTCCATTCATCGAGCCGGCGGGCTCCGTGTACGACAGAGCCGGCCGCTTCTACGACGCAGTTGTGGACGGGGGATACGTCGAGAACTTCGGATCGAATTCGGCGCTGGAGGTGCTCCGCGATATCGGCAATCTCATTCAGGACGACCGTGAACCCCATGCTCCCGGCACTCGACGATTCATTCGGGCCGCCGTTTTCGTGCAAGTCAGCAGCGATCCCACTTTGGATGATGGATCGAATCTACTGTTCAGCGACGGTCTAAGCTCGATCTCCGTGCTGCCAATCGGCGCTACAGGCTCGCCGGGCATCGTGCCCAATCTGAAGCAGATCTGGTTACCCTTCTTCGCTCTCCTGCGTGGCCAGTCGACGCAAAGCACCTTCACGGCGTCTCTGGTTTCCACCTACGTTGCCTCGATCAACGGAGTGTTCAGTCACTTCCGGCTCGCCGACCGCTACGCTCATGCTCCGGTCCTCGGATGGACGCTGTCGAAGCGATCGCAAGTTCAGATTGACACCGAGCGTATACAGATGGGTAGACCGATAATCGCACGCCTGGAACGACTCCTTTCCGGCCCCTGACTGGCTCGACGCGATTACCCGCCGACTCCGCCCGCTCGAGCCTCCATCGGCCCTCAGAACGCGTTTCGTGGCGGGCGATGGGATTCCTTGGCAAGGTTGTGCTGGTACCCGTCACCGACGACCAACTCGGCTGCCACCTAGCCACGCGCCGGCGGCGGGTGATCGATCGGGGCTCGATCGAGGGGGCGGCTTAAAAACTCGTGAAGCGCATACCTTCAGCGACTTGCGACCAAGTCATACAATTCGGGCCACCGCTCGAGGCCACTGACGCGCAACTCCCGATGAAGAAACCGCCCCGCGAGGGTCACGATTTCGGGATCGGTTTTTGGATTCTCGGCGATCGCCTTCAGCCTCGCAGCCAAACCTTCGCCGCCAGCGCGCGCCACACCCTCCATGATCATCCGCCCTAAGCGCCGGTGCAAGCCCGGGACCTCGGACAGCAATTGATCGGTCGCCTCCCGGTCCATGCGCTCGACGATCAAGCCGAACAGCCGCTTGAACGTGCCACATACGCGGTGGCACGTTTGCGGTGACAATGGCGCACTCCGGTCGATCAGCGCCTTTGCCAAGGTCAGCGCGCGCGGATCCTTGTTTCGGTACAGGCTGAAGAGGGGCGCCTGCAGTTTCTCGATCAAACTGCCATCTGTCGGTTCCGCAAACGCTAAATCGAACAGGTCTTCGATCTCCTCTGAGGCGACACCCGCGTCATGCTCTGAAGCATCGTTGTAGAGCGCGAGCACGGCTTCTCGCGTGGACGGTCCTTTGTTCTTAGCGAACTCGAGTAGCAATCGCATGCGCGTCTTCATCGCCCCCGCGTCGCGCGCAGCCATGAGGCAAAGCGCGCGGACGAGTTGCGCCATGCTCAGGTCATCCTTCTCCGACTGAGCACGCGCCATGAGCGGCGCCCAGCTGAGATTTGGGTCGGCCTGCAACCGCACGAGTTCGAACGCAAGCCCACTCCCCAAGCGCATCGATTTCGGATTGCCCGTGCGCCACAATCTCTCCGCCGTTTGCCGCAAGCCCGGAACTAGCGATGCGCATTCGGGATCAAATGCTTGACTTTGCTTGAGGATGTCGAGGGCGGCCTCCGCGTTCTTCGTCACGGCCGCGAGCCGGAGCGCGATGGCCTGCGTTCCACCCGATACCGGTGATGCCTTGATTTGGGCTAGCGCCCCGCGTGCGAGGAGCTCGTACTCCGCAGGCGCGCGCGTAAGCATCGCAAACGCGGCTTGTGCGCCCTCGATGCCCGCCGCGACGCCTTGGATGAGCCGATGCCCCAACACCCGTGTTTCCAACCACGGATCAGCGCCCACCAACGCCGCCTCGTCCAGGAGGTGGTGGGCAAGCGCGTTCGTTAAATCGCCGTGCCGCACGACATGATACAAGATGTCTGCGTGGCCATTCCGATTTACTCCGAGCACATTGTGGGCCAGCTCTCTGGCGTGGCGCGTCACGGTCTCGACATCGTCAGCCGGCCACTCCTGAATCATCGCCGGTAGGCATCGCGTCCACGTAATGCGCGCCGCCATGACGCGTACCGTGGCATCGGTGACGTTTCCGGTGAGCTCAAATGCGCGCGCCGCCAGTCTTGGCGTCGCAGCAAGAATCATAGTCCCAAGAGCGTGCAAGCGCCCTAGCATCGCCAAGCCACTCTTTTTTGCCGTCTCGTCGATGGCCTGCTCGATTGTGGTCCCCTCACTCTGCCAGCAGGCGAAGTAGAGGTCGCCCATCTTCTGCGCCGCATTCTCCGACGTAATCCGCTTCGCGATGTTCGGACGATCAAGCCCGGCCAATGTCTCTAGTTGGCGTACGAGTCTGGGCGCAGACACAAGGAGGCCCGCGGTGGTCTCGAGCACATCGCGGCAGCTCCGATCCGACTGCCTCTTGAGTGCATCGGAAAGAAACCGCCCGAGTTCGGCAAGCGACCAGTCGAGATCCTCGGTTGCGCTCAGCGCGAGAAAACGAAGGTACAGCTCGCGCGATTGCATATGCCTGTCAGCGCCTTTGAGAATGATTCTCCCGAGCTGGGCGTCACGAGCAACGCGCCGCACCTCAGCCAAGTCGGGCGACGCGAACCGCAGGAGAAGCTCCAGCGCGCGGCGGACCCAGCGGCTACTTTCGGTTCTGAGAATGGTGCCAAGCGTTTCGATTAGAGCCACGCGCCGCGATCGCACGGCATTCGCCCCAATCGCGAGGATGCGCTCCACGGTGAGTGTGTCACCCGCCGCGACGCGCGCGCGAATGTCTTCAGCCAGCGCCGCCGGCACCGACCGGCGATTCACGAACAGGTATGCGCTAACCGACCTTCCACTTGGTCCGGCGAGCGCGTCCATCACGCGCTCGGCCGCTTGCTCCACGGGGGCGGGCTCGTACTCGGAAAGGACGAGCACACGTTCCAGAACCGCGCCTAAGAAAAGATTGCCGTCGTACTTCGCCCATCGCTCTGCTAGCGCCGCGATCGCTTGGGGACCTCCAAGCCGGATAATCGCGAGCGCTGCCGCGTGCTCAAAAAACGTCTGATGAAAAAACCCAACGAGATAGTCCGGAGAGAGGTGCGACACCCGAACGACTCCGCGCCCATGGAGCTGCTCAAGGCCGCTGCGAGCGAGTCCTGCCGATTGCAACTCACGCGCCAGCCGATCTTTGGGAAGTTCGGGTGCCCCCACGACCAGCATGGCGATGGCGATGCGCATCGCAGCATCCGACAAGTCGGTCTGATCGACGCCAATGGTCTTTGCACCGGTTCGCAAGTCCGACTCGACGCGGCGGCGCCAAAACTCGCGGAACAACGTGATAACGTCGACATCTCGGAAATTGATCTCTTGCGGCGCATAGACCGCGTACAGCATACGCAGCGTCAGTGGGTTACGGCAGATTTCCTTGATGGGGTAGCCTTGCGCTGCCGCTTCGAGAACGCGCTCGGCGTGCGCCTCCGGCGTGAGCGTCGAGCCATCGCGCACATACCCGTTTGCATAGGCCGCGACCGCGCGTGGGAACTCGGCGTCGGAGTAGTCGAACAGGAGGATGGTGTAGGGCTTGTGTGCGCTCAGCATGCGCGCCTCGCCTGGCCGGGACGCTGCAACCACCGTCACATCCGCCATGGCGAGCTCGGTAACGAGCGACGTGACATAGACGTCCGCTCCGTTCCGGTTCAACGGGACATCGATGGTGTCGATGAGCAGAACCGGCATGCCTCCCTCCGCCGTGAGGTTGCGAAAGAGTTCCCGCAGCGGCTCCGACAGGATGGTTCCGTCCCTCCCAGGACCGAAAATGCTCGGAAGTTCGATGGCGTCGACCAGCCATGTGTCCGCGCCCGTCGCCTTCAGCATGCGCGCGGTGGCCCACAGTACGCTGGACTTACCCGTCCCGGCCTCACCATCGATGACGACGAAGGGCGCCTCCGAGGTCCGGCGTTCAAGCGCACGCGCGATCTCGTCTTCGATATCCCTGCGAACGTAAAGCTGGTCCTGCAGCGTCAGTACAGGAAGCTCGGATTCATCGCGCACGGTGTTCGTGCGGGTCGCTGTCACTTCCGACGCCCTGTTCAGGCGTTGATAGAGCCGCCCGATTTCCGTCTCAGGAGTGCGCCAGCGCGACGCGCTGTTTTCGGCTTCGCGGCTTTGATTCTCGTCCGACCTCGTTGCGGTAGCCGCGGCGGCAGGGATCGGCGGCTCAAACAGCGAGGACAGCAATTCGCTCACAGGCTGTTCCAGCGCCGCCGCGACGAGGTTGAGCGACTTCATCGTCGCTCTCCCGGAATCCAGGATCCGTGTCAGCCTTCGCGCCTGTGTCTCGATTTCGTCCTTGCTCGGCGCCGGTTTTCCGTTGGCGACCGCCATCCGCGCGGCAAGCTGCTGTCGCCCGCCCGCGGATGCGATGAGCGCTTCGAAGCGGCCGAGAGCAGCAACGTCAAAATCTCGCGTGTCCGACGCCATTCTGCGTGCCGTTGTCGGAAAATGTCGGTCTTTGTCGGAGAATCTTCTTCGACACCGCGTGCCGCGCGCCCGTAAATATCGTTTCACAGTTGAGCGGTGCGCAGGTGCAGAAGATGCCAAAAATCCCGAATCTCGAAAAGTGGTTCAACTTGCTGGTCCGCAACAAGATGCACGGACCAGCTCTGGCCACCGCGGGTATCGCCGTCGGCCTCGTGATCATGACGGTTGGACTCTTCCCGTGGGGTCAGCCGACCCAACATATTGTGACTCTCATCGGCGTCATGCACGTCGCCACGTCATCGCTGCTCTTTGTGGCGTTCGCCGCCTTGCACCTCTACAAATCTCTTTAGATCGCTCGTTTTCGCACGCACGCCCTCTTTGAGAGACTAAGGTGCGCTTCCCATAAGGAAAACTGCCTAAATTGTGTTTCCCCCCAGGTGCGGACGGCCTCAGGAGACCGGTTCGCTCTTGACTGCGTGCCTGGCACGCAGTTTGAGTCCTCTGGAGACCACCAGCCAGTCCGCACGAACGCTATTTTCCGGGGGGGGCTGCAGGGAAATGGCCGTTTCCGGGGGATTTAATAGGCTCGTAAGTGTCTCCACCGGAGACCGGCAGCTACGAACCACGGGCAACGGGCTCGTCGGTCTCACGTCTCGGAAATCCCGCTTCCTGGCGACTATCTAGGTTCGTTGGGAGATGGGTTCGTTAGCGGCTGAGACTCCGCGCTCCTCGGCCATCGCTCAACGCCCGTGCGGCGTCTACTACGTCGTCCTCTGGCCCGGACTGAGCAGGCCGAGGGCTAGACGCCCGAATCCTTCAGTTACGCCGAATCCGGTACGACCTTCAGGTTACCAGCCGGACGATCCGACCAGGGCAGCAGTTCGCACCAACACTCCCGCAATGCGCCAAAAATAGCCGATTAAAGGTTTGTCGGGGCTAATTGCTAAATAAGCGTTTCCAAATCTGCGTGAGGCGCCAAGCGGGAGGGAGTGCTTCGCCAACGCTGCTGAGTGCGCGTACCATCACATAAACCGCGGCGAACAGGATGATCATCCTGCTGAGAATTAGTTCCACACTAAGCATGGCCGTATTTTGATAAAGGTTCAGCAAGACGAGATATGAGGCGGCAAGAGCTACGAGTAGTTCGAAACCGCCATACCACAAGCGGTTCCTTATTCGTAAGAGATAGAACAATATTCCAACCGTCACTAGTGCAACACTCCATAAGGCAATGGCCAGATGAGGACGCCTCAAAGCTCAAGCGGTCGCGCATGACCCCCTTGCAGGTCTGCGAGGCTATCATCGAAAAACGGCATCTCGATCCCGACGTGCGAACGTTCTTTTCGGGACTGCCAAATGACGAAAGGCATGTCGGCGGCCAGGATGGCGGCCAGTTTGCGCGGCGTGTCCATGCCCCCTCCGGCTCGGCTTTGGGTTAGGTGGATTGCCCCTGGCGTAGCGGTATCTGCCTGCCGGGACGGTGTAGGCCGCGACTTCCACACCCTGGCAGTTCTCGGACTTTCCGGGATGTCCGCTATTCGGTCGCCTTCGGGGGTAAAGCAGACCTACCGAGCCGTCGCGAATCGACGCGAATAACCCAAATCGGACTTCAGGCTCGGGCACAAAGTCGCTCACGTGGCCCCATCTTCACCATTGATCACGGGCCCAAACGGCTCCCAGCGCTCCCCGTCGAAGCGCTGCATTTGTAACTGCTTGACCGGAGCAAAATCGGTCGGACTGGTGTTAATCATGATGCCAGGCCGCATCATTCCGAAATGGAGATCTTTGAGGTTCGCGGCCTGCCGCATGACATTTTCGCGAGTCAAATCATCTCCGCATTGTTTTAGAACTTGAACAAGGGTCTGCGCAAGCGTGTAAGCGGCGACAATCAAATTGTTGGTCCTGTCGGCGTCGGGATAGTACCTTTCCAAAAAGCTCCTCCATTCCTGAACACCGGGATCGTCCTTCCAAGTTGCATCGTTCGGGTCCTTCAAGACACCGCTCGACAATATGCCTTTAGCGTTGTCGAGCCCGGCCGGCCGGAGGACAGCTCCAATGCTGGCCGAGACGTTGTTCAATATGTGAACCGGTTTCCAACCGATCTCGGCTACCTTACGGATCGCCTGCGAAGCAAATTTTCCAAGCGAGACATCGAAAAATACGTCGGCCCCAGCGTTTTTCAATAAAAGTATTTGAGATTCGACCGTCGGGTCCTGACTCTCATAGGGTGCCTCCGCTATCACCCTCATTTTACCGGAGAGACCGTCCTTAAGACCCTTCAAGTGATCCCGACCGTAGTCGTCGTTTTGGTAGAGGACGCCAATAGTTCCTTGTGGGTGGTGCTGCAGAAGATATTGGGCATAAATGCGCGCTTCACTCTGATAGCTCGGTCCCCAGCGCATCGTCCACGGAAAATGCTTCGGGTCGTTCCACTTCGTGGCTTGGCTGCCCACGAATAGCTGGGGTACCTTCTTCGCGTTCATGTATTTCTGTATTGCGGTGTTCGTTGGCGTCCCGACGCTGCTGAAAATAAGCAAAACTTCATCGCTCTCAACAAGCTTGCGCGCCTGTTCCACCGTCTTCGGTGGGCTATAGCCGTCGTCGTAAGAGATGAACGTGACCTTACGGCCGTTGATGCCGCCCTCCGCATTGACTTTGTTGAAATAGGCAGCCTCCGTCTTGCCCTGGACGCCAAAGACGGAAGCTGGCCCGCTGTACGGCATGATGTTGCCGACCTTGATTTCGGTATCACTTGCCCCGGGATCGTATCTCTTCTGGGCAACGGCCGGTTTCCCAATCGCGGCAGCTAATCCGAATACACTTGAGGCTAAAACCGCGCGACGAGTAAGGGTCATCATTTCCTCCCAAGGCAATCTAGGTCAGGATGCTCTCTTTGTTCGTCATCAACAAGTCCCAGCGATACAGTTCCCGCAGTTTCACTGCGCTTCGATGAAGGTAAGAGATGCTGACCTAAAGCGCGCGCCGATCTGCTTTCGCAAGCCGCTTGAGCACCCAGCTCCACGTCAGTCGGGGCGATGTCGCCTCCTGGCACTTCTCGGACGTTCCGAGATGTTCGCGTAATGTCCGCTATGGCGGGCATTTCGGAACGATCGGATTTGGCTCGGGCGACACCGGTCGCGCCATCTACGGCTTCGGTGACGACGTAGCTTGAACTCGTGAAAAGATCGCGCAGGACGCCGCGCAGATCTTCTTGATCTTCGACAACCTTACTGAGGAAATGCAGCTATAATCCCGAACATGATGCAGCCCTGTCGCGGGTGCTGGAAAGGCTCAAGCTGTATGAGCCCGCGCCGCGCCGCCTCGCGTCGAGCAAAGGCTGCGGTGGCGAATAGGCGCAGGGTACGTGCCCGCCAGCACAATAGCGGTTGAGTTCGGCCGCAATCTGCTTGGTGTGGAGACGCCGGTAGCGCTGCTGCCACACCTCATGCGCTTGGACGGTCGAGGCGAGGATCAAACCGATCAGGGTGGCGGCGAGCATGCGGACCATGGGACACCTCCCGTTGGCCGCGCAGCATACCTCAATAATCGCCCTAGTCTATCGGCTTGAGGCGGTGCTCCAGCTCGTTTTGCGTGATGCCGAGCTGCTGCGCCCAGCGTGTCAACGCGGCTTCGACGATCTGCTCCTAGCCCGCCGCAATGCCCCAGGTTGCGGCGATTATCGCTCCTTTACTTTGGAGCTTACGGAGTAGTCACGCCGCTGATCCCCACCTTGCCACGCGGGATAAGCTCCTGGGCCATTAGACGCCCGCCGCGTTCGATCCGGCACATGATGAATGCTGCGGTGCATATGTCGGTTCGTGGCACTACCCGGACGTTCCCCCATGTCTGCTCAATGTCCGCTATCGAAGGTAACCCGGACATTCGGCGGATGGTGCCGAATGACCGAGTTTGACCGATGCTGTCGAAAAAGGGCTTGAGGAGGCGAGCGAACAGTGATTCCTGCTTGGGAGGAGGCAGGAGAGTCGGCGATGATGGGGCGGCAGGACCGGGATCAGCGGCAGCTCTTTTACGAGTTTAGCCTGGACGAGATGATCCCGCCTGATCACCTGTTGCGGCGGATCAATGTGTTCGCGACTGCCGTTCTGGGCGATTTGCACCAACAGCTGAAGGCGTTTTACAGCGAGATCGGCCGGCCCTCGGTCGATCCCGAGTTGATGATCCGGATGCTTCTGGTCGGTTACTGCTATGGCATTCGCCATGAGCGCCGGCTGTGCCAGGAAGTGGCGCTGCACCTTGCTTACCGCTGGTTTTGCAAGCTCGATCTCGACGACAAAGTCCCGCACCATTCGACATTCTCGGTGAACCGGCTCGGCCGCTTCCGAGAGAGCGAGATCCTGCGCCATATTTTCGAACGCGTGGTTGCAGCCTGCATGGTCGCGGGCCTCGTCAAGGGCGAGGGGTTCGCGGTGGATGCGAGCGTGATCGAGGCCAATGCCAGCCGCTACCACGGCAAAGCGCCGGACGAGCTGGACTGGACCGATGCGCAACGTCAGAAGCGTGCAGTGGCCGAATATCTTGCTGGACTCGAGGCCGAGACGCAGGCCCAGGAAGGCGGCGCCAGCGGCGGTGGTGGTTCTGACGGGCAGCCGACTGCGGCGCCCGACCGTAAGCCGCCGAAGGTGATCTCGCCTTCAGATCCGTTCTCGGCGTGGACGGCTAAAGCGAACAAGCGCGTGCAGTTCGGGTATGGGCTCAACTATCTTATCGACGTCGAGCACGCAGTCATTGTCGACGTTGAGCCGACGCCCGCGCGCACCTATGACGAGGTCGAGTCCACAAAGACAATGCTCGATCGGACCGAACGTCGCTTTAGTTTGAAGCCGAAGCGGCTTGCTGCCGACACCGCTTATGGAACGGGCCGTTTCCTCGGCTGGCTAGTTGGCCGCGGGATAGCTCCACATATTCCCGTACGCGACGCAAGCGAGCGGGATGACGGCACCTTCTCACGCAGTGACTTCCGCTGGAACAAACGGCTCGGCGTCTACATTTGTCCGAACAACAAAGTGCTGCACACCACCGGCACCGTGCACGACGGCAGCATGCTGCGCTACCGTGCCTCCAAATTCGACTGCGATGCGTGTGCGCTGAAGATGCGATGCTGTCCGAAGATGGTCGCCCGACAGGTGCCCCGTGATATTCACGAGGACGCCCGCGACATGGCGCGACGGCTCATGGGGACAAAGCGCTTTCTCAAATCGCGGGATGAACGCAAGCGCGTCGAGATGCGTTTTGCTCACCTCAAGATGCACCACGGCTTTGAACGCATGCGGCTCCGAGGGCTCTCCGGCGCCCGTGACGAATTTCACCTCGCCGCCATCGTGCAGAACCTCAAGACGATGGCGCTTCGTCTATTCGGCCCGCCAACAGGTCGGGTGTGCGCGTCGATTGGGTAAGTGGCATGGCAATCTGGGCGAGGTGTTCCCCGACCAGGCGTGATGCCCAGCCAGCGCTAACCCGAAAACGCACCCAACAGCAAAGCCCCTTGCGGCAGGGCGTTTTTCGACAGCATCGACCCATTTCGGACATCGGCTTGATCCCAAGTTCCATCATCCTCGTGCACAATCACCCCAGTGGCGACCCGACCCCCTCGCGCGCCGACATCGAGATGACCCAAGCGATCGTCCCCGTCGCGCGCCCGCTCGGGATTGCCGTGCACGACCACATCATCGTCGGTAAGGACGTGCACGCGTGATGTCCGCTCCTGAGGGTATCCCGGTGAAGATATGCTGAAGTTGAGTTGTGCGCCTTTTAACCGGTGCCGGACGTCAGATACCGGCGGGCGTCAGCGGGCGCTCGGTGCGTGACCAAACCGATGCCGGAATCTTCTGGCGAAATGCACATAGTCGCGAAAGCCGCAGGCGTACGCAATTTCGCTGAGCTGCCGGCCTGTACTGAGAAACGCCCGGCGTTCCAGAAGGTGCGCGGCCTGATCCAAACGGATGGAATATATCAATTCGCGGCAGGTAAAGCCGCGCGACGTCAAGATCTTCTGGACGTAGCGCAGCGAAATCCCCATTTCAGCTGCCACCTCTGGAGGGCCGAAGTCCGGGTCGGCACAGCGATCCTTTATCACACTGCGGATGCGGGCAAACAGCCTGTCCGCGTGACGAGATACCGGCCCCGGATCGGACGGCGCAAATACGGCGCCAAGCAGATCGTAGAGGGCGAGCCGCATGTGGGGGCCGGCCGGCGCGGGTACGGATTCCCCGTCTCCGATGCCGTCGAGAACGAGCTGACGCAGGACGCGCGCTGCCAGCATTCCGCCGCGCCCGCATAACGAAGATTGCGGCTCGAATCCGAGATGAGAAATGACCGACTGGCGCGGCACATAAATAGACAGCCATTGCGACCCGCTCTCAAATAATCGCGTCAAGGGCCGCGCCATGTCGATGAGTCCAATATCTCCCGCGGCGAGTTGCACAGTTTTGCTCGTTCTGAGTCGCCGTTGACCGACCAGCGACCTGCAACAGGGCACCGTAGCAATCCATGTCGGAGCGGCGAACATCGCGGTGCGTCCGCTCGAACCGGTACGTGTTGGCGCCGTGGTCCGCGGTCGCAAGCTCCCATTGGACCTTGGTCGCGACTGCCGCGACCTCGTAGACGCTTAGAGGGCGTATCCAACCGGCAAAAGCATTCGGGTCGATGAGTGCGTGGTCGCCTCCGCATATCGAGCGGACCAAAGACGCCAACTCCTCGAGGTTCAATTGCCGAGTGCCGGCAAAATCGGAGCTTTGTTGCACCATCGTCTTCATAACCACGGGCATATATCGGAGGGCAGAGGCCGGGCATTAGGCGATCTTGCCATAATCATTTCGATCTTGCTCTCATCTTCAATTCTTTGGTCTCGCCGTTCCTCGCAAAAGGTCTCGATCGGGCGGGCGACATGAGCCAGCGCGCGCCTTGCTGCCGCCGGTTAGGCCGCGGCTCCTATTCTGGAGGACGTGGTCTCGCCAGCAACGGAACAGTGCGCGCTCGTACCCAGTGAAAGTGCATCCTGGGCTCTGTCACATGCGACCTCAACCTCCCAGATTTGGATGACGGCGGAATGCGTCTCATAGCGATGCGCGCCGCGACCTTCATGATTGAAAGGAGGAAGCGAGATGTTCCGCGACATCATGATGATAGACAGGCGCACTTTTTCGAACGCTCTGCTTGCCGGCGCAGCGGCTTCGGTGATCTCCACACCCGGCATGGCCGCAAACGCAACTCCGGAAAAGGCGCGCAACGTCGTGCTCGTGCACGGACTGTTCGCCGACGGGTCCTCTTGGTCCGAAGTGATTCCGCGCTTGCAGGCGGCAGGACTGAACGTCACCTCCGTGCAAAACCGTTGACCACGCTGCCCGAAGCGGTGGCCTCGGCCGAGCGTGTGCTCGCGCGGCAGGACGGCCCGACGGTTCTGGTCGGTCACTCCTTTTCCGGCATGATCGTCACCGAGGCCGGCGTGCATCCGAACGTCTCAGCGCTGGTGTACGTGGCGGCGCGCGCGCCGGAAGCGGGCGAGGATTACGCGGCCTTGGCCAAGACATATCCGACGCCGCCGGCCAGTGCCGGCGTCGTCTTCGACGGCGATGAAGGACGGCTTTCCGAAGAGGCTTTCCTGCGTGACTTTGCCGGCGACCTGCCAGAGGCAAAAGCGAAGGTGCTCTATGCCGTGCAGTGGCCGTTCCACAAGGCTCTGCTCACCGGCAAGACTACGCACGCGGCATGGCGATCCAAGCCCAGCTACTACGCCGTTTCCACGGAAGACCGCACCATCAATCCAGACCTCGAGCGCTTCATGGCCAAGCGGATGGGCGCCAAGACCATCGAGGTGAGGCCAGCCATCTCTCGTTGATCTCGCACCCTCAGGAGATTACGCGGTTGATCCTCGAAGCCGCTGGACAGGACGCCTCACGCGCAAGGCTTTAGGGCGGCCAGCGAAGCCCGCAAGCCGGCCGACTAGAGAAGCAAAAGAGCCATGAAACGTTTTGAATCCACCAGATGGAATGGCGACTTGCGTGAAGGCAAGGGCGCGGTCTCGACCGAATGGACTGTCGTCGGCGGCATGTTCCGAAAGTTCGGCGTCGTCGAGGATTATTGGACCGCGACGGGGAGACAGCAGCCGGACAAAGGCCGCTTCGACGTGACGCACGATCCGCGGGACACCTACGTGTTCAAGGTGCCGAGCCTGCGCAACGTCGCAATCGCGCCCCCCTATTTCCATGACGGCTCGGCGCGCTCGCTTCCTGAGGCGGTGCGAATCATGGCGAAGGTGCAGCTCGGACGGGCTCTTAGCGATCAAGATACAGCCGACATCGCCGCTTTTCTCGGGAGCCTCACCGGAAAGCTGCCGCCGTGGCGCGCACTCCTTATTGCTCAGTAGCTCGACGGGAGGCGGCTTCGATGACGGACGGCGGAGCGGCGGCGGCAGATGCGCCGAGCTGCTCCGATCCGTATTGTGCAACAGGCTCACCCGATACGGTAGCCTCGCTGCACGCATACCGGACCGCAGTGCTTCCCGATAGCGCGCTAAGTCGTGGAGGCGGGAACGTGTCGCGACTGAGCCCACCATGGCCGCCCGCCTGGAGTGGCATCCTGCACTATGCAATTGCGGTCTTTGCCGTGGCTGCGGCGGGGGTCTCCGGGCTCCTGGTCCTCAGCGTTTTACAAAGCGCCCCGTTCGTATCGCTGTTTTTATGCGCGATCCTGCTCGTTTCGTGGATTGGCGGCGCCGGCCCCGGCCTGCTCGCAACCGGACTCTCGAGTCTTGGCTTCGTTTACTTTTTCATTCCGCCAACGCATTCGTTTGCCCTGCCGGCCCAAGAAGTTCCGCGCGTCGCCCTTTTTGCTGTGACTGCTCTTTTCGTGGTTTGGGTCAGCGCGGCGCAAAGGCGCACGGCCGCATCCCTCCAGCGTGCGCGCGACGATCTGAGGGTGACGGTGCAACGGCTCGAGAGCGTCAACAAATCGCTACAGGCCGAGAACGCGGAGCGAACGCGGGCAGAGCAAAGCATTCGGCAAGCCGAACGAGAGCTTCAGATGACGATCGACACCATTCCCGCGTCGGCGGCGCGGTATCGATCCGATGGCTCGCTCGATTTCGTTAATCAGCCTTGGCGAACCTACACCGGCCTTTCTCAGGACAACTTGCGCGGCCAACGCTGGGGGGCGCAATTCACCCGGACGACCTCCCACTGGTTGAAGCCGCTTGGCGCGCTCACCTGCCGACCGGCGAGCCCTTCCAAATGGAGCAGCGGCTGCGGCGAAGCGACGGCGAATATCGGTGGCATTTGGTACGCCGTGTGCCTCTTCGCAACGACAACGGAGAGGTTATCAGGTGGTATGGTGTGGGCCTCGATATCGAGGACCAGAAGCGGGCGGAGCGCGCTTCATTCCCGTCCTACGCGAAGGATGTCGTAAAATCACCGTGGATGATCTGGATCGCAGGACCGGTGATACCACTGAGCCCGATCAAGGGCACTAACCCATCGTAATCGGGCGGGACGGAACGGGCGTCGGTCGGTGACGCCCGTTCTTACGTTCAGTAAAGAAAGGCGACGATCACCGCGATAGCGGCGACCGCGCCGTATACACCAAACTCAGTGTCCCGGTAGTCGCCGACCGACAGCATCACGACGGAGGCGCGTGTGACTTTGAGGCGGGCAGTATTCGCCCCGTTCGGAGAAACTCCTTGTCGTTGACAGGGCGCAGTTGCGGCTCGAACTGAATGACGTCAGTGAAGTGCCCGCGGCGGCCAATGATGATGGTGTCGCACTGCCTGGCAAGTTCCGGACATCCCGACCCAAGGCGGCCCGCAACATCGGCGCTTTACCGAAGCATCTGCCGCGCTGTGAGATTGTGATCGATCCGGAGAGCACGGTCTGCCCTTGCTGCGGTGGCGCGATGCATATGATCGGGGAAGATGTGAGCGAGCAGCTCGACGTGATCCCGGCAGTGCTGCAGGTCAAACGTATCCGCCGGCCGCGGTATGGCTGTCGGTCCTGCGAAGGAGCTGTCGTGCAGGCCAAAGCGCCACCGCGCCTGGTTGAGAACGGCATGGCGACGACGGCGCTGGTCACGTCGATTGTGGTCGCGAAGTTTGCCTGGCACTTGCCGTTGAACCGGCAGACGCACATGTTCCGGGGCCATGGCATCGAGCTCGATCGCTCGACCCTGGTGCATTGGGTGATACGGGCGGCATGGTGGCTGCGACCGCTCTACTCGCGGCTCGTCGATATGGTGTTACAGTAAGGACGCGTAGCGTACGCGGAGCGGCCTTGCCCACCAATGGTGGGCACGCGGTCTCCGCTTTGCTCCGCCCGCTTAGTTAGCCCACCTACCTCCTTCACTCCTCCCGCAATCCCGCCGCGCGCAAGAGCGGCAGCACGCGGTCGATAAAATACGGCAGCTCGTTCTTGAAATTTACGAAGGAGATCGTCGTTCCGGCAAAGCCGACCGCGTGTATGCGGATCATTTCGTCGGCGATGTGGCGCGGCGTGCCGATGAGCGGATAGGTGCCGCCGCCGGCGGCGAAGCGCTTGCGAGAAATTCTCCGGCTCGCACGAAGCCGAGGCCTCTGGCCGGTGTAGAAATCGACGCTGGCGTGATCGGCCATGGTCACGGCGTAGTGCTCGTAATAATCCTCCGCTTCCGCCTGGCTCTCCCGGCAAACCACGTGGCAGGTGGTGTAGACGCCGATGGTGCGGCCTTCGCGCGCCGCACGCGCGTTCATGTCCTCGATATGGGCGCGGCCGCCGTCGATCTCGACAAAGGTGGTGAACAGATGATCCGCCGCCTTGGCGGCGAACTCACGGCCGGGTGGCGAGATCGCGGCGTTGAGCGTGACCGGGCGCGGCTGTTGGATCGGCCGCGGCTTTCCCGACACGTTTTTGAGATCGTAGAAGCGGCCGTGGAAATCGAACGGCGCGTCCTCGGTATAGATGCGCGACATGATCTCGAACCACTCGAGCCCCTGCGCGTAGCGGTCCTCGATCATGGGCAGGCCGAACAGCGCAAACTCCTCCGGGTTCCAGCCGCACACGATGTTGAGGCCGGCGCGGCCGTTGGAGGCGTGGTCGATGGTGGTCAGCGCCTTCGCCGCGTAGACCGGATGCACCATCGGCACGTGCACGGTCGAGAACAGCGCGATCCTCTCGGTGACACCGGCAAGCCCGGCCGCGAAGGTGAAAGTCTCGAACGACCATTCGCGGCTGTTAAGTTCGCCGCCGAAACCTTTCCAGCGCGCGACCGGCAGGAAGAACTCGATGCCGGCGCGGTCGGCCATCTGCGCGACTTCGACGATCTCGTTCCAATGGGCCGGCCAGCGCTCCGGCACCCGCGTGAGCGCGAGGCCGCCGTCGGAGTTCGCCGAGAAAACGCCGAGCTTGAACTTGTTTCCCCCGCGCATCGGGTGCGGCACGCCCGCCATTACTGGCTCTCCTTGGCACTCGACGAGCAGTATATGACAATCGGACCACTGGAAAGGGCTCCTCTCCCCGCCGAATGAGCCGCCTCCCCTACGACGACGTCGCGCTCGCGGTGCCGGTCACGGTGCCCTACGTGCGCCATTCGATCCGCGGCGCCCACTGGTTCCTGGCGCGCGCGCTCGCCGAACTGATCAAGGCGTCCGGCCCGTCGAAGGACGCCATCGACGGACTCACGGTCTCGAGCTTCACGCTCGCGCCCGACACCGCGGTGGGGCTGACCCAGCAGCTCGGGCTTGTCCCGCGCTGGCTCGACCACATCCCCATGGGCGGGGCGAGCGGCGTCGTGGCGCTGCGCCGCGCTGCGCGCGCGGTGCAAACGGGCGACGCCAAAGTCGTCGCCTGCCTTGCCGGCGACACCAACCACGTGGATTCGTTCCGCCGCAGCCTCGAAAACTTCAGCCAGTTCGCGCGCGACGCGACCTATCCCTACGGCGCCGGCGGGCCCAACATGGTGTTCGCGCTCATCACCGCGCACTACATGCGCGTTAACGGCGCGACGGCGGAGGATTTCGGCAAGCTGTGCGTCGCGCAACGCGACAACGCGCGGCAATTTCCGCACGCGCTGCTCAAGGCGCCGCTCACCCTCGAACAATATCTCGGCGCCCGCATGATCGCCGATCCGTTGCGGCTCTACGATTGCGTGATGCCGTGCGCCGGCGCCGAGGCGTTCCTGGTGATGCGCGCCGATCTCGCCCGCCGGCAGGGGCTCAAGTTCACGCGCGTGCGCGGCACGATCGAACGGCACAACGCCTTCGCCGACGACCCGATCGCGCTGCGTGGCGGCTGGGCGCTTGACCGCGACGAGCTTTACGCCCAGGCGGGCGTGGGGCCTGACGAGATAGATTTCGTCCAGACCTACGACGACTATCCGGTGATGAGCATGGTGCAGTTCGAGGGCCTCGGGCTGTGCCGCGAGGGCGAGGCGCCCGACTTCGTGCGGCGGCATACCTTCACGGCAGACGGCACCTGCCCGCTCAACACCTGCGGCGGTCAGCTCTCCTGCGGTCAGGCCGGCGCCGCCGGCGGCTTCCTCGGCCTGGTCGAAGCGCTTCGCCAGCTCACCGGCCAGACGCTCGGCGCGCGTCCCCGACGCCCGGTTGGGCCTCGTCGCCGGCTACGGCATGGTCACCTACGACCGCGGGGTGTGCAGCGGCGCGGCGATTATCAGCTCGTAGATTCCATGGGGCGATGGACGCGCATCCGATAGGTTTTGGGTTTGCGACAACTCAAACCATCGGAGGCGTCAGATGCAAGCATCCAACGTACGCGCGCCCATCGCGGGTCATATTGGCACGATTTTCGTTGCGATCGAACTGAGCCAACGCAAGTGGCTTGTGACGATGCACAGTCCTGACCGAGACCGGATATCTCGGCATTCGCTCGATGGCGGCGATCGCGCTGGTCTGCTGGGGCTGATCGAACGGGTGCGCGACCGCGCGGCGCGGGCGCTGGAGACGGCGCTGACGGTGGTGAGCTGCTATGAGGCCGGCTACGACGGCTTTTGGCTGCACCGTCTACTGGTCGCCGCGGGAATCATGAACTTCGTGTTCGATCCCGCCAGCATTGCGGTGGAGCAGCGTGCGCGGCGGGCGAAAACCGACCGCATCGACGGCGAGTTGTTGCTGCGCACGTTGATGGCGTATCGGCGGGGCGAGCCGCGGGTGGTGCGGATCGTGCGAGTGCCGAGCCGCGAGCAGGAGGACGCGCGGCGCGCAACGCGAGAACGCGATCGGTTGGTCAATGAGCAGACCGGCCATACCAACCGGATCAAGTCGCTGCTGCAGCTGCACGGGATTGCCGCCGGCAATCCGCGCCGGCACGACTGGGCAGCGCGGCTCGAGGCGTACCGGGACGAGCGAGGTCGGCCGGTGCCCCCGCACGCGATGGCGGAACTCAAACGCGAGCACGCACGCTTGATGCTGGTGCGCGAGCAGCTGCGGGAACTGGAACGAGCGACGCTCGGCCCGGATGCGCCGGCTGATGCGGTCGCGATGGTCCGTCGGGGCACGATGCTGCAGCGGCTCAAGTGCCTCGGCCCGGCGTTCTCCGGCACGCTGACGAACGAGGCATTCTACAAGGACTTCCGCAACGGGCGCGAAGTCGGCGCCTACTTCGGGTTGGCGCCTAGTCCGTGGCGCAGCGGGGCGACTGATCGTGACCAGGGCATTAGCAAGGCGGGCAATCCGCGGGCCCGGCACAAGGCGATCGAACTCGCCTGGCTGTGGCTCAAGCACCAGCCGGATAGCGCGCTGAGCCACTGGTTCCGCCAGCGCACGGAGGGGGCGAGCAAACGGATGAGACGCATCGCCATCGTTGCCCTGGCGCGCAAACTGATGGTGGCGCTGTGGCGCTATCTGACCACTGGGCTGGTGCCCACCGGTGCGGTGCTCAAGGCGTAGATCCTCAACGAACGCGTCCGGCGCCGCGGCACCTGCCGCGGTCGGCGTGGGATGGATGGTGACCGTGCCACCCTCGGGCCAACACACACGGGCCGCTCTTGTAGATGGGTCCCATCCTCGTGGCTTCCTCACCGCAGGCATGCGGAATGTGGGTCCGGGCCAACGCGGTCCGACCGGATATGAGGTGATGCTGTGAGCAACAGCTATTGCCGGAAGCCAGTCCCAGCGCACTTCGACCGCGACGGCGCGCTGCGCTACGCATGGCTCCGCGCGCCGCCGCTCCACCTCACTCAATCCAACCCAAGCCCGATCCGGCTGCTTGACAACCAGGCCCCATATGAGGGTGGGCTACTGTAGCCTCACCGAAGGTGTTCTGCGACGATACGCCGATGCCGGTTCTGGATCGCCGGCGACGACGAACACGGACCGCGAGATTCTGGTCCTACGCTGTCGATGACCGCCCGTGGCAGGGACCCGCTCCACCGATCGTGGTTTACATGTTTGCGGAAGATCGACGAGGGCGGCATGTGCATGAACATCTGGCGGGATTCAGCGGCGTACTACAGGTGGACGGCTATGCTGGGTATCGCGAGCTGACCAAGGCTGATCGACCTGGCGGAGCCATCACACTGGCGTACTGCCTCGCCCACGCACGCCGTCAGTTCTTTGAGATCTACCGGAAATCGAAGTCGCCGGTGGCTGCCGAGGCGTTACGGCGGATCGGGACGGTATATCAGATTGAGCGACGGATCCGAGGTCTGACCGCCGCTGAACGCGTGATTGTCCGCCAGGCCGAGACACAGGCGATTCTTGACGCATTCAAAACTTGGTTGATGCAGAAGCTGGAGGAGGAGTCAGCAAAATCCGACCTGGCGAAAGCGATCAAGTACACGCTGAACCACTGGGACGGCTTGACTGTGTTCCTGATCGATGGCCGGGTCGAGGTCGACAGCAACGTGGTAGAGCGAACGATTCGCCCGATTGCTCTGGGACGCCGCAACGCACTGTTCGCGGGCTCCGCACGTGGTGCGGAGGCGTGGGCGATCCTGTCATCCATCATCAACACTGCAAAGTTGCATGAACTCGATCCGCAAACCTACCTCGCTGATGTGCTTGAAAAGATCGTGTCGGGTCAGACCACAGTGAACCGCTTGCACGAATTGCTGCCATGGACATGGAAGGCAGCGCGGGCTGAACAGTCGGTCGCAGCCGCATGAGGCAGTCACAGACAGTTCGGCGCCGGCGCAAATCCAAGGCGATGACGCTGGAAGAGCTCGAAGACTGGATCGACCATCTGGACCCACCACCACGGGTCGACGGCGTCTCCATGTTGGACGGCTATCTGGCTGCGGTCATCATTGGTCCATGCTCGATCAGCCCATACGAGTGGATGGACCATATGCTCGGGCCGCATGGCGATATCCGCATGGAAGGCGCGAAGCAGACGGCCGCGATCATGGGGGTCGTTGATCGCTTCAACGAGGTCAGCGAAGGGTTGGCCACGGCGCCGGAGCGCTACGCACCGATCTTCGAGCGCACCGACGAAACCGTTCTGGCCGGTCCATGGTGCATGGGGTTTCTGGCCGCCCTGAAACTTCGCCGCGACGCCTGGCGACCGCTGCTCGATCTCGGCCAGATCCAACACGGATTGCTGTTGCCGATCCTGCTGCACTGCACCGACGATATCGGCCGTCCCATGCTGGGGCCGACGCGGCCTGGGCCAGACGGTGAAGCGTTCCTTCGAAACGCCTATCACGACATCCCAGTCGTCGTGCCCGCGATCCGCGAGTATTGGATGCCGCAGCGTGTGAGAGAGTGCTCAAACTGAGCTGACACCGCACCAGCACGTGGTGCGCTCACAGCGGATACGTTAGTTGCGGCAACTCGACTAGCACCAAAGCCGGCATGGCCGATATTGGACTTGAGGCTGCCCAGCCACAGCGGCCGCTCCGGCGCATGCGCCTCGCCATAGGTGGCGAGCAGAGCCTGGGC
>Ga0153928_1000058_pt1 | contig 56779 bp, 52 predicted proteins | sample TSNJ012MetaG_FD_106656 | JGI IMG/M metagenome (GOLD analysis project Ga0153928, IMG submission 106656) | Attine ant fungus gardens microbial communities from New Jersey, USA - TSNJ012 MetaG | ecosystem: Host-associated > Fungi > Mycelium > Unclassified | place: USA: New Jersey, Wharton State...
CGTCGCGCAAGGCGCGGTTGCCGGTCGCAAGTCTGTCATAGAAACCGCGTGCCAGTATAGGATGCGATCGGCGACTAGTGCCGCGAACCCGAAGTTCGCATCACAATTGCCGCGAGTCCTTTTTGCGAACTTCGGGTTCAAAGCGGCGCTAGAATCATAGAGTTGCTAGTGTCCTTCGATTCCGAAGTTCGCTACGGAGCGTGCGGCAAACTCGGACGAACGTCGGAATTGGGACACTAGTTTAGCCTGCTTCCCGGCAATGGTCGGGCAGACCATTTGGTGCTACAGGTCTTGCTGTCAGCTCCTGCCCCCTCCCCCCGATGCCCGACGACATTCCCTTCGACAAGACATTCGATCTCGCCGCGGAAACGGTGGAGGAAGTGGGGCCCGGCCTGCGGCGTATCCTCGCCGACAACCCGGGGCCGTTCACGTTCAGGGGGACGGTGACCTACATCGTCGGGCGCGGCGAGGTTGCGGTGATCGACCCGGGACCGCAGGATGCGCGCCACCTCGCGGCGATCCGCGAGGCGGTGCGCGGCGAGACCGTCACCCACATTCTCGTCACTCACACGCATCGCGACCATTCGCCGGGGGTGCCGGCACTCAAGGCGGCGACCGGCGCGACCGTCTACGCGGAGGGCCCGCACCGGCCGTCGCGCTCGCTCCAAATCGGCGAGACCGCGCGGCTCGACGCGGGCGGCGATCAGGCGTTCCGGCCGGACGCGACGCTCACCGACGGCGCCATCGTCCAGGGACGCGGCTTCACCTTCGAGGCGGTCGCGACGCCGGGCCATACCGCAAACCACATGGCCTACGCCTGGAAGGAGGCCGACCTCCTGTTCTCGGGAGATCACGTCATGGGTTGGTCGACGACGATCGTCGCGCCTCCCGATGGCGCGATGAGCGACTACATGGCCTCGCTCGCCAAGCTCGCAGGCCGCCCTGAGCAGATCTATTTCCCCGGCCACGGCGGCGCCATTCGCGAAGCGCCGCGGTTCGTCGAGCACCTGATCCGGCATCGCCACGGCCGCGAGGCGTCGATCCTGCACCGGCTGGAGAAGGGCGCGGCCGACATCCCGACCATCGTGCGTGCCGTCTACATCGGGCTCGATCCACGGCTGGTCGGCGCGGCCGGACTCTCGGTCCTTGCGCACCTGGAGGAGCTGGTTGCGCGCGGTGTAGTGGCGACCGACGGAGCGCCGGCGATCGGCTCGACCTATCGCCTCGCGGGTTGAGGGGCCTTCTTGGGTGCCGGTTTCGGCGGAGGCTTCGGCTTTGTCTTTTCCGCCCCTGCAACGTCGTCGATGTCGTTGCTGAGCGAGCGCAGCCGTGAGGCATTGGCCCCGAAATCGTGGCGGCCGTAGCGCGAAGCCGAGCGCATGTCGATGCGCGCGCCGTCCTCGGCCGAGCGCACCCGCACCACGATGTCGTCGCGAAAACCCATGATTGGCGTGCGCGCCACCGCCTCGATCCGGCCCTCGCGCCGGCCGGTCTGCGGCGGGCGCAGATCGACGATGCGCCACTTGCGCTTGGTGATCACCGCCAGCGCCGCCTCATACGCTTCGCTCGGCGGCACCGATACCAGCAGCGGCTCGACGTCGGGATAAGCCGCGCGCTGGAGCTGCATGGCAGACGCTCCCGGATAAGCAACCGGGTTCGCGCCGCGCGGCCGCAACCGCGTGATCGCCTCGAAGCGCGGCGGATCGACCGGGTCGGTGGTGATGTCGTTGACCGCCGGCAGCCGATAGAACAGCACCCCCAGGTAGGCCGGATAGGCGAGCATGGCGACGCCGATGCCGAGCGCGGTGACCGCGAGCCCGAGCCCACGCAATCCCTGGCGCCAGATGACCACGAAGGCGCCGAGCGCGAGCATCATCGCCACCCAGGCGAAGAACAGCGAGCCCGCCAGGCTGGCGATCGCCGGCACCGGATCGAGAAATCCGAGATTGACGATGACGATGACGAGCAGCACCACCGCGATCGCGAACAGCGCGAGCCGTCGCGACCAGATGGCGAGCTTCGATACCGGCTCATCCGCGACGCGGCGGCGCGCGACGTAGAGCATCAACGCCCTCGTGATCCCTCGCCGCCGGTTGCGCGATCGAGGGAAAGGCTAGTGTCCCGATTCCGACGTTCGCCCGAGTATGCCCCACGCGCCGTAGCGAACTTCGGAATCGAAGGACACTAGCAAATCTACGATTCCGGTGCCGCTTTGAACCCGAAGTCCGCAATCGGACTCGCGGCAATTGTAGCGCGAACTTCGGGTTCACGGCACTAGTGGCAATCTGCGGTCCGGGCTGTGGATAACGCGCCTGCCGAGCCGCCGTCAACGCGACACGGCTCGCGCGATCAGGCGCAACGCCTGCCGCCAACGAACGTCATGCTAAATTTAGTGCCGCGCAACGTCGCCGGGTCAGTTCTCGCGGAACCGATAGCCGACGCCGTAAAGCGTCTCGATCATGTCGAACGTCTCATCGACTGCCCGGAACTTCTTGCGCAGCCGCTTGATATGGCTGTCGATGGTGCGGTCGTCGACATAGACTTGGTCCTCGTAAGCCGCATCCATCAGCGCGTCGCGGCTCTTGATGACGCCGGGCCGGGTCGCCAGCGTCTCCAGCAGCCGGAACTCGGTCACGGTCAGCACCACTTTCTTGCCCTTCCAGATGCAGGTGTGGCGTTCCGCGTCCATGCACAGATTGCCCCGCTCCATGATGCTCTCGCGGGTCTCGCGCTCGCCGGCGATTTCGGCGGAGCGGAACCGGCGCAGCAAAGTGCGCACGCGCTCGACCAGCACCCGCTGCGAGAACGGCTTGCGGATGAAATCGTCGGCGCCGATCCGCAGCCCGAGCAGCTCGTCGGTTTCCTCTTGCCGCCCGGTGAGGAAGATGACCGGCACATCCGATTTTTGCCGCAGCCGCCGCAGCAACTCGACCCCGTCCATTTGCGGCATCCTGATGTCCAGGATGGCGAGGTCGGGCTGCACCGTCTTGAACCCGTTGAGCGCAGCCGGCCCATCCGGGTAAGCCACAACGTGATATCCCTCCGATTCCAGCGTCGTCGAGACGAGCGCGAGCACGTCGCGATCGTCGTCCACCAAGGCGATGGTTGCCATGTCGTCCGTCCCCCACTCGATTCGGACACTCTTCAGACAAAGCTCGGCTGAAGTGTGGCGTCCGCAGTGGAAAACGCTCGCGGGTCGGAGACGATGGAGGAATCCGGGCTTCGCCGCGACGAAGTTGTGACAGAATTACTCCGCTGCCGTGGCGCTCGGCAGCACGTACTCCCTGAACCGCTCGCGCAATGCGATCTTCTGGATCTTGCCGGTAGCGGTATGTGGGATTTCGTCGACGATGACGACGTCGTCGGGCATCCACCACTTGGCGATCTTGCCCTGCAGGAAGGCGAGCAGCTCATCCTTGCTCGCCTTTTGCTCTTTCTTAAGCACGACAATGAGCAGCGGCCGCTCGTCCCACTTGGGATGTCGCACGCCGATCACCGCGGCCTCAGCCACTTTCGGGTGCCCGACCGCCAAATTTTCGATGTCGATCGAGGAGATCCATTCGCCGCCGGATTTGATCACGTCCTTCGAGCGATCGGTGATCTGCATGTAGCCGTGCTCGTCGATCGTCGCCACGTCGCCGGTATCGAAGAAGCCGTCGTCGTCGAGGATATCGCCGCCTTCGCCCTTGAAATACGCCTTGGCGACCGACGGCCCGCGCACCTTGAGCCGCCCGAAGGTCTTGCCGTCCCATGGCAGCTCGCGGTCGGAATCATCGGCGATCTTCATCTCGACTCCGAACGGCGTGTGACCCTGTTTCTGCTGAATGTCGAGCCGCGCCTCGCCGGTGAGCCCGGCGTATTCCGGCTTGAGCGTGCATATGGTGCCGAGCGGACTCATCTCGGTCATGCCCCAGGCATGGATCACCTCGACCCCGTAGACGTCCTGGAACGTCCTGGTCATTGCCCGTGGGCACGCCGAGCCGCCGATCACCACTCTTTTTAGATGCGGAAGTTTGCCGCCGGTCGCTTCCAGGTGCTGGAGCAGCATGAGCCAGACGGTCGGCACCGCGGCGGTGCACGTTATCTTGAACTGGTTGAGCAGTTCGAAGACCGATGGCCCGTCGAGCTTCATGCCCGGCATCACCATCGAGGCGCCGGCCATCGGGGCAGTGAGCGAGAGCGACCAACCGTTGGCATGAAACAACGGAACCACCGGCAAGACCACGTCACGCGAGCACAGGCCGATCATGTCGGGCTGGATCGCGATCATCGAATGGAGCACGTTCGAACGGTGCGAATAAACGACGCCCTTGGGATTGCCGGTGGTGCCGGAGGTGTAGCACATGCCCGCGGCGGTATTTTCATCGACGCTCGCCCAGGTGAAATCGCCGTCCGCCTCGGCGATCCATTCCTCGTAGGGGACGGCATTGCGCAGCGTGGTCTGCGGCATATGAGCGGCGTCGGTGAGCACCACGTAGCGCTCGATCGGCTTGAGCTTGTCGGCGAGCTTCTCGAGCAAGGGGATGAAGGTGAGGTCCGTCATCATCACGCGGTCCTCCGCGTGATTGACGATCCAGACGATCTGCTCGGGGAAGAGACGCGGGTTGACGGTGTGGTAGATCGCTCCGACCCCGAGGATGCCGTACCAGGCCTCGAGGTGCCGCCAGGTGTTCCATGCCAGCGTGGCCACGCGGTCGCCTTGCCGGATACCGTCGCGCGCCAGGCGCTGGGCGAGCTTGAGCGCGCGCGTGCGCAGGTCGGGATAGCTGATGGAATGCAGCGGCCCTTCGATCGAGCGCGACACGATGCAGCGCTCGGGATGATTGATCGCCGCGTGATCGATCACGCGATGGCACAGCAGCGGCCAATCCTGCATCAGGCCCAGCATGGTTTCCTCCAACGGCGGCCCTGTCCTAGTGCCGCAAACCCGAAGCTCGCACCGCGATTGCCGCGAGTTGGACGAATTTCGGAATCGGGACACTAGCCTTGTTGCTGTTCTGCCGGGGTTTTAGCGGGACTCTCCTACCCGGCCAAGAAGCTCTCGGGTTCGAGTCCGGCCGAAAGAATGATACGAGGGCGCGCCGATAGAGCCCAGGATGGCCACAAAGATGCCTTCGCCCCATCTGCCGAAGCCCCCCGCCCCAGCTGCGCCGGCGGGCCCACTGAAGTCGCTCACCGGCTGGGCGACCGCCGGATGGGGCGTCCTGGCATTCTTCGCCTGGCTGGCGGCGGAAGCGCTCGTGCTCATCCTGTTTCTGGTGCGCTGGTACGCCCGCAACCCCGGCGTGCCGATCGACGTCGATCGGGTCGCCCACGATGCCTATGTCGTATCGATCGCGGCGATCGCGTCGATGGCCGTCCAATGCGCCATCGTCATCTGGGCGATCCGCCGGTGGCGCCAGCCGGTTGCCGAATATCTCGGCCTTGCCCGTCGTCCGCACCTTCGTGAAATCGTGTTCTGCCTGGCGAGCATCGCCGCGCTCCTCGTGGCGTCCGACCTGCTGTCGCTGCTGATCGGGCATGAATTGGTGCCGCCGTTCATGGCCAAAATCTATGAAGCGGCACGGGACGCAGGCGCACTCGCGGTTCTCCTGCTGCTGATCGCGGTCGCCGTGGCCGCCCCGATCGGCGAAGAAATCATGTTTCGCGGATTCCTGTTTCGCGGCTGGGCCGCTTCGCCACTGGGTGCCAACGGAACGATCGTGCTGACCTCGGCGATCTGGGCGGCAATCCACGTGCAATACGACTGGCTCGGGATCGCCCAGGTGTTCTGTCTCGGATTGCTGTTCGGATGGGTGCGCGCGCGCAGCGGATCGCTGGCGCTCACGATGATGATGCATTCCGTTTGCAATATTGCGGCCACGGTCGAAACCGCGGTGATAATCGACTGGGCATCGTGAGATTTCGAGCCGCTCGCGTTTGCGCGCGACACCACCGCGGGCGGGCTGCGATCCTGAACGCGTCGAGATGCGGTGGAGCGACGAGTTACGCGGTCTTCGCCTGACGCTCCACCGCCGCTGGCCGCGGCTCGATCGGCGTCACAGCCCTAAGGCCGAGCAAATTCTCGATCAGCTTCGCGCCGGCGAGGACGCGCGCCTCGGCGCGCGGCGGCGCCACGACCTGGAGCCCGACCGGCAAGCCTTCCGCGGTGAATCCGCACGGCAGCGACAGCGCCGGACAGCACGCCACCGTGATCGCATAGGCGATCGCCAGCCATAGGACGTAATTGTCGAACTTCTGTCCGGCGCATTCGGTGAGGTAGCGTTGCTCGACCGGAAACGCCGCGACGATCGTCGCCGGCGTGAGCAGGAGATCGTACGTCTCGAAGAATTTCAGGGTGCGCGCTGCCATGGCGACCCGCTGCGCCTCGGCGCGCTCAATGTCCGCCATTGTCAGCTTCAGGCCCTCCTCGGTGTTCCACACGATCTCTGGCTTGAGCAGATCGCGTTTCGTGCGCAGGAGCGCTCCCCTGCTCAAACAGAAATCGAACGCACGCAACACATGAAAGCACTCATGCGCCTCGGCGAGGTCGGGATGCGCGTCCTCGACCACGATGCCCTCGCCGGCGAGGCGCTCGGCTGCCGCGCGCGTGATGCGAGCGACTTCCGGATCGACCGGCGTAATACCGAGCGTCGCCGAATAAGCGACGCGGCGCGGTTTCGGCTGGTCCTTCATGCTTTCGCGAAACGGCCGCGCGGGCGCGAGGAGCGATAGCGGATCGGCCGGGTGCTCGCCCGTCATGGCATCGAGCAGGAGCGCGAGGTCCTCGACATTGCGCGCCATCGGGCCTTGTACGCCAAGCGTGCGGTCGATTTTGACGGCCGGATTGCGCGCTACCCGGCCAATGCTCGGCCGCATGCCGACGATGCCGCAGAAGCTCGCCGGATTGCGCAGCGACCCACCGGTATCGCTGCCGTGCGCCACCCAGGCCGTCCCCGACGCAAGCGCCGCCGCCGCGCCGCCGGAAGATCCGGCCGCGGAGCGCGCCAGATTCCACGGATTGAGCGTGGCGCCGAACACCTCGTTGAACGTATTGGCGCCGGCACCGAACTCCGGCGTGTTCGACTTGGCGTAAACAATGGCCCCGTTCGCCTCCAAATGCTCCACCAGGATGTCGGAGCGGGCGGGAATGTGGTCGGCGTAGATGGGCGAGCCCTGGGTGGTCCGCACGCCGGCAACGGCGATCAGGTCCTTGATCGGCACCGGCAGGCCGGCGAGCGGCCCGCGCTCGGAGAGGGGCAGCCGCATCAGCCGATCCGCATGCGCCCGTGCCCGATCGAAACACAGGGTCGGCAAGGCGTTGACGCGTCCGTCGACCGCCGCGATGCGGGCTTCGAGCGCATCAAGCAAGTCATGGGGCGTCACCTCGCCGCGGCGCAGCAGGCCAACTACGCTCACCGCCGTCGCCTTGATGAGTTCGCTGTGGCTTGGCATCGACGCTTCCCCCTGCTCTATTGCGATAACCGCTTAATCCGCGAAAGACCGAACCCATGCCGCTCAGCAATCTCGCCGTCCGCGACATCGAGACCGTGGTCCATCCCTACACCAATCTCGCCGTCCTGCGCGATAGCGGTCCGCTGGTGATCGAAAACGGCAAGGGCGTGTTCGTCCATGACAGCGAAGGCAAAGCCTATATCGACGCGATGGCGGGGCTGTGGTGCGTCTCGCTCGGCTACGGCAACGAAGAACTGGTCGAAGCCGCCGCCGCGCAGATGCGCAAGCTCTCGTTCGGGCACCTGTTCACGGCCAAGAGCCACGACCCGGCGATCGAGCTTGCCGAAAAGCTCAAGGAGATCGCGCCGGTCCCGATCTCGAAGGTCTTTTTCTGTTCGTCCGGCTCGGAGGCGAACGACAGTCAGGTCAAGCTCGTCTGGTACATGAACAACGCGCTCGGGCGACCGCAGAAGAAAAAAATCATCAGCCGGCTGCGCGGCTACCATGGCGTCACGGTGGCGGCCGCCTCCTTGACCGGGCTGCCGAACAACCACATCGATTTCGATCTCCCGATCCAGAACATCCTGCACACGAGCTGTCCGCATCACTACCGTTTCGCGCGCGACGGCGAGAGCGAGGAGGAGTTCGCGACGAGGCTGGCCGCCGAACTGGAGGAACTGATTCTCACAGAAGGACCGGAAACAGTCGCGGCCTTCATCGCCGAACCGGTCATGGGGGCGGGCGGCGTAATCGTTCCGCCACCCACGTATTTTCCCAAGATCATGGCGGTGTGCAGCAAATACGACCTCTACATCATCGCCGACGAAGTGATCTGCGCGTTCGGCCGCCTGGGAACGATGTTCGGCTCACAAGCGCTCGATTTTATCCCACACGGCATTTCGATCGCGAAAGCGCTCTCGTCCGCCTATGTGCCGATCGCTGGCGTGATGGTCCCCGAGAGCATGTACCAAGCCTTGCTGGCGGAAAGCCGCAAGGTCGGCACCTTCGCGCACGGCTACACCTATTCCGGGCATCCGGTCGCCGCGGCCGTCGCGGTCAAGACGCTGGAAATCTATGCGCGCGACCGCGTCATCGAGGGTGCGGCCGCCAAGGCGCCGCAATTCCAGACGCGGCTGCGCGCGCTTGGCGATCATCCCCTGGTGGGCGAAGCACGCGGCCTCGGATTGGTCGGCGCGCTCGAACTGGTCGCCGACAAGCGCGCCAAGCGCTCGTTCGATCCGGCCCAGGGCGTCGCGGCGCGTTGCGCGCGCTTTGCCGAGGAGCAGGGCTTGATCGTGCGCTTCGTGATCAACGACACGCTGACGCTCTCGCCGCCCCTCGTCATCACGCCGCAGGAGATCGACGAGGTGTTCGACCGGCTCGGCCGTGCGCTCGACCGCACCCTCGACTGGGCCAAGCGCGAGCAGCTCCTGGCCGCGTAAATAAAACTGGCCGCGTCGGCGGCCAGTTCAATTTGCGCCCGCGCAGGCGGCGCGGTCCGCCAAGCCTATTCGCGATCGGTGCTGCCGCCGGTCAGGGCCAGGTGCGCGTTGGTATCGCCGGTTCCTGGCGCCAAGACCACGACGGGAGCGCCGACCTTCACCCGGTTGAACAGGTCGATCACGTCCTCGTTGGTCATCCGGATGCAGCCGGACGAGATGGCTTGGCCGATGTATTCCGGCTGGTTGGTTCCATGGATGCGATAGAGGGTATCGCGGCTGCCCTCGAACACATACATGGCGCGCGCGCCCAGCGGATTTGCCGGTCCGCCCGAAACGAAGTTCGGCAGCCCCTCGATACGCTGATGGATTTCAGCCGTGGGCGTCCATGACGGCCATTCTTCCTTGCGGCCGATTTTGGCGACGCCGGACCATGCGAGAGCCTCCTCGCCCACGGTAACGCCGTAGCGGATCGCCTTGCCGCCCGACATGACGTAGTAGAGGTACCGCGCGTCGGAATCGATCACGATGGTGCCCGGGGCCTCGTGCCGTTGGTAGGTCACGATATGGCGCTGATATTGTTCAGGAATATTGGCCTTCGCGTAGGGCGGGTTGGCCAAGAGTTCCTTATCGCGCGGCTTCATGCTGGCTTCGGAAGCCGGCTCCAGAACCGACTGCATGCAGCCGCCGAGCCCAAGCCCGAGCGCTGCAATCACGACGAAAATCGGCTTGCGAATCAAGATCATCTGCTCCCCCCCGCGTTCGGTGTTCCGACGCAGCGCAGTAAAGCTAGTTAAAACAAACGCGCCGTTATATCCAGACTTGGGAGCCCAGCCGGCTGCAAGTTGTCGGCGGACTGTGGCAGGAATGTCGCACTTTTAGGGACGGCGTCCCGCCGGGAACACATTTCCCGCCCCCATCGCTCACCCGTCATGACCGGGAAGCCCGTCGTCAGCGCTTAACCTTAGCGAATCGGCAATCCCGCCGATTAACGCCGCCGAAACGCGGGTCGGTTTAGACCTTTGGCGAAAACCAACTGCCGGTCACACGCCGACCGCGGAGCTCTCCCGTCGGCAGCGGCAGCGCATACAGGCATGGCGGCGGCGGACATGCACGGCATTCCGACATGGCTCACGGTCGAGCACGGCCTGCCGCTTGTCGTTCTCACCGGGTTCGTGTGCCTCCTCGCCGGCCTGGGCCTCGCCCAGGTCTTGTTGCGGCGGCGCGCGGGAGCCCGCGCCGCGCGCGAACACGGTTTCCTGCTCGATACCGCGCTCAACAACATGTCTCAGGGCCTGTGCATGTTCGATGCACAAGCGCGCCTGGTCATTTGCAATCGGCGCTACATCGACATGTACCGGCTCTCACCGGACGTGGTGAAACCCGGCTGTGCGTTGCGCGATCTCCTGCGCCACCGGATCGAACGCGGCAGCTTCTCGGCAGACCCGGACGCCTACAGTGCAGATCTGCAGCGCGCGATCGCCCGCGGACAGACCACGAAGACCATGGTGGAATCGAAGGACGGCCGTACCGTCGCCGTGGTCAACCAGCCGATGGAAGGCGGCGGCTGGGTAGCCACCCACGAGGACATCACCGACTTGCGCCGCGCCGAGACGGAGCGCGACCGGAACCGCAAGTTCCTCGACACGCTCATCGAGCACATGCCGATTACGGTCACGGTGAAGGACGCGCGCGAGGGCCGCTATGTTCTGGTGAACCGGGCGGCGGAAGCCCTGTTTGCAATTCCGCGCGGACAGATGCTCGGTAAGCGGGTGCATGACGTGTTCCCGAAGCCGGAAGCTGATTTCTTCGCCGCACGCGACCGCGAGATCATGCAGTCGCCCGACCGGCTCTACGTCGGCGAGCATGCCGTCAATACTCCGCACGACGGCACTCACATTCTCACTACCAAAAAGCTGGCCATCCGCGGCGAGAATGGCGAGCCGCAATATTTGCTCGGGCTTTCCGAGGACATCACCGAGCGAAAGCGCGCGGAAGAGCGGATCGCCTATCTCGCCCGCCATGACCCGTTGACCGAGCTGCCCAATCGGGCCGCGTTCAACGAGCAGCTATCCTTTGCGCGCGAGCGTGCGCTTGCGGCAAATACGAATTTCGCCGTGCTCTGCCTCGACATCGACCGGTTCAAAGAGGTCAACGACGTGTTCGGCCACGCCGCGGGCGATGCCTTGCTGCGCGAGACGGCGAAGAAGCTGGCAACCGCCGCGGAGGGCGCCTTCCTTGCCAGGCTCGGAGCCGACGAGTTTGCGCTCATCTCGTCGGAGGGAGCGCAGCCGGCAGCGGCGGCGGCGCTCGCCCAACGCATTCAATCGGCGCTCGCTGACGAGTTGCAGATCGAGGATTATCGCCGCCGCGCCGACCTGAGCATTGGCGTTGCCATCTTTCCGACCGACGGCGCCGACAGCGCGGCCGTGCTCGCCAACGCCGGCGCCGCGCTCGACCGCGCCAAGGAGGAAGGCCGCGGCGCGATCCACTTTTTCGCCGCCGCGATGGATCTGGAGCTGCGCGAACGGCGCGCCCTGCAACATGATCTTCAGTCGGCGATCGCCCGCGGTGAGTTGGCCCTGTACTATCAGCCGCAAGCGCGGGTCGATGGCGAGATCGTCGGATTCGAGGCACTGGCCCGGTGGCAACATCCGACCCGGGGTGCGGTCCCGCCCGGCACCTTCATTCCGCTCGCCGAGGAAAGCGGGCTGATCGTGCCGATGAGCGAATGGATTTTGCGCGCCGCTTGCCGCGAAGCGGCAGCGTGGCCGCGCAATCTTCAGATCGCCGTGAACCTCTCGCCGGTCCATTTCCGCCGCGGCGATCTGGCCGGGCTGGTCCACGCGGTGCTGCTCGAAACCGGATTGTCTCCTCAAAGACTAGAGCTCGAAGTCACCGAAGGCGTGCTGATCGACGATTTCTCCCGCGCCGTCTCGATCCTCCGCCGCCTCAAGTCCCTGGGCGTGCGCATCGCCATGGACGATTTCGGCACTGCATATTCTTCGTTGTCGTATCTGCAATCGTTCCCGTTCGACAAAATCAAGATCGATCAGGCGTTCATATCCAACGTCGAGCGCAACCGGCAATCGGCCGCCATCGCGCGCGCCGTCATCGCGCTCGCGCGCGTGCTCCGCTTACCGGTGCTTGCCGAAGGCGTCGAAACGAAAGAGCAGCTGGCGTTCCTGGCCCGGGAAGGATGCGACGAGGTGCAAGGTTATTTGATCGGCCGTCCGCGCCCGATCGCCGAATACGCCTCGCTGCTCGCGCGCCGGCCGCGCACGCGCAAGAAGCCGCCCACGATAGCCGACGAGACGCCGCTCACACGTGTTGGCCGCCGTTGATGTGGATCTCGGCGCCGTTCACGTAGGACGACGTGTCGGTGCAGAGCACGTAGACGATGCGGGCGACCTCGTCGGGCGTGCCGAGGCGGTGAAGCGGAATCTGACCGACGATTTTCTCGGTGCCGGGCGAGAGGATCGCGGTATCGATCTCGCCCGGTGCGATCGCGTTCACCCGGATGCCCTGCGAACCGAAATCGAACGCCATCTCGCGCGTGAGCGCCGCCAGCGCCGCCTTCGAAGTCGCATAGGCCGAGCCGGCAAACGGGTGCACGCGCGAGCCGGCGATCGAAGTGACGTTGACCACCGACCCCTTGGCGGCCTTGAGCTCATCGAGAAGCCCGCGCGCGAGCACGATCGGGGCGAAGAAGTTTACGCGGAAGACGTGTCGCCACACGTCGCTGGTCGTGCCGATCGAACTCAGGCGCGCGCCCCCCTCCGCCTTGGGCGAGATCGCAGCGTTGTTCACGAGCGCATGAAGTTGCCCGCCTTCGAGCCGCCCCTTGATCTCGGCAATGGCCGAAAGCGTATTCTGCTCGTCCGCGAGATCGACCTGAATGTGATCCTCCGGGCCCGCCTCCCACGGACATTCCTCCGGAAACGGATGACGCGAGCAGGTGATCACGCGCCACCCCGCGCTGGAGAAACGGATGACCGTCGCATGCCCGATGCCGCGGCTTGCGCCGGTCAACAGCAAGGTGCGGCGCGGCTGGTTTGTGCTCGTCGGCATCGGCGCTCCATCTCAGGGATAAAGCCGCGTTTTCGTCCACCCCGTTCCCGCGCCGGCGCGCCGGAACTCGATGCGGTCATGCAGGCGGAACGGGCGGTCGTGCCAGAACTCTATCGTCTCCGGCACAACGCGATAGCCGTGCCAGAAGGGCGGCCGCGGAACCGGCCCGACCACGTATTTCGCGGTGTAGCGCGCGACCGCCTTTTCGAACGCCAATCGGCTCTCGAGCGGCGCGGACTGGCGGCTCGCCCAGGCCCCGATCTGAGCCAGGCGGGGCCGCGTGGCAAAATAGGCATCGGCTTCCGCGTCCGTCACCGGTTCGACCGTCCCGCGCACGCGCACCTGCCGGGTGAGCGATTTCCAGTGGAAGACCAGGGCCGCCCCGGGGCGCTGGTCGAGTTCCCTGCCCTTAGTGCTGTCACGATTGGTGTAGAAAACGAATCCGTGATCATCGATGCCCTTGAGGAGCACCATACGCACGTTCGGGAAGCCGTCCGCATCGACCGTCGCCAGCGCCATGGCATTCGGGTCGGAAGGTTCCCGGCGCATCGCCTCCTCGAACCAGGCGGAAAACAGCCGCCATGGCTCGTCGGCCTCGGTAAAATCACCGGACGTTAACCATGTGGGGCGTTCAATCTGAGCCGAATCTGTCATTGCACGGGGGACTCGCGTGTCGGGACCGATGACGCAACCTCGCTTGCGGCTGCCTATCTATAATCGAACCGCGGGCGCGATCCTATGCCGGCGCAACCTGTCGCGGTTCATCGCGCTTGCCGCGGCGATTCCGCTGGCCCTGTCGATGGGCGCCTGCAGCTACAAGCTCGATTCCGTGTTCAGCCGGGACGGGGTGAAATCCGAAACGGCCGGCTCCCTCGGTGCCCCCGGCCGGGCGACCGCACCGACCGCCGATTCGGATCTCGCGTTCGCCAAAGCGGCGGCCGCGGACGCGCTCGGGCGCATGGGAGACATCAGCGTGCCGTGGGAGAATCCCGGGACGGGCGCGCGCGGCACGGTGACCCCGCTCGCCTCTAGCTACACCCAGGACGGCTTCGTCTGCCGCGACTTCCTCGCCAGCTACATCCGCAAGGATTCCGAATCCTGGCTGCAAGGCGACGGGTGCCGCATCCATCAGGGTCGGTGGGAAGTGCGCCATATGAGGGCCTTGCAGCGCCCCTGATGGCCGTCATGTTGCGGTCGCGCCTTTATCTCCCCACATTTTGGCTCGTGGGGATATTCTCCATGCAACGGAGTTCATGAGGATGCGCGACCCCTATGAGGTCCTGGGGGTGCAGAAGTCGGCTCGTCCGGACGAGATCAAGAAGGCGTTCCGGCGGCTGGCAAAAAAGCTGCATCCCGACGCCAACAAAAAGGATCCCAAGGCGGCCGTGAAGTTCGCCGAAATCAACGCGGCCTACGAGGTTTTGGGCGACGAAAAGAAGCGCAAGGCCTACGACGCCGGCGAGATCGACGCCGAGGGTAAGCCGCGCTTTCATGGATTCCAGGGATTTTCAGGCGGAGGCCACCCGGGATTTGGCGGGGACTCTCACTTCGAGACATTCACCTGGGGCCCTGAAGGCGTGCGCCGCTCAGGCGGTCGTGCCGGCGGGGGCGGTTTCGGGCGCTTCGAAGACATTCTCAGCGAGATGATGGGTGGGCTCGGGCGCGGCGCGGGCGCTCGCCCGTTCGAGCAGCGCTTCGATGCGGCCGGCGTCGGCGCCGCGTCACGCGGCCAAGACGTCAGCGCAGCAGTGACGATCACACTGCCGGAAGCTGCCAAAGGCGCCATCAGGCGCGTGCGGCTGTCTACCGGCAAGGAAGTCGAGGTCAAGATTCCGGCGGGACTGACCGACGGCCAGCAAATCCGCCTCAAGGCACAGGGCACGGCCTTGGCGGGCGGTCCGCCAGGCGATGTCCTCATCACGGTCGGGATTGCGCCCCACCCTTATTTCAAACCGGAAGGAACGAACCTGCGCCTCGACCTGCCGGTCACGCTCTATGAGGCGGTGCTGGGCGCCAAGGTACGGGTGCCGACCCTCGACGGCGCGGTCGAATTGGCTATTCCACCGGGCACCGGCGCTGGCCGCACCTTCCGCCTCAAGGGCAAAGGAATGCCGAGCAAAGGCACGCCTGGCGACCTGCTGGTCACGGCCCGCATCGTGCTCCCCGAGGGCCATGATCAGGACCTCGAAACCCTCATGCGGAATTGGCGCGAGCGCAAACCGTACCATCCGCGCAAGGACATCGAGTAAGGGCCGGATCACCCGGGCTTCTTGTCCGCGGGTGTGTTCTCCTGGTCGTAGACCGATTGGGCGATCTTGAGCAGCCGGTCGCGATCCGCCGGGCCGGACACCACGAAGCCCTTGTTGTCATCGACCCATGAGAAAGCGGCAACCGAGCCGGCCGCGTGATAACGCAGCGCGCTCTCCGGCCCGTCCGCGCGCGCGCAATAGACGGTGAAGCGTTCGCCGGACGGAGCTTCATACATGAGGAGCGCGGCACCGGCTCCGCTCGCGCCCGGCAGCAGCCGTCCGCCGACGAGCTTGAGCCCGATCGGCCCGAGATCGGGCGCGTGCACGTCGTAGCCGAGGCGTTTCGAGAGCCACTGCACCAGATGAGCTTGTTCCGTGCCGGCCACCTCGACCGGATGGCGCACCTCGACCACGTAAAGCTTGTGCGCGTCGATCGCGTCGGCCGTTAAAACCCTGACGCCCGCAACGGCGCCGGCCCAGGTCTCTCGGCCGAACCACCCCGCGACGCCGCCGAGCACGAAGGCGGCAAGCACTGCTGCGATCGCCAGTATCGACCAGCGCCGCTCGCCGCGCGCCAAGCGAGCGACGTCGAGCCGCAGAGGGACGGGTTCCTGCGCAATAGCGCCGTAGCGCGCGTTGATCAGCTCGGCCTGCGCCTGCCACGCAGCGACGCGCGCGGCATCCTCCGGATGCTCCGCAAGCCAAGCCCTCACCGCTGGGCGCCGCTCTGCCGGCAATTCGCCGTCCACGTAGGCGTGCAGTTCTGCTTCCAGGATCGGCGCATCACGATTGGCCATCGCTTTGCCCCTCCTCACTTGATGCGGCGGAGCGGCGGACGCTCGCCTTCGAGATAAGCCTTGATCTGCGCCCGCGCGCGCGCCAGGCGCGACATGACCGTGCCGATCGGCACGCCCTGCACCTCGGCGACCTCGCGGTAGCTCAATCCTTCCAGCACGACGAGAAGCAACGCGGCGCGCTGATCCTCGACTAGGCTCGCGAGCGCGCGCTCGATGTCGCGCGCGCCTGCCTCCGGGCCGCTCATGCCGGGCGTGTCCGCTTCCTCGATCGGCGTGAGCGCGGGCCGGCGCGCCAGCGTGCGCAGCCGGTTGCGATTGAGGTTCGTCAATATCGTGTAGAGCCAGCTGCGCACGTCGCCTTCGTGAAACAGATGTTCCGATCGTAATGCTCGCACCAGCGTATCCTGAACCAGATCGTCCGCTGCTTCGGCGTCGCGCGTGAGCGCGCGCGCGTAGCGTCGCAGCGCCGGGATCGCCGCCTGCACGCTGTTGCGGAACGCGTTCACGTCCTCTCCCCTGCAGCCCGCGCCGGACGCGCATTTCTTGAAACACCGAGTGCGCGCGCGTATTCCCGCGCTTGCGCCTCGGCGCGCTGCTTGATGGTCCCCATACCCTATGCCATAGGAAAAGGCCGGCGCGCAGGCCGTGGTGCCCGTCGCATTCGGCGAGGAGGGTCATGGCGCAAGCGAGCGGCCTGATGCGGGGCAAGCGCGGCCTGATCATCGGCGTGGCGAACAACCGCTCGATTGCCTGGGGCATCGCCAAGGCTGCACGCGCGCACGGCGCCGATCTCGCCTTCACGTATCAGGGCGAAGCTCTCAAAAAGCGGGTCGAGCCGCTCGCCGAGGAAGTCGACGGCCTCGTGGTCGGCCACTGCGACGTGACCGAGGAGGCGACCGTCGATGCGGCATTCGCCGCGGTCGGCGCCGCATGGGGCACGCTCGATTTTCTCGTCCACGCGGTCGCCTTCTCCGACAAGGGCGAACTCGACGGCCGCTACGTCGACACAAGTGCTGGCAATTTCGCCAAGACCATGCATATCAGCTGTTATTCCTTTACCGCGCTTGCCCAGCGCGCCGAACGGTTGATGACGAACGGAGGCGCGCTGCTCACGTTGACTTATTACGGCGCGGAGAAATGGATGCCGCATTACAACGTCATGGGTGTTGCCAAGGCGGCGCTCGAGGCGTCCGTGCGCTATCTCGCCGCCGATCTCGGCGGCAAGAACATCCGGGTCAACGCCATCTCGGCGGGGCCGATCAAGACGCTCGCCGCCGCCGGCATCGGCGACTTCCGCTACATTCTCAAATGGAACGAAAACAATGCGCCGCTGCGCCGGGGCATCACGGTCGAGGAAGTCGGCGATGCCGCTGTTTATTTGTTGTCCGATCTGTCGCGCGGGGTCACGGGTGAAGTTCATCACGTGGACGTCGGTTATCACATCGTCGGTATGAAGCATCCCGACGCGCCCGACATGAGCGTCGTCAAGGATTAGGGGCGGCCGAGGCTGCTTCTCCACCGCTCCTCCGTTACTCCATGACGCGCCCCATCCTCTATTACGTCCGTCACGGCGAGACCGACTGGAACGTCGAGGGAAGGCTTCAGGGTTGGCACGATCCCGCGCTCAACGGCGTGGGGCGGCGGCAAGCAGCCGTTTGCGCCGATATCCTGCGCGACCTCGTCGAGCAGGACGGCCGATCGCCGGCCGACTACGGATACGTGGCAAGCCCGCTGCAGCGGGCGCGGCAAACGGCCGAAATCATGCGCGCGGCCCTGGGGCTTGAGGCTGAGGATTATCGCGTCGATGCGCGCCTGCGCGAAATCGGGTTCGGCGAGTGGGAAGGCCTGACGTTGCGCGAGATCCGCGCACGCGCCCCGCAGGCGCTTGCTGCACGTGAACGCGATAAGTGGGAGTTCGTGCCGCCGGGCGGCGAAAGTTATGCTCAGGTCGCGCTGCGCATGCGAGCATGGTACGAAGCGCTTGCGGACGACACGATTGTGGTGGCCCACGGAGGCACCGCCCGCGCCTTGATCGCCGTCCTCGGCGTTGCGCCGCCGGCCCGGGCGCCGTCGATCGAAATCGGCCAGGGCATCGTCTATCGCTTCGCAAACGGCACCATGAGCCGCTACGGCTGACCAGGCTTGCCAAGCCGCGGTTTGACCGGGCTTGACCCGCGGGATACCACACGCTCAGCGGGGTAACCCCATGTCGTTCAACACGTTCGGCCATCTGTTCCGCGTCACCACGTTTGGCGAGAGCCACGGGGCCGCGGTCGGCTGCGTGATCGACGGCTGCCCGCCGCGCATTCCGCTCGACGTGAGTGACATCCAGCCTTATCTCGACAAACGCCGCCCCGGGCAATCCCGCTTCACGACCCAACGACGCGAGCCGGATGAAGTGAGAATCCTCTCGGGCGTGTTTGCGGACGAGAGCACCGGCACGCAGGTGACGACCGGCACGCCGATCACGCTCGTGATCGACAATGTCGATCAGCGCTCGAAGGATTATTCCGACATCAAGGACCTTTACCGGCCCGGTCACGCCGATTTCACTTACGACGTCAAATATGGGCTGCGCGATTATCGAGGCGGCGGGCGCGCATCCGCGCGCGAGACGGCAACCCGGGTTGCCGCCGGTGCGGTCGCGCGCAAGATCGTGCGAGGCATGACGGTGCGTGGCGCTCTCGTCCAGATGGGACCGCACAAGATCGACCGGGCGCTCTGGGACTGGGCGGAAGTCGAGCGCAACCCGTTCTTCACCCCGGACGCCAAGGCGGCCGCGTTCTTTGCCGATTATCTCGATGGCGTGCGCAAGGCCGGTTCTTCCGTCGGCGCCGTGATCGAGATCGTGGCCGAGGGCGCGCCGGCCGGCCTCGGTGCGCCGGTCTACGGCAAGCTCGACAGCGATCTTGCCGCCGGCCTGATGGGCATCAATGCGGTCAAGGGCGTCGAGATCGGCGACGGCTTCGCGGTCGCCGCGTTCAGCGGCGAAGAGAACGCCGATGAAATCCGCATGGGCAACGACGGCAGGCCGCGCTTCCTGTCGAACCACGCGGGCGGAATCCTCGGTGGGATCTCGACCGGCCAGCCGATCGTCGCCAGGTTCGTGGTCAAGCCGACCTCGTCGATATTAACGCCGCGCCGCACCGTCGACCGCTACGGGCGCGAGAGCGAGATCGTAACCAGGGGCCGGCATGATCCCTGCGTCGGCATCCGGGCCGTGCCGATCGGCGAAGCCATGGTAGCATGCGTCGTCGCCGACCATTATCTGCGTCAACGCGGGCAGGTCGGGGATGGGCCGGCGTGGCCGTTCCCGCCTCCCGCAAGCTGACATGGACCGCTCCCGTGCTTGAAGCCCAACACCAGGTCGATACCGTCATCGAAGCCTTCGCGCGCGGCGAACTCGTCATCGTCACCGATGACGACGATCGCGAGAACGAGGGCGACCTCGTGCTCGCGGCCGTGCACGCGACCGCGGAGAAAATGGCGTTCATCATCCGGCACACCAGCGGGATCGTGTGCACGCCGCTGACGAACGAGACCGCGCAGCGGCTGCGGCTCGCCCCCATGGTCTCGGACAACGATTCCCCGCACGGAACGGCCTTCACGGTGTCGGTGGACTATCGCCACGGCACCACGACCGGCATTTCCGCCGACGATCGCACCGCTACCGTGCGCGGGCTTGCCAACAGCAACTCGGGAGCCGTCGATTTCGTACGACCGGGACACATCTTCCCGCTGATCGCCAAGGACGGCGGCGTGCTGATGCGCTCGGGGCACACCGAGGCGACCATCGATCTCTGCCGGCTCGCCAAGCTCGAGCCGGTCGGCGTCATCTGCGAGCTGGTCAACGACGACGGCACGGTGATGCGCGGCCCGGACGTTGCCGCCTTCTCGGAGCGCCACGGCATCAAGCGCCTGTCGGTCGCCGACCTGATCGCCTATCGCCAGTCGCGCGAGAAGCTAGTCGAACGGGTCGGCGAGTTCCCGGTGTCAACCGAGATCGGCACTCTCGCGGGCTATGCCTATGTGACGCCCTTCGACAAGGTTCACCACATGGCGTTCGTCCACGGCCGCATCGGCGACGGCGAAGGCGTGCTCGCGCGGCTGCATCGGGCCGACATCATCGGCGACGTGTTTGGAGGCGCCAAGCCGATTCGCGCGGCCCTGCAGCGGTTCAAGCAGCACGGTCGCGGCGTCATCGTAATCTTGCGCGACGGCACCGCCGGAGTGCCGATTACGGCCATCCCGCACGAGGGTGACGGTCGCGCGGAGGAATTGCGTACGCGCCAGTGGCGCGAGATCGGGCTCGGCGCGCAAATTCTCAAAGACCTGGGGATTTCGTCGATTCGCCTGCTCACGTCGACCAAGCGGACCTATGTGGGCCTCGCCGGCTTCGGGATCGAAATTCTCTCGACCGAGGCGACCGACTGAAGATCGGAGTCAGATGTCAGATGACGGAATTTGATCTCTGACATCCGGCATCTGAATCACGCCCTTCTTTCGGCAACGAACCGCGCGGTCGCCTTGAGCATCGCCGCATCGGCGCCGAACGGCGCGAGCGCGCTGTCCGCCTCCGCCACCAGTTCCTTGAGGCGCGCGCGCGCACCGGGAATGCCGAGTAACGCAACCAGCGTCGCCTTGCCGGCCGCCGCGTCCTTGCCGGTGGCCTTGCCGACCGCGGCGGCATCGCCTTCCACGTCAAGCAGGTCATCGGCGACCTGGAACGCGCGGCCGAGTGCGGTGCCATAGCGCGAAAGCGCGTCGAGTTGTTCGGGGGAGGCTTTGCCGAGCACGCCGCCGGCCACACAACCGAAGTGGATCAGCGCACCCGTCTTCATCCATTGCAGCGTGCCGATGTCGCTCTCGCCGAGGCGCGGCTTTCCGCCCTCGAAACGGCCTTCGGCAGCAAGATCGAGCATCTGGCCGCCGGCCATGCCGCCAATGCCGGCCGCGCGCGCCAAGCGGGCGACAAGGTCGATGCGGACGCCGGCGTCCGGGTGCACCTCCGGGCGGGCCATGACGTCGAAGGCAAACGTGAGCAGCGCGTCGCCCACCAGAATGGCGGTGGCCTCGTCATAGGCCTTGTGCACTGTCGGCCTGCCCCGGCGCAGCGCGTCGTCGTCCATGGCCGGCAAATCGTCATGCACGAGCGAGTAGCAATGCACGCATTCGAGCGCCGCGCCGGCCATGAGGGCCCGCGTGCGCGGCACGTCGAACAGGCGACCGCTCTCGACGATGAGGAACGGCCGCAGGCGCTTGCCTCCCGAGAGGCTGGCGTAGCGCATGGCTTCGATGAGCCGCCCCGGGCGGCTGGTCTCGCCCGGCTCGGGCGTCGGGCTCAGTAACCGCTCGAGCAGCGCCTCGATGTCGGATGCCACCGCCTGCGCTGCCGCAAGCATCGCTTCCTGGGGGTCGAGTTTGCTCATCATGCGCAGCTGCCACCCTCGCGGTCCGGAACAGCGTGGCCGGCCGCTTTTGTTCGGCACCGGACCCTGGCTGGGGTCGGCGGTTTTTGGGGTCGTAATGAAACACAGGCCGGGGCCGATTTCCAAGCAGCCGGGGCCGGCGTCCGGCGCCCGGGACGGGTGCAGGGCCGCAGGTTTCCTAGGCCGTGCCAGTAGCTTAGGCCCGCTGCGGCAATTTCACCCTTGTGAGCCTCGCGGGCAAAATTACCTCTAAATTTGCCGTGCCGGGCTTCGCAGGGCCGCCCGGGAGCCTCAGCTCCGGGCGAAGTCGCAACCTCTCGTGCGCGAAGGTGATGCAGGCGCATTGCCGGCGCGTTCGCCCCACAAGCTCTCCGGTTGGCGCATGCTCAAATCAGCTATCGTGCGGACGGTCGATGTCTGTGCCCGGCGTCCGTGGACCGTGATCCTGGTGGCGTTGGCGCTCGTCGTTGCTTCGCTGTTTTACGTCGCCGGCCATTTCGCAATCACTACCGACATCGCCGCGCTCATCTCGAACAACTCGCCTTGGCGGCAGCGCCAGCTCGAATACAACAGCCACTTTCCGATGCACTCGATCATCGCGGTGGTCGACGCGCCGGCGCCGGAACTCGCCGCGCGGGCGGCGGATCAGTTGACCGCAGCGCTGGCGCAAAGGGGCGGCGCCATCCGCGCGGTGCACGAGCCCGGCGGCGGTGAATTTTTCGCCCGCACCGGCCTGTTGTTCCTGCCCACCGAGGACGTCGTGAAAACGGCGCAAGGTCTGAGCCAAGCCGAGCCGCTGATATCAACGCTGGCGTCCGATCCGTCGCTGCGCGGCGTTGCCAGCGCGCTTGAATCCGCATTGACCGGCGTCGACGTCGGCCGCCTCAACCTGGATGCCATGGCGCGGCCGCTGACATTGGCGTCCGACACGCTGGACAATGTGCTCGCCGGACGTCCGGCGAGTTTTTCGTGGGTGTCGCTCGCCGAGGGGCGACCGCCCGAGCCCCGCGAGCTGCGCCGCTTCCTCGAGATCGATCCGGTGCTCGATTACGCGGCCATCGAACCAGGCGCCAAGGCGAGCAGCGCCATCCGCGCAACCGCCGCCGATCTCAAGCTGGCGAACGAATACCAAGCCCGCGTGCGCCTGACCGGCATGATCCCGATCGCCGACCAGGAGTTCGCGACGGTACGACAAGGCGCCGGCCTGAACATCACGCTCACGATCGTGGCGGTGCTGATCATTCTGTGGCTGGCGCTGCGGTCGTTCCGCATCATCGTCGCGGTATTTCTCAGCCTCGTTGCCGGGCTCGCCGCCACGGCGGCGCTCGGCCTTGTAATGGTGCACGCGCTCAACCTCATATCGGTCGCCTTCTTCGTGCTCTTTATCGGGATCGGAGTCGATTTCGGGATTCAATTCAGCGTTCGCTATCGCTCCGAACGGCACGACATCGACAATCTGCATGACGCGCTGGTGAGCGCGGCGGCGAAATCGGGCGGGCCGCTGGCGCTCGCGGGGCTCGCGACCGCGGCCGGGTTCATGTCGTTCCTGCCGACCGCCTACCGCGGCCTCGCCGAACTCGGTCAGATCGCCGGCTGCGGCATGCTGATCGCGTTCATTGCCAGCATCACGCTGCTGCCCGCGCTGCTCGCCTTGTTCAATCCGCCCGGCGAAGCGCGGGCGATGGGATTTACCGCATTGGCACCGGTCGATCGTTTCCTCGAGCGTCACCGCATCGCCGTGATTGTCGGCACGCTCGTGGTGGTGATCGGCGGCGCCCCGCTGCTGCTGCATCTGCCGTTCGATTTCAATCCCATGAACTTGCGCGACCCGCACACGGAATCCGTCGCGACCTACAATGAACTCAAAATGGATCCGCAGACAGGCGGCAACTCGATCGACGTCCTGACCGCCAACCTGGCCGAGGCCGACACGGTCGGCAGCCGTCTCGCCAAGCTGCCGGAGGTCTCGCGCACGTTCACGCTGACAACTTTCATTCCGCCCGACCAGCAGCCGAAGCTCGATGCCATTCGCGGCGCCGCCGCGAAACTTGATCCCAGTCTTGCCCCCGAAGCCGTCGAGCCGGCGCCGAGCGACCAGGAAGTCGTTGACGCGCTTACGTCTGCCGCCGGACACCTGACCCAAGTCGCCGAGGACGAAAAGGACGGCGGGGCGGGCGGCGCGGCGGCAAAGCGTTTGGCGGCGCTCCTCACGCGGCTTGCCCAATCGGACGCTGCCACCCGGGAGAGAGCGAGTGCGGCGTTCGTCACGACACTCAAGATCGCGCTCGATCAGTTGCGCGCCGCGCTCCATGCGCAGCCGGTCACGCCCGACAACATGCCGCACGAACTGGTCGAGGACTGGGTGTCGGCGGACGGGCACGCACGCGTGGAGGTGCTGCCCAAGGGCGATCCCAACGACAGCGCGGTGCTGCGCCGCTTCGCTCTCGCCGTTCTCGCCGCCGAGCCGCGCGCCACCGGCGCCGCCATCTCATTCTACGAATCCGCGCGCACGATCATGCACTCGTTCTTCGAGGCCGCGGGCTGGGCCCTGCTGGCGATCGCAATCATCCTGTGGATCACGCTGCGTCGCGTGACCGACGTGTTGCTCACCCTGGTGCCGCTGATCATGGCCGGAACGGTCACGCTCGAAGCATGCGTGCTGCTCGACCTGCCGCTCAACTTCGCCAACATACTCGCGCTGCCGCTGCTGCTCGGCGTCGGCGTCGCGTTCAAAATCTATTACATCATGGCGTGGCGCGCGGGGAAAACCCATCTGCTGCAATCGACCCTGACCCGTGCCGTGATCTTCAGCGCCATGACCACGGCGACCGCTTTCGGCAGCCTGTGGCTGTCGCATCATCCCGGCACGTCGAGCATGGGCAAGCTGATGGCGCTCTCGCTGGTGTGCACCATGGCGGCGGCGGTGCTGTTCCAACCGGTGCTGATGGGCCCGCCGCGGCAGAGCGAGGCGGGGTAGCTTGGATTATTTTCGCGCGGGCGCCGGCCGCTGCGAACCCGCCGATGCCGGCGTCTCCAGTTTGGTTCGGGTCCAATCCTGACCGCCGCACAAAAAGCCCAGCACGCAGCCTTCGATCCTGAGCGTGTCGTCGCCCTTGAGCCACATGCGCGACGAGTATGTCTTGCCGTTCTCGGGGTTGTAGATGTCGCCTTCCCAGCGGGCATCGCTCGCCGGCTTCATGCCGAGCAGAAGCTGCGATCCGAGGATCGGCCGGTTGCGCTTCGCCGGATCCGGATTGTTCTTGTCGACGACGCCCTGGTCTTTCGTCCATGCGACCGTGCCGCACAGGGCACTGCCGCATGAATCGATGCGAATGATCGCGGTCTTGTCCTCGACAAACCAGTCGCCTTTGGGACTTGCCGCCAAGGCGGGCGTGGCAATGAGGACCGCCAAAAGCGCGCAACGCAGTTTTGCCATTTGCCGCCCCCTCCCCAGCTCAAATCAGCGCGGCGGCAGCTTGCCGTGCGCTTCGAGTACTTTGCGACAACGCTGACTGAGCTGCGGCGCATGGCTCACGAGACAGCTGACAAAGGCATTCTCATCGTCGCCCTGCACTCCTTTGCAATGCCGCGTCACATCCGGGCGGCACGCAGCCTGCTCCTGCGCTGTGCCCGAGAGGGCCTGCGCAGGCACGATGACGGCAGCAGCGGCGAGGAATGCCGCCACGGCGGCGAGTGCGGTTTTGTACGACATCTCAGTCTCCCTGTTTCCGGCCGCCAGGGGCCGAGTTGGTTGAACGGAGCACACGACGGCGGCAACCGGCCGGAAGGGCGCTTGTTCCATAGGGCAAACGTGGCATTTTCGCGTCAAGTGCGCCGCACGACCTACCTGCCCCTGCGGGCCGGCGGCCGTTAGGATGGCCACCCCGCGACCCTCCCAACGCCCTTCCTGATGGAATTTCCCGTGAAGTCGTTCTTGCGCGCACCTGCTGCGGCGCTGGCGTGGCTCGGGCGCCAAGGGACCCGCGCGATCGCGGCGGTCGTATTCATCGGCATTGCCGTCCCGCCGCTCGGCGCCCTGCTGCGCCCTTTCGTCACTCCGGCGATCTTCGTCCTCTTGTGCATCGCCTTCATGCGCGTCGATGCGGGCGCGCTGCGATCGTACCTGCATCGGCCGGGAGCGGTGCTTGCGGCAACCATCTGGACCATGCTGGCGCTCCCGCTCGTCTTCGGCGCAATTTGTCTCGCCCTCGGGATCGACCGGCAGGCGCCCGAACTTTTGCTCGCGCTCATGCTGCAGGCCGTGGCTCCGCCGATGATGGCGGCGCCCGCCTTCGCGGCCCTCATGGGCTTCGATGCAACGCTCGTGCTCGCGACGCTCGTCGTGAGCACCGCGCTAACACCTGTGACGGCTCCCCTGTTCGCCTACTGGTTTGTTGGCCCGGCGCTCGCCCTCTCGCCCGCCCTGCTCGGGCTCAAATTGCTGGTTATACTGACGGGCTCCCTGCTCGCCGCCGTGATCGGCCGTCGCCTTATCGGCGCGGCGGCCATTGCGCGCCACCGCGACGCGATCGACGGCATCAACATCCTCGTCGTGTTCGTATTCGTGGCCGCCGTGATGGAACATGCCGCCGTACGCTTCATCGAGGCGCCGATCGCCACGATCGGCCTTGCCGCCCTCGCCTTTGCCGTTTCGCTCGCAGTTCTCGGGGTAACCGCCGCGGTGTTTGCCCGTCTCGGCGCGGAGCGCGCATTCATGCTGGGACTCATGGCCTCGCAGCGGAACATGGCCTTGATGCTGGCGGCGACCGGCGGCGCACTTCCGGATTTCGTCTGGCTTTACTTCGCCCTGTCCCAGTTCCCGATTTACTTGTTTCCGCAGCTGCTCAAACCACTGGCGCGGCGGCTCGCCAAGCGCGCGCCGCACGCGATGTGATCTGCGGACCGGACGTCGCCGGCGGCTGGCCCAGGTGGCATTCACCCCGGATTCCGCCTATCACCCCTGCTTGATCGGTTTGCGCCTAGCGCGTGGAACTTGCTGCCTCGGGACTGCGATGACGGACATAACTCCCACCAAGACCCATCGCGACGAGAATTTTCCGGTCGCCTCTTTGCTGATCGCCCCGCAGCATCGCCCGATCATTCTGGCGTTCTATCGTTTCGTGCGCGCCGCCGACGACGTAGCCGATAGTCCGACGCTCTCCGCTTCCGAAAAGGTCGCGCGGCTCGACCGCCTGGAAGCGGGTCTTCTGGGGGAGGAAAACGCCAGCCCCGAGGCACTCACGCTGCGGGGAGCGCTTGCCGCGCACGACCTCTCACCACGCCATGCCCAGGATCTGCTCACCGCCTTTCGCACCGACGCCACCAAGCTACGCTATCGCGATTGGGACGACCTGATCGGCTACTGCACTTATTCGGCGATGCCGGTCGGGCGCTTCGTTCTCGACGTGCATGAGGAGGATCGCCGCACCTGGCCGGCCTCCGACGCGCTGTGCGCCGCGCTGCAAATCATCAATCACCTGCAGGATTGCGGAAAGGACTACCGGGCGCTCGACCGCGTTTACATCCCGCTCGACGCGCTCGAGCGTCACCACGTCAAGGTCGAGGAACTCGGCGCCACGCGCGCGTCGCCGGGCTTACGCAACTGCATACGCGATCTTGCCGCGCGCACCCGCGACCTGCTGCACGAAGCCGCGCCGTTCTCCATGCTGATCGAGGATCTGCGGCTCGCGCTCGAGGTCGCGGTCATTCAGAAACTGGCCATCAACCTGGCGGGCGGCCTGATGCGGCGCGATCCGCTTCGCGAGCGCGTCCATCACAATGCCGCCGAGGCCGCCGGCCTCGCGCTTGCCGCGGTCGTCATGGCGCTGCCCCGGCGCGTCGCGCGGCGCCCCGCGCGCGCCGAGCGGAAAACGCAAGACGTATGAGATGACCGCGCAATCGACGACAGCATCTTCGGACGATGCGGCGCGTCGCGCCTCCGGCAGTTCGTTCTACGCCGGCATGCGCATGCTGCCGCCCGACCGGCGCGCGGCGGTGTTCGAAATCTATTCCTTCTGCCGCGCGGTCGACGACGTAGCCGACGCCGGCGGCCCGCGACCCCCGCGCCTTGCGCAACTTGCGCAATGGCGATCCGACGTCGACCGGCTCTATGCCGGGGCGCCGCCGCCGCGGCTCACGGGCTTGGACGAACCGCGCCGGCGCTTCGCGCTCGAACGCGCGGATTTCCTCGCCATCATCGACGGCATGGAAATGGACGTGCTCGAGGATATCCGCGCGCCCGATTGGGCGAAGCTCGACCGCTACTGCGATTGCGTCGCCAGCGCCGTCGGGCGGCTGTGCGTGAACGTGTTCGGACTCGCGCGCCCAGACGGCGTGGAACTCGCCCATCATCTCGGGCGCGCGCTGCAGCTCACAAACATCATGCGCGACCTCGACGAGGATGCGGCGCTCGGGCGGCTCTATCTGCCGCGCGAAGCCCTGCACGGGGCCGGGATCAATGCGACCGATCCCGCTGCCGTCCTGGCACATCCGCGGATCGCCGACGCGCTCATGCCTGTGCTCGAACGGGCGCGCGCGCACTTCCGCGACGCCGACGCCGTAATGCAGCGCTGCCCGAAACGGCTCGTGCGAACGCCGCGATTGATGGGCGAGGCCTATCAGATTCTCCTGCGCAAGCTGACAGCGCGCGGCTGGGCGCCGCCGCGCGCAAGGGTGAGCATCGGCAAGCTGCGGCTGCTGTGGATCGTGGCGCGCTACGGTTTGCTGTGAGCCGCGCCGGGCAAATTCACGTGGTCGGCGCGGGGCTCGCCGGCCTTTCTGCCGCGGTGCGTCTTGCTGCCGCCAACCATCGCGTCGTCATTCACGAAGCATCGAACCAGGCGGGCGGGCGCTGCCGCTCGTACCACGACGCCGCGCTCGGCATGACGATCGACAACGGCAATCACCTGGTGCTCTCGGGCAATCGGGCGACGCTCGCGTATCTCCACACGATCGGTGCGCGCGAACAACTGGTGGGGCCCGATGCGCCGCGATTTCCCTTCGTCGACCTTGCCACGTACGAACGGTGGACCTTGCGGCTGAGCAACGGGCTGTTGCCGTGGTGGATCTTCGATCCCAAGCGGCGCGTGCCCGGAACCCGCGCGAGCGATTATCTCGCCGCGGCCCGGCTGCTGTGGGCGGGCGCGGACAAATCGATTGCGCAAGCGATGCGCTGCGATGGCGCGGTCTATCAACGCCTGTGGCGCCCGGTGTTGCTCGCCGCGCTCAACACCGATCCCGCCGAGGCGTCCGCGCGCCTCGCGGGCGCGGTCGTGCGCGAGACGCTCGCGGCGGGCGGTCACGCCTGCCGGCCGCTCGTCGCACGCGACGGCCTCACCGGCGCCTTTATCGACCCGGCGCTGCGCTTCATCGAGTCGAAGGGCGGCGCGATCCGCTATGGCGCGCGCTTGCGCGCGCTCGGGGTCGCCGGACGGCGCGTCGAGAATCTCGACTTCGGCGATCGCGCCGAACGGATCGCGGCAAACGACGCCGTCGTGCTCGCGGTGCCGCCCTGGATCGCAGCGGTCGTGGTTCCGGGCCTCGAAACGCCATCCGAGTTTCGCTCCATCGTCAACGCGCATTTCGCGGTTGCGCCGCCTGCCGGTCTGCCGCCCATGATCGGGGTCGTGAACGGCACGGTGGAATGGATTTTCACGTTTCCCGACCGCGTGTCGATCACCGTCAGCGCGGCCGACCGGCTGCTCGAGGTACCGCGCGACGAACTCGTGCGCACAATTTGGAACGAGGTCGCAACCGTCACCGGCATTGCGCCGGAACTGCCGCAATGGCAACTTATCAAAGAACGCAGGGCCACTTTTGCGGCGCTGCCCGGCGAGGATCGCAAGCGGCCGGGCGCCGCGACGCGCTATTCCAACATGGTCCTTGCCGGCGACTGGACCGCGACCGGGCTGCCGGGAACCATCGAAGGCGCGATCCGGTCGGGAAACCGCGCCGCCGCCCTCATTCAAACTCATGGGATTCGGGCACCGACATGACCGATGATGCATTGACGATCGACGGGCGCGAGGCTGCCGCGCCGCCGCTGCACAACGAACTCGAGGCTCACATCGCCGCGGGAACGAATGCGCTTCTCGACCTGCAGAAGCCCGACGGACATTGGGTGTTCGAGCTGGAGGCGGACAGCACGATCCCGGCCGAATACGTGCTGATGATGCATTACCGCGGCGAGCCGGCCAATCCCGAGCTCGAGCGCAAGATCGCCGCCTATCTGATGCGCATCCAGGGCTCGCACGGCGGCTGGCCGTTGTTTTACGGCGCCGATCTCGACATGAGCGCCAGCGTCAAAGCCTATTTCGCGCTCAAGATGATCGGGCATTCGCCCGACGCGCCGCACATGCGGCGCGCGCGCGAGGCCATGCTGGCGCGCGGCGGCGCCGCGAACAGCAACGTATTCACCCGCATCCTGCTCGCGCTCTACGGCATGGTGTCGTGGCGCGCGATTCCGGTGATGCCGGTCGAGATCATGCTGCTGCCGCGCTGGTTCCCCTTCCACTTGTCGAAAATCTCTTATTGGGGCCGCACCGTCATCGTGCCCCTGCTGGTGCTCATGGCGCTCAAGCCGCGCGCCAAGAACCGGCTTGGCGTGCGCATCGACGAATTATTTGTTGCTCCGCCCGGCGAGCTCGGGCCGCCGACCAAGGCGCCGCATCAGAAGTGGCGCTGGTTCCTGCTGTTCCGCGCGATCGACGCGGTGCTGCGTACGATGGAGCCGCTGTTCCCCAGAGGCCTGCGCCAGCGCGCCATCGCGGCGGCTGTCGCTTTCGTCACCGAGCGGCTCAACGGCGAAGACGGGCTCGGCGCGATTTTTCCGGCCATGGTCAACGCGCTGCTGATGTTCGACCTGCTGGGCTACGCCGCCGACCATCCGAACGTGGTGACGGCCCGGCGCGCGCTCGACAAGCTTCTGGTCGTGAAGGACGACGAGGCCTATTGCCAGCCGTGCGTGTCGCCGGTGTGGGACACGGCGCTCGTGGTGCATACGCTGTTGGAGGTCGGCGGTGCGCCCGCCATCGAGCCGGCCGTGCGCGGCCTCGACTGGCTCAAGCCCCTGCAGGTGCTCGATATTCCGGGCGACTGGGCGGTTGCCCGGCCGCACGTGCGCCCCGGCGGTTGGGCGTTTCAGTACGCCAACGCGTATTACCCCGACCTCGACGACACCGCCGTCGTCGTGATGGCGATGGATCGGGCGCAGCGGCAGGCGCACGCCGCGGGCAAATACCCGGCCGCGATCGCGCGCGGACGCGAATGGGTGGAGGGCCTGCAGTCGAAGGACGGCGGCTGGGGCGCGTTCGACGCGGACAACAGCTACTATTATCTCAACAACATCCCCTTCGCCGACCACGGCGCCCTGCTCGATCCGCCGACGGCGGATCTCACCGGCCGGTGCCTGGCGATGCTCGCGCAGCTCGGCGAGACCCCGGCGACGAGTGCGGCGGTGCGCGAAGCCATCGACGATCTGCGCCGTACCCAGGAAAAGGACGGCAGCTGGTTCGGCCGCTGGGGCACCAACTACATCTACGGCACCTGGTCGGTGCTGTGCGCGTTCAACGCGGTGGGCGTCGAACGCACGTCGCCCGAGGTTCGGCGCGCCGTGGATTGGTTTGTCTCAATCCAAAATCCGGACGGCGGGTGGGGCGAGGACGGATCAAGCTACAAGCTCGAGTACCGCGGCCACGAAACCGCGCCGTCCAACGCGTCGCAAACCGCGTGGGCGTTGCTCGGGCTGATGGCCGCCGGCGAGGTCGACCATCCGGCGGTCGCGCGCGGCATTCGTTATCTATGCGCGACGCAGGGCAGCGACGGCTTCTGGTCCGAGCCGGAGTTCACCGCGGTCGGCTTCCCGCGCGTGTTCTATTTGCGCTATCACGGGTATTCCAAATTCTTCCCGGTATGGGCATTGGCGCGCTACCGCAATCTCAAACAAACAAACACCCGCGCTACGGCGTTCGGGATGTAAATGACGTCATTGCGAGGAGCCCGAAGGGCGACGAAGCAATCCAGGAGCAGCAACAACTATCCCTGGATTGCTTCGCTTCGCTCGCAATGACGAGTTTGCTACGCCGCCGACGCCCGCTTGGCCCGCGCCTCGGTTTCGGTGATCTCCGCGAGCTTGCGCTCGACGTGGCGCGAGAACACGTATTCGGCCGGCCGCTGCTTATCGAGCGGGATTTCCGGCGCCATCGGGCCGTCGGTGCGCACGCCGCGCAACGCGACCGCGAGTGCCTTCCACGGACGGGAGACGGCGTCCTTCACCGCGGTCGCCTCGTAGCCGCAGTGGACCATGCAGTTTGCGCACTTCTCATAGTTGCCGGTGCCGTAGGAATCCCAGTCGGTCTCTTCCATCAGCTCGCGGAACGTACGCACGTAGCCTTCGCCCACGAGATAACAGGGGCGCTGCCAGCCGAACACGGTGCGGGTGGGATTGCCCCACGGGGTGCAGCGGTATTCCTGATTTCCGGCGAGGAAATCGAGGAACAGGCTCGATTGGCTGAACGCCCAGGCGCGGGCGCCGCGGCCGCGGCGGAAGATGTCGCGAAACAGCCGCTTGGTCGTTTCCCGGTTGAGGAAATGCTGCTGGTCGGGCGCACGCTCGTAGGCATAGCCGGGCGACACGGTGATCGCGTCGATCCCGATCTCGCGCACGTAATCAAAGAACGCGGCGGTGCGCTCCGGATCGGCCGTGTTGAACAGCGTGCAGTTGATATTGACGCGGAAACCGCGCGCCTTGGCGGCCTTGATCGCCGCGACCGCACGGTCGAACACGCCTTCCTGGCACACCGAGCGGTCGTGATCCTCGCGGTCGCCGTCGAGGTGAACCGACCACACGAAGTAGGGGCTCGGCTGGTATTGATCGAGCTTCTTCTCCATCAGCAGCGCGTTGGTGCACAGATAAACAAACTTGCCGCGCGCGATGATGCCCTTGACGACTTGCGGCAACTCGCGATGCAGCAGCGGTTCGCCCCCGGCGATCGAGACCACCGGCGCGCCGCACGAATCCACCGCCTCCAGGCACTCGTCGACCGAGAGCCGCTGATTGAGGATTTTGTCGGGATAGTCGATCTTGCCGCAGCCCGCGCAGGCGAGATTGCAGCGGAACAGCGGCTCGAGCATCAGCACGAGCGGATAGCGTTTGCGCCCGGCGAGCGTCTGGCGCAGCACGTAGGCGCCGACGGCGACTTTTTGTCTGAGCGGAATTGCCAACGCTGTTCTCCTTGTAACCTTCGTTATCCGTCGGGAATTATGCAGTCCGACGCGGCTATGCAAGCTCGGCCGGCAGCCGAAACTGAATCTTCTCCTCGCGGCCCGGCATGGTCGTGACCTCGACCGGGCCAAGACGCCGCAGGGCGTCGATCACCTCTTCGACCAGCACGTCCGGCGCGGACGCGCCCGCCGTGATGCCGACCGCCTTTGCGCCGCGCACGTATTCGGGCACCAGCTCGGCGCCGTTGGCGATCAGGTAGCTCGGGATGCCCGCCTCTTCGCCGATCTCGCGCAGGCGATTGGAATTGGAGCTGTTCTTCGCGCCGACCACGAGCAGCACGTCGACGTGTTCGCTCAGCTCGCGCACCGCCGCCTGCCGGTTCTGCGTGGCGTAGCAAATGTCGCGGGTGTCCGGCCCGACCAGATCGGGGAACCGGCGCTGCAGCGCCGCGATGATCGAACGCGTGTCGTCGACGCTCAGCGTGGTCTGGGTCACGTAGGCGACCGGCGCGTCGTCCGGCAGGTCGATCGATTTAACGTCGGCCTCGTTCTGCACCAGGATCACGGGCTCGGAAATCTGCCCCATGGTGCCTTCGACTTCCGGGTGGCCGGCGTGCCCGATCAGGATCAAGGTGCGGCCCTGGGCAACATAGCGCTTGCCCTGGTTATGCACCTTGGTGACGAGCGGGCAGGTCGCGTCGAGCACCGGCAAATTGCGCTCCGCCGCCTCCTGCTCGACCGCCTTGGAAACCCCATGCGCGCTGAACACGGTGAGCGCTCCGGGCGGCACGTCCGAGATGTTCTCGACGAACCGCGCGCCCTTCGCCTTGAGGCTCTCGACCACGTATTTGTTGTGCACGATCTCGTGGCGCACGTAGACCGGCGCACCGTTCTTTTCCAGCGCGCGCTCGACGATCTCGATGGCGCGCACCACGCCGGCACAGAAGCCGCGAGGCTGAGCCAAAATCACGCGCATGCCGCTTGTCACCGATTCCCGGCGCTGCTGGCGAGGCGCGCGGCGGCTTCCGGCGTGGCAAGCCCGAGCGCTGCCATCGCCTTCGCGGCGATGCCGGCGGCGTGCAGGCCGGCCTGCGCGTACATGCGTTCCGGCTTGTCCTGATCGAGGAACAGATCGGGCAAGGTCATGGTGCGGACCTTCAGTCCGCCATCGAGCATGCCGCGTTCCGCAAGCAGATGAAGGACGAAGGCGCCAAACCCGCCCGCGGAGCCTTCCTCGACGGTCACCAGCACTTCATGCTCGCGCGCCAGGCGCAGGATGAGATCCTCGTCGAGCGGCTTGGCAAACCGCGCGTCCGCGACCGTGGTCGAAAGCCCGGCCGCGCTGAGCGTTTCGGCTGCCTTGAGGCATTCGGAAAGGCGCGTGCCGAGCGAAAGCAGCGCAACCTTGCTGCCCTCGCGCACGATGCGGCCTTTGCCGATCTCGAGCGGAACGCCGGCCTCGGGCATATCGACGCCGACGCCCTCGCCGCGCGGATAACGGAAGGCGATCGGCCCCTCGTCGTAGGCCGCCGCGGTCGCCACCATGTGCACGAGTTCGGCCTCATCGCCGGCCGCCATGATCACGAAGTGAGGAAGGCAGCCGAGGTAGTTGATGTCGAACGAACCGGCATGGGTCGGCCCGTCGGCGCCGACCAGCCCGGCACGATCCATGGCAAAGCGCACCGGCAGCCTCTGGATCGCGACGTCGTGCACGACCTGATCGTAGGCGCGCTGAAGGAAGGTCGAGTAGATCGCCGCGAACGGCTTGTAGCCTTCGGTGGCCAGGCCGGCCGCGAAGGTGACCGCGTGCTGCTCGGCAATACCGACGTCGAACGTTCGGTCGGGAAACGCGCGTTCGAAAATGTCGAGGCCGGTGCCCGACGGCATGGCGGCGTTGATGGCGACGATGCGTTCGTCCTTCGCCGCCTCCTTCACCAGGCTGTCGGCAAACACTTTGGTGTAGGACGGCGCGTTGCTCTTGCCCTTGGCCTGTTTGCCGGTGACCACGTCGAACGGCACCACGCCGTGATATTTGTCGGCCGAGCCTTCCGCGGGCGGATAACCCTTGCCCTTCTGTGTCACCACGTGAATGAGGACCGGGCCGGGCTGCGTGTCGCGCACGTTCTTGAGCACCGGCAACAGATGGTCGAGGTTATGACCGTCGATCGGGCCGACGTAGAAGAAGCCCAGTTCTTCGAACAGCGTCCCGCCGGTCAGCAACCCGCGGGCATATTCTTCCGCCCGTTGCGCTTTCTCGTAAACGGCGGGCGGAAGGTAGCGCGCCAGCTGCTTGCCCATCTGGCGCAGCGAGCGATACGTGTCGCCCGACGTGAGGCGCGCCAGGTAAGCCGACATGGCGCCGACCGGCGGCGCGATCGACATGTCGTTGTCGTTAAGGATGACGATCAGGCGCTCGCGGCGCGCGCCCGCGTTGTTCAAGGCTTCGTAGGCCATGCCGGCCGACATGGCGCCGTCGCCGATCACGCAAATGACGTGGTTCGAGTTGCCCGCGAGGTCGCGCGCCACGGCCATGCCGAGGCCGGCGGAAATGGAGGTCGACGCGTGCGCCGCGCCGAACGGGTCGTATTCGCTCTCGGCCCGTTTGGTGAAGCCGGAAAGGCCGCCGCCCTGGCGGATGGTGCGAATGCGGTCGCGCCGGCCGGTGACGATCTTGTGCGGATAGGCCTGGTGCCCGACGTCCCAGATGAGGCGGTCGTGCGGGGTGTCGAACACGTAATGAAGCGCCACCGTCAGCTCGACCACGCCGAGGCCCGCGCCCAGGTGTCCGCCGGTCACCGAGACCGCGCTGATCGTCTCCTCGCGCAGCTCGTCGGCGACCTGCCGCAGATCGCTCTCAGGAAGCCGTCGCAGGGCGTCCGGCGTATTGATGCCATCGAGCAGCCGATTTTGTGACAACATGCGCCTATACCGTCGCTTCCAGGCTGATGGTTAATTTCTTTTCTTTGAGACCCCCCAATCCGCAACGTCCCGTTTGCGGATGAGGTTCCGCAGCAGAAAAAGGTAGCGCGGCTCCGGTTGCGAGGCGCGCGGCCGAAATCCCATTTGAGCACACATCCGCGCTGGGAACCACCCCATCCGGGGCGCGCCTATACAAAGGTCTAAGTCCTTGATGGGTAGCGGTTAATGACGGCACGCCCGGAGCCAATCGCTGCCCCGTCTTCCGGGAGGGAACACGTTTTGTAGTTTCCTGTTGCCGATAGGCAACGCCGGACCTGAGACAACAGGGCACACGGGGCGGGAACCTGCTCGCAAGCCGGTTGGCCGCCGACCTCCGCGGGGGATTGTTCCCATTGTTGTCCCATTGATGTTCCGATTGTTTTCCTGGGATCCATCGGCTGGGTATTGTGCGCTGCACCTATTTGGCCGCGGCGATTTTCATTGCGATTCCGAGGGACTGATTTTCATTGCGATTCCGAGGGACTCAAGTCTCCTCTCTCGTGACATGCCGCACTGCCCTCAATTCCTCTATTGTATCGCCATTGTATTTTCGTTGTTCTTTACAATGCCTCCCGCCTAATTGCTGCGACACAACATTAAAATTGATCCGGTTGAGGCCATATCCGAGCTCCCATTGTCCATCCGTCCGCGCGGCTTCTTAGGATCCGCAGATTACATCATGAAGAATGGCGTTGACAACTTGGATATTCAATTGGGTGTGGCGGGATGCCACACCCCTAACCCCGGTCGGTCAGGCCGATGGGGCCGCCCGGAACAGGCTGCGCACGAGGTGACGCAGCGGCCGCGGCCGATGGCCGGGGACGACCCGAACCTCGGGCTGAGTGGGGGCGACCATGAAGCCCCGCAGCTTGATCACCTGCCAGGCGATCGGATTCCACTCGCGCCACACCTCGCCCGCCTCTTCGGCAAGAACGCCGGCCACGACCTCCGGAACCGCCCCGAACACGAACGGGATGCCGTCGGAAAGGCCGTCGTCGCGCAGGACGTTCCAGCGCGAGAATCCGCCCATGACAGGTGAGGCGAGCGCGAATACGACGCGTCCGATACCGGCCTCGCGGATGCAAAAGGCGCACATCGGGCACGGCTCGACATTCGTATAAAGCGTGCAGTCGGCAAGCTTGGCGCCGCCGGCGGCTTTGTGGGCCTGCGCTATGGCGACGATTTCGGCGTGCCGCGAGACGTCACCCTCGCGTTCGGTGCAATTGGCCGATTCGCCGATGATCTGCGCCCCGCTGGCAACGACGCTGCCGAAAGGGCGTTCGCCCGCCGCTGCGCCGGCCCGCGAAAGCTCGATGCAACGGGCCATCATGCGCCGGTCTACGACCTCGCGCGCGGAAAACTTCCCCACGTTCATCGGGATCCCCCATCCCGCCCCTTGCACCGCGCGTCCCCACGCACGGCACCGCTCGTCCCCACGCGCGGCAGCAACATCATAGAGCAAACTTGGACTATTTCTGGACCAAAGCGGACGACAACGTCATTTCGGCCCCCTCCCGGCCTTACGGCGGCATTGTCCGGCCTTGTCTCGAAAGGTGTGCCGGCCCAGTGTCTCGTGACGGAGGATCGGATGTGGCGGCGAACCGCGTTGCCGGCGTTCGCCCTTTGCGGGGCGCTTGCGGTCTTCGCCGCGGCTCTGCCCGGCACGGCGGGGCGATCGATCGGTGCGGCCGAACCGCCGCGATCGGCGGACGTCGACGACGTCGACGTCGAGCTGATCCTTGCCGTCGACGTGTCCTATTCGATGGACCCTGACGAGCAGGCGCTGCAGCGCGAGGGCTACGTCGCCGCGCTGACCTCGCCGGAGTTCCTCAACGCGCTCAAGGCCGGCATCCACGCCCGCATCGCGCTGACCTATTTCGAATGGGCGAACGCCAATGACCAGAGGATCCTGCTGCCGTGGAGCCTCATCGATGGCCCGGCGAGCGCCCGCGCCGTCGCCGAGGAAATCGCCCGCGCCCCCTACCGCCGCGCCTATCGCACCTCGATTTCGGGCGCGCTTTTGTTTGCGGCGCACCTGTTCGAATCGAGCGGGCACCGCGGCATCCGCCGCGTGATCGACGTCTCCGGCGACGGCACCAACAACGAAGGGCCGCTGATTGTCCCGACCCGCGAGGCAGTTGTCGCCGACGGCGTGACGGTCAACGGCTTGCCGATCATGCTCAAGAAGCCGCAGCCGGGCTCGATCGATATCGAGGACCTCGACATTTATTACGAGGACTGCGTCATCGGCGGGCCGGGCGCCTTCGTAGTGCCGATCAAGGAGCGCGAGAAGTTCAAGGACGCGGTGCGCACCAAGCTCGTGCTCGAAGTCGCGCAGCGCATGCCGGCGCCGCGCGCACTGCCTGCCGCGGCCGCGCCGCCGCGCATCTCGTGCACGATCGGCGAGCGCATGTGGCAGCAGCGCTGGGGCAACGGCCTCGACATGCGCTGACGAGCGCCCTCGAATTAAGCGCAACAAAATGGTTGCTTATCCGTGCCGCCGCCGCTAACCTCATCCGCAACCAGGAGGTTGCGTATGAGCGACAGGATCGAGAAGCGGATCGAACTCGCGGCGCCGGTCGCGCGGGTGTGGCGCGCGCTCACCGATCATCGCGAGTTTGGCGAGTGGTTCCGGGTCAAGCTCGAGGGGCCGTTCGTGCCCGGGCAAATCGTGCGCGGGCACATCACCTATCCCGGTTACGAGCATCTGACTTGGGAGGCGACGGTGCAAAAGATGGAGCCCGAGCGGCTGTTTTCGTTCACGTGGCATCCGTACGCGGTCGATCCGGCCGTCGACTACGCGAGCGAACCCACAACCTTGGTCGAGTTCCGGCTCGAGCCGAACGACGGCGGCACGGTCCTCTTCCTCACGGAATCCGGATTTGATGCCATTCCCAAACACCGCCAGTTCGAGGCCTTCCGCATGAACGAGCGCGGGTGGACCGAACAGATGAGCAATATCGCACGCCATGTCGAACGCAGGAGCTAGACGCCGCGCCGAGATCAAGGATCGCGCCTCGGTGTTCGCGGCGCTGGGCGATGCCACGCGGCTTTCGCTGGTCGCGAAACTCTCGGATGGGCCGCCACTGTCGATCTCGCGCCTCGCACAAGGCTCGCGGCTCACGCGCCAAGCGATCACCAAGCACCTTCGCGTGCTCGAGGGCGCGGGCGTCGCGCGCAGCATGCGGGCCGGCCGCGAGAACCTGTTTGCGCTGCGGCCCGAGCCCCTGAAGGAGGCGCAGGATTATCTCGAGCGCGTATCGGGCCAGTGGGACCGGGTCCTGGCGCGGCTGAAAGCGCACGTGGAGAAGTAGTCGGATGTCGAACTCGTCACTCCGGCTCGCTTCTCTTGTTGTGCAGCGTGGCCACATCGAGCTGTTCGGCGATGTGCGAGATTATTCGGTCGTCGAGCTGATAACGCTCGGCAGGCGCGAGTTCCCAGTGTTCGCTCCACATTTCGCGGGCGCCATCGACGACGTCGAGCAGACGGACCCGGACTTGAAGTATGTTAAATTCGCTCCACAGCGCGCCATCGACAAGATAATCGAACTCGCGCCCCGCGAGATCGTCGTCGGCAAAATGCGCGGACCGTTCGGATTTCGATGGCGTCGGTCCGATCACATCAAGCCAACGGAACTGGGCAAGTCCGGCTGCGATCTCATGAGTAAAAGACGATGCAAGGACCCTGTATCGACGCGCTTGCAATGCGAGAAACGGGAGGACACCGACTTTAATTCGCTTTCGGTCGACGCTGGACGGAGACGATGTATACGGCGGCGCCGCGTCAGGCTTGCCAAGGCTGGTGCTCGCGCCGCTCTCATCGCCGGAGGACGCGGGAAACGTCTCTTGCGAAGACTGCGGCGAGTCAAACTCCGCAGGCGCCTGAATGATTCCGAGCTGCATGGCTTTGATGGCTGCTACGGTTCGAGACGTCGTCCGTAGCTTTTTCATTGCATTCTTGATGTGAAAATTGACCGTGTTCTCGCTGATCTCCAGGATGGCGCCGATGTCCCACGACGACTTGCCCCGCGCCGCCCAGGTCAGACAATCTCGCTCGCGCGAAGACAGGGTGACGCTCACGGCAAAACCCCGATTCGGGAACGGAGATAAATTCTTTGTCCGCCCTGACTCGCCCCAGCTTGCTACACTTGTGGGTCCCAAGAGTACTACTTATATTGGTAGTCCAAGAAGGCGATTTAAAGGCCGATTGATGTCGGTAAATGGCGAGGTCGGGATTCGCCCGCTGCTCATTGTCATCATCCGACATTCGCGCGCCGTTGCCGCGCCGCCCTACCACCTCATAAACCGTGCGCCGTGGCTCGAACGGCGGCGATTACATCGCGGCTATGAGCAAAACGTCGCAACAGATCGACATCGTCATGACGTACACAGGTTGCACCGCGGGCGCCCGACAACGTGGATAAAAGAGCGCAGCCGCGAATCTGATCCATCTTTCGGGACGCGGCGCTTCGCGCCGGTGCCGCTTTGAACCCGAAGTTCGCAATCGGGCTCGCGGCAATTGCGGTGCGAACTTCGGGTTCGCGGCACCAGATCGAAATGACTTTTCTTCCAATCTTCTTCCTGGAGCACGATCTTTCCAAAGCCGCTATTGCCCGCATCACGTACGGGCCCGGCTTTTTCGGGATCAAGCTCTAAGAAATTTGCCGACCCCGATCGCCGGCCGAGGCGCGGGCCGGCTCACCGCCCGTGCGCGCGGCATAAATCGAAAGCAAGACGAGGCCAATGCCGATCAAGGCAATACCCGACCACTCGAGACCGGTAATGTGTTCGCCGAAGGTCACCAGCGAGGACACGAGGCCGATCACGGGTATGGCCAGCATGTTGAGCGTGGCGGTGCCGGCCGGAAGCACCTTCAGAATCGCCGTCCAGAGAATGAACCCAAAGCCGGTAGCGACGACCCCCACGTAGAGAAGGGTCAGTCCATATTCCAGGCTCCACGGCGGGAGCGGTAATCCGAGGGCGAGCGGAAGGACGGCGAGCGGCACCGTGCCCGCCACCATCTGCCAGGCGGCGAAGCTGATCATGTCGAGCTGATAGCGCCGTTGATAATATTTGGTAGCGACCGCTCCCGCGCCCCAGCCGATGCCCGAGACCGTTGCCCATAGCTTGGGCGCGACATCGCCCTGCCAGTGCCACGGGTCGAGGATCAGCAAAAAACCCGTCATCGCCAAAGCGACCGCGAGCCATTGCGCACTGCGCAGCCTTTCGTGCAATACCGGCCAGGCGATGAGGATCGTCCAAAATGGCATGGTGAACACCAGGAAGGCGGTCCTGCCCGCCCCCCCTTCGGCGAGCGCAATGGTCGTTGCACCGAAATTGACGGTCGTCTGACACAACCCGGTGACGATGACGGCGATCCACGAACCCGGTTTGAGCGGCCGCCCTTCCCACAGCATGACGCCGAACAGCAGCACGATCGCGGCCAGCGTACGCTCTATGTTGAAAACGATCGCATTGGCCAGTTGCACGCCGATCTTCATGCCGACGAAGTTGAGGCCCCACACGATCGTCAGGAGCACGAGGGCCGCGTACGCGCCACGCCGCGTGCCTATGGCGAATTGTCGTGGCCTTGCCATCACGATGCAGGTGCGCTGAGAGGCTCGCCGATAGGAAGCAACCGCGCCATGGGACGTGGTCCGCGTCGTTTATCGAGAAAGTGCGAAAACGCAAATCGCAAGTACCGGTATTGCAGATCGTGCAGGTCGTGACCAGCACCGCGCAGGAGCAGGGTCGCCGATGGGCATTGGGCCTTGCGCAGGGCGTCGATCGTGGTCTGGTTGCTGACGATGCCGTCATGGCTCCCCAGGATCACCATGACAGGAGTTTTCAGACGCGACAGCCGGTCGAGCGTCGGGTGCCGCTCGTCGCTCGCAACCCGCTGCGCGACATTCACCAGCGACTCCGCCGACATGAGCGGCTTGATCAGTTGCTCCAGATGCCGGCGGCTCGGCAATCTGAATATCTCCTCGCGTTGCCTTGCATCCGCCGGCGAAACCTTGCTCCAGTCCATCGGGCGCGCCGTTTCGGCGATTCTGGCCGCAAATATCGCTGCGGCCTTGGGAGCCTGGGCCACGGCATCGAGGATCGCCTGCAGATCGCGTAAATAAGGCGTGGGCGAGGGCGGAAGATCAGCAATGCCCTTGAACATCGGTGCGATCAGGGTCAGCGAGGCAGCCCGGCGCCCGAGCTGCCCCGCCGCCTCGACGGCAAGCCGCGCTCCGTTGCACCAGGCCAAGATATGGACGGCGTCGATCGCTTCCGCGTCGATGATGGAGATCAGGTCGCTCGCTTCTTGCTCAAGCGACACATGCTGCGCGATCCCTCCGAGAAAGAGATCGCCGTGCCGCCGGATCGGCACGATCAAACGGAAGTCGTGCGCCGCGTCACCGAGGATCCGCCGCCATACTTCGATCGGCAGCCCGGTAGCGTTGATCAGCAGGACCGGGCGACGCCCTTCTTTCCGGATGTAGTACCCGGCCCCGGCGGAAGTGGCGCGCAGGTCGTAATCGGTTTGGAGTGAAAAGGCTGTTTCGTCTTCTGCGTCGCGGACGACTTCCAAATCGAAAGCCTCGTCCGTCGCCCGATAGGCGTCGATGCCGACCGTCCCTACCCATTCCGCGAAGAACGATCCATCCTCGTGCCCGCTCGCGGGGTATCGGCCGCCGAGATAACGGTTGGCGGCGGCGACGACCCGCTCGACGTCGCCGGTGGACAGCCCGTGACAGCCGGGGTTCGTCTGGTTGCGCTGCGCAAACGCCGCGGGATCGGGAAGCGCAATCCCGAAATGCCGAAGATACTCGGGGCTGCGCCGATCGATCTCCCGCAACGCGTCGTCGATCAGTCCATAGAACCGCGGGCCGACACGCACGCCGGTCCTACCCCTCGCTTTGCGCGATGTTTCCTGCTCCACGAGCTCCGGCTAAAGCGCGAAGATCGCGCTTCGTGCCCTAGGCGCCGGCGGCGCTGCCCACCGAATGTAGTTGCTGGCGCCGCAAGTCCGCGAACGGCACGCCCTGCGCGGTCCGGGTGGCGACCCGATTGTGGCCGTAGCGGTTCTCGCCCGATACCAGCACCACGCCGTATTGGTCGAGGTCGGCCTTGCCGCCAAATTCGTCGAGGCCGGTCCGGTCGGGATAGACCCGCACGCTCGTGGGAACGTAACGCGCAGCAAAGCCAAGCCGCATCTTGTTGGTTTGGCCGCTATGCGGATGCGAAGCGTGCAGCAGGGTCGACCAGAACATGATGAACTGGCCCGGGCGCATGACCATCGATACGGCCTTGCTTTCGTCGGGACGCCAATCGGGATCGACCTGAAGCTGGCGATAATCGTAGCCGAAGAAACCGCGCCGCACGCCCTCCTTGACTACTTGATTGATACGCGTGGCGTCATATTCCATCTTTTTGGATTCGTCGTAGTAGATCGTGCGATGGGTTCCGGGGATGACCTGCATGCACCCGTTCTCGATCGTCGATTCGGTGAAAGCGGTCCATACCGTGATGGTGCCGCGTCCGTTGGATTCCGGCGGCCATTCGATCTGCGCCTTCCCCTCGTCGTCAACGTTCGCGAAGGTTCCCGCCTGATGCCAATCGGTGCCTTCGTCGCCGGGGTATTTCGGGAAGAATTCGCTGCGCCAGCAAATCACGTCGGCGCCGAGAACGCTGGTGAGGCGATCGACGATCTGAGGACGACAGATATGCTCCGCCAGGAACGGCACGTCGAAGTGGCGATCGTAGTTCGCGAGATTCGTGACGCCCGAGACCGCCCCCTCGCTGATGTAGATCGCCTTGCGCGTGTCGAGGAGCTGCGGGCGCAAGCGGCGGAACATTTGTTCCATCTCCTGCGGCTCGTAAACCGTGAAAGGTCCCGCAAAGCCTCGCTCGTGGAAGCCCGCCAACTCGCTCGAAGTCAAGGCGAATCTTCCGGCTGTCTGGACTGTTTGCATCGAGCATACTCCCTATGACGATAAAGCGCGAAATACCGCGGTTATTTCGCGGAGGCGATTTCCTCCAGCGCACGCCTTGCCAGCGCCGTGACCGTTGCGCCGTCGGCGACGATCCCGGTGGGCAGATCGGCACCGAAGCGCACCGACATTTGCTGGACGACCGCGATCAGCGAAAGCGAGGTTCCGCCAAGCTCGAAGAAATCGTCCTCGTCTCCGATCGTTTCGCTGCCGAGCACCGATTTCCAAATGGCGCGCACCGTCTCTTGCGCCTCCGGCAAGCTCATGGCGCCCGGGGCCGCCGCACGAGGGCCGGGACTCTCGGCGATCGCAATCTCAGCTTGATGCGGACTCATAGGCTGGCTCCTTCCGTTGAGGGTGAAAAATTCTGCTTCTCACAGTGTTGGTGATGACCGCGATGCTGGTCGCGCGCTCGTCGAATGCACGCGGATCGAGGGCAATGCCGTAGTGGGAAGACACTTTCGCGAGGATCTCCTCGAGATGCCGCCGCGTTCCCCCTGCCTGGACGATGCTGGTGCCTATGTTGTCGACCGCGCCGGCAAAGACCTCCGCCCAGACCCCGTCGACGAATTTCTCGACGGCCGTCCTCGCGCGATCCGATGAACTCGCCGCCAGCGGCTTCCATTCCGGCTTGGGCAGCGCGTCGCGATCGACTTTGCCGTTGGCGGTCAGCGGTATGCGGTCGAGATAGACGAAGGTGGCGGGGATCATGTAGTGGGGCAAAACGGACTCGAGCATGCTGCGCAGCTCGCGCGAGCCCGCGATGCTGCCGCTCTCGCCGACGAGATAGGCAACCAGACGTTTGTCGCCTTGGCCGACCGCGTCGCCGACGACCACCGCTTGGGCAACGCCGGGGCAAGCGAGAAGCGCGGCTTCGATCTCCGCCGGTTCCACGCGATAGCCGCGAACCTTGATCTGTCGATCGACGCGGCCGAGAAAATACACCTTCCCGTCTTCCCCGAGACGGACGAAGTCGCCGGTCCGGTAGAGCCGCCGCACGCTCGCCTGAGACGCGACGTTGAGAAACTTCTGCGCGGTCAGGTCCGGCGCGCCGAGATAGCCGCGGGAAAGGCCTTCACCGCCGATGAACAACTCACCGACCTCTCCGACCGGAACCGGATGGAGGTCTTCGTCCAGAATGTAGACCTGAGCATTGGCAACCGGCCGTCCGATCGGCACCGAGGCGCCGGTTACGTCTTCCCGCGTCAGCCGGCAGCAAACGCTGAAGGTCGTGCACTCCGTCGGACCGTAGCCGTTGATCACCTGGCATTCGGGATGGCGCTCCATCACCCTTCGGACATGGCTGACCGAGAGGACATCCCCGCCGACCAGGAGCTGCTTTATCGGCTTGAATATCGCCGCTGAGCTTTGGACGATCTGATTGAAGAGGCCGGCCGACAGCCAGAGAATGGAGACGCCGTACTCGCCGAGAATGGTAGCGATGCGGACGATGTCCGTTTGCGGCCGATCGTAAAGGACGAGCTTTGCGCCGTTGAGCAAGGCGCCCCAGATTTCGAAAGTGGAGGCGTCGAAGGCAATGGGCGCAAGCTGAAGAAAAACGTCGCGCGGGCCGATCACGACATAGTTCGTGTTGAGGACGAGGCGCGCAACGTTCGAATGCTCGACCATCACGCCCTTGGGCTCGCCGGTCGTGCCCGAGGTATACATGACATAGGCGAGATCCGCGGGAGACCGGTCGATACGCGGCGTGTGCGTCGGCGCCGCGGCGATGGACTCGCGATGCCGGTCGATGTCCAGCACGGGTCTGCCCGACTCGGCCAACATTGCGAGCCGCTCGCCGCGCCCGACGATCAACGGGCAGTCCGCATGGTCGACTATGTAGCGTAGACGGTCGTCGGGAGCTTCGGCGTCGAGCGGCAGATAAGCGCCCCCGGCTTTGAGAATGGCCAGGATCGCGACCATCATGTCGAGCGAGCGATCCATGCACAGGCCGATGACGGCCTCGTGGCTGCACCCGCGCGACGCCATGTAGTTGGCGAACCGATTGCTTGCTTCATCAAGCGCGCGATAGGTCATTTCCCGGCCGTTGTAGACCAGCGCGACCGCGTCGGGATGCACGCGCGCTTGTCCGCTGAATATCTGGTCGAGGCAGAGATGCCGGGGATAATCGGTCCACGTCTCGTTGATCGAGCGCGCCTGTGCAGTGTCTTCTCGCATGACCTTTGCCTCGTCCGATCGAAGCAGCCGCCTATCCTGCAAGACGGCGACCTCCGTCCAATGCCGCTATCGCCTCGAGGAGCGCGGGCATCTGCTCGCGCGTCACCACGTAGGTGTCGGTAGCGACGGGCGCCTTGAGAATAGGCAGATCCAGCAGACCGGATCCCAGCTTGCGCAGCCCAAGCTTCTCTTTGATGCGAAGGGCCGCTTGGTTCGCTTTGGGAGTCTCGAAGCGAATGTGCTTCAGGGAAAAACGGTCGAAGTAGCATTGCATGGCCTTGACGTAGGAGACCGCGCCGATGCCATGCCCACGCAACCCTTTGCTCCAGATGTGAGCGTGCATTATCGCAGACTCGCCGGCCCGCAACTCGGTGAGTTCATGAACTCCGACCGTGCGTCCACGAAAGACGATAGCCAGGACGGAAGCCTCGGAGCGCACACGCTTCGCGTTTTTGTCGATGCCGATGGCCATCATCTCGCGCATCTTGTCGGCGGGATAGACCTTGGCACAATCGACACCCAAAGCATCGAGCGCGGTGTTCCCGGGGTCGTGCCAGTAGTCGATATAAGCGTCCAAGTCGTCGGCACCGATGTCGCGGATATCGACATCGTCGGAAGAGCAAGAAGATTTCTCATTCCGATGAGCCGATGCGATTTCAGCGATGCGCTCGGCGACGGCGCGCAGCTCTTGCCGCAAATAAAAATGGCCACCCGGAAAGAGAACGACCGGATGCATCTCGTTCGTATAGCGCTGCCACTGCGCCAAATCGGTTTCGGCGACGAAATCGTCCGACGCACCGCCCATCGGGTAGATCGGCATCTGGAGCGGCTCCGGAAGCACGCCCGTTCGGGACGCCAGCCACAGCTCGCGGCAGCGGATGTCGGCGCGGAGCGCGGGCTCGATCAATTCCTGGAGTTTGCAGTTTGTCTCTGCCTCGAGCGGAAGCCCTCCTCGCTTGGACAGCTCGAACAAAAATTCCTTGCACGGCAGCGCATACAGGTTTGCGGCGAACCGCGACGGCAGATGCGGCGCGGCGCACGCCGAGACGATCATCGCCAGCGGGAGCGGCATGGCGCCGAGCTTGAGCCGCTGCGTGAGCTCGTAAGCGACGATCGCGCCGAAGCTGTGTCCGAAGAACAAGGCAGGCTTCGGATCGAGTCTCCCCATCGCCTCGGCCAGGCGTTCGGCCATGGCTGCCACCGAGGCAAGCGGCGGCTCATTGAGCCGGGTCGCGCGCCCGGGCAGCTCGATGCCGAGCACCTCGATCCAAGGCGGCAGATGTTTCGGCCAGTCGAAGAACACCCCACCGCCCGCGCCTGCCTGCGGAAAGCAGAACAGCCGCATCGTGGCCGCCGCCCCCGGGATTCGCGGCGCGCAGAGCCAATAGTTTCGGGCTCGATCGCTCACGCTGTCAGGGTCCGTTGCAGCCAGCCGGCCATTTCGGCGGCATTCTTGTTGGCGAAAAAGGTGGCCATCGTTATCTCCACGCCGAAGGCACCCTCGAGCGCGGTTGCGATAAGCACGGCCTTGACGGAGGTGCCTCCCGCAGAGGCGAAGTCGTCCACCGCCTGCAGATCCTGGACCTCGAGAATCTTTCGGTAGATCTCGAGGCATTGCGCCTCAATCGTATGGGCCGTCGCGGTGTGCTCGTTCATGATCCCGCAATCGCCTGTTTTCAGCATCGACTCGCCGGCGCTCTGTTAATGGAACATGTGCCAACCGCCGCCATGCCAGATCAGAAAAGCGCCGATCGTCCGCCGCGGCGTGACGCATTGTTCGACCGCATGCAGCAGCCGCGTGTTGAGGATGGTCATTTGCCCGGCACGCGCGCGCACCGCGACGGAGCGGCGCCCGGCCAACCGCCGAATTTCCCGGCTGCTCGCGAACTCGGCCAACAGCTCGTCAAGTTCCGCGCGCGATTCAGGCCGCAGGTCCCACAGGACGATGCCTGCGGCGTCGCTGGACGGTCCGACCGTCAGGACCATCGATAGCTGATCGCCGCCCTCGTTGATGTCGGCTTTGATCGGCCAATTGGCGTCGCGGCCGAAATGAATCGCGTCGCAATGCGGACCGACGCTGTAGCTGCCGTTCGGATTTGCCACGAACTCCCGGCGCGAGGCGAGCGGCAGCTCACCCCAGGCTCCGACAAAGACGGGCTCGGCGTTGAGCTCGTCGACGCACAGCTCTACGAATTGCGTGTGCTTGAGCTTGTCGTTGACCTTGCCGGCGTAGCAGAAATAGTCGATCAGCCCGGCGATCAAATTTTCTTTTTCCAGCCGTTGTATCCCGCCGATGGCGACGCCGGAGGTCGCCGCGCTGGGAAAATTGCGGTGCCGGGTCAGATCGGGGAACGCGCTCTCGATCCACCACCGGTCGATACCCTCCGCCGGCACCGTGTCGAGGAGGACCGCCGCGGCTTCGCCGCCCGAAATGCACCGGGCGGCGTAATCCATCGTCATTCTGCGGGTCAACGGCTCGCTGCCGAAGGAATAGACCTCGGCCTGATAGGACCGGGTCATCGCTCGCACGCCTCCCGTGACGTCGCGGCTGGTCGTCGCATCTGCCTTCATTTGATTCACCCAGGGCTTGCGTTTTGTTCACGGCGTCGCGACCGCGCGCTCCTTTTGCGGCACTCTTGGCGGTGCTTTGAGCAGACCGGCGGCCTCCTTCTCGACGACGGTTCCTGCGAAGAAATTCGGATTCGATTCGGCGAAGAAGCGCACCGGGTTGGCGAACATGAAGTCGCGGAAGTCGCCCTCCTCCATCAAACCGTCCTCGACCAGCTCATATGCCTCTGGCAGGACGTCGCTCATGTCGACGACGTCGAAGTGGCCGATGTCGGAACCGAACAGGGTGTGCAGCCGCGCTTTCATCGGCGTGTACTCACTCCGGAAAGCCCACGCCGCGAGTCGGTCGTCCGACTCGCAACCGAAGTAGAAGTTGCGAACAAAGAGGTCGAGGAAGTCCGACTTTTGCTTGATCTCGCAAAGCGAGAAATCATCCAGGTCGCCGATGTTGCCGGTGGCACCCGATCCCTCGCCTTCGAATCGGCCGCCGGTCCGCCTCAGAGACGCGACCAGCTTTTCGCTTCCGTATTCGCGCGCAAGTTCGATGATCTTGTCCACCTCGATATTGTCGGGGTTAACCCATTCGAGACCCCCCGCATTGCGTTTTTCCCAATGCTCGATCAAATCGGCGAGAAGCTGACAACCCCAGCTCACGCCGCCTTCGAGAAATCCAAACTTGAGCCTGGGAAAACGCCGCGTGACGCCGCCGAGGAACAGCGCCTTGCAGACGGCCTCGTTGGCGGCGGAGAAGTGACCGACGTGGTTGTAGACGAAATTGGTGGGAGAGATGCGCAGACCAAAGCCGCGCGAGCCGCGATGGAAGGTGGGCGAGAGGCCGAGCTCGTCGCATTTGGCCCAGACCGGATCGTAATCATACTCGCTGTCGAGGCCGAGGGCGTCGTACCAGACGCCATGCTCGCCCGCCCCGCGGCCGTCCCGCGCCACGGCCGGGATCGCACGCGGAATGAGGCTGCCCATTTTGACGGCCTTGAGGCCGAGCACGCCGCTCACATACTCAAGCTCGCTGATCGCCTCGTCGGGCGTGACCATGGGGATGACGGCTGCCGGGGTGAGACGGTCGGCGAAGGGCTGGAAGCATTCGGCAACAAACGTGTTGTAGGCGCGGCACGTCGCCTGCCTTACTTCAGTGTCCGGGATGCGATGCAACCCCAGCCCGATCGTGGGATAGACGACCGAAAAGTCGATGCCCAACTCGTCGAGGCGCGCATAGAGCAGGCGCGGCATCAATGCCGTCGCGCGATCGTGCGCGTTCTTCGCGGGAAATGTCCAAAAACCTTGCTGGGCAATGCGTTTGTTTTGCCGCTCCGCGACCGACATGGAGAGGCGGTCCTGAATGGCGGTCCTGACCGACAGGAAACCTTCCGCCGCCTTGTCGCCCCCGACCCGTCGCAGCTCTTCGTCGACATAAGGGCCATATTCGAGCCAATGGCCATCGGCATCGATGACCGGGTGCCGCAGACGGGCTCTGATCTGTGACGCTTGCATCTCGGTTGCCTCCGTCGTGGTTGTCGCGGCTCACCTCAGCCCAATGCGGAAATCGGCTGGGAGCTTGGCCGACCCGCGGAACAGCGGCGCGTCATAGTCGAGTTGCCGCTGCGGATAGACCCAACTGAGCAGCGGGGTCGTTGCGAAAGTGGTCACCAGGGCCATGATGACCAGCATCGTGAACAGCAGCGGAGAGATCACGCCGATGTCGAGCCCGATATTGAGAACGATGAGCTCGACCAGGCCGCGCGTGTTCATGAGGATTCCGATGGCGCTCGCGTCGCGCCAATCGAGGCCGGTCGCCCGGGCCGCGACGGCGCTGCCGCCGAACTTGCCGATGCAGGCCACGGCGACAATCAGAAGGAAAATTCCCCAGCTGTCGGCGGCAAACAGCAGCCCCATCTGAGTGCGCAGTCCGCTGTAGGCAAAGAACAACGGGAGCAAAAAGATCACGGTTACGTCCTTTAGCCCCGTCCGGAATCGCTGCAGGTAGCCGCTTTCGCGCGGCATGATCGCACCGAGCAAAAAGGCGCCGAATACCGCGTGGACGCCGATCAGCTCGGTGAGCCCGGCCGAGCCGAGCAGCAAAAGAAAGAGCATCGCGGTCACGGTCGCGCCCGGTGCCGCGCCATCGGTGCCGGCAAAGATCCTCGCCAGCAGAGGCCGAAGCCCGAACACCATCGCGGCTGCGAAAACGCCGACCCACAGTAGGGTCCATAACGCCGCCGTCGTCCCGGACACATGCGCGACCGATACGACGAAGCCGAGGATGCACCACGAAACCACATCGCCGACGGCGGCGGACGCCATGGCGACCGAGCCGACCTTGGTAAGGAGCATCCGCCGGTCCTGCAGGATGCGGGCGAGCACCGGAAACGCGGTGATGCTCATGGCAACGCCGATGAACAGGACGAAAGACTCCGGCGCGACGGAACTCTCGGACATGCGCGGATAGAGGACCAATGCCAGCAACGCGCCGAGCGCGAAGGGCGGTGCGATGCCCGAGGCGCTGATCAACAGCAGACTGCGGCTTCGCTCCTTAAGAAGCTTCGGGTCGACCTCGAGCCCCACCAGGAACATGAAGAAGATCAGCCCGACCTGGCTGAAGAGATGGAGGATCGGCAACGATGCTGCCGGAAACAACGCGGCCTGGGCCGCCGGAAACACCGCACCGAACAAGGAAGGGCCGAGGAGAATGCCGGCCGTTATCTCGGCAATCACCATCGGCTGGGCGATCCGGCGCGCGAACAGGCCGACGGCGTGCGAACAGGCGATGATCGCCGATGCCTGCGCGATGAGGAGCGTGAGGGGATTGGAAAAGAGCGCCGCCATCACCGCGCGCCCTCGCAATGCCGGGGGTCGGGAGAGAGAGGCGTTCTCAGCGTGCGGACCTCACAGGCCGCGGACCATGAAACGCTCGTTCTCAAGCTTGCGTTGCGGCGGCGCCTTGCCGCCCATACTTTCTCGAGGCGATGGAAAACCCGATGAAGGCTGCCCTCGCCGCCGATCGCACCGCGCTCGGCTATCTCGTGACCGTTCCGGCGGTCGCCGCCGTGCAAGCCTTGGCCGGGAGCGGCGCCGATTTCGTCATCATCGACCTGGAGCACGCACCGATCGGCATCGAGACGGCGTCGATGATGATCGCGGCGACGAAAGGCAGCAGGACGGCGCCGCTGGTGCGCGTTCCCGCTCTCGACTCGGACCTCGTTGCGCCGGCGCTCGACAGCGGTGCCTTCGGCATCCTCTTCCCGCAGATCGCCGCCGGCGCCGCCGCCAAGGCAGCGGTGCTTTCGAGCCGCTACCCCCCGAACGGTACGCGCGGCTACGGCCCCGGCTATGCGGCCTTGCGCTGGGACCTCGCGCCCGAGGCCTACGTGGCCGCAGCCAACCAGGCGCTGCTGGTGGTCGTGCTGGTCGAGTCGCCCGAGGGCGTCGCGGCGCTCGACGACATTCTCGCGGTTGACGGGATCGACGTCGTTGCGGTCGCGCGCAGCGATCTCGCGGCGAGCCTCGGCCTTTCCGGACGGTTCGACCACCCGCGCGTGCAGCAACTCGTCGCCGCGGCCGAGGAGAAGATCCTGAGACGTGCCGGCCCGAAGCTCGGCGGCATTGCTTTCTCGCCGGAGGAGGCAAAGGCCATGATCGGCGCGGGTTACCGTTTTCTCGTGCTCGGCACCGATGCGCGCCTGCTCCGCGGCACCGCGGCAGCGCAACTCGCCGCGATCCGCGGCACGTGACGCGCCGCGGCGGCCGGCGTTGATTTCTGGCGTGCGGCACGTTGCACGGAAACTCACGGCGATCGATTTCCTCTTGCAGGCGCGCGCGGATCAGCGCGGATTGGCGTTGCTGAAAGCTTTGCCGCGCGTCGTATGCGTTCGCATGCGACTGAGCTTGTGCTCGTCGCGCCCCGAGACCAGCACGACGCCGAATTGGTCGAGCGAGAAGCTGCCGCCCAATTCCTTGACGACGTTGGTCTCCTGCATGGCCGCATAGATGCTGACCGAGGTCGGAACGTATCGGGCGGCAAAGCCGAGTCGCATTTCATTCGACCGGCCGAGGTGCGGCAGCGAGGCGTGCATGAGGGTCGACCAGAAGACGATGAACTGTCCGGCGCGGCACGGCACCGAGACCGCCTTGGATTCGTCGGGCTCCCAGTCGGGATCGACTTGGATCTCGCGCCAGTCGTAGCCGAAGAAACCGCGCAGCACCCCGTTCACTTCCTTGCGGTTTACCCGGCTCGGGTCGTAATGCATGCCCTTGCTTTCGTCGTAATACATCGTGCGCTGCGTGCCCGGGATGAACTGCATGCAGGCGGTCTCCTCGCTTGCCTCGGTGAAGGCCATCCAGATCGTGAGCGCGCCGCCGAAATCGGAACCATCCGGCCAGACGATGTGAGGAACGCCGTCGCCGCCGCCGAACGTGTCCGCCTGATGCCAGTCGGTGCCTTCGTCGCCGGGATATTTCGGAAAGAACTCCGAACGCCAGCAAACGACGTCGGGGCCGAGAATGCTCGCCATGCGATGGACGATCTCAGGCCGGCAAACGAGATCGGCAAGAAACGGGTTGTCGAGATGACGATCGTAATCGTAGACGCCGGTTCCCGGCTTCGCGTCCGGGTAGACGACCTTGCTGCGATCGAAGAGCTGCAGGCGGAGACGCTTCCAGTGCGACCGCATTTCCTCGGGCTCGTACAAGGTATAAGGCCCGAGAAACCCGCGTGTGTGAAACTGCGCGAGCTCGTCCCGGGTAAGGAAGAACTTGTCCTGGGCCAGCTTGGTCAACATCGTACCCTCCACTTGCAACATGACGAGTCATGCGGGCTATTCGCCACTGCTCGTCACCGGTCTTTCGTTCCATGTCGCCAATTTGCAAACAAATATCGGCACGACGAAACACACGCCCGCATGAAAACGCGGGTGACGAAGCGGTCCTGGGCCCCCCAGTCGAGCGAGAAGGTGACGTTCTAGTTCCGTCAGGGCGCCTGTGCCGGAACGGGCGCCGGCGTGAACCGCGACGGATTCATGGTGGGTGGCGCGCATGCGACGGACCTCCGGGGAAGTGCGGCGACATGCTTGCGGCCGGCCACGTTGGCGGCATCTGCGCGCTTGATCGTATTGTTCGGACCGACCGTAGAGATGCAACGCAGAGCCACATCGGTCATCACGACAAGAGACTATAAACGCGAGGATCGAAGATAAACTACCAAGGCTGGTGGGGAGCGGATGATATTATTTGTCAGGCAGCGACAGCCGCTGCGGCGCTTTTGTCGCATGCCGGTTTGAAGCAGGCCGTGCCGGCAAATCCGATCAGGAATTGAATCTGGTGACAATATCCTCGAGCCGGGGCCGCGGCCGGTCCGCGCTGGCGCGCCGCGGCGTTCCGACATGGACGAAGCCGACGATGCGTTCGTGCGGCTTTAGCCCAAAAGCGTCGAGGACGCGCCGGTCGAAGGCGTACCATTCGGTGATCCAGCTCGCGGCAAAACCGAGCGCGTGGGAGGCGAGGACCAGATTCATGGCCGCGGCGCCGGCGGAGAGCACCTGCTCCCATTCGGGAATCTTGACGTGCGGCGCGGCCCGGCTGACCACCGCGACGACGAGGGGTGCGCGCGCAAGCCGCATCCGTTCGGCGTCGCATGCCTCGAGCCCGGCATCGGGATGGTCGGCGCGGAATGCAGCGCCGATATGTTCGCCGGCCGCCAGTCTTCCTTCGCCCTCGAACACGATGAAGCGCCACGGCACCAACTTGCCGTGATCGGGAACGCGCGCGGCGATCGTCAGCATGGTGTCGAGAGCGGGCCGGGACGGCCCAGGCGGACCGAGATCGGCGGGCCTGATAGACCGCCGGGATTTCAGCAGATCGAGCACATCGAACCCGATCGGCTGCTCAGCCGCCGCGGGTTTCCCATTGACGAATGCCGGCGCACTGCCGCGGGCATTGTCTTGCAATGGCAAGAAAGCGCGGGACGATTCGGGATCGCGCGCGGTGCCGGCGGTTTCCGGCGTGGCTGACAAAGGGCGCGATTCTTCGCTCATCTCAACGGCTCAGGTCGCCCCGCGCAGCAAAATGACTATCGCCAGGATGATGATTTCGGCGGCGATCCAGCAACGGACGATCGACAGGCAGGCACTGACGGGAACGCCGGTTACGCCGCTGCGCACGCTCTCGACCCGCGTAAGCCGGCACCCGTCTGCGCTCAAGAAGTGAACTTGATTGCGTGGCGCCGCGGCCTTCTCCAGGCACACGACGCCTGAAGCGGGACGACTTTCATTTGCAAACCGGTATCCGCTCTTCGTCAGCATGATCTCATGGCGATGGCGCGGCGGCGCAGAGTCGCCGTGCGCGACCCGAACGAGCCGGTCGCGTCGATTTGTACCCTCAGGCGATAGCGCGTTTTTGTCTGAAGCGGCACTACTTGGGTTGGTAGGCCTGCGGCGGTCGGGCGCATGCACACCGGTGCAAGGCCGTTATCTCGCTGCGCGCCAAGTTAATTGTCGTCGGCCCAGATGTCAGCGATCGTTGACAATTGGGAATGTCATCGATCGATGACATTCCCAGCTCAATTGCAGGCGCTGTCTCGACAGGGAAGACAGAAGCGAGCTTGCCCCGGTTTGGTGGACAGTTGACGCTTTGGCCTCACGGTAGTCGTGTGATGCCATTTTATTGGTCGCAAGGATCAGTTCTTTTTGGCGGATCTGGCCGCCTGCTCCATCGACCATTTGACGCGGTCGGCGATGAATGATGCGAACAGGCCGGTGCCCATTTGAACACTCGCGCTTTCGAGCGCCTTCATGTAGGCGTCGCGATCTTCAACGCGAATGACAGTCCATGGATAGCCGCCGGACGCGAGCATGGCATTCATCAAAAACCGGGCCATGCGGCCGTTGCCGTCCGGGTAGGGGTGAATAAAGCCGAACAGCCATTGCCCAAGCACGATCCGCACCGCGGGCTCCTTCTCCGTCTTCAATAGATCGAACATCGCGTCCATCGCGTCCGGGACGACTTCCCACCGGGGCGGCACGTGACGCGAGCCTTGGATAAAAACCGCATGGGTGCGGTATCCCGCGAGAGCCGTGGCGTCGATCAGGCCGGCTGCTACGCGGGGCTGGAACATCTCCCGATACCAGTCCCGATGCGCACTGCGGACGAGCGTAGCTGCATCTGCGCCCGCAATGATTTGCGCGACAGTGTCTTTGACCTTTTGGAAAACCTGCCAATAGCCGCGCGCCGCGAGTGCGTCGCGGTCCTTCCGGTCGGCTTGGTGCGCCTCGGGATTCCATCCGCCCCCGCGTACCCGCTCAATCAGTTCGGGCGTAACGCGGTAACCTTCCATGGACAGGGAGTGATAGGCGTCGCTGCGGTAATTTTCATCGACGAATTTCAGATACGACCCGGTATCCTCCGGGCAAGCCGGGCGCGGTGGGCAAAGCCGCGATGATTTCGTCCCGGTGCAAGCTCCAGAACGACTGGAGGCGTCCAACAATCGGCGGAACGCCGATTTGCAGCGAACCGAATATTTGCTGCGGCACGAAGGGATCGGAGGTTCGCACGTCATGTCCTGCCGCTTTCATCGTCTTGACGATTTCGTCGGCGACATTGTTGCGACCGATGCGCGCAAAAGCGCCGGCCAGGCGCCCGGCGACGACCGTATGGCCACCCTCAAGCAACGGTCCGAGAATCTCGGATGAGTCCTTGATACCCGCAAGCAAGGCATGCACCTCGGACGGGTGAGTGCGGATGAAGTCTTCCGAGACCCTCGCGAGCGCGGCTGCCGGCTTGAAGAGGCGGAGCCTGTTCTTGATCATGAGGTCGGAAGCATTCGGCATCCGGCTCTTGAGATCGTAGAGCGACGTCCCAAACAGCAAAAGAAGCGTGTTGTTCTTGCCTTGCGGGCTGTAGACGATCACCTGTTTGGGAATGACGGCATCTTCCACATGCAGCAGTAACGACTGCTCGGGTGAGAGGTGCCAATCCTTGGCGAATCTGGATTGGCAGTAGCGCGCGCAGAATTCCCAGAACGAGGCAAACCAGGGCGTGGTGTCGCCGGGTGGGGTGCCGGGGCTTGTCGAAATCAGCCAGCCTTTGATGACCCCGCGCAGGAATCCTTGAGCCAGTAGCCGCTCGCGCTGGATGCGCGAGAACTGACTCGACCTGAATACGTGACTGCCCTCCCCCTGGAGCTGATGCAACTTTTCAAGGGCCGTCGCGAGCTTTTCGTGGAGGGTGGCCATGGGAGTTTTCTCCCGCGACTCTTTCAAGTTTGTTGTGTCGTATGAATACAAGTATATAGAGGTGATTGATTACAAGTCAATGATGCCGCATATCTGGTAACGTCAATTGTTCTGTGTCAGCAGGAAGGGGGTGCTGACGCCCTGTGACTTGTTCTCGTGGGTGAAGACGGCGAACAAGATGCGGTCCATGCTGGTTTTGTCCTGGAATGTGCCCATC
>Ga0153928_1000059_pt1 | contig 56509 bp, 46 predicted proteins | sample TSNJ012MetaG_FD_106656 | JGI IMG/M metagenome (GOLD analysis project Ga0153928, IMG submission 106656) | Attine ant fungus gardens microbial communities from New Jersey, USA - TSNJ012 MetaG | ecosystem: Host-associated > Fungi > Mycelium > Unclassified | place: USA: New Jersey, Wharton State...
TACATCCCGGCTAACCGTCCGCGAGTTGGTACAATTATGAAGAATCACATTCAGAGCAGTTTATCTTTTGTATAAGCTGTTCTTTTTTGTTGCTCTGAATCTGATACTTCACTTAAGAATTATCCCACAGGTTTTATTAACAGATGACGATCTGACAATATTAGTCTATGCTGCTGACGGAGAACAACTGGCGCTAACGGAAGAATTGGCAAAGTATGAGCTCAATTTGTCTACAAGATCTGCACTTTTTGATGAAACAAATATAGGTATTGCAAATATGAAACTGTTTTTTAAGTTTGAAGGGGAAGGAATTGATACAATCACTATTAGTTGTGGTAATGATGAAATAACACGCTATGATCTTGGCAAAGTCAATGCATGTTTCATAAAATTTACTGAGATGGATTATGAAGCTTATCGTGAGAATGCATTAGAAATTAACAGTAGTGATGATTTTTTGCAATGCGAATTTGGCGAGGAGATAGTTACTATTACAACCTTAATTGGGAATTCTTTTACAATGAAATATGATGAGCAAGATTCGCAGCAAAATGGTTTGAGTATGAAAGCAGTAAAAGAGGCTGATTCTGACTTTGTTTTTTCTACGGAAGAAACAATCTTAGATGTTAAAATTAAATATAACAGCGGAAAAACCAAAGAAAAGAAGATCAAGATTATGGCAAGTGATGATATTCTTTCTGGTATTGAGATAGGATTATTATAAATTTACTAAATCAAAGCGATCCTGGATCGGAATGAATCTCCTTGTTAAAGCAACTGAATTTTGTTATAATCATATTACAGTTTTTTATGTCGAGCTCCTATTGGTGTTTTGGTAGAGTAAATTCCTAGAGATAGGTTTTCTTTTGAAGTTAATACCGCCTTGGCGGTTTCTTTTACCAAAAATGAAACGTAACGGCTTTACACCATCTGAATTAAAAGAGATTGCCAGAGTTTCCGGATGCAAATTTGAAAGTTCATTTATTTTACCTAATGGTGACCGAGTGACTGATTAATATTAGGAGAGCATATATACTAATCACTACGAACAGGAGGACACACAATGGCAACATTACAAGACCTGCTGCAAAAAGCAGATACTTATAAAGAGAAAATATCCTCTGCCCGACCACTGGCGAAAGAGGAACTGAAATCCCTTGATGACTATTTCCGTATAAGCTTCACCTACAGTAGCAATGCCCTGGAAGGTAATACACTTACTATATCTGAAACCAAGATACTCCTTGAGGACGGTATTACAGTCGGGGGCAGACCGCTGAAGGATTGCTACGAGGCTGTCGGTCATGGAGCTGCTTATGACTACATGTTGGAACTGGCAAGGCAGCAGGAGATGACCATTAATGAGGACATTATTAAGAAATTGCACCAGCTCTTTTACCAAAGAGTTGACGCAGAGCAGGCTGGTCAGTACCGTGCCATTCAGGTCTACATTTCCGGAACGGAATATGTACCACCATCACCAGAAGATGTCCCACGATTGATGAGCCACCTGACAGACCAAGTAAAATCATCCAAAACAACTCTGCATCCAATTGAACTGGCCGCAATGATTCATAAGCGTCTGGTTGATATTCATCCCTTCGTTGATGGGAATGGTCGGACTGCAAGACTTCTTATGAACCTAATTTTGCTTAACTCAGGGTATGGTGTTGTTTCTATTCCTCCAATATGGCGAAATGATTACATCAATGCTCTTTCAACTTCCAGGCGGCAGAATGATATGGAGCCATTCTCAAAACTGATAGCAGAATGTGTAATTGAAACTGAACGCGACTATTGTCGCCTACTAAAACTATAGGGGGTATCTATTTATTATCGCTGTATTTTGAATTTGCGTACCGTCTCTTTCAATTTTTCGGGTTGATCATACAGCTTCAGTACTGTGCTTCCTACAAATGCGCCATCTGCGCCCGCATCCATCACCATCTTAAAATCCTCCGGTGTGTAAATGCCCACGCCACAGTAAATCTCCCTGTCGACACCAATTTTGCGCAAATACTCAATACAATTCTTTATTGTGGGAAAATCAGGGTTTACCTGATCCTCCGGAACTTTCGCCTGCAGATAGACAAATCCGTTGGACCTCACAGCCGAGGATATCTCGGCTGCGTCCATTTTTTGCCGCACATAGCAAGAAACACGTAGTCCTCCGTTGATCAAGCGGTTTTTAATCTCGTCGTTTTCCAGGCCGACAAAAATGATATCCTGTAGATCGTTTTTTACACAAAATTGAATAAAACGATCCGTTCCAATTTCTTTGACGGTATTTTCGTACGTCAGTATAATAAATTTTGTTTGCTGGAATTTCCGTTTAAGTGAAGAAATATTTCCCATATACGCTTCATAATTGTCACAAGCCTGTAGTGCCTGTGTCATACGCCCCGCAATATATTCACTTTCCAGGTAGGGATTACGCGAAGGAAGGTCCACCTCAATGATATCGCAGCCTCCCTGTACATAGAATCCTGCGACCCGGGCACTATCCTCAATGGAGGGATACCCATTGGATAAATAACAGATCAGCTTCATTATTTCCTTCTCCTTCCTTTTCACGCTTTACCATATCTCCAAAAACAACCTTTTCATTTGTTCCTCAGTGGGAATCACAGGATTCGTTTTGGTACAGCCGTCGTCAAGTGCCATTCTTACCATTGCATTAAGCTTTTCTTCATAAGCGGCTCTGTTCCCAATTAAGCTCCCCACATCCACCGGTATCTTTAGCTGTTTACCAAGCATTTCTACCGCTTCGCCAAAATCTGCCGAACCAATGTGCCTTGCCAGCTCTGCGTAACGCGCCGCCGCCTGAGCGCTTTGGCTGTTAAAGCGAATGACATATGGAAGCACTACTGCGTCCGCCAATCCATGCCGCAGGTGGAACACACTTCCCAATGTGTGCGCAATCGAGTGAACGATCCCCAGCGATACGTTAGTGAACGCCAAACCGGCAACCAGTGAAGCGTTCAGCATCTGTTCACGGTTTTTCATATTCCCTCCGTCCGCACAGGCTTTCGGTAACCAAATAAAAATATCCTTCACTGCCTTGATGGCAAAGATATCACTTATGTAGTTGGCACGCTTGGAAAGATATGCTTCCACCGCATGGGTCAGCGCATCCAATCCTGTTTCAGCCGTGATGGAAGGCGTCATGGAGCACGTGACCTCCGGGTCGCAAATGGCAACGTCGGGCATTAATTCCATGTTGCCGATGCCATGTTTCGTACCATTTTCATCGTCTGTGATGACGATACTGCGCGAAACCTCGCTTGCCGACCCCGCTGTCGAAGGGATGCATGCCAGCCGCGCTTTGACCCGCAGCTTCGGAATTTCGTTGGGAGGCAGGATTTCTTCCAGCGTAGTCAGTTCGGGATTCTCGTAATAGATCCACATCGCCTTGGCCGCATCCATCACCGAGCCCCCTCCTAGTGCCACGATCCAGTCCGGGCCAAATTCACACATCTGCCTCACGCCGCGCAGCACCGTTTTGAATCCTGGATCAGGTTCCACATCGCTGAATATCTGTATCTCCATGCCCGCTTCTTCCAGATAATCACATACCTTATCCTGTATGCCGCAGTCTTTTAGATATGTACCCCGCCCCTTAACAATCATGGCGCGTTTCCCGGACAGCGCCTTCAAATGCTCCAGACAGTCCAGCCCAAACAGCAGCCGGTCTCCTGCCAGCTTCATTGGTCTCATCATATTTATTTCCCATCTCCTTCTATCGTTTTCTGAAAATGCCAGGCATCACCTGTGCAGCGTCCGGATTAACTGCGATGTCAGTTCAAACGAAATGGGATTCTCTATTTTCCCTCCCGCTTTCAAGCCCGAACCCACGATAGCACCGTCCGCAACAGTAAGCTGTTGGCGGATATTTTGGGTGTTTACCCCGCTCCCTGCAATCACGGGTAAATCCACCACCTTTTTCACCCGCTCGATGATTTCGACAGGCGTTTCCACCCCAATATGCGTGCCCGTCACAATGATCGCATCCGCACCGCAATCGCGCGCCGCTTTGGCTGAATCCTCGATGGAAACATGCTTAAGCACCATATGCGTATGCTTCACATGTATATCAGCAAATATCTTGATGTGCTCCGCATCCAGCGCCTTGCGGTATTGCATCGCCTTGCGGGCGCACGGCTCTATCATGCCGCAGCCGCAGTATTCCACCGTATCCACGAAAACCGGCAGCCTCACAAACCTGCCGCTGACCGCCTGGGCAATGGATATGGCGGCTCGATAGTCGTTCATCGCCGCATCGATTCCCACAGGAATACTCACCTGTTCAGACACTCGTGCAGCCGCAGCCGCAAGCGCAGTACTCTGTGCCACATCCAAAAATTCTCCAAACGGGCTGTCTCCCATGTTTTCTATGATCAGTGCGTCGCAGCCTGCTTTCTCCAGGCAGATCGCATCCGCCACAGCCTGCTCCAGTATCTTGCGCATATCGCCGCCATAGCCTGCCGTACCCGGCAGCGGCAGGCAGTGCACCATACCGATCACACTGGGACGCCCTTTTTTCAACAGTTTATCCATTTTACCTCTCCCTCCTTATTCATAGTTCTGTTAATTGGAATTTAACAGTACTATGCCGTCCAGAACCACGCGGCACAGCAGTTCCTCTGCCTGGCTGCGCTCTGCGCCTGCCAACACCGCCTTCAGGTTTTCCAACACTGTCACCATGGTCACGACACAACCGCGTATCCCCATTAAACGTGCCAGTGTCAGCATACAGCTCGTTTCCATGTCGATACCCACAGCACGCAAACCACGCAGCCTGTCGTATGTTTTTTGCATATCGATTCCGCGTTCCTTAGAAAGGCGCGATTCACGCATCTGCGAATAGAAGCCGTCCATTGTACAGGTGATCCCATTGTCATATTCCATACCTGCCGCCAACACCGCACGATTCATGCAGTTAACCAGTTCGATGTCCGCCGCCGCCGGATAACCCGGAGGCGCATAAGTCAGGCTGGTTCCTTCTTCACGGATCGCCGCCGCCGGAATGATGAATTTACCCAACAGGTCGTCTCGCAGCGCCATCGAGGTACCCATACGGATCGCAACTTCCATTCCGTTTTCGTACATCTCTTCCATCACGACGGCTGCGGAGGGTGCGCCTATGCCGGTGGAAGAGATGGTCACCTTCACGCCGTTGTAATCCCCCGTATAGCTGTTGAACTCGCGTGAAAATGCATGGTGTTTTGGAGCCTTCAGCATTTTTGCCAGTACCTCTACCCGCCACGGATCGCCTGAAAAGATCACATATTTAGAAATTGTTTTATCTACCTTTGAATATACTGCAGTCATCTGCTTTTATCTCCTTCCGTGTTTTGCCGATATGCTTCATAGCGCTTTATAAACTCTTCCTTTTCGGGCACGCTGCTCAGACAGCCCCTCTTTTCCAATATGAATGACGCCATTACCGAACCCATCCGACAGCATTCCACCGGGACACAGCCATTTAGATAACCATACAAAAAACCCGCAATATACGCATCGCCCGAGCCTACGGTATCCACTACCGCGGCACCTTTGGCCACAGGTATCTCCGTTACTTTGTAACTGCCCGTCGTCTTTTCATAACACAAGCTGCCATCTTTGCCAAGCGTAATGACTATGACCTCTGTGCTTCCCATGCCAAACAGCTCTGTCAGATCCAAAAGACCAAGCTCCTGCTCAATGAATCGCTTCTCACTGAAGTTTGCAAATATCCCCTTGGAATAACAAACGATCTCTCTCAAAAACGCTTCCGGAAATGAAACCTTATCCGCTTTCATGCCAAACATCACCGGCAGTCCCGCTTCCCTGCACCGTTTAAAGAATTCGCGGTTGTCGCTGGGGGACGCCACCGTCATCACGCCTATCCGTGCGTTTTCAAAGTATGCCGGATCCAGCTCATGTGCGTACTTTTCATCCATGGCTCCGGGATAAGCCATTGTGATATGATTGTGATCCGGATCAGTGACCATGTAGCTGTTAGTCGTCGTTTCATCTTCCAGCACCTCTAACGCATTAAGCCTGACACCGCCTTCCCTCAGAAAATCATAAAATCCGGTCTCTTTGTAATCTCCGCCCACACGAATACACGGCATTGCACTCTTGCCCATCTTTGCCAAAATATATGCTATATTGACGGAGCACCCGCCATAATATATCTGTGCATTGTCCTTGTTTGCCACCGTCGTAGAATGACCTGCGCGCGCAGGTGTCAATATTTTGATAATTCGATCCATGCTTACATATCCGCTGGTCACCACATCGTATTGTTTCATATGTCGTTCCCCTTTTTCGCAGTGCGCAGCGCATCTGTAAATTCATCCAGGCTGATCACCCTGCCAAAGTATTTATGGATATCTGTCAGATGCACCTCGTTGACAACATCATCATTCGTTGCCACACACTCACGGATCACTACGACATTATAGTCCAGATAGTATGCATCCGTAACAGTACTACGGACGCAGCAGTTCGTTTTTGCTCCGACGATGAACACCGTCCTAACGTCGTTTTCCCGCAAAACCAGATCCAGGTCGGTACCGAAAAAGCCACTGTATCGCCGCTTTTTGATCTGATAATCCTCTGGCCGGACATCAAGCCTCGGGTCGATCTCCTCGCCGCCGGTTCCTTCAATACAGCACGGACGCATTTTTATCAAGTTTTTGTCAAACTTGCCCGCCCGATAGCAATGCTGTAAAAAAATGACCATTGCGTCCTCCTCACGTGCCGTTTCTATGACGCGGCTTATATTGGGCAGCATTGCATTTATCTGCGGATAGTATGTCAATCCATCCGGATTGCTTCCATCTTTCTGCATATCGACAACAATTAACGCTACTTTATTCATTCTTAAACCCCCTTGTATAGTTTTTTCTCGTCTGTATAATAGAAACTGCCGCCAGTATCGTCACGATCATAATATATGGCAGTGTTTTGAATAAGCCAGATGCCGGACCCGCTGAAATATTCAGGTTCACTGAAAGTGATTGGCACAGACCAAACAGCATGGCATAGAGCGCCGTAATTGAAGGTCGTCCTTTGCCGCAGAATATTGCGGCAATAGCAATAAAGCCAATGCCTGCAGACATATCATTTGTAAAGAGTGCCAGGCGCTCTACGGCCAGATTGATGCCGGCGAATGCACAGGACAGCGCCCCTATCAGCACAGCAATATACTTAATCTTAGTGCCCTTGATCCCCACACTTTCTGTTGCCTCTTCATTTTCGCCTACCACACGCACATACACGCCGAATTTGGTGCGATACATCAGCAGCCAGCTCACAAATATCATTACAAACGCTATGTAGGTCAGCGGTGAATGTCCGCTAACGATACTGCCGATAACCGGGATATCCTGCAGCAGCGGAATATTCACTTTCAGTCCTGCCACATCTACGATATGATTCACATTGATGTTGGGCAGGCTGAGTGATTTTAGTACAAACGCCGTAATGGATGTAGCCAGCAGGTTGATTGCAAGACCTGAAATGATAGGATTGCCCTTACGCGTGATGCTCATAAAGGAAAAGATCCATCCTGACACCAGCACGATGCCCACCGCGCCTAAAATACCCACGAGCATACTCCCGCTAAACATCAAAAACAATACTGAAGAAAACGCTCCCATCAGCAGCATTCCTTCCATTGAAATGTTGAGCACGTTCACCTTGTAAGCAAAGTTCCCGCCCAGCACACAAAATAAAATAGGCACCGCATTGTCGATCATGTCGAACAATATCCTCTCGAAATTCATGCCTGTGCCCCCTTCCTTCCCATTTTTGCCGTCATCTTTTTGAACCAGCCCGTCTGGGCATTCACAAAGTCTATCGCCAGGAATAGTATCATTACGCCTTGTATGATACCCACAATCTCTTTCGGTACGTCAGAGAAAATACTGATGGTATCTGCCCCTGTTTTTAGTGCCGCAAAGAATATTGCGGCAATCAGGATTCCCACCGGGTTGTGCCGCCCCAAAAGGGCGATCAGCATGCCATCCCAGCCCAGGCCAGGCACACCGGAAAAGGTCAGGGTGTATTTGAACTTCTCGCTCATCATATATCCCGCACCTGCCAACCCTGAAAGTGCACCGGAGATGATCATCATATACATTATCTTTCGCCGTACATTCATGCCGGATATTTCCGCAAACATCGGATTTTTTCCAATGGCTGTCACCTCGTATCCCAAGCGCGATTTTTTTATAACAACATACATTATCGCGAAAACCAATATTACCAGCGGGAAAAACAGCGTGATATAGCTTCCGCCCAGCTTGGTGAACATCGCACTCGGCAAGATCGAAGGGGTTGACACATCACCGAGGATGGGATCCTGGAACAAACTTTGCGAAAGTACTCGCAATATCTCGAAGATTGCGTAATTCATCATGAGCGTCACCACCATTTCATTGACGCGAAAATAAGCTTTTAGCAAAGCCGGTATGATAACCAGCAGCACACCTGCCGCCACACCTGCCAGCAGGCACACGGTCACATGCAGCACGGGCGGCAGACCGGTCAGTGAAAAGCCAAGTACACAGGCAAAATATGCCCCACCCAGCATTTGACCTTCCACACCCATGTTAAACACATTGGCTTTGAATGTAATGGCGATCGCCAGACCCGTCAAGATCAGCGGTGCCGCAAAGTGCAGGGTCTTCATAAAACCTTTCAGGCTAAACAACGTCCCACGCAACATAATTCCGTATATATTCAGTGGATTTTCGCCGTACAGCGCAATAATCACACCGCCAACCACAAATGCGGCCAACACCGGTAATATAGAGTTGTACAGACTCAGCAGTATTGATTTTTTTCCAGTCATTATGTCGTCACCTCCCTTTTTCTCTTCAAGAGATCAGGTACGACACCTGCCATCAGTAACCCCAACTCCGTTGTGCCCGTTTCCTTTTTATGGACCGTAGCAATAATTCTGCCTTGATACATCACCGCAATACGGTCGGAAAGGCTCATCACTTCAGTCAGCTCGCTGGAGATCAGCAAAACTGCCGTCCCTTTGGCTGCCAGCTTAAGGATCCGCTTGTGGATAAATTCTATCGATCCGATATCCACGCCGCGCGTAGGCTGGCAGGCGAGTAACAGTTCAGGATTCTGGTCAAATTCACGCGCAATAATGAGCTTTTGCGCATTTCCACCCGAAAGCTGTGAAACATAGCCTTCCTTATCGGCCATGCGGATGTCACATTCGCTAATCAGTCTGTCACGTTTTTGATCAATCATCTTTTTTTGCATAATGCCATGCCTGCATACGTCCGACCGATAGTGATACCCTGCAATCAGATTATCGGCTATGCTCATACTGTCACACAAACCTTCGGCATAGCGGTCTTCCGCTATGATACCGATGGACCTGTCGCGTATCTGTCGTGGCCAGCTGTTAGTCAGATCTTTGTCTTTAAAAGTTATTTTACCGCGAGTAGAAAGCATCATTCCGGTAATCACTTTGATCAATTCGCTCTGACCGTTGCCCTCTACCCCGGCAATTCCCAGTATTTCCCCCTTACGTATGGAAAGACTGATGTTAGAGATTACTTCTTTACCCATCATATTTTGTGTTGCGATGTCTTCCAGTCGATAGACCACCGGATTGCCGGTCTTATCTTCTTCTTCCTTCTCGATCTGCAGCAGTACATCACGCCCGACCATCATCTGCGCGAGCTGTATCTCGCTCGCTTCACGTCTATCCACCTCCCCAACCACTTTGCCGCGCCGGATGACCGTCACTGTATCGGCCAGTGCCATTACTTCACCCAGTTTATGGGTAATTAGGATAATCGTTTTTCCCTGCCGTTTCAGATCCTTCAGGCTCTCGATGAGCTGCTCCACCTCCTGCGGGGTCAAAACTGCGGTCGGTTCGTCCAGGATCAGCACCTCCACCTCGCGGTACAGCATTTTTAGTATCTCCACACGCTGACGTTCGCCTACAGAAAGGTCTTCCACTTTGGCACTGGCGTCCAATTTAAAATGATATTTTTGAATTACCTTTTGCACTGCTTGTTCCTGTTTGGTCCGGTCGATAAATGGCAGGTTTTTGTGCCGCAGCTCGATACCCAGCAATACGTTTTCATATACCGTTAAGCCAGGTGCCAGTTTAAAGTGCTGATGCACCATACCCAGTCCTTTTTCGATGGCATCTGTGGGGGAATTGAATTTCACAGGCTGTCCGCCAATTCTGATCTCACCTTTCGTCGGCTTAGACAACCCATACAGCATATTCACCAAGGTTGTTTTACCCGCTCCATTTTCTCCGACAATCGCCTTGATCTCGCCCTGCTCCACCGCAAAGCTGATGCTGTCATTTGCCGTGAAATCCCCAAACTTCTTGGTCAATCCTAAGGTTTCAATTATTTTCATTGTTTTATCCTTCCTCAGGTTAAAAATACTGTTTCACACTCTTTTATACATCAAGGAATCTTCACATTGCTCAGTGCCTGGACGTCCAGAGTCTCTCCAATCTGTGCATTGGTCACTTTGATTTCGCCGCTCTTTATCTTTTCGGTTAATTCAGTCAGCGCTTCTTGTATCTCCTGCCACTTTGCCTTCGCCTGCGCATCGGTTTTTATAAATTCACTAATCACACTGAGATCCGTGATACCAGTCGCACCTGAGGCAAGATCGTAATCAATCTCCGTGCCGCCTTTTTCTGCAATGGCATCCTCTACATAAGCTCTGCCCAGCTCCATTACCGGAACATTGGTGTTTTTCAGTACGCTTGTCAGGATACTGCCCTGCTGTGTATGATCTTTGTCGGCATCTACCTGAATCGAAAGTTTTTTCACTTCCTTGGCCTTGGCATCCACACCATCGCCTACAGAACCCGCCACCGTATATACGATGTTCGCGCCCTCGCTATAAAAATTACCTGCAATAGAAGCGCCCTGTGCCGTATCTACAAAACCCGCATCGAAGTTTGTATACATGGTGTACACCGTATCAGCACTGATATCCTTTGCGGCCTGATTGACACCTTCCATATATCCAAAGCTGAAGACCTCTATGCCTGATGACTGTGCACCGCCTATGAAGCCTAATTTACGGCCGTCCACACCCTGTGTAAATGCATATTGGGTGTCGTCAAACAACGCCTGGTTGTTTTCAATCACCATCACACTTAATGCGCCTGCCAGGTAGGAAGCCTCATTGACATTAAACATTACGGAAATTACGTTTTTGTAGATAGGTGTGCCATCTTCATTCATGTTAGGGTTGGCATTAAACACCACAAAAGTGGTATCCGGGAACTGCTCCGCCAAGGCTGGCTCGCCGCCCACGCCCTCAATCAAAGCCGTAAAGTCATACTCCAGCGAAAAGATGAGCCCATAACCGCTTTCCGCCAACGTCTTCAATGTACCCTGATAGTCAGTAGTTGTTTCCACTACTTTGGTTTCTATACCTGTCTGCGCTGCAAGTTCTTCCAACCCGGCAATTGCCGTTTGGTTGTAGCCGTTGTCGTTGGAGCCTGCAAGAGAACAGAGCAGCGCAATCTTTTTACCGTTCGTATCTAATGCTTCCCCATTTTCCTGTGTCGTGCTCTCCTGTAAAGCGTCCGTATTCGCCGTATCCGCCGGATTCTGCGTCTGACAGCTGCTAAGCAGCAGTGAAAATGTCAATCCTAAGACAATCAGGGGCGCCAAAACAGCTTTCTCTTTTTTCATGGTTATTCCTCCTTTATTTGTTAAAATTGTTTTGTTGTTACCTGGTCGATATAAAATTGATGTGTATCTGTTCGATAGTGGCACTTGAATGTTTCAATCGCACGTTCCTGCCCATTCACTTCACCATATGTCGTACTACGAAACAAAATCAACGGCTCTCCTTCATTGACCTCCAGATTTTCTGCCACTTCCTCATGTGCAAGCACTGCTTCTATCGTTCGTTTTGCATGGGTGATTTTCACTCCGTATTCCCGTTCCAAAATGGCATACAGCGATTCATTTTCAAAGTCATATTCTTCCAGCCCCGGAAACAGGGCCAGCGGCAGATAGGTAATCGTATTGTTGAGCGGCACACCGTCCGCATAATATACACGCTCCATCCTGAACACTTTCTCCCCCTCCGAAAGACCCAGCCGCCTTTGACGCATCTTGTCCGCTTCCAGCGTTTCCTTAGTCAACACGCGGCGCGTCGCTGCCATTCCCTTGTTCTGGATGTCCCGCGTACAGCTGGTCAGCGAGAATAGATCATAATAGCTCTCATCTGTCTTTACAAATGTGCCCTTTCCCTGAACGCGAAACAGATAACCCTCGTTCACCAGGTCGTCAATCGCTTTCCTGACCGTAATGCGGCTCATCTGATAAGTTTCCATCAGCTCCCGCTCGCTGGGGATCAGCCCTCCCACCTTGTATTCTTCGTCGTTAATCTTTTTTATAATTTTACGTTTTAGCTGGTAGTATTTCAGTACTTTTTCTGCCATGCGGCATTCCTCCTTTTCAGTATAGTACATGTCGTCATGTTGTCATGACCAGTTGTTATTCACAGCATACTACATTTACTTCTAAAAGTCAATCTTTTGTTTGAAAATTTGCATCGCTAATCTGTAAGAAAGAGTTTGGCAAGCCAAACTCTTCACCTGCGGCGATTGCTATAGCAACATCTTCCTTATACACCGCAGTGCAATCCCCCGGAGTGTTTTTTATTTTATAGGAAGCATTTTCTATAAGAAAAAAAGGTGCCTTCGGCACCTCAACTCCCCTGACCCCTCATTCATGAGAGGAATTCGGGGTTTCTTTAGTAAATATTATATGACTAATAACCAGTTGGTTATTAAATCGAATTAAATATTTTCATTCAACATATCCTGTATATACTCTTCAATAACTGTATAAACATATTCCGCATGTACGATTTGTTCCTTCGTATTTTCCCTTGATGCAATAAAAAAATCTGAATAGTCGCTTTGGTTTCTAATTATACTTGCTTCTGTGATGGCTTTGGACACTTCTTTAGGTAAGGCTCCTGTTTTTATATAATATCTCTGAAAATGCTGAATAACTCCTGAATGTTTACTAAAATCTTTCCCTTCCAATGCTAAGACAGCACGTAAAGCATGAAATATGCAATAGTAGCACCTGTTATTGCAGTCTCTATATTTTTTTACCTCAAACAAAATCTTTGCTGTATCCAATGTTTCACAAGCAGTTTTTAAACGATAGTTAGCAAGTGTAATATATTCTTGATTAAGCACTTAATTCAACACCTTCTCTCACTATATTTCTATAATAAGGCAAACTCTCTTTATAATGATTAAATTCATCACTCGGTATAAGCGAAAAACTTACGAATACATCGTGTTCTAAAGATAGATCAGACATAATTGATGCAGCTGCAGAATAGTATTTCTCTAACTCTATTCTCGGCAGATTCATAATCAGTGCAACATCTATATCTGATTCTTCCGTATAATCACCTCTGGCATAAGAGCCATAAAGTATAATATCCTCAATAATGTTTCCGAACACATTTCTCACAGTAGTAACAGTATCCTTTAATAATGATTGTAAATCATTATATCCCATTATCAGCACCACCTTTCAAATTAATTGTTCCAATAAAACCAAAACGCTCATACCCTAATAACTTTTATCATTTATATTGTAACACATAACTGGAACTTGTAACAGTAGAAACAATCGCTTCTTCCATCATTCGTTTATTTTTTTTCTAAAAAATGCTATACTTTTTGTGGATGTCTGATTCATTATAAATTTTTGTTAATATGATTGTGAACTTTTGACATAGATTGTATAATAAAGATAAATGTAAAAATGAGGTGAATATATCAATGAACATAAAAAAATTCAAAACAGTATTATTACAAAATGGCAGCATGGATGCAGGATATATAGAAATACCTTTTGACGTTGAGAAAGAATACGGCATGAAACGCATTAAAGTAAAGGCTCTGCTAAACGGCATAGAATACCATGGCTCTATTGTACGAATGGGAACGCCTTGCCATATCCTTGGTATTCCAAAAGCAATACGAAACAAAATGGGGGTGGTTTTTGGCGATATGGTAGAGGTCGAAGTGGAAAAAGATGTGGACGAAAGGGTTATCCTATTACCGGACGACTTAAAACAACAATTTAGCGAAAAGGCTCTGCATGCTTTCCAGAACCTGTCGTATACACAGCAGAAAAATCATGTCATGTCGATTGAGAACGCAAAACAAGAGAACACGCGCACCAAACGCATTGCAGCGATAGCCGCAGAAATGGAAAATAAATAAGTCGGACCAACTGTTCTTCAAGGATTATAATTCAGGATTAATCAGATAGAAGCTGATTCTCCCAGGAATTCAAATCATTTAAAATAACCTGTACCCTTTGCTTTGCTTCAAATATCTGTTTCTCCGCTTCACGGATTTTGGACTGTACCATCCAGTCAGCAATGAAACCGTCAAAGAAAAAATCAGCAAACTTAAGAAATTCACCTATATCTATTCGAAATTCCATAGGGACATCTATATCCCTTAGTTCTTTCTGGAATATTCGAAGTTGATATCTGGCATCTTCCATTTCCTGTTGTGCGTCGTTGATCTTGGAATGTTTTATCATACCACTGAAAAAACCTCCTCCAAAGAGATCAAATAAGCCCCAGTTTCCCGCACTGGATAAGTAATCCTCTGCCTGTTGTAAACTGCTCATAGCTCTCCTGCCTGCAATAATCGCTTCTTTTATTTCTCTCATTTTCTCTTCTTTGTTCATACAAACTCCTTTTGATTGGCGGCTGATTCCTTATATTTGCATGATAGAAACATAGCATTTTTGCGTTTACCTGTCAAGTATTCTTGCTCACTTGATGCATATTTAGATGCATATTTTAAAGTGCGGATTTGATTTGAACAAAACTTAAACATTGCCAAAAAACAGCCACTGTGGGAGGCGATATGCTTCTAAGCAAACATCAAAGGGCGCCTCTTGCGGCGGCGAAATCCACTGCTTAAGCAGACCTCGGCAGCCAGGCTCTCCTGGGCGTCGACTTGGTCGTAGTTTGCAGTTAGTTCGCCAGAGCGTTGCCCTGTTTGCGTGAAGCATATCGCCTCCCACAGTGGCGTCCTCATAACCAATATGTATAAACCCTTACTTCTAAAATATACCCCAACTCTCTTATCTCACTTTATATCTTCCTAAAACCATTTACCACATGAAATCGACCACTTACCGAAATGTTATTTTCTTTTTTTATAATCTATACTATAATACTTTCAGGTGGTGAAACAATGAAGCTTAAACTGATTATCGATAAGAAGTATGTACAAACCCAGATACACATATGCAATGACAAAGACGACCTGGAAGTAAGAAAATTATACCAGATTGTAAACTCAGCAGTAAATGCATCATTAACCGCATATGAAGATGATAAAATATATATGTTACCATGCGCAGAAATCATCCATATATATACCCAGGACCAAAAAGTATTTGCTGCTACAAAAACCGGAGCCTATAGAATACGGCAGCGAATGTATGAACTGGAAGAACAGTTGGATCAAAGCAGATTCTTACGTGTTTCCAATTCTGAAATTGTAAACCTCAAGAAGATAAAACATATGGATACCAGCATAACCGGAACGATTCGTATGTATTTAGATGGGGACCTGGAAGCTTATGTATCCAGAAGATATGTGGGTAAAATCAAAAAAGCATTAGGAATATGAGGTGTTAATATGTTAAAAAAAGCAATGATTCGAGGAATGAATAGTTTTGTATATGCAACCACTATTAATGTTATAATTTGCTGTATCGTCATGGTTTTGGCAAACAAACCGGATTTTATACCGATGCTGCCGGAATTTTCCGCAAGATTCTCTTCTGATATTTTCGCACTGATTGTTCAGCTGATATTGATCGGAATTACCAGTGCATCCTTTGGGTTCTGGTCGATTATTATGGAGTTTGGACGCATAAGCCTGTTAGTGCAGAGCATCCTTTACTTCATATTAACGGCAATCGTCTGGGTACCTGTGGCGATTATCTGCTGGGGACTTGGAAAATATGTTTCAACATTTATTTCAATTAGCTTAAGCTATCTGATCGCATATATCATTTCATGGACTGTCCAGTATCGCAGCTGCAAAGAGTCCGTGAAGCAAATTAACCAAAAACTGAAAGAAATGAGGGAAGAAGAATGGGATACGCAATTAAATTAAACAATCTCCGTAAAGAATTTGGCGGCAAAACAGCGGTAACAGGCAGCAATTTTGAAGTAGAAGAAGGGAGTCTGTTTTCTTTGTTGGGAGTCAATGGAGCAGGTAAAACAACCACCATTCGGATGCTGATCGGTTTGTCTAAGCCCACCTCCGGAGATGCCTTTGTTTGTGGGTACAGCATTACGAAAGAAATAGATGAAATAAAGAAAATCAGTAATATTTCTACTCAGGAGACAGCGGTAGCTCCGAATCTGACCGTACATGAAAACCTGATGTTTATGGCTCAGATTTATGGTATGGATACTAAACAGGCAAAAAAAGAAGTGAATGAAATCATAGGGCAATTTTCGTTGGAAGAGATCAAACATACAAAAGCAAAGACCCTGTCCGGCGGATGGCAGAGAAGGCTTAGTATTGCTATGGCACTGATCAGCAGGCCGAAGGTGCTGTTTTTAGATGAGCCGACACTGGGGCTCGATGTACTTGCCAGAAAAGAACTTTGGAAGATCATTGAATCCCTGAAGGAGAAAATTACAATTATTCTGACTACCCATTATATGGAAGAGGCGGAGAGCCTGTCGGATAAAGTAGCGGTTATGCTGGATGGAGAAGTGAAAGCCTGCGGTAGTGTTAATGAGCTTAAGAAACTGACCGGAAAAGAAAAGCTGGAAGATGCTTTTATTGCGATTGCAGAAGGTGGTGTGTGACAAATGAAGAGTATTATTTTTGGTAAAAGAACGATCAAAGAAATTTTAAGAGACCCGCTAAGTTATATTTTCTGCCTGGGATTTCCACTCGTCATGCTGATTATTATGACGGTTGTGAATGAAAGTATTCCGGAGCAGGCACATATGGATATTTTTGAGATACAGAATCTGGCACCGGGTATTGCGGTATTTGGATTGACTTTTATCATGATATTTGCCTGTTTACAGATTTCTAAGGATCGGGCTACGACTTTTTTAAACCGTCTATATGCCTCTCCGATGAAACCAAAAGATTTTATCGGTGGTTATACAATTCCACTTATCCTCCTTTCGGTGATACAGATTCTAATTACATTAGGTATCTCTGTGCTGATTGGATTCATAGGCGGTTACACATTCCATCCCGGAAATATACTGGTTTGTATACTTGTGCTGATTCCTTCCGCATTCTTGTTTATTTCCTTTGGCTTATTTTTTGGAACTTTATTAAGTGATAAAGCGGCACCGGGTATTTGTTCTATTATCATAACCATTTCGAGTATCTTAGGGGGTATTTGGATGGATGTGGACAGCATCGGGGGTATTATTCAAAAGGTATGTCAAATCTTACCGTTCTACCATGGTGTTGCAGTTGCACGCATGGCACTAAACGGGCAGTATTCCGGGTTTGGGAGGTCATTGAGTATTATCGTGATATATGCCGTAGTTATTTTTGGGTTCGCTGTTTTGGCATTTCGTAAGAAGATGCAGAGCGATCTGAAATAAGGATATGTTGGAGCGTTGCTATTCACGACCAACTTGATGGCTGTCAGAACGCCGCTGTGAGTCAGGAGATGCTTCACAGCGGCTGTTTATTCCCGCGAGCAATGACCCAAACCCAGGAATTCATCTGACACGCTGCCAGTCCTCCTGCCGGATATGATGAGTGCTCTTTTACTAAATCGCTTGAAAAAACAGCAGCAGAAGGATTTACCAAAACGTATAGCAATACGGCAGATCGAACCGCCTTAGAGAAACAGCCAGGTCATCAATACGCTCTAATCTCTTTGAGATAAAACTCTCCGCCGCTGATCATCTCATACTCCGTCCCACTACAATAGGGGCATTTTCGGGAATGTTCTTCCAGGGCATATACTTTTCCACAGTCTTTACATATTCCGTTTGCAATTAGTACTTCCACTTCAAGCTTCGTGTTTTCAAGCAAGGTGCCATCTACCGCTGCCGGAAAGCAGGCATGAAGATACCTTGGTATAACGGATGACACCTCTCCTACCTGAAGAACAATTGCTTCCACCTCAGTAAGCTCGTTTTCTTCTACAATCTTCATTACCTGTGTGGCGATATGATACATGATTCCTAACTCATGCATAGCTTATTTTTTTCCTCCAAACACTTTCTTAGCGGTTATTTTTACTTTACGTTTTATTACGTGAGGCGTAATGGCTTTTTTCATTCCTAAGAATTCTACTCCTGCTCCATCATATACACGCTCTAATTTTATAGCATCAAACTTACACTTTGTAGCACACATTCCACAGCCGACACACATGTACTCATCTACTACCGTTGCACCACAACCCAGGCAGCGTTCTGTTTCTTTACGCATTTGCTCTTCTGTAAGAGAGTTACGTAAATCTCTAAAGGTTTTCTTTGATTTCTGTCCGTCCGGTTTTTCTGCCCGTTGTCTTGGCGTTGTGTCAAAACTATCGATCACTGCTGCTGTTTTATCCAGCTCGATAAATTCACGACGGCTTCGGCCAATCCGCAAATCCTGCCCTGAATGTACAAATCTGTGAATGGAGATCGCTCCCTGCTTACCGGCAGCAATGGCATCAATGGCAAACTTTGGACCTGTTACAGCATCTCCCCCTGCAAATACGTCCGGCTCGGCAGTTTGATACGTTACTTCATCGACCTGAATTGTCTGATTCTTATTCAGCACTGCCTTACTTTCATCCAGGATACCACACCAGTCAATTGACTGACCAATTGACAGCAGAACATAATCTGCGTTGACGATAATGGTATCATTTTCATCGTACTGCGGGCAAAAACGTCTTTCCTTGTCAAAGACACTGGTGCAGCGCTTAAATTCTACTCCTGTAACTTTTCCATTTTCTGAAAGGATGCGCTTTGGTCCCCAGGAGTTATGGATAAGAATATCTTCACTTTCTGCCACTTCAATTTCTTCTTCTAAAGCCGGCATTTCTTCCCGTTTTTCCAGGCAATACATGCTGACTTTTTCTCCACCGGCACGAGTTGCAACGCGGGCTACGTCTATGGCAACATTTCCGCCGCCGATAACCACTACGTTACCGGATATCATCTCTTTATTTACGTCCATGGTTTTTGGACATTCGGTATACCCGTAGGGTGCTTCTTTATTTACGTCCATGGTTTCTGGACATCCGGTATGCCCGCAGGGTGCTTCTTTTACATCCTGATTTACACGTGATAAGAATTCAATTCCGGAGATCACGCCCATAGAGTCTTCACCTTCCACGCCCACCATGCGGCCCTTCCCGGCGCCGACTGCAAGGTAGAAGGCATCATAACCCTGATCTCTTAACTGATCCAGTGTAACATCTTTTCCCACTTCAACACCTGTTTTAAATGTTACGCCCAGTTCTCTTAAAATATCTATCTCCGCAGCTACTACTTCTTTTTCAAGCACAAACGAAGGGATACCAAGGGTAAGCATGCCTCCAACCACTTTTTCTTTTTCAAACACCGTCACATCATATCCATCAATGGCCAAATAATAAGCGCAGGATAACCCGGCCGGGCCTGAACCAACAATTGCTATCTTCTTATCGCTATAATCATGGCGCTTCTTTGGAATAAATCTTGTGTCTTTATTTAAATCCTGATCTGCTATGAACCGCTTAATATCATCAATCGCTATCGGCTCGTCTACATCACCTCTGGTACAGGCATCCTCACAGCGCTTATTACAGACATACCCGCAGACTGCCGGGAAGGGATTCTCCATTTTTATAAGCTCAAGCGCTTCTGTGTATTTGCCCTGTGCCGCTAATTTAATATACCCCTGCACTGCAATGTGCGCCGGGCAGTTTGTCTTACAAGGGGCAGTTCCTGAATCTACCACTTCCCGACGATTGGTTCTATATTCCGGATTCCAGTCCGCTTGGGTCCAATTATGATTTCTTGGTGTATATGTTGTGGTAATATTTTCAGTGATTGCATTGTTCGAGCACAGCTTTTGTCCAAGCTGCATCGCGTTCATAGGGCAATTCTCCACGCATTGTCCACAGGCTACGCACTTCTCTTTATCGACTTTTGATACATAATTTGAACGAACCATATCTACGTTTTTATACATCGTTCCTGAACGCAGTGACAGGCAGGAACAGCCGCAGCAATTACATATTGCGTGGGTTTTTCCCGAACCGTCGATATTCGGAATCTGATGCATCAGACCGTTTTCTTCTGCTCTTTGAATGATTTCAAACGCTTCTTCTCTTGTGATTTCTCTGCCGCGGCCGGTACGAATATAGTATTCTGCCGCATGCCCTAATTGAATACACATATCTTCTTTTAAATGCCCGCAGCCTTCTCCCATGGCTTCACGGTCTGTCCTGCAAGAACAGGGTGAACAGGAAAAAACCGTATTATCATTCAGGTATCCGGATACCTCTTCGTAACTAACTCTGTGGCTGTTTCCTTCGATTGCCGTTTCAATGGGTATTACACGCATTAAGCCAATACCCGGCGGAAACATGCCGGCACTTGCCGGTCCGCGTACTCTTCCATATGCCTCCATAGCATAAGCAACTACCGGATATTTTTCCACATTGTCCAGGTTATTTACCACCATTTCCATAATGCCCGGAATCCAGCTTTCCGCATGCCAGAAAGTATCAACTCCATCAATCACATTTACAAAACATGTGCCGTATACCGCAAGCTTCATCATCTGCTCATGGCAATATTCTTCCGGCTTGTCCATAATTTTAGCGACTTCGGCTGCTGTTCGTTTGGTAAAGTAGCCCATGGCAAGACCAACTTCAGCCATATCGTCATCAACACCGGCTTCCAGTATTACATATTCCGGATCGTCCCATTGGTATCCATTTTTTTTGGGATCTTTTCTTCCCAGCATATTGGCCAGTGCCATCACTTTTTCGTTGTATTTACATTGATACCCTTCCGGAAAATACATTTTCGTTATTGACCGTTCCATATTAACCTCCCTTAACCTGCTGATAGAGCCAGTTAACCCACTCTTCCATACCTTCGCCTGTTTTGGCCGAAACCGGGAAAATAGCTATATCAGGATTCAGTTTCCTGACCCTTTGTATACACAGTTCCAAATCAAAATCAAATACTTCCATGACGTCTATTTTGTTAATCAAAAGTACATCCGATATCTGAAACATCAAAGGATACTTAAGGGGCTTATCATCCCCTTCCGGAACGCTCAGTATCATAGCATTTTTCGTGGCTCCTGTATCAAATTCGGCGGGACATACCAAATTGCCTACATTTTCAAGTATAACCAGATCCGTGCCCTGTGCATCCAGTCCCTTAAGTCCCTGCCTTGTCATATCTGCATCTAAATGGCACATGCCTCCTGTATGAAGCTGTATCACGGGCGTCCCGGTATTTGAGATCGTCCTCGCATCCACATCTGAATCAATATCCGCTTCCATTACCGCTATGCTGAGTTTTTCTTTAAGTCTATGGATGGTATTGACTAATGTCGTGGTCTTCCCGGCGCCCGGAGAACTCATAAGATTTAGCAAGAATGTGTTTTCTCTTTTAAGCTGCTCTCTTAAAAGCCTCGCATCTTTATTATTGTCTTCGAATACGCTTTCCTTAATTTCAAGAATCCTGAATTCCTTCATTCTTATATCACTCCCTATTCTGCCAATTCCTTAATCTTCTGATAAGACTTCAAATCTGTATATAGCTCACCCTTATATGGATTACGTTTTGTCTTTCTCCACTTATAAATCATATAAACCAACACAGCTGCATTCGCCGCCAATGCCAAAAAGCTTACTATAAAATATATCGTTGGATTATAGGTTGAATCCACACGCCATTTACCATAATCCTGGAATCTTGGGAAGGTCTGTGCAAACATACACCAAAACACCAGTGTCTGTGCGCGGTGCTGAAGCCAGGCACCTTTTCCAACTGTAAATGAACATAGTATCGGCGCAAGCAATAGTGCAAATCCACAATACCATGCATGATGTGGAAGACAGTTATAGGTGTAAGCAAAGTTCCATAAACTATAAGCGATAATATAGAACCATAACATGTCCGGCCAAATCATATCTCTGCTTCCGTCTTTATCCGTTTTTTTACGAATGCGTATTCCAACCCAACCCGTAATTAAAATAATATTGAGTATTCCGGCAATTGCATTCATGTAGTTCCAGGAACCTCCCATAAGCATAACAGGAGCGTCTGCCGTAACATCTTGTGCCATCACCGCATAGGCTTTCCCCACTTCAAGATCGCGGACCACTGCTTCCACAATATTGATTGCCAGGATTAGCGGCGGGAAACAAAGAGCTATCTTATTGTTTGCAAGTGCCCATTCTTTTCCTGTCTTCTTATTCGTCCCCCGCAGATGGCGAATACACAAAAAACCAATACAGCCTGCGGCTGATGAATATACTTTGGCTAAATGGAACCAATCTGTATAGGTCGATTCACTAAGCACTGTAAACCACAGCACTGACAGTGCAATCGGCAATACTACAAAGCAAAGGAAACTAACCGTCTTAAATCTTCTGCTTACTTCATTTAACAGAAATAGTGCCAGGAACACTGCGATCCACACCAGCCAGACACTGACTACCCCCGCACCCTCCTCATAATTAAATTGAAACATAATTCTCCTCCTTCCCATAGGAAAAACCCATGCTCATTTTGGTTATACCAGTTATGCAACTATATTTTTATTCTATGCAATTCGACGGTCTTTGTCAAGTATTTATCAATTTATTTTTTTATTGTCATAGTTCGACTATATGAATTTTTAACGATATACACTGGACAAAGCTTGCTTTTGTATGTATATGTTATTCAAAATTTAAAATCTATTGCCTTTAATTAAGAATTATGTTATAATTTGGTATCTGGTTATACCAATTCCAAATGACCTGGAGGAAATATACATGGAATTCGTTAAATTAAATGCACCCACACTAAAAGAACTTTTCGTGAAAGAGTTAGAAACAATGATTCTTTCAGGGAAATTGAAGATCGGAGAAAAGCTTCCACCTGAGCGGATTCTCGCAGAAAGAATGCAGGTGAGCCGGGCTGTCGTAAATGGCGGAATTGCCGAACTTGCGCGAAAAGGATTCTTATTAGTCAAACCCCGATCCGGTGTTTATGTAATGGATTACCGTCGTTACGGAACAGTAGAAACACTGCTGTCCATTATGAATTATAACGGGGGACACTTACGTCGTGATGAAATACGTTCCATCCTGGAAATTAAGATGATCGTCGATAAACTCGCTGCTGAACTGTCTGTAGAAAAACATACCGGGAAAGATACCCAGGTCCTTGAGCAGCGGTTGGATGAAATGAAAACCCAGGGTCAGGAAACAGAAAAGGCAGCCAATGCCGCCTTTGAATTCTATCACGAACTGTCTATGATTAGTGGAAATACGCTGCTTCCGCTAATATACCGGTCTTTTAGGGTGCCGGTAATACATTTATGGATAAGATTTATAGAGAAATATGGGAATACGGTTGTATGCAATAGTGCAGCTGCTATCCTTACAGCTGTAAAAGCCGGTGATAAAGCTGCTGCCATCGCATCTGTTGAAAGGGCTATTTCTGCATCTATTCATGGTTCTAAAGAAATTTATGAAGATTAATTAGGCCTTATATCAATGAATCTGTATTTTATTGGTGGTAGACCATTTCTGGTTACTATTCATGGCTAACTTTGGATTGTATGACGTACGCAGCAGAGGGCATGGGAAGTCTCATGCAAACGTGGGCAACGCTCTGGTGGACTAACCATTAACTCCGACCAACAACGCTCAGGAATCTTCGCGCCGGGTCTGCGTAAATGGTGGATTCCACCGCCGCTAAAAGCGCCCAATAATTGTTTGCGTGAGACTTCCCATGCCCTCTGCTGCTGTTTTTTCAAGCGATTTAGTTAAAAGAGCACTCATCATATCCGGCAGGAGGACTGGCAACCATCAAGTTGGCTGTGAATAGTAACCATTTCTGCATCCTTTAGAAAATCTCCAGTTGCAATTCCAGAAAAAACCATATATAATAGAAACAATCTTTTCTGTATCCCTTACAGAAATCCATATACAAACCACAACGCAGCATCCGCATGTGTCTATGCAAATTTATCACTTTTCAAAGCAATACCACTTTAAGAATCTAACTCAATGATTCTGTTTTGTTGATACAAAAAGATTGCAGACCCCTTTATCCCGGGTCTTGTAACCAGTTATTAATTATGCTATTATTTAAGGAGGAAAACATTTGACGAACAACGAAACCAAACCGAATAATCTTGAAGCCCAAAAGGATGATTTTCTGAAATTAACAAATGATTACACCTTTACGGAGGTAATGAAAAATCCCTTTATCCTGAAAGGATTTCTAAGTGATGTCCTGGGCATCCCGATCCGGGAAATCGAAAACATCCAGGTGTTGGACCGTTACCTGGGGCGTTTGTCCAAGGAGGGAAAGCTTGGCATATTGGACATAAAGGTCGAAGTCAGCCATGTTGGAATTATAGACATTGAGCTGCAGATGCTGGATGCAGAAGACTGGGAAAACAGAAGCATCTTCTATACCAGCAGGATCTATGCCGAAAACGTCAGGAAGGGTGATGACTACCTGCAGTGTAAGAAAGTGATCAATATCAGCATCCTGGGATTTGACTTGTGCAAGGACACTGACTACTTCTACTCACGTTTCCACCTGATGGAAGATGAGAGGCATACGCTTTACAGCGATATGCTTGAATTCCATGTGGTTGAATTGGGTAAGGTGGGCTGTATTCCGAAAGCTGAGCATAAGAAGCTCCATAAATGGGCAAGATTATTTAGTACGAGTAGCGAGGAGGAGCGTATGGTAATCGAAAAAGATCCCTACATAGAAGAGGCATTGAAAGAATTAGAGCGAATAAGCAATGACCCTGCCAGGCGCCAGGAGTATCAAGACAGGGAAGATGCGTTGCGGGACTATCGGTCCCTGAAAGAGTCAGCAAGACGTACCGGCGTAGCTGAAGGAAAGGCTGAAATAATAGAAGTTATCATTAAAAAAATTGACAAAAAGAAAACCGTTGAGGAAATAGCAGATATGCTGGAACAAGACACCGGATATATCCAGGCAATAGCTGACTTAAGGGAAGCACATCCCGAATACTCTGCACTGGAGATGGCCAAAGAACTTATGGCAAATAAATAGAGAAAAGAATTGCCGGAGATGAACTGGGAGCCGTCGGGAAAGTTTTTTTATACATGATATAGTATAGATACGTCAGATCACCCACTATATGAAATATAAATTTTTCATTTTTCGACAGCCCCATTTCACATTAGAGTGCAGCACCCTCAATCATATGAGTTTAGAACCAAAGGCTTTACCGCATAATCCCTGCTTTCGACTGCAGTACCGTCTGATAAAAGCGTAATCCTGATTATAAACGCAGAAGGGGCTGTTCCGCTGATTGGATTTTCCTCTGTATCAAGATACTCCAGGTTTATCGTTTTTCCCTTGTAATACTTCCTCTCAAATATCGGCCTTTCGTCTTTACATAGCAGTCCTTCGTTTTCATCTATTCCTATATCATAAACAACGGTGTCTGCATTTGTCCTGATCGTAAGCGATGTTCCGGAAGCCGCAACATCAACCGCTCCCCAAAGGTCGTCTAACATTTGATCCGATAGATTATCCAATAAAAGATTTGTTTCAGACAGGTCATTTGTTTGGGTATAAAATTTTGTAACAGGTATTAAAATCCAAGTGACACATGTGGCAAGAATGGCAAATACCAACATGCCGACTAAGACTTCTACTAAGGTCATTCCACTTTTGCTGTTTAAAAGTTTTATCATGGCGGCGTCACCTCCTCTGGAGAAAAAGAGATAAAGGTATCGTCATCCGACAGTCTTACGGGGATCTCTACGTGGATTCCCTTGTCCGGATCCTTTAAAATCAGCTCAACCGGATTTGCATCATCATATTTTTCAAGAAGCGCTTTGTTAGCCTTATTCTGTGTCTCTGTAGCATCTGCGGTTGAATTTGCGATGATCCGCCGGGAGGTGATGATTATCATGGATATACTAAGTAAAAGAATGGAAAGAATCAGTAAGCTTACCATACTTTCCACAAGGCTTTCTCCCTTTTTACCCGTTAGAATCATTGTCATCTTATTTATCAGTCTTTTCATGTGATATTAACCTCCATTTCCCGGCATTATCAATGAAATTACCCTTTATTAATCCTTCCGAAAAGTCATAGACAGCAACGGTTATGACAGATTTCTCACGCAGTGTTACCGTTACCGTAACCACTGCTGATCCGCTGATCACCGTAGTTTTCGGCTGGCCTGCCACTGGAGGAGAGATGATATTTCCTTCCGCGTCCTTTACTTCCGGTTGCTCATCCACTTCCGGTGTCGTCATTATGGTCGGTGTCACTTTTACGGTAACCGTGATATTGGACAATTCGAGACCATCGGAAAGAGTCGGTTCAAATTTCATTTCGATGGGATCCCCCGGAACAGCAGCAACCGCCGCCGCACCAAGGATTTGACCGCCAAGAGTTTCCGGGCCGTCTGTTGATGACGTAATATCCCTGCCTTCATCACTGCTGCCCGTTTGCAGGCTGTACATAATCGATTTTTGCATGTTGTCTGCATACAAGTTTAGCTGATTACCGGTCTTTTTGTTCATGCCGGAACCGAGGTTGGTACTGGCCGCAGTCAGTACCGATACGCCGATTGTCATAAGCAGCAGCATAACTGCAAGCACAAATAATATGGAAGTGCCGGATTTGTTTTGGATTATTTTCAAAATCTGATCTCTTCTTCGCATCATTACAGCCATTCCTTTCCGAGCCTATTGCATAGCATTAAGGTTCGTCTGAACCAATTTATTTAACACCTGTATCCGTTTCCATATCCGCATCTGTATCCGTCTCTGTATCTGTCTCTGTATCTGTCTCTGTATCCGTTTCCGCATCCTCGTTAAAGCCGGTACTGCTGCCAACATCCGTCATGCCCTCCATGCGCATACCATTATCAATGTCCGGATTACTTAAATATTCCTCTCCCGGGGCTGTACTTTCCTGTTCATTTCCCATATATAAATTGACTGTAAGATTGTATACACAGTCCTTAATCGTACCCTCGTTAAGACCGGCAATGTCGCCAAAATTCAGCACACCTTCAATACGCATACCGGTATAGGTGCCCGGATTCGTTATATCTTCGTCTCCCAGGACGGTACATGCCTTAACGACTCCCTTAGATAAATTATGTCCAACAATACCGCCAACGTTGTTATTTCCGATTATTTCGGTAACAGATTTTAACGTGATACCCATGATAACACCGCTGTTTTGGCTGAACAAGCCTACATTGTCGGTCGTTGGCGCATATATGGTTACATTCGCAATTTTCTTGCCGTTTCCATAAAAGTTACCTTTGAATTCTCCTGTAACTACTGCTCCATTTGGAAGCGTTACGCCGATAAAATCAAGGTCACGTTCCTGGGTAAAAGTAAGGCCGGTGGTGTCGCTTAGGTTACTGATGTTCTGCATTTGCAGCGGTGTACGGATGATAAAATCCGATGCTGGAGCGGATGTGCCGTGCAGGCTCTTTGCGAACATTGTGTTGATATATACACCGCTTGACAGGTTGTTGACCGTTATCAGGCTTGGTGCTGTACCGATGGAACTTACCGAGGTAATAACAGCGGTATTTTTAGTACCCATCTGCCCGATCACCACGTTATTTCTTGTGTTGATGCGAATCGTTCGTCCCGGCATAAAGCTGTCCGGCATCATCACGCAATATCCAGTTTCGATGATCGGTTTTTCCTCATCTAAACTGTGGGATGAACCTTGCATTGAGTAAAAACCATATGAAAGTGTCCCATCCCCGTTGTCATATATTTCATAATACGCAATATCATCAGCCGGAACGGCAGCAACGGACCACGAATCAGGAACATTCCACAGATAAGGATAGGGATAACCTGACGTCAGCGCATTGGTGATGCCGTTGTTTTTTGACCAACCGCTTAAGTTCAGGGCATGCAGCTCCTGTGAAGTGCGCGGTTCGCCGAATGCGGCGATGAAATTATTGTAGCCAGCAGTCATTACGCTTTCCATCGGACGGTTATTTGCCGATACCGTGCCTGAGAGATAATAAACGTTTGACAGCGTGCCGTTATTTGCCTGTGTAATCGGATTACTGCCCGGTGCGCGCGCAATATAGAGCACATTAGAGATTTTGCCGCTGTTTGCTGCCGTTATGCCGCCCGCATCCATGGTTGGGTTTGAAGCGGTGACCGGTGCGGTGGATGCACTGCTGGTAAATGAAATGTTCTCAAGATATCCGCTGTTATTTCCTACAATTCCGCCTGCTTTACCAGTTGTGGATTTCACCGAAACATTCATTGAAGATATATTACGGATTATTCCCTCATTTATACCGGCAAGCCCCCCGACTGTCCCTGTTGTACCGGAAACCGTATTGTTTTTCAGGATCAGGTTTTCCACCATGCCATCAGAGCCGATTTGCGAAAAGATACCGATGCTGCCGGCTTTTGCTGTTGCATAACTGGATGGGTCCGGATTTGGCAGGGTCACATTCTTAATCGACTTGACCTGGTCGTCGTAAGGACTCAAAGCGGTATACGTACCCGTAAAAGTGCCTTTTACAGCAGAATCGGATATATTAATAGGTACTTTGCTGTTCGATGCGCTGACATCATTATTGCGGTAGTATCCTGAACTTGTATTTAAGCCACCGAAGTCAATGTCAATCTCCTGTGTAAAGTGTCCTGCCAAGGTATATTGGTCAAAGCCAACATTATTTAAATGCCGCGGCGTACGAATGATATATTGTTTTTCGTTCCGGAAATATGCCTGCTGTCGCTCAATGGTTCCTATTTTATTAATATCATTAAGGCTATAAATGGACTTTGCGAACAGAGGGTTGATATATCCATCAAAATAGATTGTACTAAAGCTATTACCCTGACCTATGGTGATACGTATTGGTTCTATGCCGTTACCGCTTTTTATTTGTGAATTTTCCAGTGTACTTAAATTAAAAATCAGGCATCGAACTCCACCTAGAGCCACCGTTTCAACCAGATCTCCGGTTTTATCAGTATTTGATATTACTGTTCCGTTTAAGTCACATATCTTATAACGACCGCTGTTTCCCGGTGACGTCGATCCGTAAAGTACATAACCATCCTCCAATACTTTTTGTGTATAATCCAGCTGATCGTCATATTCACTGCCCCAGAGTCCGTAATTTCCACCGGTTTTTGGGTTGATTTCCGGATAGATTTCGTAATACTTGAAATTGTATAACGTGGTATCGGTATTGGTAATAGGCATCGGCCATCTTTTTGGTTCATCAAGATCCGTTAATCGCGGATAGGTGTAATACCGTGGGTTTGAAACGCCGGCATCACTGCCCATTGACCAGACCGGGTTGCCACCAAGTGCCGTCACGGCTGTGGATTTCTGTAAATTTTCCGCAGTATAAGAAACACCGACCAAAGAGGATGCGTTGGTATTATAACCTGTATCTTTAAGATAGATAACGCTTGATTCAAGAATCACCACCGAAGTACTGTTGTTTTTTCCACCAATCAACAAATTGCTTCCGCTTCCAAAATATGCATCGCTGTATGCATTTGACAGGCTTCCGCTATTGATATATCCGACCAGACCGCCGGTAGTCTCGGAGATACCGACTATGGAAGCGGTAAAGTTACTTACTTGTGGAGCTGCTTTGCCATAATTATAGAATACGTTGTGGATACCGACGCCGTCTGAGTTCATATATCCGGCAATCCCACCGACATATGTTGACGTACTGCTTGCACCGATTTGTGTATATTCCACATAACTGACCGTAATACTGCCCATGTTAATGCCGGCAATGCCCCCCGCATAACTTGTGCCCTTTACACTGTTTTCCGAAGAGCTTCCCGAAGAGTTCATACCGACAAAGGAGCGGGTAATCGTTCCTTTGTTAGTCCCCGCGATGCCGCCGATATTACTTGTACCGCTAATAGATACAGTATACAGTTTGCAATTAGTAATGGTGGAATCGGCAGCCGTATCGCCGGCAATACCGCCCACATTACTTGCACCAATGATGGAAACCGTATTCATTATGCAATCGGTAATGGTGGAACCGGCAACCGTATTGCCGGCAATACCACCCACCTGATCTTTACCTGTAATGCTTGCGCTTTGCAGGATTACATTCCGAATGATACCGCTGTTTTGTGCGAACAGACCTATTTGATCCAATGCCCCGGCAGTTATAGTGACATTTGAAATCAGTTTTCCGCTGCCATTGTATTCTCCGGTAAAGTTTCCGGTAACAATTGCCGCCTCAGGCAATAGTTTCGTTTTAGTGTCCAACTCATAGTCGGCAGTAAGTTCTTTACAGTAGAGTGAAAAATCAACGTTTAACTGCTGCGTATATATGCCGCCCGGCGCTCGATCAATATTGTCGATGTGTCTGGGCGAGCGGATGACGCCGTTTGCTGTTGGCGCAAACAGCGGATTAATCTTTGCGCTGAACATGGAGACCGCATCTGCTCCGCTATTCTTAAAAAATGTCAGGCTGACCGGGTTTGCACCGTCTTCAAAGGATTCCAATATATAATTTGGAATGTATAAGCGGAACATGACATTTCCATCTTGATCCTCGAATGAATCTGGCTGTGGCCAGGTGAGTGTGCCGGCATCATCTGATACGGTCCAGCTTGCGTTATCCTCTGTGCCGGTTCCGGTTATGGTAAAGGATTTATCTCCAACGGTGAAGGAATAGTCGCCTTTATAGAAAGAAAACTCAAGGGCATAGCCATCATGTAGGACAAGCTTGGAGACAATACTCTCTTCTGACGTATAGCCCCATGAATAATCTTGATAAAGTTCGTAATACGTGATTCCGGAAACCAGTTTAACGCCGCTTTCCGTAATAGGCCAATCGGGATGTTTCGCTATCTTATTTTTTGAATATTCAGAATAAGGATAAGGATAAATCTGGTTTGTTAAGCTCGTTGCTTCCTCATCTGTCAGAGCACTTAGCGCATTCAGGTTTTTCATCCAGCCTTTCTCAAAGACCGTCTTGTAAAGTGCGGCCGTGTCCAGGGCTTCGCCTGTGCCGTTGGCGGTTTCGGTATTGTAATCACTGCTGCCGGCAATCTCCTCCGGACGAATCGCCGCACCGGAGAGGTAATAAAGCTGGCTGAAATTAGCGGCAGCAGCAGAATTGGCACCTACGATTGGATGAATCATCTTACCCGATTTTGGCGCAAGCGCAAGGAACAATACACGCCGGAGCTTCCCATCGTTATTATTTTTGCCTGCAATGCCTCCGGTGGAGTTTCGTTCCACGCCGGAAATATGCACAGCTGCAGTAGGAGAGATAAAGGTGGAATCTGTGAGGATACCGTCGTTCTCGCCCACGATGCCGCCGACATTGTTATTTCCGCTGATTGTCATTTCCGCATCCGTCGTGTAACAGATATAAATGCCGGTAATAAAGCCATCCAGCGTTCCGCAGACGGAGCCGACATTATCCTGACCGGTTATATCCGGGTTCCCAAGTGTCAGACCGATGACGGATGCACGCTTATAGCCGGTGTTCGGTAAATTGGATTCTCCGGTAATGCGGCCAAACAGAGCAATATTATCTGCAGATGGCAGAGTAATGGTCAGGTTTTTAACGTCAAAATCCGTGCCGGTATAAGTACCGGTAAGTTCAGGGATCGGTGCAAAATTAGTTATCGAATGACTGTTGCCATCGGCAAGGTCAATATCATCTTTCTGCGTAAAATGACCCTCCGCTAAATAGCGGATGTTGTAAAGATGGCGTGCAGATTGAATGGAAAAGTTATTATCATTGTAAGCCCCCTGGTGCTGAGTAGAGAAATACGGATGCGCCTCGGTAAGAGACGTTTTCGATACGCTGCCAGCAATACCAACACGCAGATTTGACGTACCATCGAGGTCTGCATACTTATAGCCTATGCTGTGCTGCAAATTACTGCCGGTGTTGGTCATATTACCGCCGACGTAATCCAGTACCCAAATAATGCGGGCGTATTCTACGTCCTCCGGGACAGTCACTCCATACTCATCTAAGTCGTTGATATCCCCATCATACCTGTACATAAGGGCAGTATTGGAAGTGGGAGCATAATGAGCTAAAGCACCCTGCAAAGAGGAACTCATATCGGTTTTCCCCTTCAAATTCACATCGCCCTCCACGACCGTGCCATTGATTAACAAGTCAAATTCACCGTCAAGTTCATCAAGCTGTTTTTTCGGAATTAAAATCTGCGCATAAAGAACGTTCTTACAGGTACTGGAGAGCTCATCCGGCAAAGCTTTTGTATAGCTGTCATAGACATTGATAATGGCAGGATACAGGGTTTCCCATGAACCGGTTCCGCTTATGCCGTAATAGCCCTGTTTGCGTGAAGAAGCATACACATATCCATCTTCCTCCATGCCCCGTTTGCCCATGACGCTTTCCGTGCCTTCTCCTAAATAGGTAAAGCTGCTTCCGTCACTGAGCATATCCCCATAAAAAACAGACAAAACGACTCCTGTCCTGATGTTATATTCGATCAAGATGGCATCGTATAAAATGGTCTTATCTAAAATAACCGGGTCAAGCAACTGAATGACAGGATTGGAGACATCGACCTCCCCTTTGGCTTTGCTTATATAGTGAACGTAATTTTGATTGTCGTTATTTAGATCCGCTTCAGGCAAGTATCCGCCAAGGCTATGGTATACATTGGAATGATTAACCAGCTTCGTTTCATTTTCTATATATTTATCATCCACCAGGTCATAATAATCTCTTGTTATCCCGGCCTTTAAATTTTTCGTAATTCTTAATTCCGTCAACTGATCCTGTGCAGCAAGATAAACAGTCCTTGCAGTATTCATACGCTTAGTCTGTCTGCCTGACTCAATAAAACCAAGTAGCGGAGGTAAGGCAACAGCAGCTAAAATGCTGATAATAGCCATTATGGAAATGACCTCAATTAATGTAACACCTTTATGCCAAAATTGGTTTTTATGTTTCATAGTAACCTCCTTACCCACAAAACGCTTATTGCGTCTCGGTCAGCATTGTCACTTCAAAAATTACGGAAATGTTCGAATCTGAGGGTGTGCCGGTATCTTTTTCTTTTGCATAGGAAATCTGAGTGATCTGAATATAATCTTTGCCCTCCACAGTATCAATTAAACCTTTCATCGAATTGTAGTCACCGCCTAAGTTCATCTTTACCGTAGCAACAACAAAAGGAACCTTTTGTTCTTCCGCCGAATCCGTCTGCTCCTCTGTCGAATCCGTTTCTTCTTCCGCAGATTCCGTCTGCGCTTCTGTCCCTTCCTCTGCCGTCTTCTCAACGGATATCTCCAGCATGACCGGATTCAGCTTGTTTTCCAGACATAGTCCGGTTATCATACGATCCAGTTCTTCGTTTGACATCACCGCAGGGTAACTTTCCTTAATTTCCATAAAATCTTTTTCTAAATCAATATAGTTATTGCGGGTTAGTTCTTCACTTTGGATTTTCATATCAAGCTGGTCTTTTTCATAACTTAGATTGTAATATTCATCTGATTTCGCTGTATATTTACTATACACAGGCATAATAAAGAACTGAAATGCCACAAAAACCAGTACGACTATAACCGCAATAAAAATCAGAATTTTTTCACGTTTACTCAATTCCTGGTTCATTGTCCCACCTCCCTGACAACAAGTTCAACATCAATTGAGAAGTTATATTCTCCTGTGATGCCGTAGCTGTATCCTGTGTAATTGATGGATTTGATTGCATCGTTTTTCTTTAATGACTCAACATATTCGGCTGAGTCGGTTTCGGTGGCACTGCTTCCGTTGACACGTATCATTCCCGTACTTTTTTGAAAGTTAAGCTGATTAACAGACACCCTGTCACCAGACGTCTGGGTGATCAAATCCAGCATTTCATTTGATACCGATGCTTCACTGCTTTCTGCTTCTTTTTTTTCTTTGAATTTATTGCAGATAGAAGCATAATAAGAGCTTTGTTCAATAATCCGGTCAAGCTCCTCTGATTTAGCCACCAGCGTTTCGCTGGTGAGATAGTCATTCAGTTCCGTAATGTCGGCATCCACACTTGCTGTCTGTAAAAGGAAATAAACAACCGGACAGGCAAGCACTGCAGTAAGACCTGCCAGTATCGGTATCCAAAGCTTTTTCGGGCGATTCTGCTTTTTCAGCTTATCCAGCATGTGATAGCTGCGTATGAAATCAATGCTTTTGGGACTGAGTAAGGTGTTTAAATATGCAAAGTGCGAATGTTCAGAAAGTTTTTCGGATCCATTCACATTGTTGAAGATATTGAGCATATCCAGTTTGATGTCAGGGTATGGATTGATTTCCTTCATCAGCTTCATATCGGCATCTGTTAATCCCAAATAAAAGCTGGATTCAATGTCATTGAATTTTTCTGATTTATTAAACTGAATGAAACCAGACAGGTTTTTGAGGATACTTTGTATAAGCTGCTCATGCTCCTCGCTGTACAGCCTTGTTCTGGACATGAAAACATTGATCCCATTTTGAAATATCATGGAAAGCATGGTTATACCGTCAATGACATTAATTACAAAGGTTTTTTCCCGAAGATCAGGTCTTTCATTTACATAATTTTGAATTGCCTCTACCCCAACCCTGATTGCCTTAAGCTTAATACCGGCCTCCTTAAATACGGAAATGTAGCTCTCTATCTCTGACTTCTCGGAAGCACAGGCCAGTATGGCGGTCCCGGTGCCGGAACCACTCAGCAGATGATAATCACAGATCAGATCCTCCGAGCTCTCAGCGGCATTGGTAAAATCTTCCCTTACAAGAAGCTGATACTGCTTTTTGCTTAATTTAGGCACAACGATTCTCTTTGAAAATACGAAGTTACCGTCTACAATGAGCGTAGAATTGGCAAATAGCCTGGGACTCTGGCTGCGTAAGGAAGCCAGGCAAGAGATCAGTTGGGAGGGATCGGTGATTTTACCGTTTATCATGGTTCCTTCCGGAATTGGACAGGTCAGAACCTGTTTTACCGAAACGCCCCTTAAATGGTATGAATAACCAATTACTTCTATTTTTTCAGATGAAATATAAATAGATGACTTCATATCTGTGTCCTCCTTACCGGTTACTATAAATTCCCGGCATTTTGATAAAGCGTCATAATCGGCATCATGACTGCCAGCATAATCCCGCCAACCACTACCGCCAAAATCACAATCATAACCGGCTCCAGAAGCTGCACCAGCCTGCCGGTTGCCATCTCCGCCTCATAGTCAAAGCTTTCGGCGGTGGACTCGAGCATGGCGTCTAAGCGTCCCGTTTCCTCGCCGATCAGAATGGTAGCGGAGAGCTTTTTGTCGAAACCATCCACCATGCCAACTGACTCAGACAAAAATTCCCCATTGCGGACACTTTTGATGACCTCGTCAAACTGGTTTTCTATATACGTATTCGAGATAGTCGTGCGGGTAATTTCGAGAGCGTTCAGCATGGAGATACCGCTGGTATAGAGAGACGAAAGCGTTCTGGCAAACCGGGCGGTATAAATGATTTTCAGTAGTTTTCCAATAATGGGAACGCGGATCTTTAGCCGGTCAACCTTTAAAGCAACTTTCCGTATTCTCATAAGATACTGGCAAATTGCTATCACAGTCAACACGCCGATAATTACATAGAGCCAATTACTCTGCAGGAATCCACTGATTGCGATTACAACCCTTGTTATCAGCGGAAGCTCAATATCCCCAAGCAGCTCGAAGAATTGCGGCAGAACTACCGTGAAGATCAGCATAACCACCACTAACGTAACGACCAGGAGAATAATGGGATAGGTCATAGCTGTCTTCACCTTGCCATTCAGGCGGTTCTCCTTATCGTAATGGACCGCCATTTTGTTTGCCACCTGTTCCAGCTGACCGCTTGCCTCACCTGAGGCATACATATTTATCAGCAGCCCCGGGAAAGTCCTTGGCTGCAATCTCATCGCCTCTGAAAGCGTAAAGCCCTGTTGAACATCCTTGTGTATCTTTTCATAAACCATCCTTAATTTGGGCTTGAAATCCCTGTCTTTCAGAATTTCCATTGCCCGCACGAGGGTGATGCCGCTCCCGAGCATACTGGCAAGCTGTCTGGAAAACTCGGATGTCTGATCTGCCTTCAGGCGGTAACTTGTTTTTTTTTCATCAATTTCTTTATATCTGATCGGAACCAGATTCTGGTTCCGCAATATTCGTCTTAAATCACTTTCATCCTTCGCATCCACGGTATCGCTCTTCTTGTTATTTTCTAAATCTACCGCAATATAGTTGTATTTAGGCATGATTTCAAGTATGATATTTCATCTCATGAGAAGATGGAATATCTCTCCTTTCTTAGCAAAATAAAAAAGTCGGTCCGAATGACTCTCAGTACATAAAAAGGTTTAAATAGAAACGGACGATCTCCGTTCCCCAAAGCAAAGCAACGGCAACGCCGATACACAGGTAGGGACCAAAAGCGATGTGAGCTCCCCGCTTACTTTTCCCGCTTACTAAAAGGTAAACCGCATACCCGCCGCCTATCAGCAGCGCCACAAAAAACGCCAACAGTGTATTTTTCCATCCCAGTAAAAAACCGCAAACTGCCATCAGCTTGACGTCACCGCCGCCAAAGGCACCCGGAATGACCAGCGTAATCAGAAGCAGCGGAACACTGATTACGAAAAATCCAATGGTACGTTCTGCCAATGAAATAGCCGGCCAGCCAAATAATGCGCAGGCGGCAAAGGGCAGAAGAGCCAACAGGAGAGAATCAGGAATCTCCATCGTATCCAAATCAATCAATGCAATAGCCAGTAAAATTGCCGATACACCAAAGGATAATACGGTGCCGATGGTAAACCCAAAACGCATATAACAAAGCACAGCCAGTAAAGCACCTGCTGTTTCCACAAGCGGATAGCGCAGAGATATCCGTTTCTTACAATACCGGCAGCGCCCCCTCAGCATGACATAACTGACGATCGGTAAAAGATCGTACCACTTAAGCCTTTCCTTGCAGTCGGGACAGTAGGAACGCGCCTCCGAAAGAAAGTTCCCATTGGGAAGCCGGTATATGACAACGTTGAGGAAGCTGCCAATGCAGGCTCCAAATAAAGCAAGCAAAAAATAAATATAAATGGTATAAAATATAATCACTAAAGTATCACCTCTGTCATAATGCTAATATGCTGACCGCCCGATTGTTAAGCGGTCAGCAGAAATTATATAACCTTTGTAAAGATTTTGTTAAGGAACTGTTCCTCACTGCAACATGCGTACGCACTGCAGTTGACGCAGGCTTTTCAGAAAGATTACATTGGGTGCAGGCAATGTTGTAATCCTCGCAGAAAGCTCTCTATTACTTCATAGTGCGTTGTTCGCATGGTTGACTGTCAAGAGACTATCAAGTCCCTTCTGACTCAGGCACAGTCGTAGAAGACGTACCGCCCTTTTCAACCGTTGTTTTACCACCTTCGATTGTAACTACATAGCCATTGGTAGATGTGTATTCGACGCTTATTATGCGATTACCTTTGATTTTAATGTTTGTGAAGGCATCCAGTCCACCATCAACATCTTCTGCAACTATGTTTTTAAAATATTCTTGCCCTTTAATATCAGCAAGAGTAATCTTTTCGGGATCTTTTCCATCTGCAACCATTTCTGTTACAGTTGCCTGAGCAGCAACAAGAACAACTCTCGCCTCAGCAGCATATGCCTTTCCGCGTGCATCGTTAACGAAACCAATCATTGCCGGAACCGTAGCTGCTGCCAGAAGTGCGATGATAACAAGTACAACGATAATCTCAATCAAGGTAAAACCTTTTTTATTTTTTAATATTTTTTTCATTTTTTTCATTTAAAATCTCCCTTCCATTTACTTATTGTTCTCTATGTAAAATCAGTGCACCGCTGATCTTTACAACATGTTAAAAATTTCCCTGTTACACCCTGCCGATTGCAGAGAGCAACTCTTTTTTGTTGTGTGCCTTTTCCATTGCCGCTTCCTTCGTGATCACTCCCCGGTTTACAAGGTTTGCAAGATAGGTGTCCAGAAGAATCATGCCCTGGCGCGCGCTGGTCTGAATGGTTGAATTAAGTTGATGGCATTTGTTCTCACGGATGAGACTTAAGACCGCATCTGTCCCAAGCATGACTTCAAACGCTGCAACGCGTCCCTTTCCAGTTGCCTTCGGCAGCAGTGTCTGGGTGATCACGCCTTTGAGTACGCTGGCCAGCTGCGTTCTGATCTGCTGCTGGTTATGCGGAGGGAATACGTCGATAATGCGGTCGATGGTCATGGCAGCTCCGGTGGTGTGCAGCGTGGAGAGCACAAGGTGCCCGGTTTCAGCGGCCGTGACTGCGGCTGAAATGGTTTCATAATCGCGCATCTCGCCTACCAGGATTACATCGGGGTCTTCACGCATGGCACTTCTCAGCGCCCCTGCAAAGTTTCCTACATCGGTTCCTACATCACGCTGATGAATCAGCGCCTTCTTCTGCGTATAGACATACTCTACGGGGTCTTCTATAGTCAGGATATGGCAGGCTCTGTTCTGATTGATATAATCAATCATAGCCGCCAGCGTAGTGGACTTTCCACTTCCCGTAGGACCCGTAACGAGAATCATGCCTCTGGGTTCGTCAGCCAGTGTTTTCAATATTTCCGGAAGCGCCAGTTCCTCGAAGGTGGGGATGCTGTCATTGATAATACGTATGGTTGCGGCCAGCTGCCGCTGCTGATGAAATACATTGACACGATGGCGCAGCCGCCCCTCCATCTCATAACACAAGTCCACGTCCTCGCCGGATTCCATTTGCCGGCGTTGTTTATCGTCCAGCATGGAAACGATCAACTGCTTTTTTTCATCGGGTGTAAACACATACTCACTCTCAATGAGAGTGCCGTCAATACGAAATACCGGATTACGGTCAATCGTCAGATGGATATCGCTTGCGCGTCTTTCGCGCCCAGCCAGAATAAGATCTTTTATATTCAATGGATATACCTCCGGTTCTATTATTCTACAAAATAACTCAGCTTGAGAAATTCCTCAAACGAGGTTATTCCTTCCAGGACAAGATGGGATACGCTTGTTGAAAGACTTTTTAATTTATTATTTTCATTTACATAGTTATAGATGTCTTCAGCAGGCGCTCTTTTTGCGATCATATTTCTGATTTTACCATCTACGGCCAGGATCTCATGTACTGCGATACGGCCTTTATAGCCGGTATTATTACAGTTGTGACAGCCCTTGCCGCGTACCAGTTTTTTGGGTTTTTTATCACCAAGCATCCGGTATTCACTTTCCAACGGTTCGTATTCCTCACGGCAGAAGGGACATATCTTTTTCACCAGGCGCTGGGCAACAACGCCGACGAGCGAATTGGCCAGGAGATAATCCTCAACACCCATATCCAACAGGCGGACAATTGCGGAAACGGAATCGTTGGTATGCAGGGACGAAAGCACCAGATGCCCGGTCAAAGCGGCACGTACCGATATGCTTGCCGTTTCCGAATCCCGGGTTTCGCCAATCATGACGATGTCGGGGTCCTGCCGGAGGATAGACCGGAGTCCGCTTTCAAAGGTCAGGCCCGCCAGGGGGTTGATCTGCGTCTGGTTCACATTTATCAGAACCTTCTCAACCGGATCTTCAATGGTTGCAATATTGACAAAACGTTTGGAAAGCATCTCCATGATCATGTAAAGCGTAGTCGTCTTTCCGCTGCCGGTAGGACCGGTGATATATATGAGTCCATGAGGTGCCCGCAGTATACGCAGCATCTTTGCATAGTCCTCCTGCACCATGCCAAAGGTTTCAGAATTATCAAGTGCTGCACTTTGGCTCATAAATCGCAATACGATTTTTTCTCCATACACGGTAGGCAGGGAAGATATGCGGACATTGATCTCAATATCCTGCAGCATGGCTCGAAAATGTCCATCCTGGGGCGCCCGCTTTTCGGCAATATCAAGGCCTGATAAAATTTTAATACGGGCGGTGATGGAAGCGTGCAGGGATTGCGACAAGGTAAGATAATCCACCATCTGTCCATCCACGCGAATCCTTACCTGGGTTTTTTTTTCAAACGGCTCAATATGAATATCGCTTGCCCCTACGCTGTGGGCCTTATAAAGTATGGAGTTGATCAGCGTAACAACCGGTGTATCATCCGTCGCTTCAGAAATATCAACATAGCTGAACGCATTGCTCCTTGCTGCCGTTTCATTTGCGCCGTGGGCCGCTTTTTGTGTTTCAATTTCAGAATAGTATTCGTTTATCGCCTGAATTATATCTGCTTTTTTGCAAATCTGCACCTCGATCTGCATCTGGGTAATGAGTTTAATATCCTCAATTGCATAATAGTTCAAAGGGTCATTGATATTGATTCGCAAAACGGAGCGATCTGTACCGATGGCAATCAGACAGTGTTTATCTGCAACCGCTTTCGGTATTTTGGCAACGGCTTCCAGGTCAACCGGTGAATCGCTCATGGAGACATAGTTTATATTCAGGCGTCTGGCTAAAGCAGTCAGTAACCGGTCTTCCGTAATGATATTGCTTTCAATCAATACTTCACCCAGACGTTTCCCTTTACTTGTAGTTTTTTGCAGGCTTAAAGCATGATTTAACTGTTCATCGGTTATATATCCGGCATCAATCAAAACTTCACCAAGCCTGAGTTGTGTTGTCATAGGTAAGGCCATTGTCACCTCCGTTTATCTGTCCGGAACGGACAAAATAAAACATAATTTTCTGAAATTCTACTGTTTTCTATATTATATTATTTTTGTGTACTATAGGCAAGTATTATTTAAGGACTTATATCCCACAAGATAAAAAACCGCTTATGCCAGGCATAAGCGGTTGCACATCGTTATATTTACGGACATATTCCATCCATACACATATATCATGCGGCAACCGGCTGTCATAGTCTTCCGACCTTAGACCCTTGGCTTTGTGTCACTGCTTTTCAACAGGTTTACTTTTATATATAATATGCTTTTTATATACATTTGTCAATAGTAAAAATATTTTATATTACGGACATGTCTGGAAATGAACATATTAATTCTTCTGCGGCAAATATTTCTTCATTTTAATAAGCAGCTCCCGAAAATTCAACGGTTTACACACATGATCGTTCATACCGGCATCCAGGCATTTTTCAATATCCTCTTTGAAAACATTGGCCGTCATGGCAACAATGGGAATCTTTTTTGCCCTCGGATCACCAAGTTCACGGATATGCCGCGTTGCCTCCAGTCCATCCATCTCAGGCATCTGCACATCCATCAGGATCATATCGTAGCGTTCCGGCGCAGCACTGAACATCTGTACCGCCCGGACACCATTTTCGGCAACATCAATGTTAACCTGCATTGGCTCAAGCAGTTCCCGCACAATCTCGCAGTTAATTTCGACATCCTCTGCCAACAGTATACAGGAGCCTTTCAGAGACTCTGCTTCATCTGCCTGGGGGCCGGCATCCACAGCCGCATCTTCTTTTAACATGCTTCTGCTTGTCTGCGTACCGCGTCTGAGCTGTATAACAAAAGCAAATAAAGATCCTTTGCCCAGTTCTGATTCAACCCAGATGCTGCCGCCCATAGCCTCGACAATATGTTTGGAAATAGCGAGCCCAAGTCCCGTTCCGCCGAATTTGCGTGATGTGTTATTTTCGGCCTGCTCAAAAGAATTAAACAAGCGTGCCTGATGCTCTGCGTCAATTCCGATGCCAGAGTCTGTCACCTCAATTTGTATGGTGCATATACCGTCCTCTTCTTTTACTAATTGCGTGTTAAGGCATATGGTACCTTTCTCCGGTGTGAACTTTACCGCATTGGAAAGCAGATTTGTAATAACTTGCGTGATTCGCTGATCGTCACCAATCAAAGTCTGTGGAATATCACTATCAAGATGAACTGTGAACTGCTGCTCTTTTTCATCCATATGGAAACCAATAATATCTACTACCTTTTTCAGCATCTTTTCGAAATTGAATTCCACGTCAGACAATTCGAATTTATCAGCCTCAATCTTTGACATATCAAGGATATCGTTAATAACCCCCAAAAGATGATCAGAAGCGTGCTCAATTTTTCTGAAAGCATAGTCTTTTCTTTTCATATCGGAGGCTGATTTGCCGATTAAGGTCATGCCAATAATAGCATTCATAGGCGTTCGTATTTCATGGCTCATGTTCGACAGGAAATTACTCTTGGCGCTGCTGGCCTCCTGCGCCGCCTTAAGCGCATCTTGTATGCTCTGAGTCATTTCATTACGCAGCAGGGCATTGGCAATCAGCAGACTGGCGGAGCGCAGGATTGTTTCCTCATCATTGGAAAATAACCGCTCCCGGTGACAGTCATCAAAGCCGACAAATCCCCAGAATTGGCCTTTTAAAAACACCGGTACCACCAATATAGATAATATCCCCTGGGGAGATAGTTGATTCTGTTCCGCCGGTGACAAATTACGTACAATTTCATTGATGCATTGCCCTTTCGGCAGTTTTACACTCCAGCTGGAGGAAGCATCGGTTATTGGGATATCCACTGCGTATTCTCCGCCCTGCTGCGGTTTGGCTCCCTCCGACCATTCATATGATTGAGTACAGTGTAGGATTCCATCCTTTGTGTGGTTTTTCCAGATATAAACACGGTCGGCATCGGCAGTATCGGCCATCATACCCATACACCGCCACAGATCACTCTCAAACTCACCCGGCTCTGATTGGAGCAGTATGGCAGCTATATCATTTACCGCATGCAGCAATGCATCCTTATAATCAATTTCATTCATTATTTTTTTATATTCACGTAAATCACGGGTATATCCGGTTACGATATATTCATCTTCATGCTTAACACGTACAAGGGTAATCTCCGCAGGTACCGGTGTGCCGTCCAGCTTCTGATGCATCCATTCAAAGACAAATCGGCCGCTTTTGAATGCTTCTTTAATACAAGCTAATGCCTTATCAGAAGATCTCTGACCGTCCGGCTGATATTCCGGAGAAAGCTCATAAAATCTGTCCAAATATTCCTTTTTACTTTTTAATTCAAAAAGTTTTACTGCTTCCTCATTACAGTCGATATTATTAAAATCCTTGTCCCACATATTACAACATAATGGTGTTGCATCAAGCATTATTCTTGTACGTTCATCAGCCTCACGTATCCTGTCCTCTGATTCAATCCGGCTCTTGACATTGGCCAGCATCAGGCTCCCGGATTGCAGGATGCTGACTTCATCTTCAGTGAAAAAACGCTCGCTGTGGCAGTCATCAAAACTGACAAATCCCCAGAAACGTTCCTGTAAAAATACCGGAATTACAAGAATGGATTTTATACCATACGGTTTGAGCCGTTCCTGTTCATTCTGTGACAGACTGCTGAGCGGACCGTTGACACATTCCCCCATTCGAAATTTCTTATCCCATTCAGGAAAGCTTTTGGCATAAGAAAAACCTGTTTTGGCACGAACGGATTTATTCATTGCTTCCGAACTGTCCATCCATTCAAATTGCTGTATATAATAAAGGAGACCGTCCCTTTTCTCATTCTGCCATATATATATACGGTCAACATCCACGCAGCGGGCCATTAGTTCCATGCCTTCCCGCATTGAGGTTACGAAATTTCCCTCGTCTACTCCCAACAGCACTGCCGCTGCGCTATTCACCGCATGGAGCAGCCGTTCCTGCTGATTTTTTTTGGTTTCACCAATTTCAGTTATACTATCCTCCGACCGCCCAAACAGCTTATTAATCTTCATTTGTACAACCTCCCAATTCTTATCATTATACAGTATTCAAGCGCTCAATGTTTTCCGTTATTTATATTGTACCATAACATGCTGTAAATTAAAATATTATTCCTGAATACGTGTGCATATTTTAAAAGTGCGAGATTGTACATATCGGCAAATAGGACGCCACTATGGGAGGCGATACTGCTGATTTAACCCCACTATGACACATGCAGGTAATATGACAGCATTTTCATAATATCGCTCATGTCTATGGGTTTACCTAAATGATCATTCATACCGGCATCTAAACATTTTTCTATATCTTCTTTAAACACATTGGCCGTCATGGCAATGATAGGTATGAACGCAGCTTCAGGCATATCTAACGCTCTAATCATCCTGGTTGCCTGCAGCCCGTCAATCTCCGGCATTTGCATATCCATAAGAATTAAATCATAACGCCGGGGATTCCCGGCAAATGCGTCAACCGCTTCCTTTCCGCTTGTTGCTGTATCTATCGTAATGTTTGTTGGCTCAAGTACAGCGGCTACAATTTCAAGATTAATATCAATATCATCGACAAGCAATATAACTTTTCCGGAAAAATCACTATCAACACTCTCTTCATCCGATTCAGATCCTGCAACTTGTTCCATATCAGCTGCTGGTTCTATATGCTCCGGGATACCAAGACTTGCCGTAAAGAAAAAGCAGGAGCCTTTTCCCGGTTCAGACTCAATCCAAATTTCTCCGTCCATTAATTCCAGTATGCGTTTTGAAATTGCCAAACCCAAACCGCTTCCGCCGTATTTTCGTGCGGTATCCATCTGTGCCTGCTGAAAAATATTGAATAATTTGCCTTGCTCCTGTTTGGACATCCCTATTCCGGAATCTTTTACGGATACCTGTATCACGCATTTATCTTTCTGTAAGTTCAGTAGTTTTACGGTAAGCGTGATGCAGCCCTCTTCGGGCGTGAATTTTGTTGCATTTGAAAGGATATTGGTAATCACCTGCGCCAATCGCTGATCGTCCCCGAATAAAGCGTCAGGAATTTCGGGGGCGATTTCAACGGAAAAGTGTTGTTGCTTGTCCTGCATTTTTTGCGAGATAACGCTCATCACCCTGTCAAGCATTTTAGAAAAGCGAAAGGTTATTAGCGATAACTCCATTTTACCCGATTCGATCTTTGATATATCCAGAATGTCATTTATGACACCAAGCAGATGTGCAGAAGCGCTTTCTATTTTTTCAAACGCATAGTCTTTGCGCGCCAAATCCTTTTCATTCTTTCCAATGGAAGTCATACCAATGATTGCATTCATCGGGGTGCGGATCTCATGGCTCATGTTGGAAAGGAACTCGCTTTTCGCTTTACTGGCGGCCAAAGCTTCTTCCCGTGACCGTTTGAGGTCGGTTACATCGTGAAACAGTAACATACTTCCATTGCCATGCTGCTGTTCATCTCTCATTGGAACCAGCAATCCGGCAAAATTTTCCGCTGTACCGTCTTTACTGAAACAAAACGTTACGTCAAGGGAAAGAGGCGCATTGTTTCGAATTACATTTTTGTTTTGCTCCAGCAATTTTTCATGGGATGAATCATCCAGAAACGGAGAAAGAACTTCTGACAAGGTATGTCCTATAACATCTGCCGCATTTTCAAACCCTGCTTTGGCAACAAAATATTCTGTGCAAAATTCAACCCGCCCTGTTTGGCTCAAAAACAGTATGATACTGGGAGAATTGGCAAGCAAAAGCGCCAGATACCGCTCTCTCTCCCGCTGAATAAAGGTGCTGGCTTTTTGCTGATTAAGAACTGTCGTATATGCGGTCTTTTCCTGTATTATAGCATTTTTTAAATGAGTGATTTCACGGTTAAGCTTACGGTTTTCACGCTCAAGCCCGGTCAGCTTTGCGCGCAGATCCAGCTCTTCATTTGTTTTACCAAGATCTATTTTTCCCAATTAATCACCTTCTTTCACAAAGACAAACTTGTTTTCACCTACCACCTGTAAAGGCGGGATTCTTATCTCCTTCAGGATAAAACGCAGGCGCAAAATGTATAATTGTGAAAGCGATTGTGAAGCTTTCCGTCAGCGCCCAGCATCGGACAGATTTCGCCGCCTGAATATCCCATCATAAATGGCTTTCCATTATTTGCAAGGTTTTCTTTTATCATTCGAAGTTCACTTTCCTGATCCGGCGCAAGCATGATATAGCGTGTTACGCACGGCAGAATCAGGGTCGCTTGTCTGTCTTTATAATCCAATATCTGCTCAAGTCCATCCCGGGCAGATTCAAAGATACCTTGTTCGTCTATGTTCCCCACGGCAAAGGAAGTGCCCTCAGGCATTTCGCCTCCGGTTAAAACCGAACCATCCTCAAAAAGGGTATAAAAGCCCAACGCCACCGGTTCTTCTGCATCTGCGTAATACAGCATCAAAGGTGTTGTCGTAATATTATCTTTGGTAATCACCAGTCCGATGTTAGCAAGGTACTCAAGTATAGGCATATCATTTACTTCATGCAAAATAGCGCCATCGCTTTTGGTAATAATGGCACGGTTATTGGCAATATTACGTTCAGGAATAGACGAAACGATGAATTTTGGTTCAACCGGTCCATTTACAAACATCATAGCCACGCCCGCCGCCAGACATTCGCCGTTGCATATGGTCTGTACCGTTTCATAATTGAAATCAATACTGTTCGTGATTGATCCCCACATCGGAATGCCTTTGCAGGACGCATCCATAGCTGCAACCACTTCATGACCTGACACTTCCCGGATATAAGGCATGAAGGTAAAAATCATTGCCGGGTCATCCTTCACTTTTCTGCGAATGTGATTATATAATTGATCGATTTCGGTCTCATAATTGTCATGATCAATGCTGTCGCTCATTCCAACCTCAAAGGTAACCTCGTCACTGGTGAGTACGGTAATGGTAAGGTCATAAAGACCGTAACCATGTTCGTCTGCGCTTACCATAGATGTCATTCCAATGATGTCGAAAGGCAATTCCTCGCAAAGAGCCGCAACCACTCCGCTTTCTATAAAGTCCATGTGGCAGAAAATTAAGCCTCCTGAGTTCTTTTTTAAAGCGGTAAAATCAATTTGACTTTTAATTTCGCTGACAGCCTCGTCAACTTCATCAATCTCCGAAGTTCGCGCAGTATACATTGTAATCATAATAATACTTTCCTTTCTAAATAAAGTAATCTTTTCTCTTATAATTGTCTCTTAAATACATCATACCATACATAAGTTTTCTGTTATTTCAATTTCTCAGTTTTTTGCCGGTACATTTTTGTATCGGCATGTTTAATGATTTCTTCAATATCACAATCTTTATGGCATTCCACCTCTTCAAAACCATAACTAAAAGATATAGTATAAGGATATTCTCCGGAAAGATTGATCTGGTCTATTCTTTTATTTATTTTGGAAATAATCCGTTCTGCGTCTTTCAAAGGACAGTAGGGAAGTCCCAGTATAAATTCATCTCCACCCATACGGACAAGTATATCTTGCTTTCGGATCGTGTTTTGAACTGTGGATACAAGAAGCTTGATAACTATATCACCTTCGGCATGTCCAAATGTATCATTTATCTCTTTCAGGTTGTCTATATCAATATAGCATACGGTTAAAATATTATTATGCAATTTATTCGATTTCATTAATTTTTCCAGCCGCCGTATTCCAAACCCACGGCTATAGACATCTGTCAAGTCATCGTAATGTGCCTGGAATATTAACTGTTCTTCTCTCTTTTTCCATCTGGTTATATCCATATTGATAAATAAAAATGCCTGTTTTCCATTTATCCATTTGACTGAATTGAGGGTAACATGAAACCACTTGTCTGTTTTTTTCATATAATATTCTTTTTCCAATAAATTATCTGAATAATCTTCGTTCTCCGCAATCGCGCAAAGACATCCTTCGCAGCAAGGATCAGCACCTCCTTTAAACACACTCCAGCAGGTTTTTCCTTCCATATCCTGTCCAAAATATTCTTTTACATTATTATTAGCAAAAAGTATTTTTCGGCTTCCCTTTTCTACTACATAGATTGGAGACTGAATACTGTTAAAAATATTTTTCATAGCATTCCTGGAAAAATTTATTTTTTTTATGAATGTATCAACCGGATGAAAAGTCAGCAAAAATTCATGTTTTCCGTCTCTATCTATCAGACTGCCATCAGTTTGTAACCATGTTGCACCATCTCTATTTTTATAGCTTAGAAGAAAATCAGAAGCTGCTCCGGTATCTAAAATTGTATCCGCTAATTTTTCTATATCTTTAATGCTCAAAGTATTTATTATATCCATTAACCTCAGATTCTTTATACTTTCATCAATAGAAAAAAGCAGTTTCGCCGCTTCATTAAAATAACGTACAATTAAACTTCCGGATTCAATGACTATAACCGGTTCCGGATAACGGTCAAATATTTTCCTGTACATAAATATTCCCTTTCACATATTTAAATGCTTTAAACAGTCTAGTGATTATGGCTTTTAAATTTTTCATGTATTTTCATCATATGTTCAATAATTTCAGGGTCAAACTGTTTATTGGCGTTATCCCGGATGATTTTTACTGTCTCTTCATGAGTAAACGCACTTTTATATACTCTGTGACTAACCAATGCATCATATACATCCACGATTGACAGAATTCGGGCTGACAATGGAATGTCTGTACCTGACAAGCCTGTAGGATATCCGCTTCCATCCCAGCGTTCATGATGGTAAAGGCAAATATCGCAGCAATGTCTGTAATATGCCTCAGGCAGCATATCTTTTGAGGATTCAATAATATCTCTTCCGAAAGTGGTATGTTTTTTAACTATTTCAAATTCACTGTCTGTAAGCGGTCCCGGTTTTCTTAAAATATTATCAGGAACTGCAATTTTTCCGATATCATGCATGGGGGCTGCTGCTATAATTATATTGGCTTCTCCTTGTAGTAATTCGAAATATTTTTTATCGGTCATTAATTGGTTTAACAGTATTTTTGTTAATTCACTGGTTCGTTTCACATGATGCCCTGATTCCAGATCACGGTATTCTATAACATTCGCCAATGTTGAAAGCATACCCTCCTTTGTCCTGACGACTTCCTGCGTCCTTTTTTCAATTTCCTGTTCTAATTGAATCCGGTATCTTGTCAGCTCCATATAGTTATTTACCCGGAGACGTACGCTTTCAGGTTCAAAGGGTTTTGTAATATAATCAATTGCACCAAGTTTTAATCCTTTTAATTCACTCATAGACTCATCGGCAGCGGAAATAAAAATGACAGGGATATTTAAAGTAAGCGGATTACTTTTTATAATTGAAAGTACTTCATAGCCGTCCATTTCGGGCATCATGATATCTAAAAGTACCATATCCGGCAGATGTTTCGTATCCAAAATTTTAGAGATTGCCTCAAATCCATTTTCTGCTTCCTCTATTTCATAAGAATCCTGCAGTATTTCCTGCAATATTATTCTATTCACTTCAATATCATCAACAACTAAGATTTTTTCTTTTTTATAATTCGTCATCATTCGTCCTCGGCCGTTAAAAAATCATGAATCATCTGCAATGTTTTATCAATCATTTCAGTAAATGCAGGTATGATTTTATTAATTGGTAGTCCTTCCTTTAAATTTTGCTCTACCTCTTCTGCAACTTTCTGTAGTGCAACGAGAGATAGATTAGTTGCAACGCTTTTTATATAATGCGAGCACTCAATGCTGTGACCTGAATCGTTTTTATGAATTGCTGTGACAAGTTCATCGGCGGTATTTCTGATTTTACAGTTTTTCAGCAATGTAAAATAGAGTTTTTTCTTTCCTAATACTTTTTTTAAACCGGTTTCAACATCAATGAAAGGCAAGTACCCGGAATAATCAGCCAGGTTTTGTTCTGCGTCAATTTTAAAGTCGTTTACAGTGGGAATTTTTGATGATAAACTGGCTGTTTTCGTATTAGATTTTACACTGTTTTTCACTTTTATAGTAAAGAAAAACTTCGTTCCCACATTTACTTCTGATTCCAGCCAAATATGACCACCCATTAAATCTACAATCCTTTTTGAAATTGCAAGCCCTAAACCTGTGCCGCCATATTTTCGGGTAGTGTTTCCCTCGGCTTGTTCAAATGCGCTCCAAATGCGCGCGCCTTGCTCCTCTGTTACCCCTATACCGGTATCTTCTACCATAAACCTGATCTCTGACATACTTTCCGTACCGCTTATTTTCTCTATCTTGAATGTGATACTGCCTTCTCTATCCGTAAATTTAATCGCATTCGACAATAAATTAGTGATAACCTGCTTAAGATGCAATTCGTCTCCCCAAATATAAGCAGGGAGTTCCGGATCTTTTATTACATGTAAAGTCTGTTTCTTATCATCAATCTGAAATTGGAATATATTCAATACATCAGAAATCATGTTTTCAAGGTTAAACTCTTCATTTGACAATTCATAATTTGATGATTCTATTTTTGACATATCGAGAATATCATTCAAAATACCAAGTAAATGCTTTGACGCTTCATAGATTTTGTCCAGACAATATTCCTTTTTTTCCGCATCCGGGGAGTTTCGGGCGATGTTAGTCATGCCAATGATGGCATTCATAGGGGTTCTGATCTCATGGCTCATACGTGACAAGAACTCACCCTTCGCACCGTTTGCCCTTTCTGCCTCCTCAGATATTAGTTTTAATTTATTTTCATTTTTCTTCTTTTCGGTTATATCTTCAAAAATACCTACAATTCCGATTGTCTGCCCTTCTTTATCTCTTATCAGAGATTTAACGGAGTGCATCCATGTGTCAGTACCGGGGGGTTGAAATTCAATATCTATCGTTTCACCGGTTTCCAGAAGCTGTTTGTCATATGCAATATTTTGCTGCGCAAATTCATTATTAACAATATCATAATCCGTTTTACCAATAATATTTTCCTGGCAGTCCTTTATTGTTTTAGCAAATTCCAGGTTTCCTCCCTGATAAACCAAATCAGCGTTTTTCCAAAATATAGACATGGGAACATGATCTATTACAAAATGCAGCCGTTGTTCGGCAGCAAAGAACTCCTGCTTCATGTCATGTATATCAACAGCGGTTTGCATATGTACCTTTTCTCCGTTTATCCATTCGATGATGCTGTCTGTATTTTTGTAATATCTTTCCGTATACGGATTAAATTCTTCCCACTCAATTGACTCTTTCAAGTCTTTGGTGATTTGCTTCATCGAGCTGTGATTACAGTGCTGTAACCAGCTCTCTTGCGAAATTTCCCAATATTTCAACCCAATAACATTGCCCTTAATGCCAAAGGTCAGTTTCATATTTTCGTTCATAAATAATATTTCATTTGTTTCAATATCAGAAACGTAGAAATTAGAATCTATGCCCTTCAATATACACTCCATAATGCGTACATTGTCCTGGGTTTTCGCTAAAGCAGCCTTATCCATTGGCAGTCCCCCGTTCGAGAATTTCACCAACTGCTTTCAGTGTTGCATCTGCGGTTATTTTCAGGGGATCAAGCATTTCTTTCGTCGGCTTTTGCTCTTTTGACAAGGCTTCAATCCGGGCAGCAATGGAGTTCAAAGCAGGGAGAGCTAAATTGGCGGTAACCCCCTTTAATGAATGCGCCGCAAGCCTGACATTCTCAGGTTCTCCCGTCTCTATGCTTGTAAATAAATCTTTAATTGTATTTCCATCTATAAATTTTTTCAATAATTTAAAATATAGTTTTTCATTATTCATAAGCCGTTTCACACCGGTTTCAACGTCAATGATGGGAAGATCCCGGATTTCTGATTTATCTGCATCAGAAACAACTGGTTTTTGTGTAATATTCTTATCCTGTGTCTGCATATATTTTTCCACCTTTAAAAGTAATTCTTCCTGGTCAACGGGTTTCCCGATATGATCGTTCATACCGGCATCAAGACATTTCTGAACATCCTCACGGAATACATTCGCTGTCATCGCCAGGATTGGGACCTGACCGGCTTCCGGAAATTTCATTTCCCTGATTTTTTGGGTCGCCTCGTATCCATCCATTTCAGGCATCTGAATGTCCATTAATATCAGATTGTATTTTTGTGGCTGCTTCTCAAACAGTTTTATTGCCTCTGCACCGTTTACAGCAGTTTCGATTGTAACACCTGTATTTTCTAATAAGGTAGTAAGAATTTCTCTGTTTATTGCTACGTCTTCCGCAAGTAATATAGTTTGATCATGGAAATTGTATAATTTTTGTTCCGGCTTTATATTCCTGATTTTATTTACATTACCCAGGATTTCATTAATTGTATTCATTAATACGGAAGGGAACAGTGGTTTAGAGATAAATTCTGATACTCCTGCCTCTGTGGCCTCATCCCTTATGCTATCCCAGTCTGCCACTGAAATCATTATAATGACAGCATTGTCATTCATAAGCTGTTTGATTTGTCTTGTCAGCTCCACGCCATTGATATCCGGCATCATCCAATCTACAAAAATGATATTATAAGGCCGGCTTTTACATTTTTTAATCAAATCCAGAGCTACGTATCCATTTTCCGCCACATCGCAGAGAAAACCAAAACTACGCATAACATGTGTAAAATAATCCCTGACTTCTGCGGAATCGTCCACCGCTAAAATGTGGAGGTTTTCAGGATTAATGAGCGGTGTCCTTTTCGATTTTTGTTTTGTTTCTACTTTTTTTACCTGAACAGTAAATGAAAATTTGGAATATTTACCAAGTTCTGATTCAACCCAGATATCTCCTCCCATCAATTCTACGATTTTTTTACTTATGGAAAGTCCAAGTCCTGTACCACCGTATTTGCGGGTAACACTTCCGTCGGACTGTTCAAAAGGATGAAAAAGTTTCGATTGTTGTTCTTTTACAATACCAATTCCGGTATCAGTTACATCCACGAGAAGTGTACACATATCCTCATGTTCATCTTTTAGATTGGCATTTACTGTAATTGTACCTCCTGCAGGTGTAAATTTAATCGCATTGCTGAGTAGATTTGTAATGATCTGTGAAAGACGCATTTCATCACCATACAGCAGATACGGTATTTTTTCGGATATATTGACAATCAGATTTTGCGCTTTTTCTTCTGCACGGAAATTCACAACGCCGGTTACATTCATCAGCATTTTTTCAAAGTTAAATTCCTTATAAAATAACTCAAATTTATTAGCTTCTATTTTGGACATGTCCAAAATATCATTAATGACGCTAAGCAAATGTTTTGAAGCACTTTGGATTTTATCCAGGCAATATTCTTTTTTCTCAGGATCATCGGAACTTTTCGCAATATTGGTCATGCCAATGATCGCATTCATTGGCGTCCGCATTTCATGGCTCATTCTGGATAAAAATTCGCCCTTGGCTTCACTGGCCTGTTCTGCTGCCGTTCTGGCTTGTACCAATACGGTATCATCTGATAAAATAAGCATAAATCCTGTTTCGTTATCGTTGCCGGAAAGGTTTCTCTTTTTACTGTTTATATGGAATAATGACATCGTATAGATATATTCTACGTTACCGGAGTCAGTAAGACTAAGTTCATTTGTCAGGGCTTCGTCAGCAGGGTTGTTTAAAAACTCAAGTATGTTATCATTCAATTGACCGTTAGTATTTGCAGAGATTATTTTTGCCAACAACTCCGGATCGTTTCCGTCCAATTGATGAAGTTCTAAAAAACGGTGCATTACACGGTTACCATATAGTAATGTATAATTATATCCGTCAAAAAAAGAAATTGCCTCCGGTACTGTATCCAAGTGCCGGCATTGGGCATCCAATGTTTTATTCATACTTGAAACAATATGAGAATAGTCACCCTCATAGCCGTTCAGATTGGCACGCTGATTCAGATGCCCGCTTCGCACTGCGTGGAACAGATGATCTATGTCCTTCATCAGACCAGAAATACTGTCTGCCACGCTTTCAACTGCTGTTGCAAGCTGTCCGATTTCATCGCCCCGTTTTTTCATTTTATCAGGCAGCTGCAGGTCTAATTCCCCATTTGAAAGACGCATGGTACTTTCTGTAATCTGCTGCATTGGTTTTGCCAGAATCCGTCTTACAAGGATGACATAGATGATCAAAAAGGATAAAAAGGCAATCAAAACAGTAAAGATAATATTTTTTACATATTGATCCATTTGCTTATGCAGGGGCGCAATATCAATGTCAGTTCCTAAAAAGGCCACCACTTCGCCTTCGGAATTAAGAACCGGAGCGTAAGTATAGTATAATTCACCGTAAGTACTGTTATAGTAGGCAGCTTCATCCATTGCCTTACCGGCAGCTAAAACTTCAGCGGCCTCGGCATATTCTTCTTTCGTCTCGTTTCTGCCTAAAGCATATTTTTCACCCGGGAATTCCTGACTATGGGTGGCGTCGTATATATATGTATACATACCTGGAACGCCATTATCAAATAAAATATATAAATATTTAATATTTTCAATTTCATTAAAAAGAAGATCCAGTTCCTCAGCAAATATCTCATATTCCCCGTCTACGGTCATGTTTTGTGTGAAACGTTCTACCATATCACCGTCAATGGCATAAGCTGTTTCTGTGTTGCTTGTTACACTGAGATCACTGCTGAATCTGTAAAAAGACTCCCTGTAAAGTCTAAAGCTGTTCCAGACTATAATACAGGTCATAATCAGGAACATTACACAGGTGAATAAAATAATATAATTCGTAATCTTTCCTTTTTTTATTTCTTCTGTTAAATTCCTGATTTTTTGATTTTTTTGCGTCATATTTTACACCTGTCCTTCATCATGTATACCTATTGTTTTTAGTCTTTCACTAATTTATCAGCTTACGGATTTCAGTGATCAATATTTTTCAAACTATTCTGAATTGTTCAAGCGTCATATTACAGCGTCTTTATATTCTATGCAAATTCATTAATAATATAATAATCAATAAATAATTGTACGTCAATATATTTTTCATTACCATTTGCTGCTGCTGATATAAAAAAATCTCCAGTATTTTCTTCTAAATCTTCAATAGCATCCCGGATTTTTCTTATATGATTTTGGTCGTAAAATTCAAAAACTATTTTACCACATTTTCGATTTAATAACCACCTTTATTTTTACTCATTACCGTTATATTTTGAGGGGCTGCCAACTCCGTCAGCAGCGCGTCGGTCGGCTGACCGTATGTATAACCTGCAAGCGGCGACAGCAGATCCAGCGCAAGCAGCCCGTTATAAACCTTTGCGAGGTTATACATATTGGCAATTAGGACGCCACTATGGGAGGCAATATATATTGGCAATTAGGACGCCACTATGGGAGGCAATATATATTGGCAATTAGGACGCCACTATGGGAGGCAATATATATTGGCAATTAGGACGCCACTATGGGAGGCAATATGCTTTACGCAAACAGGGCAACGCTCTGGCGAACTAACTGCTAACTCCGACCACGTCAGCGCCCGGGAACGCCCGGGCGCCGAGGTCTGCGTAAGCAGTTATTTCGCCGCCGCTAGAAACGCCCTTTCATCGTTTGCTTAAAAGCATATTGCCTCCCATAGTGGCTGTTTTTGGCAGTGTTTAAGTTCTGTACAAATCAAATTCATACTTTTAAAAGCGCATGATTACAGTTCAGTGGGGCAGTTTTATAGCCTGACTAAAATTCTATGGTGCATGAATAACTCACCTGGTTTATTTCCGCCAGCAATGAGCCAGGTGCAGGAATACCCAAAGGGCACACGTGCTTTTCTCCTGCATTTGGCGAATGCCGAGAGGGTCAAATACTCCGTAGCTTGCTGCGGGTTATTTGACTTCCGGATAGACATCGGATTTTTTACAGTCACAGACTTGGAATAATATTGAAGAAATAGTGCCGAATGAAATGGATTTGAAAATGATAAAAGATGCGGCAAATGATTCGGATTGTCAAGAGTTTATGTCATAGAAGGAAGCAATGAGAGAACTGGGTTTATGAAATGGAAGAAAAACACCACAGGATAAATGGCAGAAGAAAAAAGGAATTAAGGTAAAAGGATTTAAGCTATCTGAAAAACTAATACAGGAATATGAAGAGACTTGCCGTAGAATTGGTATAAACGGTACTGCCCAGGTTAGGAAGATGATGCAGGAATTTATTGAACAAAATAAAATTACGTAATTAGATATGAGATCCAGATAGTTGGCGGAAAAGTCGAGGTGAAATAACATTTATTGCAAAATCCAATCCCGTGGTCGCCGGACTGAATGTACCAAAAGATGATGGCTTTACCATCTACAGTAAGAAGAAATGTAAAAATTGCCCATTTTCACAGAACTTAAACACTGCCAAAAGCAGCCACTATGGGAGGCAATATGCTTTTAAGCAAACGATGAAAGGGCGTTTCTAGCGGCGGCGAAATAACTGCTTACGATCGGGTAGGAGGCTAACCATTAATTGATTAGCCGACCTCCCACA
>Ga0153928_1000060_pt1 | contig 56360 bp, 42 predicted proteins | sample TSNJ012MetaG_FD_106656 | JGI IMG/M metagenome (GOLD analysis project Ga0153928, IMG submission 106656) | Attine ant fungus gardens microbial communities from New Jersey, USA - TSNJ012 MetaG | ecosystem: Host-associated > Fungi > Mycelium > Unclassified | place: USA: New Jersey, Wharton State...
AGACAAGGCGGAAAATGAGCCGCCCTGTCTTTTTCTATCTTACGATACTTATACACTTACTTAAGTACGCTTTAGTTTTGCAGCAATCTTTCTAAGGTGTCATATAACGCGTCATTATTAACCGTTTCACGTGTCTTATTGATCGAATCCGCGGCCGCTTCTATCATTTCCTGCCGGAATTCGTCGCTTACTTCGCATAACTCAAGGTTGCCTTCCAGTGTTGTTTTGTATTCCTGTTCTGTTTTAATGGATGTGTCAAAATCCATTACATTCAAGTTGGCACAAATTTCCTTAATAAAACTCTGGTATTCTGCCGGTAAGGAATCAAATTTTTCTTTCCCCATTGTGAAATCCATGCTGGGTCTCAAATGCTCTGTAGGAATCATATACTTTTGCTGTTCCCATGCCCCCGAAGTCACCGCATTGGCCCATACGTTATCTTGTGCGTCTACCGTACCATTCTGCAGAGCCATATATAATTCACTGAACGCCAACGGTGTGGGATTGGCTCCCAGCGCGCTCCAGAAAGCCATTCTCGATTCAGACTGTGCCGTACGGATCTTTAAGCCTTTCAGATCTTCAACCGAATAAACGGCCCGGTTAGAAGTCAGATTCATGGTATCCACGCATTTCACCATCAGACATACCAGTCCACCTCTTTCATTGGCTTCATTATACATATCGCGGAATTCACTATCCAGTATAATCTCCTGGATTTTTTCGACATCATAACCGGATAACAGAAAAGGTGTGTCAAAAATGGCGGTTTCCGGAACGAAGGATACGTGGGTACTGCCAGACTGCATTACAAAATCGATGTCTCCGGTCAAACAAGAAGCAATCATTTCCGCATCACTCCCCAGCTGTCCATTCGGATACAACGTCAGGGTGATTTTTCCATCGCTGTAAAACTCCATGGCCTCTTTAAAAGCCAGCATTAAGGTATGCGCGTCCGAGTTCTCCGGAGCGGCATAAGAAACGGTAAATTGGTAAGATTCTCCATTGTCAGGCAGCGCCGTATAGTTTCCGGTAAAATATTCCGCTCCTATTAAACCGGAGCCGTCTTTCTGAGATATCTCTGGCTGAGATTCAGGCGCAGATGTAGCTGCAGATGTAGATGCCGTTGTGGCTTCGGATGTAGGCGCAGGAGTCGTAGCATTCGTTTCGCTATTGCATCCTGTCATGCCAAATAGAACCAGACACATTAAGATTGATAAGATCACTTTTCTTGTTTTCATATTTCTTCTCCTCTTTACTATTTATTTTCTGACGCATAGTCAGATTTTCAGGTTTAACCATGGCTTCGTTCTAAAGCAAACACAAACTGATGGATGGAATAAAGGTAATCAGTAACAGGGCAATCAGGAATGTTCCAATAAAGGGGAACGCCTTCCTCCCTATGCTTAATGGCGGTACACCGCAAATAGGGCTTGCCACAAATAATGTCATACCAAATGGGGGTGTCACAAAACCAATTGCCATATTCACTACCATAATAATTCCCAGGTGGATCGGATCGATTCCAAATTGTAAGGCCGTCGGCAGCAGCATGGGCGCTAAAATCATAAGAGCCGGTCCGGTATCCATTATCATGCCGATAAAGAGCAGCACTAAATTCATAACCAGTAACAAAGCGACTTTGGAACCAAAATTTTCTACAATAAAGGCAGAAAGGAGCGACGGGATCTGCAATAAGGTTAATATTCGTCCGAAGGCGGTGGCAACTGCCAGCATCAGGCCTAAAGGAGCCAGGGATTTACAAGCCTCTGAAAACAGATACAAGATCTGGGAAGGTTTCACGGTGTGATATACAAACAGCGAAATAATCAGGGAGTATACCACGGAAATACAGGCGACCTCGGTTGGGGTAACAATGCCCGAATAGATTCCACCCAATAATATGACCGGGGTCAGTAAAGCCCAAATACCATCCTTAATCAAAGCCCAAAAACCCATTTCTTTCAGACCGTTTACCTTTTGATCAATTTTCTCCCTGTCCTCCCCATGGCGGACACAGTAGTATACGGAATAGACCATAAGACATAACGCAATAACGATTCCCGGAACAATTCCGGCCACAAACATGCTTCCGATCGAAACCCCGGTGGCCATACCATACATGATAAACGGAATACTTGGCGGGATAATAATTCCCAATCCCGCGGAAGTCGCTACCAAAGCTCCGGAAAACTTCCTATCATACCCTAAATTCAGCAAGACCGGTATTGTCATGGAGCCTACTGCGGCACAGGTTGCCGTACCCGAACCGGAAATAGCGCCGTAAAACAGGCAGGTTACAATAACGGCACAAGGCATTCCCCCTTTCACACGTCCTAACATATAGGCGAATATATTAAAGATTTTTTCGGATATTCCGCCTTTTGCCATGACAATTCCGGAAAGAATAAACAATGGTGCGGCAAGAATTCCGGTATTATCTCCTCCGCCAATAATTGCGCGTATAACAAATTGAACATTTCCCGTAAAGTCGGGATTTACAATGCCAGGAGCCATCGATGCCATAATGAGAGTAACGACAATCGGGATTCCCATGACGATCCCAACAATAAAGCAGGTAAACAGCACCGCTATCATTTAAGTTCCTCCTTCACTTCTCCGGATTTTTTCCTCGGATTTAATTCCATCACAATCCGTTGGATATATCGGAAAGTGCCTAATCCAAATCCTGCCACAGTGGATACATAAACATATTTAAGGGGAAGGCGCAATCCTACGCTGGCCTCTCCGGTTTTTGCCACATTTGCCACCGTGGTAAAGGAACATTTAAATAAGTAAGCGGTAACCGCAAGACATAACAAAAGGCCAATCAATTCAACAACACGTTTTATGCCTGCCGGAAGTATATTTACAATTGCATCTACCCGCAAATCACTTTTCAGCCGTATACTATAGGAAAACGCAATAAACATAAACCAAATAAAACAGTACCGACAAAACTCCTCCGACCAGGATAATGAAGAATTAAAGAAATACCGGCGTATAATTTGATACAACATGACCAAAACAATACTACTTAACAAAAGCATAAGGATCGATTCTTCCAGATGCTTATCCAACCATTTCAGAACTTTCATTTTCTCCTCCTCTTTCCGTTAATTTTCCAAACTCTCTCTGGAAAGACAAGACGGTTCCTGCATTCACCCACTCCGTAATGCCGCACTGTACCGCGGTAAAACCATGGATCGTCCGGGGAGTCATGTAAAATTCGACAGGAATCGCATCCTCCATCAGTTTTCTGACATACCGAAAGCTATCATCTCTAAGTGGATCAAATTCTGCGGCGATTACCAGGGTTGGAGGCAGTCCGGAGCAATCCACCGCCATATTGGGAACCGCATAGTAAGAAGGTATCTGCCCATTCAGGCCGCCTACATACAGTCTTATGTTATCGGCCAGTCCATGACCGCTCAGGATGGGGGCATTATACCGCATCTGTTCTGCCGACAAGGTCGGCCCCAATCCGAGACACGGTGTGTTCAAGGCATTTAGTGATATTTTGGGACCGCCGTGATCTCTGATATAAAATGCCAGTCCCGCACATAGGTTGCCTCCTGCACTGGTTCCATACAAGCCCATCTTCTCTTTAATACCGCCAATCTCATCCGCGTGCTCATACATCCAATTCCATACCTGAAGGCAATCCATCAGAGCCTCAGGAAAGACATGCTCCGGCGCCAGACGGTAATTCAGAGACACAACCACCGCAGGGGTATGCATTGCCAAATAGGTCACCCGGTTGTTATCGTTCTCATAGCTGCCGGCAACAAAACCACCTCCATGTGCATTCATAATCATGGGAAGCTGATCGTTTGAATGCGGCCTATAAATCTTGATCTCAATTTCCGATTCCGATTCGACACCCGGAATCGTACGGTAAATAATATCCAATCCATCCGGTTTTTCGTATTTTTTAATCCGCTCAAAGGCTTCCGGTGTATCCCAATCCTGAAAACTGGGGTCTAAACAATACTGTACCACTTCATTCCTCCCTCATCTCACATAGTACTCATTCCATTGACTGCCTTGATACATAGCTTCCACTTCTTCCGGCACTTTTCCCAAAAATTCCCGATATTTCTCTTTTAGCTCTTGCAGAAACCGTCTCCACTCGGTATTATCGATAAAAGCGTCGCGATCCCCTTGCATCACGCGTTGGTACTTCCGATACGTGTCGTTGTGAAACGGATGGTTTCCCAACATCACATCCACTTCTTCATCCCATACTTTCTCGATCGACTCCCAAAACTTTGTCTGTAACGAAAGCGGCTGTCCGTTTCTTTTTAACGCTGCGTCGGAAAGCGAAATAAAGCCCGCTCCTCCGTAAATTCCGACCCGCAGTTCTTTTCCTTCGTGTTCCATCGTCCAGAAATGGGACATCACGCCAACCGTATGTCCTGGCGTCAGCACACAGCGGATGCGGGTATTTCCGAGTTCCACTACGTCACCGTCTGCTAATACAACATCCGGTTCAAAACATTCTTCATAGGAACCGAAATCCGCATTCATAGCCGCCATACGTTCCGGATTTTCTCTCATATCTCTGGCATCCATCGTTCCCAGAAAGGTTTTCGCCTTCGACATATGAACCAAAGCCCGGACGGCTCCGAAATGATCGGTATGTGCATGGGAAACAATTATGTATTTCAAATCAGCCGGACAAAAACCTAATTCCCAGATGTTATTTACCAGCCCGGCAAGCCCCGACGCGCAGGGGGTATCCAACAGGATCAGGCCTTCACCGGTATCAATCAGATGGGAAGAACACCAGTTATTTCCGACATAATATAAATTGCCTGCGATACAAAATGGTTTCTGATCCAAAAGGTAGGGGCGCTTCTTACATTCTTCCGGAGGCATCATGCTTCCAAAACGGTTAAACTTTTTCAATCTCTCACCTCCTTTCCTTCGCCCTCATTCCTCATTGGAAGCATTCTTCCGGATCAGAACGAAGCCTTGTAGGACATCAAGGCTCCAGCAGAACCTTGATATGCTTTGATTTGTCTTTCGTTAATTCCTCAAAGATTTCTGCCCCTTTGGAAAGAGGTGTTTTCAGTGTAATAAAATTATCAAATGAGATCATGCCGCGCCTTAGAAGTTCAAGAGACTCATACATTTCCGTTGTATAAGTAATTGAACCGAACAGCTTGATTTCATGATCGACCGCATACCGGTAATCAAAGAGAAACCGCTCCTCCTCCAATCCCGCCATGATGACACTTCCACCGCCCCGGCATAAGCGCATGGCGCGATTCAAGGTTTCTTCGGAGCCCACCGAATCCAAGATAATATCGGCTTTGATTCCGCGATTCAGACTGCTCACCCGCTGTTCCGCTTCCGGGCCCATCATCAGGCAATGATCCGCCCCCCAAAGCTCTGCATATTGCAGCCGTTCCTGAAGCACATCAAATACAATGATTTTTTTCGCTTCATAGTACTGAAAGAATTTCATCGATGACAGTCCTACGGAACCGGCACCGATAATTACTACGGTTTTACCCTTCACAGGACCGGCCTGTCTGGAAACATGCAGACCCACCCCCATAATCTCAAGCAGGGCGCCTTCGTCAAAAGACACATCGGCGGGAATGGGTATCACCGTCTTGGCCGGAACACAGACGTATTCCGCCATCCCCCCCGACCAGGCTCCCGTCTTTTTTATTCCCCCAATGACGCGCCGGTCTTCACAAAGGTTAATCGCACCCATCATACAATTATGGCACACTCCGCAGGACTGGGTTGGAAGAATGGCTACTCTGGTTCCTTCTGTTACACTCGATACGCCTTCGCCAAGTTTTTCGACAACCCCGCTGATCTCATGACCGGAGATATGAGGTTTGTCATACGGAATCGAATACCCATTTTTATATATGTTGAGATCACTTCCGCAAATGGTCGCTGCTTTCACCCGGACTCTTACCTGTCCGGGAGCCGGCTCCGGTATTGGCCAGTTTTCATGATAACGCAAGTCCCTTTTTCCATAGATTACTAATGCTTTCATTCAAATCGCCTCGTTTTAGAATTTTTTTCATAGCCTGTTTGCAGTTATAGAGACTACTTAAAATCCATGGTTGATTGAATTGGTGTCCGTTTTCAGTTTGTTTTGTTGCATGTAGTATATATGGGAAAAATCGAAGTGTCCAATTGAAATATTTTCGAATACATCAGTTTTTTCTATGAATCGGCAGGTTTTTCTATGGAATTAGAAGGCATTTACAGTTTACATTGGCTATTCGATGTGCTATAATAAATCTGCAGTTATAGAGACAACAGGGTTTGTTTGATACAAGCCCTGTTGTTGTTGCTTTTTAATATCCATGACCATTTCTTACAGAAGGCGGCTCCTAATATGAATCTTGAACATTTGCATTATTTCCGGATATTAGCGCGTCATGAACACTATGCGAAGGCTGCGGAAGAATTGAATATTACACAGCCTAGTCTGAGCTATGCGATTGCATCGATCGAAAAAGAATTAGATGTCCGTTTATTTGTGAAACAAGGGCGAGGCATTCTATTAAGTCCTTATGGGCACTTATTCCTAAAATACGTTGATAAAGTTTTAACCGAATTCCAGTCTGGAAAACGTGCTTTGCTGGAAATGAAAAATAGTAAGCAAAATAACATTAATCTCGTTTTTTTGCCTTCCCTGTCCTCCAATGCAATTCCTTCCTTCATTAACCAGTTCCAGCAGAATCTAGAGGAGACACATATCGATATAAAGCCTGTATTCCAGATGAGCAGCGCCGATACCATCGGTATCTTTCATCGGCTGCGTTCCGGCATAAGCGACTTTGGATTTTGTTTTGAGACACAGCAAAATGTGGATGATTTGATGCTGATTCCGATTCTCCGGCGTGATTTGGTAGTAATTACGCCTCACCATCACCCTTTGATTGCAAAAGACAGCCTTTCTCTATATGATCTTGAGGAGTATCCGATTTTGTCTTTTCCTTCGGAAAGTCCATTGTCTGACTTCATTGATGACTTAATTACTAAGGCAGGCATATCACCTAATTACGCGCATGGAATGGAGGACGAAACGGGAGTCGCCGGTTTGGTTTCCAATAATCTCGGAATATCCATTGTCCCATATACGCCTTTGCTTGAGAATTTTGAAATCGTAATAAAGCCTCTCATTTGTCAGCCCTACCAACTGCGAATTTGTTTTGCATACAAAAAGGAGCAGGTATTTTCACCGCCTGCCACCAGATTCCTGGAATTTATCGTTTCCCGGTCCATATAAGTACTGTTCCGTAGATTTAGATCGAAAAGAAAGAATGCGCCGTAGATTTTGATTTTTCAACCTACGGCGCATATTGTAGAGAGCAGTGGCGGCTGATCACTCCAGATTCAGCCTCTTTCCCAGACAGTATCGGGTTATAAAATAGTACAACACGCCCTGCGCCACTACACCGGCAGACAGTATCCCAAGCACCACATGGATGATATATTCTCTTCCGGCTAAATTGTCGAACCACACACCCGCAACAGCAGCGAAAACTCCGAACACTATCGAGAAAATAAAACTGAGTCCCATATAAGCGAGAACCGAACCTAAAATCTTATGCCGGTTGAAGAACTGGCCTATCCCCATCGCGGCATATAGATTCAATAGGGCGGATAGCAGGGAAATCAGCGCCAAAATGACCAGCTCGGCAATCAGAAGGGGAAGCGGTATCGTACATATCTCGTTGTATGCCCAGATCACCTCCTGCATTCCGGTGATGAGGATACGGATGTCCTCGGCCTCCGCCAGCAGGCCGAAAAGGCTGACGGTGACGACAATCGTGCTAATAACCGTCCAGACGAACGCCGTTATGGTTTTTGTCCAAATGTGGTGGTCTACGGAAACCGGAAGCGTATGGGTGAGATACCCCTCGTCACGGAGCAAATTTGTATAAAACCGTTGAAGGATCATGAAAAAGGTCAGCGCAACGATCATAATGATCGCGAGCACGTAAAAAAACATTAAAACTCCGGCGATTGAGCCGTTTAAGAGCGAATTGATCGTGGGGTTCTTAGTTGCGATGCGCCCGGCGACGGTAAAGAATGCAATCAGCAAATAGGCGGGCAATATGGTGCGGGTGGTCGCCTTAAATTCATATTTTAAAAGCTTTCCTAACATCTGAATACCTCCCTGAACAGCGCATCCACGGATGTGCCCTTTTGCTCTCTGATCTCATCGACCGTCATGCGCAGGGCGACCTGCCCCTCGTTGAGGAACACCACTTCCTCCAGCACCTTTTCGATATCGTAGATCAAATGAGTGCTTATTACTACTGTTGCATTTTCGTTATAGTTTGTGATGATGGTATTTAAGATATAATCCCTTGCCGCAGGGTCAACGCCGCCAATCGGCTCGTCTAGCAGATACAACTCGGCCTCGCGGCTCATGACGAGGATGAGCTGTACCTTCTCCTTCGTGCCCTTCGACATGGTCTTCAGCCGGTCCTTTATATCGATACCCAGCCGATCCAGCATATCCCTGGCCTTCTCAAGACTGAAATTCTCGTAAAAATCGCCGAAATAATTCAATACGTCCCCGACCGTCATCCAATCGCTGAGATAGGTCCTCTCGGGAAGGTACGCGACAATCTTTTTCGTCTCTACCCCCGGAGGCATCCCTGCGATCCGTATCTCACCGGCGGTCGGCGTAAGAAGTCCGTTTGCCAGCTTGATCAGCGTGCTTTTCCCGCTGCCGTTCGGCCCTAAAAGGCCGATAATTTTCCCACGCTCCAGCGATAAATCGATTTTACTCAGCGCGAGCCTTTGGGAAAATTGCTTTGTAAGCTCCCTGCATTCTAAAATGGCACTCATTTGCTCTCCTCCCTTATAATCCCGCTGATCAGGCGGATGGTTTCCTCCGTATCAAAGCCCAAACCCTTCATCTGCTCCAGGAATTCCACGACGCTTTTCTCGGCATACACACGCCTGATCCGCGTGATTTTATCCGTATCATCCGTGATAAAACGTCCGGTGGTGCGCTCGCTGTATAACAGCCCGCTTTTTTCAAGCTCCGCCAGAGCCTTTTGCATCGTGTTCGGGTTAACCGCCGCCTCCGCGGCTAAGTCCCTGACCGAAGCCAGCTTTTGTCCGGCCTGATACTCTCCGGATAAGATTTTTAGCTGCATCTGCTCAACCAACTGCATATAGATTGGCCTGTCATTGACAAATTTCCAACTCAATACCATCACCTCCAAATCTCAGTCTGTATTATTGTATTAACCACTTAATACAATAATACAGTGTATGCTTTCAATTGTCAAGCAGAACATAAACTAAAATAAATCAATCTTTTTTCATTTCCAGATATTTCATGATTTTATTTAGCATATCATCGGGATCAATCGGCTTACAAATATGATCAACCATTCCCGCCGCCTTACAGGCTTCCACATCTTCTTTAAACGCATTTGCCGTCAGCGCTATAATGGGAACCGGTAAGGATCTGGAGGTCTCCTTTTCCAAAATAAGTCTTGTAGCGGTTAGTCCGTCCATTACGGGCATCTGCATATCCATCAGAATGAGGTCGTATTTGTCTGGATTTGCGGCAAACAGATCGACTGCCTCTTGACCGTTTTCAGCACAATCTATTGCAATTTTTGAATTCTCCAGAATGGCAACTACAATTTCCTGATTAATAGGATTATCCTCAACAAGAAGCAGTTGGCATTGACTAAATGTCGGCTCTTGTCCGGCAGCCTGCCCCTGAACATAATCGTGTCTTATATCGTCTGTCATTTGTTTATCGTTGGTAAGACGGATTGTGAAATAAAAACGGCTTCCTTTCCCGACTTCACTGGCCACACTAATCTCACCACCCATAAGTTCTACTATTTTTTCCGATATGGAAAGGCCCAGACCTGTCCCCCCGAATTTGCGGGTGATATTCCCATCGGCCTGTTGAAAAGATGAGAATATTTTGCCCGTTTGTTCCGGCGATATTCCTATCCCTGTATCCGAAACTTCAAAATAGAACTCACTTTCGTCCTCGGAAATCGGCAGATGCTTAACGGTAAGCTGCACTCTTCCAAGATCCGGAGTAAATTTGATCGCGTTTGACATAAGATTGGTGATGACCTGGGATAACCGCAGCTCATCGCCGATAACAGGATGAGAGATGCTCCTGTCGATGTCGAAAACCAGCTGAATATTCTTTTCTTCCGCCTTTACGGAAGTAATATTGCGGATGTTTTCGATCATCCTTTCCAGATGAAACGGTTCGATATGCAGATCTAACTTATCGGCGTCGATTTTGGATATATCCAGGATATCATTAATTAAAGCCAATAAATGTCTGGAAGCGTCATTTATTTTGCTGAAACAATATTGCATCCTTTCCATATTATCCGCCGCCTGACCAATATTTGTCATACCGATAATGGCATTCATCGGGGTTCTGATCTCATGGCTCATATTCGCAAGAAATGCTTTTCTGGCGCGCGCGCTGTCTTCGGCAATTAACTTTGCCGCTAACAGTTCCTCTTCATTTTGCCTGATTACCGTCAGCATCGCTTTATACTCGCGCAAATCCCGCGCAAAGCCGGCGATTCGGTACGATCCTTTATAGCTCACTTTGACTAAAGTAACTTCCATCGGAATTTCTTCTCCGAACAGGTTTTGATGATTCCATTCAAACATACAGCGTCCATTATTCTTGACGTCCTGCATGACAAGCTGAAACGCGTCCTTCACGGGGATTCCATCTTTCTGGTATTTGACGGAAAACATAAAAAAGTTTTCAATAAAAATATTTTTATTATCAATTTCAAAAAGATCGATCACCGTATCATTACAGTCAATCAACCGGCCCTGTTCATCCCAGAAAGTAAAGCAAATAGACGTTGCGTTAATCATCGCTTCATAGCGTTCATCCGCCTCTATTGCCTCCGCTTTCGCGGCAAGCTCGGCGCGCAAATCGCGGGAATATCCGATTATCCTGAAAGTATTTTGGTACGCAACTTTCTTTAATACAACATTGGACGGAATATGCTCGCCATCTAATTTCTGATACATCCATTGGAATTTAGCCTCACCCTGTGTGATAGCTGTTTTTAAATATTCACTGAGCATCTCGGTGAACGGTCTTCCGCCTGGCTGAACAGGGGCATTCAGCTGCATAAACTTTTCACAGTATTCCGCTTTTGACGATAAATCGAACAGTTGAACCGCGGCCTCATTGCAGTCAATAATATTGATATCGGCATCCCAAATATTACAGGAGAGCGGACTGGAATCCAGCATAAGCTTATAATGCTCCTCCGCAATCTTTCCTTCTGCCTGGGCATAATGTAACGCCCGTTTTGTCAAAGATGCCGGACTTCCATCGACAGCCATTTTACGGCTTTTCTCATGTACGTCTGTATTCTCAAGGGAAACAGCAAGCTGTAAAGCGATAATGTTAAGCACCTTTTGCTCATTTATGTCAAATGCGCCGGTAATTAAGTTATTATCCAGGTATAAAACCCCTTTATAATCGTTCCGGTCCATAACCGGAACGCACATAACCGATTTACACGCGTTTGATTTGAAATAATCGTCTTTGCCGAATTGCGCGGAATCGCTGACGGAATCCAATAGAATACATTCCTTGATCCGATCCACATAATTCAATATTTTGAGCGGAAGCTTCCTGCCGGCGCTCCCCCGTACGAGTGAAACATTCACGTCATTTCCGAGCGCATGCCCCTCCGCCAGTATTTCGAAGCTGCCACTTTGTCTGCTTACAAAGTATGCATTTTGCGCGCCGGAGATTTCGAGCAGCGTTATTAAAAGCCTTTCGATTACGGAATATATTTTGTCCGAAAGCTCCTGGGATACTTCATTGATTTCAGAGGTTGTTGTCGAATTTGCGCTCACATCTTCGCCGAATTCTGAAACTGACAAGGAACGCAGCTTGTTATCAATACGGAACAGGGAGAATAACTCCTTGTATTTATTCCGCATTTGTTCGCTTTTTGCGCCGGCGCCTCTTGCCGCAAAGGCAAAGTAAGCGTTTTGCAAATGACGGGCGGCTATATTATTGGCATTCATTTGCACATAATAGGGGGCCACCAGCTCCGATAACAATGCGTAATAGGAAAGCCGTCCATTCCTTTTTGCCTCTTTTACCGCTCTATCGTATAACACAACCGTTTCAGAAATATTTCGATCAAGCGCTTTGATTTCGGCTTCAATGACGGTATAAAGGTACGAAAAATTAACGGGAGCATCCTTGACGCGCTTGCTTAACCATTGTTGGTTGCGTTTTACGATCTCCATCAAACGATTCTTTTCTCCGGTTTCCAATTTCACAGTGGCAATTTTTTTACAAATGGAAAGGGAATGTAAAAAATTATGCTGCGCCCGAATATAAAAGGCATCTACAAACGACATAATCGGCACGGCGGCTTCCGTCAATTCAAACGCTGTGTCATAATCGGAATAGATCACTGCCGACAGGGCTCTCAGCGTATAATGGAAGCATAAAGCCATCATGTTATTGGTCTGCGTGTTCTGCTCAATAAATGCAGGGCTGTTAAAGTCCTGATCGTCAAAGCTGCCGGGGTTACCGGTTTCGCCCTTCATCGCCCGGTAGAATTGTCGAAAGTTTATAAAGGTCTGGAGAGAGTGGTTATTTCCTGTTTTGACCGCAAAGGCAACGGCGCTTTCGCATTCAAATTTCAGGTCGTCCAGATTATCGGCGGTTTCTAATAAGGCCGTGAGGGTTGTGTAATAAGTAAAGCACGCATATTCCATGTCGCTTATTTCCAAATTGCGCCGGAAAGACTCGCGCGCATATGGAATACTGTTTTTAAGGTCTTCTATCCAATGAATGAAATGCAGTGAAAAAATAAGGAGATTTCTGCCAAGCGCATTATGATATTTGCGTTCCTTCATTTTTGCTATACAAAGCTTCGCCTCTTGATACCCGGTCAAATGGTCGCCTCTGAACGCAATTAGGGGAAAGCCAATGTAGCCATATAGATTCAGTCCGTCGACGGTATAGCCATGTTTAAAAATAAGCCTTGCTCCGGTAATTGTGATCCAATAAGTGTCTAACGGGTTTCTAAAAAAACACGTGGCGTTAACACGGGTAAACAGTTTATAAACCGCGCTCTGAACAGGATCCTCCGTTTCGCCGACGGACTCCAGCCCGTTAAAATTCTCATTACGCAAATCTTTATAGAACTCATCGATTTCGTGATTGATCACCTCTTCCAAATTCTCTGCCGGACGGGTGATGCCATGTGTCGCGAGCATTTCAAACACCAGCTTTATGCCCGCATCGTAATTGCCGCGGTTTGAATAGCTGACCGCCTGGATACAGCAGCTCTCCGTAAGGTCAAGAAGGTTATCGGCCATTCCGGCCAGCGCCTCATAAGCGGCGTCCGCCTCGGGATACTTCGCAAGGCTGCACAAGATTAAATGGTATTCGCAATATAGTGAAAAGTGGAATTTGCGGTTATTGTCAAACAAGTCGGACAGCTCGGAAATAACACCCTCGACGAACCGCAAGGCGGTATCGAGCGCCGATAAGCGTACCGATAGGCGGGCGGCGTCAAGAATAATATCGGCCGCCCTCTTTCTCTCCGGAGCAGACGTGATCGCCGGTATTGCTTTTGAATAGTGTTCCGCGATATACAGCAGATGCTCGGCGGAAATATCCGCATCCGATTTTCCGCGCTCATAGAATCGGGCAATGCTCAAATGAGCATAGCTCTTTCGGTCAGCCGGCATAATTGTATAATATGCCTGCTGAAACCTGTCATGGCAAAAATCAAACCGGATCGAGTATTGCTCCTCGGACTGCAGGCCGAAGGGCCGGATAATTTCTAACGCGATAATCGGTTTAAGCAGCTCCTTTATGGTGTCCTCATCTTTTTTCGTCAAATAAGCCAGCGCGTCTATATCGAAGCTTTGACCAATACATGCCCCGTATGAAAGCAATTCTACTGCTTCGGACGAAAGCAAGGATGTATTATGAATCAAAAAGTCAACCACATTTTCCCTGAACGGGAGGTTTTGGATATTTTCTATTTGCCATACAAAGCAATTTTGTTCCGGAGAGAACGTAAGGATCCCCTCGGCATAGCAGTGTTTTAACAGTTGAATCAGATAAAACGGATTGCCCAGCGTTTTTTCATAAACAACCGCGGCAAGTTCGTTACTGTCGGATTTATTGCAATGGAACGAGTCCGTCACCAGCTCGGCAATATCATCCGGCGATAAGCCCTTTAACGCAATATGATACGTGTTACCTCCATGCAGATTAATTTTCTTAAGCGTATGAATCAGTTGATGAGACTCATCCACTTCATTATCTCTATAGCAGGAAATGATAAACAGACCGGTTATGCTGTCATTCAACATAATTTCCTGTAATATTTCAAGCGAGCCCAAATCTGCGATATGGATGTCATCCATAAATAAGATCAATGGCTGTTCAACAGACGAAGCGGCCTGAAGCAATCTTTGCAGCACGTTTTTGAACCGAACCTGTTCCTCAATTAAGGATAATTGCTGAATTTCCGGCTGTGCACCGACCAAATACTCAAGCTTTGGAACTTTATCGGTCAGCAGCTTCCCGTCCTGCTGAAGCGCCGCCGACAGTTTGGATTTCCATGTAAGAAGTATGCTTTCCGATTCAGACAAAATATAGTCACATAATTGTTCAATGGCTTTAAAAAAAGCGTAACAGGGAACATTTCTCTGGTACTGGTCGATTTTTCCGCTGATTAAAATCCCGTTTGTATGGGCGATTCTCTTCTGCAGCTCATTCACAAGAGAAGTTTTACCTGTACCGGAATACCCCCCTATTGTTACAAGGCATTTTCCCTTCTCAAAAAAATCATCATAGAGGATCAGCAGCCTGGAGAGCTCCTTTTCTCTTCCATATAATTTTTTTGCAATTTCAAACCTCTCGGGATGATCTTCGCCTCCAAGCGCGAATTCCGTTATAAATCCTTTTTCGTTTAAGGAATGAAGACATTTTTCAAGATCATGCCGGATGCCTGCCGCGCCGGCGTATCGGTCTTCCGGCATTTTCTCCATTAACCTGGAAATGATTCCGGATACCACTGCCGGAACCTCCGGATTTATTTCTGAGACAGGCTGAGGCGTTTTAGCGATATGGGAATAAATCAGTTCTGTCGGGCTGTCGGATTCAAACGGAAGCCTGCCGCACAGCATTTCATAGAACGTAACACCAAGCGAATAAAAATCCGTTCGGAAATCAATGGAGCGGCTTACTCTTTGTGTCTGCTCCGGTGATATGTACTTTAATGTTCCGGCGTTTAATTGGATTTCCTGTGGTTTTTCGTGTGTGAACTCGGAGGAATTTCCAAAGTCAATAATTTTTATGGATTTTGCTTCCGGATTACAAATAATATTGGTTGGATTAAGATCCTTGTGAATAATGCCCTGGCTGTGAATATCTTCCAATCCGCGTACAATCTGGAGCGCAACAGCAAGAAATTGTTCCACGGTAAATTTTTGTGCATTACTATAATGGGAAAGTGATTTGCCGCCGACAGACTCCATCACCAAAAATTCACCGCCCTCATGATGCACATAATCGAGCGGCCGAATCACAAAATCACTGTTTAACTTAAGCAGCAGCCTGAACTCGCTTCTTAGTCTGGCCAATTTTATTTCGTTATTATAAAGGCTTGGGTTGATTGCTTTTATGATTACCGGTTTATGATTTAATTCCGTATCGACGGCAGTATATAAAATACTGTTTGATGAACTGTAAAGCTGTCCTGTGATTTTATATTTCCCTATCTGTTGATTCATCAATTGTACCTCCCTATTAATACAGATGTATATACTTCAACCCTGTTTCACCCTCTTTACGAATGCACCTCCCAATAAACACTCCTGTTGCGCCCTGCCTCTTTCGCTTTATAAAGAGCTATATCGGCCAGAGCAATCGCCTCTTCCAGTTCATTTACAGGGGCCGCCGGAGCGATGCCCAGACTGACGGTGACGGATACCTTTGCGCCCTTGATTTCTATAGGGGTATCCGTAATTTTCAGGCGTATACGCTCTGCGAGACGCATCGTGGACGCTTTGTCAATTTCCGATATAAAGACGATAAATTCCTCCCCTCCGTAACGGGCAAACAGGTCATAGGAGCGTAATGTTTTCGCAATGCGTGCGGTTATCTCTTTTAGCACCTCATCTCCGCCCTGATGCTTATAGTGGTCGTTAATTTTTTTGAAATAATCCAAATCTAACATGATAATGTAAGATTCACTGCCGGTCCGGATTACCCTGTTCATTTGTTTGGCAACAGCTTCCATGAAATACCGCCGGTTATGTATGCCGGTCAGCGGATCTGTCTGGGACAGCGTTTCTAATTTATTCTTAAGCACCTTCAAATTCTGATTGTTCTGTACAACGGCGGCAACCAGGAGGCTTACACATATACCGATAAGGATTGAGACCCATGTCTCAGGAAATTCGTACCATGTGCGGACGGGAAGTATCCGAAAATACCAGTCGGCATTTTCGATCGATAGCTGTTTCTCAATATAATACGTGCTGCTATTATATTCATTTCCGCTGCCGGTAATGAATTGCTTTTCGCCATCATCCGGGTTTATCCGCCATATTTCATAGGCAAAGCCCTGGATTTGAAGCTCATTTAGCCCCGCGCCATCCAACACTTCCGGATATTTCAGCGTCACGGAGACCAGCCCCCAAAAGCGCTTTTCGCCGTCTCCCCCGTCAAGAAAAACCGGCAGCCTGCCTGCCAGTACCTGTCCTCCCTGAACAGCTTCAAAAGGTCCGCCCAGCACAAGCAGGCCGGTTTCCTTTGCCATCATGGCTTCCTTGTTCCCCGCACCTTCCGAGAAAAAATCAAGTCCAATTACCTCTTCATTCCCTTCCAGAGGATAGACATCGGATACCACGCCGTCCGGAGCGATCAGGATATTCAGGATCGCCGAATCGTCAACAATCGTGGCGGCTATCTGTTCAAAATTCGTCACATCACCGTCATTTTGCAGGACAAGTGAGGAAAGTATCTGCGCTTTATATAACTGCTTTGCCATCACGTCTTTGATTCGAATGCTCTTTTCCAAAATCAATTGTTCCATTGTAAGACTTTCAACCTTGCTCCTGTTCAGAATCACAACGAAAACCAGAGAAAAACACAAGAATAACGTAACCATAAACACCAGGATCGTGCGAAGTGATAGTTTTTTGATATTCTTCCTCCTTCTAACGGCAACAGGCGCGTTCAATAAAGAATAAGCTATGCTATATTGTAGCATGATCCTTTTTGCCTGTCACTATTTATTGATGGAAAAAGATGACTCCAGAAAAAGATGACTTTTACTGCACGCTTGACTTTGGAGGGGATGTAACCTTCCAGGGTCTATATGCTTTGCCTCAGTAAAGCTGTTACATTTCTAAAATGTAACCATTTTACTGTTAATTCCACTGGTATAAAGGTATAAAATGAAATTAGGAAGGAACTTTGTTAAAATACCCCATTTGAATGGAGGAAACAACATGAAAAAGTCGAGAAAAACTGGGTTATCTCTGCTGCTGGCAGCGACGGTGCTTTTTACCACCGTAGGCATGGCTGTTCCGAGTGATGCTGTGCTAGCCGGGGCTGAACCGACACCCACGACCGAACCAACACAGACGCCGGAGCTGGGCAATGATGGAACAACTACCAAAGAAGGCCTTGACTTGGGGAAGAGCCTTTCTTCTCAACAGGACGGCGTGGCAAGAGATATGGTTTCAATTCTATTTTATGTTCGGGTGCAGCACGATACCATTGAATTAGGCGGTTCATCCGAGATAACGATGGGCCTTGAAGCCAGTAACGGACAAGACATAAGTTTTATGTTAGGCTTGTTACCGGGTATCCCGGCAACAATAAGCAGTACTATCAGCAGTAAAGTAATAAACATAGATAGTGTAAATTTTGGGGCATCCGTCAACTTTCCGTCCGATTTCATCGATTCCGCCCTGGTCACTCCGGGAACCTACACGATTACTGTCTATGCGGACAATGCAGAGATAAACAAAGAAATCACTATTATGGCAAACTCAACCACAACAATCGTGGATGACGCCAGCGGACAGACCGGCCAAAGCGTGAGCCTGACGGCGCACATAGCGTCTGACGGCAGCCCGGTAAATGAGGGAGAAGTAGCGTTTACGGTAAACGGCGTTACAGCGGGGGCGGTATCTGTAAGCGGAGGAACCGCGACGCTGAACTGGACGATTCCTGCCGATTGGGACAGTGGGACTGTTGAGATACTTGCCGAATATCTGGGGACTGCTATTTATGATCCCAGCTCTGATACAAGTACGCTGACGGTGACGAAAGCGCCGCCGGCCAGCATCTCCGTCACAGGCGTAACGCTGGATAAACCAACGCTCGCTCTGGCCGTGGGGGGCAGTGAGACGCTGGCTGCCACGGTACTGCCTTCAGACGCCACTAACCAGGCCATCACATGGTCGAGCAATAACACAGGCGTCGCCACGGTGACAGATGGCGTGGTGATGGCAATCGCGCCGGGTACGGCCACCATCACAGTGAAAACCGCAGACGGCAGCCATACCGCGGCATGTACGGTGACCGTAGAGGAGAATGTCTATCACTTCACCACGAATTTGGGAACCTATACCGGCCAGAAGCAAGGGCTGACCGGCGTCATCGACGCAAGCATTTCCGCGTTTACGGGGCTTGAGATGGACGGCGAAGCGCTTCATGGCTCTAACTATAGTACAAATGCCGGCAGCACCATCATCACGCTGCACCCATCTTATCTTAGCACGCTTGCTAACGGCACATACGTGGTGCGGGCGGTGTTTATGGACGGCTACGCGGAGGGTTCGTTCACCGTAAATGTGCAGGGCGATACAAATTCCGCAAAGACGGATACACCTGCGACCGGCGATAATGGAAACCTATGGCTGTGGCCGGCGCTGATTGCGGCTTCGGCCGTGGGGGCGTGTGTACTGATATGGAGAAAACGGCGGAATGCCCATTCCGGGCGCGGAGAACAGTAAATGTGCTCTTCCATTATACGCAGGCTATTTTTTGCTGCCGACGCCACCTCATAGCAAGCGATCCTCTGCCACCGGCAGCGTCACCCGCAGGAACACCCCGCCGCTTTGCGTTATACCCATTTTGATCTCCCCGCAATAATCCAAAACCCGTTTTTCCATGCCGGTAAGCCCGTTGCCCTTTTTCAGTTCGGTCCGCCCGGACAGCGATGTCCCATTGTCCTCCATCATAAGTTGAATATGCGTATCGCTAAAGTCAACGGCAACCGTAAATACCGTGGCGTCTGCATGGCGCAGGCAGTTAGTGGCCGCCTCCTGCACCATGCGCGTCACGGGATAAAAAAGCCGCCCGTGGCAATCCTGCTCCACGCCCGTAATAGTGAGCCTGACGTCCAGCGAGACACTTATCATAGACTGCTTTAATCGGTATAAAAAAGCAGTGATACCCACCGCGCGGCCCTTGCCGCCGCTTCCCAAAACATCCAGCGTATCCAGCTCGGCGAGGCTTATCTTCACCAAACGCTGTGTTTCCTCCAGATATTCGCGCGCGGCCGCGGTATTGGTTCTCCCCTCGATCAGCGCCAGCTTGGAAAGCGCGTGCAATACCGTGAGCGCGTGCCCCAGCGTATCATGCAGCTCGCCCAGTATGAGGTCGCTCTCCTGTCCGGCGGCCAGGCGCTCTTTCAGCAGGTTTTTCTCCTCTAAGTCGCTTTTTTGAGCGCCTAACACCTCGTTGGATTTTTCGAGCAGGGCGATATTTTCTTTCGCCGCACCGGCTAAAATCTCAAAATCCGTCACATCGGTCAGCACGAAAGAGACGGCCGCCGGATGACCGTTCGCGTCACAGATGTTTGACGCGCTGACGCTATATTTGCCTGCATGAACCGTGATTTCCCGATCTGACACGGGTTCTTCCGACAATACCAGCGCTTGTAATTCCGGACAGCTTTTAAGGCAGGGAATAACATACGCAGCGGCTTTGACATCGGGAAACAGCTTTGAAAAAGCGCTGTTGAAGCTGATAACGTCATAGGTGTTATCGATCATCAGAATTGCCTCCTCAATATATTCCAGGTAATCTTCAAAATTCATCCCAACGCTCCCCCTTGACCTCATCAATTATCGCGCGCACGGTTTTAACACCTTCCTGCGTGAGGGTGATGTTTTTCTCTATCGTACCGGCGTCGGGCGTCTGCTGCATAAGCGCCATTCTCGTATTCTCCAACAAACAGTTGATGATCACATACACCTTGCCGCCCAACTTAGTCATAACCTCCTGGCGGCTGCGCTGAGCGGCATATTCCTGCACCACTCCCGCATACTCGCGCGCGGCTTCCATCTGTGCCTCCAGCTCCGCTTGCAGACGCATCAGCTCCGCGTTCTGGCTTTCCAATTCAGACAGCATCCTGGCATAGCGCGTGATATCCAAAAAGGCAAGCATGGCATTTCCGTCCGGCAGCGGCGTATGCTTGGGCCTGCAGATGCGCCCATCCTTTGACATAATGGTTTCCCGCTTCTCACGACCGTATGCAGCCATAATCTCGGGGTTTCTTTGCGCCGCGGCGTTTTCAAACAAGACGTCACCGGCTGGCGAAAGTACATAAACGGGATAAACAAGTTCGGTCAATATCTTTTTGGCCGCGATGGGCGAAATGTTCACCGCCCGGTGTCTGAAAATCAGCAGCAATGCGGCAGTTATCATCAGCGCCACGCTTACCGCCGTTAAGTCAAAATGGATATCCTTTAGGAATATCTCCAGCGTATTGGACAGGATGGGGGCTAAAAATAAAAGCAGGAAGTACTTGATTACCTTCGGCTGTCTTTTCCGGTGATGGAGTACGATAAGAACACCGCCAAGTATAAAGCAGGCATAGGCGTAGACTGTAAACACATACCAGAAGATCGCATAGGTTCTGCCGCTCATTGCGAAGCTCCCGTAATACAGATGGTGGCAGGGGTCGGTCAGGATGAGGATGAAGAAAAACGCCGACAGCGCTATTATGCCGTAAACGAGCTTTTTATTGGTGTAGAGCGTATGCTTCCCGCAGTATACCAAGGTTACGATCAGAACAGCGGGCGGCAGGCTGGTCATTCCCAGATAGGTCAGCTTGTTGGCCCAGAAAAAAGTCGTTTCGTTTGGGTATACCTGTAGAATAATCGTCATAAAAAACTGACCCAGCGCCCAAATGAACGCCGCCATGCAGACCACGGAAAACGCGCGGACGCTCCTGCTCTGCCTGCGGCGCGAAATGAAAAACACGGTACATGCAAAGATATATAGAAGTAATATTGAATTTACCACAAACACATAATTCATAACGGTCCTTATTGCCTCCTATTCCCGGGCTTCGGAGAGATACTCCCGGATCAAATCTCTTTCCGTAACATTCAGCTTACGGTAGATGGAGGACACGATGTTGCGCACATAGCCGTAGCCCAGGCCCAGCGCGGAGGCGATGTCCTTGTTATAGTATTGCTGACAGATCAGCTCCGCCACCTGTTTTTCCAAGTCTGTGAGCACACGTGTCCCTCTCTTTTCTTCCTCTTCGGGCTTTTGCCCGTCCTGCGCGATCATCGCGGAAAGCTTTTGAAGCACGGCGGGCGCCAGCGTATTGACGCCCATGTAGACGCTTTTGACCGCGCTGATAAAGGGCATGTCGTCCCCGCTCTTGAGAATATACCCGTCTATGCCCAGGGCAAGCAGCTCCTTGATATACTTTGTATCGTTAAAGGTGGTGAGGATGAGGATTCTTACATCCGGCATATGCGCCTTAAGCCATTTCGCCGCTTCGATGCCGTTCATCACCGGCATCTGGATATCGATCACGGCAACGTCCGGCCGCTCTTTTTCGCAAAGCCGGATCAGCTCCCTGCCGTTTGCGGCCGCGCCCAGAACATGAATGTTCTCGTCCTGCCCCAAAACGGCAATCAGGCTCTTGCGCAGCAGCGGCACGTCGTCGGCCAGCATAACGCGGATTCTATTTGCTGCATTCTCCATATGCTTTTCAACGCTCCTTCCGTAACTGCTATACAAATATTTTCTTCTAACTCCCTGAATGCTATCATAAAGGAAAACTATGTGATTGACCACCACCATTTACGATTCTTGCCAATTAAAATGATGCGGGGACCAAAGTCATGCTTTTTCATGCAAGCATGAAAAAGCATGACCTTTTGACCCTGGTATCATAAAATTATACTCTAACTGAACCAGGATTTATATGTTTTGCGTCAATAAAGTTGTCACATGCAAAAAATGTGACAACTTTACGGTTGAATATACGGACGAAGGGCTGCAAAATGAAAGTAGAAAACAATGGCTGGAGGGTTCATATTATGTATCATGCAAAATCGCGTAATTGGAAAAAGGCGCTGACACTGCTTTTGACTTTGGCGCTGCTCTTATCCACATTGGGCATGGCGATGCCCGCGGAGGCGGGCGCGGCCGGGCAAGATTCCATCGCCGCGTTCGATACGTTAAACGGCGGCATAAAGGAACAAACTGTTCCTGCCGGCACGGCGCAAAAGGACTTGAAGCTGCCGGATGCGCTGGACGCCACCGACGGGGACGGGAATCCCGTCGCGGTCAAAGGCGTGACGTGGGAATGCAAAGCCTCGGGATCCGGCTATGACGCCGATACGCCGGGCGAGTATCCCTTTGCGCCAAAGATACCCGCAACCTACAACGTAGAGGGAGATGCGGTACTGCCTGAGATCACTGTAACGGTGGAAATACCCACGATCATGGACGAAACAACGTCTGTCCCAACGAGGACAGAATCGGAACCGGCGCCGACGGATACGGCACAGCCGGGCAGCATCGGCGCGGATAGCGAAATCCGGGATGTGGACGCCGGAGTACACACCCCGCCAGACACACAGACGCTGTTACTGTCAAGCGGACAAAAGGGCGAATCGGCGCAAAATCCAGCGGAAAATCAGACCGAGTTTGAGACCGCTATTTCAGCGGCATCTGCGGGCGACACGATCTATATCCAAAGCGTGACGCTATCCGGCGTGTTAGCGGCTGGACGTCCTCAGACGGCGGCAGCTTTACCAATGCGGACAGCGCCGCTGCTTCCTTCACCATGCCGCGGAACAACGTAACGGTGACGGCAGGCTTTGCGGTGGTTCCGCCCGACCCCACTCTCTATACCATTGCCGTTTCCGCCAACCCCGCAAACGGCGGCACGGTCACGGGCGGCGGCAATCTCGCGGAAAATACCAGCCACACCGTTACCGCTGCCGCAAATGCCAATTATCGCTTTGTTAACTGGACGGAAGGCGGCGCGGTGGTTAGCACCAGCGCCAGCTATGGCTTCACCGTCACCGGAAACCGCACACTCGTAGCGAATTTTGCGTATATCGGCACAGAAACCCTCTATACCATCACGGCGTCGGCGGGGGCGCACGGCAATATCAGCCCCAGCGGGGACGTTAAAGTCAGCGAGGGCGGCGGCTGCACCTTCACCTTTACGCCGGACAGCGGGTATACCATCGACAAGGTAACGGTGGACGGGGAGAAAGCCACGGCTAAGAACGAAACTTACTCCTTTACCAATGTACAGAGAGACCACACCATAAACGTGACGTTTAAGGAAGTGACCGGCCCGCCCCAAACGGGCGATGACGGTAGTATATGGCTGTGGGTGGTACTCGGCTTGTCTTCTATCCTGGCGGGGCTGTGTTTGCTGGTGTGGAGAAAGTGGCAGGCGCGCAAAACCCTTTGATGATATTGGACTGCAAAAGATGCCGCCCATTATCGGCCTGTGGCAGTAATGAGCGGAATTGAGAATGCAGAATTAAGAATTGGGGCTTCTTGTGCAACATACACAAGAAGCCCCCTCGTTTTTTTGTGATAATTTTTGAGAAAGTTTATAAAAATTTTGAAGAATTTGAAGTTATGAAACTTTTATGAAATTTTTTTTTAAATAACTGCGAGTTTTTTCGATTTCGAGACTCTAATAAGTAGATGAGAAAGTCAAATTTTGTCGAAAGAAGTGCATTTCATGTGGAATAGCAAGGAAATTGCGGCACGGGCGCTTCAGCAGGCCGCGGTGATAAAAACGCGAAGGAAGCGCAGAGGGGGCAGGCTGATAACCGCCGCGCTGGTAACGGCCAGCCTTTCGCTGACTGTGTGCGTTTGCCGGGGCGGGATGACATGACGCCGCCCACACAGGCTGGAATAGGGATAATTCTTCATTCTCAAATACAAAACAAAAAACAGGGGGTTGTTAACATGAGACGTAAGGCTAACAGACTATTGGCAGCACTTCTTATACTGGCGATGATATTCACCAGCATAGGTATGACGGATGCGAAAGCGACGGGCGAGGACGCGGCGCCGACCGGAGTAATCACGGACTTTGGTGAACTGGCCGGGGACACAGCGGAGCAGAAAGTGTCGTTTGGTACATCACATGAATCATTGAAGCTGCCGGACAAGCTGGAGGCGGCGATCGACGGGTCGCCCGGCAGCGTGACGGCATCGGAATGGCGATCCGTCCCGGAATATGACGGAGGTACGGCGGGCATATACGTCTTTACGGCGGAGCTGCCCGAGGAGTATACCCTCGCCGACGGCGTGAAGGCTCCGTCCATCACCGTCACTGTGGCGGCGGAGGAAATGTCGGATGGCGCGCTTATTCCTGACAGCGCGGACGGCGGCGATACCTCAGAAGATATACTATCCAAAGACCAGAATAACATGGGCTTACTGCAGGATAATACTATATTAGGCAGCCTCAAACCGTTCGCCTTAACTGCCTCAAACGACGAGGCGTATATCGGCACCCCTTCCAACCTGATGTCGCTGCAAACCGCGCTGAATACGGCGGTGGCGGGCCAGACCGTGGTTCTGGTGAAAAACGTGGAAAACGCCGCCGGCAGCCAGCCAATTACGTTGGATGCATACTCCGCGGCAACAGGAACGATAACACTGAACCTGAACGGATATACCATTTCGGGCTCCACAGTTGGCACACCTGGCACAATCGGCACCTGTACCCTTGGGATAACCGACGGAAAAAAACTCATTATCACCGATACCGCGGGTGGTGGCGGGATTACAAATACGGCGCCGGTAGCACGAAATGGCGTGGCGGTCGAAGTATATGGGGGCGACTCCTCGGTGGACATCAAGGGCGGCGCCTATAGCTCCAATTGGGTTTCGGTATATGCGCAATACGCCGGAACCGTAACGCTGGCCGGCGGCACATTTACAGGAGGCGTCCAAGCGGCCGGACTTGACGCCGCGCCATCCTCCATGAAGCTGGCTCCGGGATACATCTCCGACCCGTACCTCTGGGGCGTAGAAAAATATTTCACTGTCAGGCCGATCGTAGAATCGGATTACGTGGCGGCCATTGAAAACACAAAGTATGTTTCGCTTCAAGAGGCACTGGACGCGGCGACGGCGGGCCAGACTGTGGTTCTGGTGAGAAACATAGAAATTCCCGCCGGCGGCCACCCGGCTGTGTTGGATCAAGACGCCGCGTCAACCGGGGCAATTACGCTGGACTTGAAGGGGTTTACCATTTCGGGCTCCACAGTTGGCATAGGCATCACTTGCACCCTTGCTATAACCGGCGGAAAAGAACTCATCATCACCGATACTGCGGGCGGCGGCGGGATAAAGAATACCGCCGACAACGGCGTCGCGATTGTAGCACAAGGGTCGGGCACAACGTTAGACATCCGGGGCGGAACATATACGGGGGGCTATGTTGGGGTTTTTGCTCAAACTAGCGCGGCCGTGACGCTGACAAGCGGCACGTTTACCGGAGGAACTTATGGGGTTGGGACCCCTGATACCGGTACCTTCAAGATAGCGACCGGTTCCATAGCCGAACCGTCTACCGGATGGAGGGGGTTGCCGTCATTTTCAGTCAGGCCGGCCACAGCGGACGATTACGTGGCCTATATAGGAACCAATGGGTATGCCACGCTTCACGATGCCCTGAATGCTGTCGCCAATAATCAAACGATCGTGATCGCTCAGGATATCCGGCTGACTGTCGGGGAAAACTATCCGGTCAGCGCCGGCGGCGACGGCGGCACGATCACGATCGACCTTAACGGAAAGACTATCTCAAACGCTGAAGGCAGCTCGCTTAGCTACCTTCTGTTTGTAACAAGCGGCAATGTTACAATTATTAACTCCGACACATCGGGCGGTGGATTCAGCAACAACACCAGCACATCCATAAGTGACCCTAACCCCGTTGCGGTTGGCGCCGGTTCCTCCGGTAACTCCGCGGCACTCAATATTACAGGCGGCACATACTATGGAACTTTCGCAGGCATTATTGCGCAGAACGCAGCGGTCATAACACTGACTGCCGGCACTTTCACCGGCGGCACCTGCGGCGCTTACAATGGTACCAGTACAATTGACATCGCCGCGGGCTCCACCACGGTTCCGACCACTTGGAGAGCGAATAGCTACAATTCGGTACTCTCCTTCACGGTCAAAATGGCAGCCCCCGAAATAACGATCACCACCCAGCCCAGTGACGTAAGCGTGTTTGAAGATGAAATCACCGGCAGCCTCCGCGTGGTAGCGCAAATAACCGGCACGCAGGAGCTAAAGTACCAGTGGTACAGCAGCGCGATCGGATCAACCACAGACGGAGTGCCGGTCATGGGCGCAGTTAATTCAAGCTTCACCATACCGACCACTCTTGAGACGGACACATACTATTATTACTGCGTGGTATCGGCGGACGGCGCGGAAAGCGTAGCTACACGCGTCGCAAAGGTGACGGTCCAGGCTTGCGTGGCGCAAATAGGGAGCAGCAGGTATGCGACGCTCCAAGCGGCGTTAAGCGCGGTTAACACTAACGGACAGGTAGTAAAGCTGATGAAGGACGTTGCGCTGGACATGCAAAACGGCTACAGCCTTCCCTATGCGGCGACCCTTGATCTGAACGGCCATACGATCTCAAATTCAGAGTCATTCGCCTCAACCGCCCTGTTTGTGGTAGCCAACACCACCTGCCATTTTACCATTACCGACTCCGTTGGCGGCGGTATGATAAAAAGTACTTATGTATCCGCAGGCACCACTTCCGCCGTTGCCGCATCCGGCAATGGTATAACACTCAATATCAACGGCGGCACATATAGTTCAACCAAATACGCCGTATTTGCGCAAAGCGCAGCCGTCATAACGCTGACTGCCGGCACTTTCAGCGGCGGCATCAGCGGCGCCTACTATTACTCCGGGACCATTAACATTGCCGAAGGTTCCGTCACGAATCCGACCGAATGGAGAGAGGATGACATCTATTCGGTGCCCGCCTTTACGGTCGGGCCCGCTCCGCCCGAGATTATAATAACGACCCAGCCCGCCGCGCAGACCACCGTAACGGTGGGCAGCATCAGCGGCAGCCTCCGCGTGGAGGCAGAGGTCTCGGATTCATCAACGCCAAGCTACCAGTGGTACCGCAACACGAGCAATTCAAACGCGGGGGGCACAGCGATACCGGAAGCGACAGGCGCGTCCTACACAATACCGACAACTCTTGCGGCGGGCACCTATTATTACTTCTGCGAGGTATCGGCGGTCAGCGCCGCCAGCGTGCGTTCAAGTGTCGCGGCAGTAGTCGTCCAGGCTGTGCTGACCTACGGCGTCACCCATAACGTGAGCGGAAGCTTACATTCCTTTGACGCCGCAATCCTTGGCTACGGCGCGCAAGAACCGCTGACGGTGACGGTTACTAACAGCGGCACCGGCAGCGCTACCGGCCTGTCCGTAGCATTGGACGGGACGAATGAGAGCAGCTTCCTGCTAAATACAACCGGCATGGCGTCCACTTTGACGGGTACTAATGCAACCAGCTTTACGGTAACACCCAAAGCCGGCCTTTCGGCGGATACATACACGGCCACGGTGAACATCACGGGTGATAACGGCATCTCGGCAAGCTTTACCGTCAGCTTTATGGTAAAAGCCCCCCTGATCACCATCTTGACCCAGCCCGCCACGGAGACCACCGTGACGGCGGGCAGCATCAGCGGCAGCCTTCGCGTGGAGGCGGAAACAACCGGCACACAGGAGCTAACGTATCAGTGGTACAGTAACACGAGCAATTCAAACACGGGGGGCACAGCGATAACGGGCGCGACATACGCGGCCTACACAATCCCGACAATTCTTACGGCAGGCACCTATTATTACTTCTGTGAGGTATCGGCGGACGGCGCAGATAGCGTACGTTCCAGTGTCGCGACAGTGGTCGTCCGGGCGATGCCGACCTACGGCATTTCCCATGATGTGGACGGAGGTTCTTATACCTTCGATGCCGCAGTCCTAGGCTACGACGCGCGAGAACCGCTGACGGTAAACGTCAGCAATACCGGCTCTGAACCTACTACCGGTCTGTCTGTGGCATTGGCCGGGACGAACGCGGGCAGCTTCACACTGAATACAACCGGTATGGCGTCCACCTTGACGGGTACCAATTCGACCACCTTCACGGTAACGCCGAATACCGGCCTTGAAGTGGGTACCTACACGGCCACTGTGGAGATCACAGGCGACAATGGCATAACCGAGAGTTTTGATGTGAGCTTTGAGACAGTGGCTCCAACCATCACGATCCAGACCCAGCCCGCCGCGGAGACCACCGTAACGGAGGGCAGCATTACAGTGACTCTGACTGTGGCGGCCACGGTAACCGGCAATTGTCTGCTGAACTATCAGTGGTATAGCAACACGAGCCCCGCAAATACCGGCGGTATGCCGATAACAAATGCGACCGAAGCAACCTATACGATTCCCACAGACCTCCCGGCCGGCACCTATTACTACTACTGCGTGGTGTCGGCTGCCGGTGCGCAGGATAAATCCTCCAATGCGGCGACGGTAACCGTATCGGAAGTTCTAAGTCCGATCGTCACAAACACCAACGACAGCGGAACGGGCAGCTTGCGGGCAGCTGTAAAATATGCCAATCTCAACGCCAATACCTCGATCACCTTTAGTATTCCAATAACTGACTCCGGCTATGACAGCGGCACGGGCATGTGGGTCATTACCCTGGAAACCGCCCTGCCGGATATCGCGCAAAGCCTTACCATTAATGGCCCGGCAGGTGGCGTGGAGATCCGGCTGGCAAGCGGCTTCACCGGCCGCCACCTTGCATCATCAGCCGTCGTCACCCTCACGCTGGAGAACCTGACGCTGACCGGCAACTCGGTAACCAGTGGCGCCGGCTACTGCGGCGGGATACAGATAATGGGCGTGGGCAGTACCCTGAACATGAAAAATTGTACCGTCCAAAACTGCTACGCCGACGATGATGGCGGTGGGATCCGTGTGGAAGGTACATCTGTGCTGACGGACTGTACGATTAGCGGCAACAGCGCGCTTTCCGGCGGCGGAATGCGGGCGGTCACGGCCATACTTACACGCTGCATAATCAAAAACAACGTATTAAACAGTAGTTCAGGCGGCGGCGGTGGAATTTGCACCGATGATTCCGTTACGCTGACGGACTGCACGCTCAGCGGTAATACGGCAATCTTTGGCGGCGGAGTGTACTCCGACAATACAGCCGCACTGACCAACTGCACACTCATCAGCAATACGGCAAAATCCTACGGCGGCGGGGTACATGCAGGTACAGCCGCACTGACCAACTGTACGGTCACCGCCAATACGGCGGAAACCGGATCCGGCGGCGGGGTACACGCAGACACCACAGCCAAACTGATCAATTGTACGGTCACCGCTAATACGACGGAAACAGGATTCAGTGGCGGGGTGAATATCTTCGGGGCAGCCGATATATACGGCAGCATCGTGGCGGGGAACACGGGCGTTAACGTTTATGCCAACGGTTCGGCGTGGAGTGACGTTGGGCTGACCGGCGACGGCAATTACAATATCATCGGCACGCCGGTCGACTGCAGCCTGACAGACATATTCGGAACGTCCACACCTACACTCGCCGACAACGGCGGGTCAACAAAAACCATCCGCATCGACCCCAATGGCCCGGCCTATAATGCGATACCGGCTGGTACGGCCTGGCTGCCCTCCGCCGACCAGCGCGGCGTATCCCGTCCGCAAGGCACAAACGGCGACATCGGCGCGGTGGAGCTGCGCAGCTTCAGCCTGACCGTTTCAGCCGGTACAAACGGCAGCCTTATAACGGGCACAAGCGGCAGCTACGCCGAGGGCCAGATTATAAGCATTGCGGCCAGTCCCAACAGCGGTTATGCGTTCGGCGGCTGGACGTCTTCGGGCAGCGGCAGCTTTACAAATCCGGCCAGTGCAGATACCACTTTTATTATGCCGGGTGCTGATACTGCCATAGCCGCAAGCTTTATACCTAAGGAAGCCACACCATCTGCGTCCATCGACTATGTGGGCGAAAAGCTCACAGGATTCACGGCTAACGAGGTTTATACCATAAACAATACTTCCTTTACGGTCGGCGCAGACGGAGAAATCCCCATTAACGCAGCCTGGTTCGGAACTATTCTGCCTATCGTGAAAAAAGCCGGGATCGCTACCGCCGACAGTGACGCTCAGATCCTTTCCATTCCGGCGCGACGCGGCGTCCCTGCTGTGACGGGCATGAATGAAACGATAGACGGGCAGAACGACGGCCTAATCACCGGCGTTACCACGGCGATGGAATACAGCTCCGACAGCGGATTCACCTGGACGGATTGTCCTGGAACCGAGATAACAGCGCTCGAGCCGGGCAGCTACCTGGTGCGGTATAAGGCAGTGGTGGGGAACTCGTTCAAAAGCAATAGTGCTTCCGTCAGCATTGCCACCGGAGCGGCACAGACCCGTGACTTGACCGTCACCGCGCCCGCTTTCGCCAACGCAAGGGCAGGCTATACCAGACCCGCCGACCAGGGCATCGACATCTATAACAGCGGCAATTCCACGGCGAATATCGCAAGCGTCACCGTCACCGGCACGGCCTTTGAGATTAGCGGCAGCGGCGCGTCCGTAGCTTCCGGCCAAAGCATTGACACCTGGAGAATCCAGCCCGAGGACGGGCTGACGTCAGGCACGTATACCGCTACCATCACCGTGACATATGACGGCGGCGTGACGGCCACGGCGCAGGTAAGCTTTACCGTAGAGATCAACCCCGACGAACTGGCCGAGGCCATTAAAGAAGCCGAAAACCTGAACGAGGACGATTACACGCCGAAGAGCTGGAAAGACCTGGAAGATGCGCTGCGGGAAGCAAAGGAGGCTCAGAATAAGGCGGATGTTACCCAGTCGGAGCTGGACGCGGCGAAAGACGTCCTGACCGATGCGATTAACGCGCTGAAAAAGGCTTACAAGTTCATTTCCGGCTTTAGCACCTTCACAGGCTCAGGGGATATAACCGGCAAGGTCGACGTCCCCTATACGGAATTTGTAAGGCTGCTCATAAACGGTATAGAAGTGGCTTCCGGCAATTACACCGTCACCGAGGGCAGCACGGTCATCACATTGAAAGAGGCGTACCTGAAGACGCTGGCAAACGACACCTACACCGTGACTGTGGAGTTTGAGAGCGGCTATGCCGAGACCACGCTGACGGTGCAGCAGAGTGCGTCAAGCGTCTCCTATACCGTGACATTTAATTCGAACGGAGGAACATCCGTAGCCTCGCAGACCGTCAAAGACGGCCGCACGGTGACCAAGCCGGCCGATCCCACAAGAACGGGCTACACCTTTAGCGGATGGTACTCCGATCAAAAGCGGACCACGGCCTGGGACTTTGACAAAGACACGGTGTCCGGCGATATGACACTGTATGCCAAATGGACAACAGCGAGCGGTGTGAAGACGGGTGACGACAGCACGGCCTGGCTCTGGCTTACATTGCTGGGCGTCTCCGCGCTGGGTATCGCCGGGATTGGACTGACAATGAAACGATTTGGCGGGAAAAAGCATCGGAATGGCTAAATATCTATCCTGATTAAACAAGACTGAACCGCAATATATTCGTAAGAGACCGTCGTTCTGTGACGGTCTCTTAGTACTTTCTTATAAGGCTCATAAGTATTTCTTCCAACGGCACTTTTTATGTGGTATAATTACGCATAGTTAAGTTCGATAACGGCTATCGTGCGGTGCACATGCAGGAGGATAAATGATGTTTAAAAATAGAAAACTGATCTTTATACTTTTTACATTGGTCTGTTTCATCGCAATGGGAGTATGCCTAATTGTAGATATGGCGATCACTCATCGAATAACGTGGTCGGCTTATCCGCTCTTATCAATCCCATTCGGGTGGGTCGCAGTTTCTTCTTTGCTTATCAAAAAGTATGGTAAGGTTCTTTGTCCATGCGTATTAACGCTCTCGGTTTTGCCGTATTTATATTTTATCGAAAAAATCACGCCTGTTTCCGATTGGTTCTTACCCCTCGGATTGCCGTCTGCGGTAACCGGAATCATCGTAGGCTGGGTTATATATTTTTTATTCCGTTTCATAAAGATAAGCATATGGTATAAAGCAGCAATTTCCATATTTTTAGCTGGGGTGATTGCCAGTCCCATCATCAATCATTTTGTGAACGCGTTTGCGCAAATAGAGCCATCATTTTTGAATAGTTTTATAAATATTTTCTCTTGTATCCTTGTATCCGCCATGCTTGGGATTTTAGGTTATCGAAAAAGCAAGGCAAGAACAATGGGCAATAATTAATAGAGAAATTCGTGTTATGGCTCTTTGACTGTGTGAAATTTCACTATAAACCAAACCGATATTCAGTACTATGATTATATCGCTCATTTTGCTTTAATAAGCAGGAGGGAAATGCCCGCTTATTCATAGCGTCAGGGGGAAATTGCGTCTCAAAGCAATAGGCTTTCATCGGTCCGTACGCAAAGCTGCCTCTGCGGATTGTGTCAGGAATGAAATTGGCTGTATAAAACTGCATACAAGGCATGTCCGTATAAATACTCATCCTTCGTCCGAACTGCCGGTCCACTACCTCGGCTGCGCGCCGGAAGCCCTGTCCGGTAATTACATAACTATGATCGTATCCATGTGTAATGTTAATCTGTTCAAAATTATCGTCCAGCGCCTCACCAATCTTGCGCAAGACTCTAAAATCAAAGGGTGTGCCGATAACACTTTCAAAATCACCAGTGGGGATCAGGTTTTCGTCTACCGGGGTATAGCAGCCTGCGTCTATTTCCAGCTCATGATCCAGAATTGAGCCAGCTCCTCTTAAATTAAAATATGTGTGATTGGTTAAATTCAGGAAGGTATCTTCATCTGATTTTGCTTTGTATTCTATACGAACAATATTATCCTCGGTCAGGGTCATGGTGATATTGATATCGACATTGCCGGGAAAGCCGGATTCACCATCCGGGCTGCGGTAATAAAAATTAACCGCGTTACGCGCACTTAAGCATTCTGATTCAAATACCTGATAATGCAGGCCTGCATCACCGCTATGTAATAGATTTATATCCTTTTCGTTACAGGCAACCTTATAGCGCTTGCCATTTAGCTGGAATTCACCACCCGCTATCCGGTTGGCAACGCGCCCGATCGTAGCGCCAAAGTAATATGGATTGGCATAATATTTTTGAATATTATCGTACCCCATGACAAGCTCATCGAGGCGTCCGTTTTTATCGGGCATTTTGATAGACATTATCGTCGCGCCGAAATTGGTTATTTTTATACTGCTTCCACTGCCATTGCTAATCAAAAAACTGTATATTCTTTTCTTGTTGTTATCGTCTTCGAGCTTGGAAATTATCAAAATATATCACCTCTCCTCCAGAAGATTTAATTGGTATCCGCAGCCTTTTACTCTTTTGAATCAAATTCATGGTATTCGATTATAAATCGTCAGCGCAGCAAAGCCATGCGCGCCGCCCGTCAGTAATGGCTTAGTGTAATATACAATGAAAACAATGTCAATCTCTTTTTATAGAATGGTGATACATTCCTCCGGGCGCTTATCCTCCCGAAGTCCTTTAAAAACCGGCTGACGCAGGCCTCCGCTTCCGGTCTTCATCATATACTTGACCGTGCAGACATGCTGAGGCTTCAGCCATATGGCGCCTTCATTGCCGGCGGGATAGATCGTAAACGGTGCCCCCGGAAGGCGTTCGCCCCGTGACAGGATCCCGAAATCCCGGCTTGATACTCCCAGCGTCACATGGCCCTTGTATATAAGCCGTCCGTTATCGTATTGCCCCAGTATAATACTGGTTACATTTTGCTCCTTTTCCATATATCCGCATACCACAAAATCGTCGTCCAGCAGATTTTTGATCTTGATCCAGTCCTTTGACCGCTTATCGAAATAATATTTGCTTTCCTTTTGCTTCGCGACAATACCCTCCAGCTCATGCCGGACGGTAAGGTTATAGAAATCAACGCCTTTTCCTTCAATGTACCGGGATACCGACAGACTTTGGTTCCCCAAAACTGTGTCATCGAGGATTTTTTTGCGTTCCATCAGCGGCAGATCCGTAATCTGTCTATCACCGGTATAAAGGATATCATATGCGGTAAAACTCACCGGCAGTTTTGCCGCAGCCAGCTCGATCCGGAATCGGTCGGACATGAGGGAACGGCGCTGTATTTCAAAAAAGTCCGGCTTGCCCTCCCGCATTATAAGCAGCTCCCCGTCCAGGATACAGCGCGTGTTCGTCTGTTTATGAATTTCTTTGAGCTCAGGATAGGTGGCATTTAACCGGAGATTGCGTTTGTTGCGCAGCTCCGTACCCTGTCCGTCAAGATAGGCAATACACCGGATTCCGTCCAGCTTCAGTTCATAGATATATTCCGGAGAATCAAAGGGTTCCTTCACTTCACTGAGCAGCATCGGCTTGATGTTTTTCGTATCGAAGATATCCATGCTCTATGCGTGCCTGGCCTGCTTCTGTTCCAGGCTTTGCTGGAGCGCATCCATCAGATTTACAATGTTGTCCTGGCGGGCGGGCACCGCTTCGACGATCTCCTGTCCGTTAATTTTCTGCCGGATCGCCTCCTTGACCCGCAGGATATATTCATCCTTATAATCTTCCGGCTGGAACTTCTGTGTCATGCTGCCGATCAGCATTTTCGCCATGTTCAGCTCGGCCTCGTTTACTTCGGGGGTAGTATACGCCTTGGGAACCGGCTTGACTTCCTCCAGAAAGTACATGGTTTCCACCATGATTCCATCTTTGACCGGCCTGATCGTGAGCAGGTTTTCTTTCGTTCCAAGTACGGTCCGGGCAATGGCCACCTTATTCTCGGTCTGCATGGCGGCGCGCAGCAGTTCAAAGGCTTTGTCTCCGCCGCTGTCCGGGACAGCGTAATACGTCTTTTCATAAAAGATGGGATCGATCTCGTTCAAATCCGCAAAGTGAAGGATATGGATCGTCCGGTCCTTTTCGGTTTTGATTTTTTCAAAATCCTCCTCTTGCATAATGATATATTTACCGTCCTCATATTCAAACCCCTTCACAATATCGGACTGCTTTACATCGTCAATACTACAGTCCGGGCAGGTCTTCTTGTACCGGATACGTCCTTTGCAATCTTTATGGAGCAGGTTGAATCCAACGCTGTTTTCGTCCGTCGCTCTATATAAACTGACCGGAATGTGTACCAGGCCGAAAGATATTGCACCTCTGTGACTAACTGCCATAACAAAAAACCCCCTTTCTTTGATATCTAAAATTAGTGTTATCAAAGAAAGAGGGTTTTATTAGGTCTTGTTTGAAAAATAGCAGCGATTTGTTTGATAGATTCATTAGTGTTTATCTCTCATTCCACAAGAGTGATTCCCCGCCAGTTTAAATGCCATGGGGTTTTGAGGACATAAAAATTCTGCAAAACTATCGCTAGATATAATTCCAATCATTAGCAAGTCTTTCTTAATTTTGTCTCCATGTTCTCTGTTCATGATTTCTCTAGTTGTCGTTGTGCCGAATATGTGCTACACTCAATAATAAAAAACGAAGGAGCTGCTTATGAAGAAAAAAAACCGTTTTGAAAGTATACCAGCGGGTAATTTTACTTGCATTTATGTGGATATGGAAACAGGGGTAAACTATTTATTTGTTAAGCATTCAGGTGCTGGTGGTCTAACTCCCCTGCTAGATAAAGATGGCAAACCTGTTATTACTCTGATCGATAAGGATTAAGTATCTTGCGTGGCCTCCGCCACGCTATTTACACTTTATCTTCCTATACTCCTCAATCCGCATTTATGTAACGGTTACTTTCCCTTTTTCTTTCTCCTGACTTATGAACCCCACCCTTCCGGGATACAAATCCGGTCTTCTCCATATCTCTCTGATTGTCGTTGTGCCAAATATGTGCTATAATCACTAATAAAAAACGAAGGAAGGAATGAAGATGAACGCACAGGCATCTATTCAAGTGAATGAAGATCCGGTGAAAACTTTGGAATGTGCTTATGAAACTTTGCTTTCGATGAGACTCCCTGCAAAAATGTTTGTGGAAGTCAATCGGATCGATAAAAAGCTCTTATTTGCGAGTGTAATTGGAAAATTTAAGCCTAAAGAACAAATTTCCCTCAAGTTTATATGCTTGATTACTGTCGATAAACTAAATTTTTCTACTTGTAGGTTAACAATTAGTACCGATTCCTCTCTTGAAAGCTCAAATACATTTTATTCTATTGCGTTAATATCCGATTTTTTCGAAAAACTCAGCCAAAATCTATCTCTCTAAAAATAGGGCTATGCTTCTGTAAAAACTATTATTCATTTTGTATTATAAGGTATATGCGGAAAAATCAATACCAGGGCGGAGCATTTGTTCTGCCCTCCAGCTTTTAGTGCGTAATTTGGATAAAAAGCATGCGTATATGGAACTATTAAAACGGAACGTCCTTTTGTTTCGTAGCTGGATTTTACTGCATGGGCTTGAAAATTTTTACATAACATGATACCATGAGACTCTGGAGGGAATTACAGATGAAAGAATTAATTCGCATGATTAATCGTATCGGAGAACGTCTGAAGGAAGACAATATAACGGTGTACGGTGCCCAGGCCTCTTTCTTTCTTATTGTATCCCTGATTCCCTTTGCTATTGCCTTTGCGGCATTGTTGCAGTTTCTCTTACCGGGTGGTCAGGCGGAGACCTTATCTACCGTTGTGGAATTTGTACCGGACGCGCTTACCTCTGTCGTAACATCGGGGGTCAATGAGTTATTTACGAGCTCCGCCACTCCGATTGTTTCCGTGTCGGTCATAGTAGCCCTTTGGAGTGCCTCCAAAGGAGTGCTTGGCCTGGAACGATGCTTTCATGCGATTTACCGGATTGACATGAAGGATAACTTTATCGTACAGCGGCTGAAAGCGTTCCTATATACGGTCCTGTTTCTCATCGCAGTGATCATCGCACTGGGTCTGCTGGTATTCGGTAATTCCATTCAAACCTTTGCAGAGGCGAGGCTTCCCTGGCTGCAGAACCTAACCGCTCTGGTATTTGCCCTGCGTTCCATTCTGTCCATCGGAATCTTCGTGATTGTATTTACCGGCATGTATCAGGTGCTCTCCGGTGCCAGACGCCCCTTTACGAAGGTGCTTCCCGGCGTTCTCTTTGCCACGTGCGGCTGGGTGATTTTTTCTTTCGCTTATTCTTACTATATTGAAAACTTCTCTAGTTACACCTACCTGTATGGAAGTCTTGGCGCCATTATTTTATTCATGCTGTGGATCTATTTCTGTATTATGATTCTGCTCTATGGCGCAGAATTTAATGTATTTCTGGACTTTACGGATGACTCGGATAAGTCGGATACGCTCCCGGCAGAAAAACTCTGAATTCCGTTTCCGTACCCTGGCAAAGCACCCCGATCCTGCCGCCATGAAGCTCCACGATATCCTTTGCAATGGCAAGGCCCAATCCGGCTCCGCCGCCTCTGGTACCGCGGGAGCTGTCACCACGGTAAAATTTTTGAAACAACTGCTTCTGTCTTTCAGGGGGTATTTCATCCCCCTGGTTTTTTACGCTTACCCGGATGCCCTCTTCTTCCCGGGAAGCCTCAATACAAACACAGGTATTCTCATAGCTATAGCTGGACGCATTCCGCAATAAATTATCAAATACCCGCACCAGCTTGTCCGAATCTCCCTGCAGCCGCAGCCCGGCTTCAATATCCAGCACCGCCGTCAGGCCCTTCTCTGCAAATACCGGATAGAACTCATCCGCAATCTGGTAAAGCATCATCGTAAGATCCACCCGGCCCTTCGCCAGTACCATGGTCTGAAGGTTCAGGCGGGTAATATCAAAGAATTCATTAATTAACTGCTCCAGCCGGTATGCCTTCTCCAGGGTAATCTTCACATATTTTGCCCGCTGTTCCACCGTCAGGGTTGGATTCTCCTGAATCAAGGCCAGATACCCGATTATCGAAGTCAAAGGGGTCTTCAAGTCGTGAGCCAGATACATTATAAGGTCGGTCTTCTGCTGCTCTGCCTCCCTGGCCATCTGTTCATTGCGGGAAATACTATACTTCACGTCCTTTAGACTGATCTCCAGTTCCTTCAACTCCGTAGGAAAATTGGCCACCTCTGCATCCTCGTCCACCAGGGTATTCAAAGAACGGGAAACAAAATCCAGGTACTGGACATAACGGCCGGTCGTACGAATGCAGATCACAATAGCGAAAAAGAGATACAGCACCGCTAAGCCCAGGTACTTATACTCCCGCAGCTGACTAATCAGAGTTCTACTGATATACTGATCCAAAAACTTGGAAATCTGCTCATTCAAAAACAAGCGGTAACCAAAAATCACCACCATAAAAAACAGCGTAAAAATCAATAGATTAATCATAATGCGAATCTCTGTCCGCCTTCGAATGGTCCTGACCTTTTTACTTTTCAATCTTATATCCTACTCCCCACACGGTCTTGATATATTTGGGATTACGGGGCGGCTCTCCCAGCTTCTCCCGCAGGCGCCGGATATGTACCATCACCGTATTGTTGCAATCCAGATACTCCTCGCCCCATACCGTCTCAAATAAGCTTTCTGAAGAAACCACCTTACCGTCATTTTCGCACAATGTCCACAGAATCTTAAACTCAATCGGCGTCAGCGCAACCGGCTTTCCATACAGGCTGCATTCATGACGTTCATTGTCAATCATAAGGCCGCCAATTTCAAAGGTATTGCTGCTGTCCGCCTGTGCGTCGTTATAACTCTTATAACGGCGCAGCTGTGCCTTAACCCGGGCAATAACCTCCAGCGGGTTAAAGGGCTTCGTAATATAGTCGTCTGCTCCGATGGTCAGGCCCCTAATCTTATCGATGTCCTCAATTTTGGCCGTCAGCATAATAATCGGATAGTTATACTCCTCCCGGATCTTGCGGCACAGGGTAAATCCATCCAAATCCGGCAGCATAACATCCAGAATTGCCAGATCCATCAGCTGGTTCCGCACCTCTTCCATTGCTGAGATCCCGTCGTAGCATTTATGAATCGTAAAACCTTCGTTCATGAGATACAATTCAATCAGATCCGCAATTTCCTTCTCATCATCTACTACTAAAATGTGATTACTCATGGGTCACCCTCCCTACAGCCGCCGCATACACTACGAATTCATTCTCCGGGGCCGAAGACGGCCCGGAGGACAGACGCAGCAGCCGGTCAGCCTCCTGCTGGTAATAGGCTGCCACGCCGCAAGCTCCGCAACCAATGGCTTCTGCTGCCAGGTATAAATTCTCACAGGCATGTCCTGCATCTAATAATACATATTTCGGTCCTTGTTTCTGATAGCGCCATTCGCTCCGATAGGGAACCGCCGTCCAGACGAAACTCACCGGAGCCTGGCCGAAGAAGGTCTGGCCGCCAAAGGCGGCACTCACTTGCTCCTGCTGATTCTTGATTTCCCCGATAAATTCCAGCGCATGATCCAGCGCATGATAGTGATACAGACCAGGCCGGAGTCCTTCCACCAGATTCACCCATAAATAGGTCTCCAGGGGATGGCGCGCGCCTGCAGAAGGTACCGTCCGCAGGGTTGCCTTCCGTTCCTTGCCAATCACTGCCTTCACACCCTGGCAGGACCAGAGCAGAAAGGCCAGCTCTGCCTGCGTCAGCGGCTCTTCGGTATAACTTCTCTTACTGGAGCGCCGTCCGATTAACGCCAGAATATCTGATGTACGGATCAGTCCGGAAAATTCTCTGGTCAAAGGAATCCTGGTGCCTCCGCAGTCCTTACATAGAGAAGGCTGCGGCAAACCGGCCTTCTGATCGCTCATTCCCTCCGGCGGGTTCGCCTTCATCCATTCCCGCCCTTCCTGTATATGCTTTTTGCGCTCTGTCTGCTCCATACTTCCTCCTTATTATCCGGAATAACCGCATACGTGAATGATCATACCGGATCATTCTGCATAGAACTTATGATGGCCGGTACCATCTGCTTCTTACGGGATACAACTCCCGGCAGCATCATACCGTCACCTTCTGCCCGCCGGTTAAAGGCGTTCTCGGCAATTTCCTCCGCGCCTTCTCCCCGGAATAGAAGGATCGTGCCTTCCTCCATAATATCTGTCAGCATAAAGAACACCATATCCACATCGTGTTCCTTCAACACCTTTTCCATATAAGGAATCAGCCGCCCCTTGATTTCCGTTAATTCGCCATGATCCATGGAATTGATCTGGCCGATTCCCATGGATTTATCAAGCACAGTGAACTGCTTGAAGTCCTGATAGAAGATCTCCTCCGCGGTCCGGCTGGCAAAATTACTGCCTGCCGTAAACATCGCCTTCGCGTGTTCCTCCACCTGGATGCCGGCAATGGCGGCCAACTCATTTGCTGCCTGCCGGTCGAGCGGTGTGCAGGTAGGCGAACGGTACATTAACGTATCCGACAAAATGGCCGAGCACAAAAGGCCGGCGATCGAAGGTTCAATCTCCACACCATTTTCCCGGTACATCTGGTAGATAATGGTCGCGGTACAGCCCAGAGGCTGGTTCCGGAAAAACACGGGAGAGATCGTCTCCAGGCTGCCCAGACGATGATGGTCGATAATCTCCAGGATTTCTGCGTCCTCAATCCCATCCACTGCCTGGGACTGTTCATTGTGATCCACCAGGATCATCCGCTTCTTACGGGCACCCAGCAGCTTACGCCTGGAGATCATCCCCAGCAGCTTTCCTTCTTTATCCACCACCGGAAAATCCCGGTGACGGTGCTTTGTCATAATAACCTTTACTTCATCAATATAGTCATTTTTATTGAAGCTAATCAGATTCTCTTTCTTCATAAAAAAGTCAATCGGAATGCTTTGATTGATTAATCTGGCCACGGTAAAGGTATCGTAAGAGGTCTTAATAACCGTACAGTGATTCTCCTTCGCCAGCTTAACAATCGTCTTCGAGACCGTCGCCCCTCCGCTGACAATGACACAACCTGCATTCATCTCAATGGCACACAGCTGAGACTCATAGCGGTTACCCGTAATGACAATGTCATCCTGTTCAATGAACTCCTCCATTGCATCCGGATTGGCCGCCGCAACCAGTACTTTCCCTTTGGTAATGACCGCCTGTATATCTCCCACGATCAGTTCGCCGCCCAAAGTCTCTACCAGGTTCTTATAGGGAGTCTCCGCACGGGAGAGCACCGCGCTGTCGTACATACCCATATAGGACTCTGCAATGTCACCCTCGGTAATAATTCCGGTAAGAATGCCATCTTCGTTCACAATGGGCAGTGTTACCACGCTCATATCCGCCATCCATTCCCATGCTTTTTTCAGCGACAGGCAGCTTAATACCCGCTTAAACCTTCGGATATCCATATCTTTTACCTGCCGCCGTACATCTCCTATGTAATAAGGGGCCGGCATTCCAAAACGCTGCAGCACATATTTGGTCTCCAGGTTCATCTGCCCTGCCCGCTTGGGGTAATAGGCCTTACCGGTCACTCGCTCTTTCAGCCGGGCATAAGCAATCGCCGAGCAAATAGAGTCCGTGTCTGGGCTTACATGACCAATCACAAATACCGGCGCCTCTTGACGCGGCTCCTCGACCAATTCCCTTTCTCTCTTCATGGCGTCTCGTCCCTTTCTCTGCCTATTATACCTTCGATTGACATTGTCAAAGGAAGGTACGTTCAGTATAGCACAAAATAGCCGGTTGAAAATAACTTTTTCCTTAAAAATGGTGAGGTTCCTGCCTTAGCCGGCGGGCGAAAAAACAGCCATTGCAAAAACGCGGCGGCTGTTCTTGGTAAATTTTAATGGTGGAACAGGCGGATTCCAGTGAAGCACATTGCCATCTTATGTTGGTTACAGGCTTCGATTACGAGATCATCACGAATTGAGCCGCCGGGCTGTACTACGTATTTCACGCCACTCTTATAGGCTCTTTCAATGTTATCACCAAAGGGGAAAAATGCATCGGAGCCCAGGGCCACATTCTCCATTTTATCCAGCCACGCGCGCTTGGCCTCTCTGGTGAATACCGGCGGCTTTCCTTTAAAGATCCGCTGCCAGGCGCCTTCTTCCAGCACATCCAGGTAATCCTCACCGATATACAGATCAATTGCATTATCCCGGTCTGCCCGCTTAATATCGTCTGCGAAGGGCAGCTCCATCACCTGAGGTGACTGCCGGAGAAACCAGTTATCGGCCTTACTGCCTGCCAGACGCGTGCAGTGAATCCGGGACTGCTGGCCCGCACCGATTCCGATCGCCTGTCCGCCCTTTGCAAAGCATACGGAATTGGACTGGGTATACTTTAACGTAATCAACGAAATCATCAGATCGATTTTAGCCGCATCGGGAATCTCCTTCTCCTCCGTAACCACATCAGAGAGGAACTCCCGGTCAATTACCAGTTCATTCCGTCCCTGCTCAAAGGTAATGCCAAAAACATCCTTATGCTCAACCGGAGCCGGTACGTATGACGGATCAATTTGAATCACAGCGTAGGCGCCCTTCTTCTTCGCCTTTATTAATTCCAGCGCCTCCGGCTCATATCCCGGAGCCAGAATACCGTCGGATACTTCTCTGGCGATGATCCGGGCTGTCGCCGCGTCGCATACGTCGGACAGGGAAATAAAATCCCCAAAGGAAGACATCCGGTCTGCTCCTCTGGCTCTCGCGTAAGCACAGGCCAGGGGAGAGAGCTCACCCAGATCGTCTACCCAATAGATTTTACTCTCGATCTCACTCAAAGGAAGGCCAACTGCGGCACCGGCAGGCGATACGTGCTTAAAGGAGGCGGCCGCCGGCAGGCCGGTGGCCGCCTTCAGTTCCTTGACCAGCTGCCAGCCGTTAAAAGCATCCAGAAAATTAATGTAGCCCGGCTTGCCATTTAACACCTGAATCGGAAGTTCGCCTTCCTGGATGAAAATTTTCGACGGCTTTTGATTTGGATTACATCCATATTTTAATTCTAACGCTTTCATCTCTCTATGTCCCTTCTCATGGTTTTTACTGATTCTTATTCATAATCTTACTAATATATCGCCCCGTTTCAATATCAATGTAACGAACAAATAGCGAAACCTTGTTTTCTTCATTCAGGCTGCTCCAGATGGCTGCCGTAAAGGCTTCCATATCGTCCGGAATCCCCACTTTCTTCGGTTCCCCCTCAAAGCTTGGCAATGGTTCCGCATTCTCACGATAGGTGTGAATAAAACGTCCCTCGCCTGCTTTGGGATTATTGTAAGCAAAGGTGTAACGGTTACAGCCGGCAGGGTCGCCGGAATCACTCTTCAGGATGGACATTGCGAAATTAAAGCTCCCCTTTTCGATATGCATAATACTGGAAATCCGCGGTGTATAATTGGGGCCATCCGGCTCAAACTCTCTGGTCCGCAGTGCCTGCTCAAAGGTCTGCTGCTTGTCCATTAATTCATAGATCGTATCCGTCTGATCTCCATTTGTCACAATCGTCTTATTGCCCAGTACCCGAACCGGAGCATAAATAATCAGGCTTGGATCCTTCAGCTTAGAAGGGTCGAAGGCCTGTGTGCGGATTCCCTGCCCATGCTCCACAAAAACACGGTTCCGGCTGTTCTCACTCCGGCCCATAATAAAATAGGCAGTAACCGCATAGCGGCCGTCCGCCGATTTACCAATGACAATTCCTCTTCCCGGGTAAGAATTTCCCTGCAGTTCCTGTTCCAATGAGATTCTTTGCATCCTGTGTGTCCTCCTTTTAATCGAAAAAACCGCCTGGGTAACCTGACGGTCGCCCAGGCGGTCGGCTTTACTAAAATCTCTGCACTCCCCGTGGGTACTCCCACTTATCCGCCAGTCGCGCAGAACCTGCCTTTAGATTACAACAGGAGCTCCAAAATTTCAACTACTATTTCACTATTTCCACGTTTAGGTATCCTTTTCGTCCCCACATCATGCTTATAGAAGCTGTGCTCGCTGCTCTTCGGGTGACAGGAGCGACAGGTACGAGGGGGCGATGTCAAACACAGTCTTCGCGCCGGTCACGCCTTCCTGCACCAAACGGTAAGCGGCCCGCGCGTAAGCCGTCAGCACACTGGCTGTGAATTCAGGGTTAGAACCAAGCTTCAGGGAATACTCAATCATCTGATTGGTGCCATTACCGGTTACGCCGCTTCTCAATACAAAACCTCCATGAGGCATCTGATTATGTACTGCCAGGAAATCGGCTTCTTGCATAAAGGTTACCGTAGTGTCATAATCTGCAAAGTAATTGGGCATGTTCACGATTTCCGCTTCAATCGCCGCGCGGTCTGCTCCTTCTTCTGTCACTATGTAACACTCCCGGGTATGCTTCTGCCTTGTGGTCAGGGCCGGATTCTCACAATTACGGACAGCTTCCAGCGCGCTTTCCACTGGTACGGTGTACTGAATACCATATTTCACGCCCTTTACACGGCGGATCGCATCGGAATGTCCCTGGCTGACGCCCTTCCCCCAGAAGGTATAGGTGCTGCCATGACACAGAACCGACTCTGCATAAATACGGTTCAAAGAAAACAGCCCCGGATCCCAGCCTACGGAAATAATGCCGACGGTGCCGGCCGCCTTACAGGAAGCGTCTACATTCGCAAAATGTATCGGGATCTTCGCATGAGTATCAAAGCTGTCAATTACGGTAAAGTGCTTCGCCATCTCCGGCGTCTGCTTCGGAAGATCCGTAGCACTGCCGCCGCAGAGAATCACTACGTCAATTAAGTCCCTCTGATTCATCAGGTCATCCATTGTTCCGACCGGAACACCAGGAGTGGCGTTCTGAACCTCCGAAGGATTCCGGCGGGTAAAAATGCCTGCCAGCTGCATGTCATCATTCCTGGCAACTGCCATCTCCACACCTCTTCCAAGATTTCCATAACCCACTATCGCAATTCTTATTTTAGACATGTTTTGTCTCCTTTTGCTTATTTTATAAACATTTTACAATAAAAACTTTAAAAAGGCAAGTGGCTTCTTTGTTTTATTATGTGAATTGCTTTTTTCTCCTTTTTACAGACACATTTTTTTCTATTCACAATTTTCCAGATTGTAAACGTTTTTACCAATCCTCCCTATTTCGATCCCTCATTTATAAAATGGTTCGTAGATTACATTTTTTTTGTATGATAAAATAAGGGCAGAAACGAGCGATTTAACAGAAAGGAAGGACATCTTTATGGCATTACTGCAAGTAACAACCGAGAATGGAATTGTGGAAGGTCTTCCTGGCTCCAACCAGGCCATCAGTATCTTCAAGGGGATTCCCTTTGCCAAACCGCCAACAGGCGATCTGCGCTGGAGGGCTCCTCAGCCTGCGGAACCCTGGGAAGGAGTCCGGCAATGCTACAAGTTTGCTTCGATCCCCGTTCAGCCCCGCTTCTCCTCGGAAGGAGGCGGGAACACACTGGCAGCCCAGGAATTCTATGTGATGGAATATCCCACGAGCGAAGACTGTCTGTATTTAAATGTTTGGACTCCGGCGAAATCCGCTGATGAAAAACTGCCTGTGGGCGTCTATTTCCATGGCGGCGGTTTTGAAACCGGCTACAGCTACCTGAATGCTTACGACGGCGAAGGCTTCGCGAAAAGGGACATCGTCATTGTCACGGTAGCATACCGCCTTAACCTGTTCGGCTTCCTGGCTCACCCCCTGCTGGCAGAGGAAGATCCCCATGGTAGTACCGGCAATTACGGAACGCTTGATCAGATCGCGGGAGTGGAATGGGTGAAACGAAATATTGCCGCTTTTGGAGGCGATCCGGATAATATTACACTCTTCGGCCAATCTGCCGGCGGCTTTAGTGTGCAGAATCTTTGCGCAGCCCCTTTGTTAAAGGGCAGATTCCAGAGAGCTATTATGCAAAGCGGCGGCGGCTTGAACAAGTATGCCGATCTTAATCCGCTCCCGAAGGGAGAAGCCTATCGGACCTCGATTCAATTCTTAGAATTCCTGGGTGTCCGCACCCCGCAGGAAGCCCGGGAGCTGGATGCCGAAATGATGGTGCTGAGAATGAAGGAGTTCAAGAAGACCGACAGCTATTCTCTCCTCTTTTATCCTTGTATTGACGGCTATGCCCTTACGGAACCGCTGGCAGATTATTTCTGTGCCGGCAAGCAGCCGGATATCGACTATCTGCTGGGCTGCACGGCGGATGAAATGCGCCGGCCCGGAACCAGGCCCCCTGCCTATGAGGTGATCGAGGCCAGGGCAAGAGAAAAATATAAGGATCTGGCCGACCGGTACCTGGAGGCGATTCAGGCGCAGGACCCTGCCGCCTGCCAGCCTTATTTCGAAGATCCCACCGGGTCGCAAATGCTGGCCGGTGACCTGGCCTGGTGTGAGAACCAGCTACGGCTGGGGCGGAGGCCTGCCTATATGTACTACTTTACTTATGTGCCGCCCGGAGCAGATGGCGCCCACCATTCCGCAGAGCATCATTATGTGTTCCAGACGCTGGTACGCTCGAAGCGTCCTTATAAGGGGTTTGATTTCGACTTATCCAATGAGCTGGCCGATTACTGGGCGAACTTTATTAAGACCGGCAATCCGAACGCAAAGGACAGTGACACGTGGAAGCCTTATACGGCGGAAGCGCCGGAGGCTTTGATTATTGCGAAGGAGCGTTATATGGGCTCCGTTCCCCGTCCGGCGGATGTAGCCTTCCAGGCAGATTATAGCTTAGGGAAATTGAAGTAACGAAAATTCCCCTCCTTTGACCACATACCGCACCGTCAAAGGAGGGGAAGATTCCTTAATTGGCCGTCTCCGCATACTTCCGGATACTCGCCGCATTTACATAGACCTCCGGGCTGCCGCCATTGTCCACGACAAAGGTGGGAGCCTGCATCACGCCGTACTTTTTCACCAGGTCTGCCTGCTCTTCTGCATCGATCACCTGGTATTCCTCATTCTTCAGGAACTCCTTGGCAATCCGGCAATTCGGGCAGGTCTTCGTCGTAAACAGGTACTTCTTCACGACCGGTCCCTGCTCCGCCTTCTCTTCCAGTTCTCCTGCATTTACCGTAACCGGGCTGCCGGGTGCTCCTTCCCGCTTCAGACAGGATGTCTCTACCCTGTATTCCTTCCGGTCCTTATACTCCTGGGTCTTTCCTTCGTTCCAGTTCTGTACCGGCCGGTAATATCCGGTAATCCGGCTGTATACCTCTGCCTTCTCTCCACAGGCAGGGCAGGTAAAATGCTCTCCGCTGATATAGCCATGAGTCTTGCAGACCGAATAGGTAGGAGACATCGTATAATAAGGGAGACGGTAATTCTCCGCAATGACCTTCACCAGCTTGGCAGCCGACTGCCAATTCGGCAGTTTCTCTCCCAGGAATGCGTGGAATACGGTGCCGGAAGTATAAAGGGTCTGCAACTCATCCTGAATATCCAGCGCGTCGAAGATATCCGTGGTATAGCCCACCGGAAGATGGGAGCTATTCGTATAATAAGGGGTATCGCTATCCTCCCCCGACGTACGAATGTCCGGATAGTACTTTTTATCATGCTTCGCCAGGCGGTAAGAGGTAGACTCTGCCGGTGTGGCTTCCAGGTTATACAGGTCGCCATACTGCTCCTGGTAATCGGCCAGACGCTCCTTCATATGATTCAGAACTTCCTTCGTGAACGCCTGCGTCTTCTCATCGGCCATGGAACCACCCAGCCACTTGGCATTCAGGCCAACCTCATTCATGCCCAGCAGACCAAGGGTGGAGAAGTGATTGTCAAAGGTGCCTAAGTAAGACTTTGTATAAGGATACAGCCCCTCATTCAGAAGCTTTGTAATGACTTCCCGCTTAGTGTGCAGGGAGCGGGCGGAAATATCCATAACCCGGTCCAGCCGGCGGTAGAACTCTTCCGGTGTGTCGGACCGGTACGCAATCCGGGGCATATTTATGGTTACAACCCCTACGGAGCCGGTGCTCTCGCCGGAACCAAAGAATCCGCCGGACTTGCGGCGCAGTTCCCGGAGATCCAGACGCAGGCGGCAGCACATGCTGCGTACGTCGCTGGGCTCCATATCGCTGTTAATATAGTTGGAGAAATACGGGGTTCCATATTTCGCCGTCATCTCAAAGAGCAGCCGGTTATTCTCCGTATCGCTCCAGTCAAAATCTCTGGTGATGGAATAGGTCGGAATCGGGTACTGGAAGCCCCGTCCATTGGCATCGCCCTCAATCATGATCTCGAGGAATGCCTTATTGACCATATCCATTTCTTTCTTACAGTCTTTGTATTTAAAATCCCTTTCCTTGCCGCCGACAATCGCATTCAGCTCAGCAAGGTCATTCGGAACCGTCCAATCTAACGTAATGTTCGAAAAGGGTGCCTGCGTTCCCCAGCGGGAAGGCGTATTTACACCATAAATAAAGGATTCAATACACTTCTTAACTTCTTCATAAGACAGGTTGTCTATCTTAACAAAGGGCGCCAGATACGTATCAAAAGAGGAGAATGCCTGGGCGCCTGCCCATTCATTCTGCATAATTCCCAGGAAGTTTACCATCTGATTACAGAGTACGGACAGATGCTTCGCCGGGGAAGAGGTAATCTTACCGGAAATTCCGCCCAGTCCTTCCTGGATCAGCTGCTTCAGCGACCAGCCGGCACAATATCCGGTCAGCATGGAAAGGTCATGAATATGGATATCTGCTTCTCTGTGAGCCCTCGCGATCTCTTCATCGTAAATTTCCGACAGCCAGTAGTTCGCCGTTACGGCACCGGAGTTACTGAGAATCAGGCCGCCGACCGAATAGGTCACGGTGGAATTCTCCTTTACACGCCAGTCCTCCACTTTTACATAGCTGTTCACTACATCCTTGTAATCCAGAATCGTAGACTTCATATTGCGGATCTTCTCCCGCTGCTTGCGGTAAAGAATATAAGCCTTGGCTACATCCGTGTAACCGGACTGCTCCAAGACATGCTCTACACTGTCCTGAATTTGTTCGACCGTAATCTTCTCATTCTGAATTTTGGATTGAAAATCTGCAGTAACGCGCAGAGAAAGAAGCTCAATAATCTCGTCACTGTACTGCTTGTTCGTTGCTTCAAAGGCTTTGCGGATCGCATCTGAAATCTTCGATAATGTAAAATCCGCTACCTCTCCATCACGCTTGGCTACCGTAAACATTATAATCTCCCTTCAAGTCGATTGCAAGTCAACAACCCCCGATATCTTGTATTGTAACACAAGATATTGGGGGTTGTCAATCGAACGTAACAAGATATATAGTTTTTCTTATTTCTTTTTTGCGCAGAAAAATCTGCCTATTTGGAAGTTTCTGTATAATTGAATCACACTTGCATAACGCTTCTCTGGTTTCGCGCGCATGCATTTATGTAAAATCCAGGTTAACCAAAAGGATCGCAATCTTCCCTCTGCCAGAACCTTCAGCGTCGCGCCAAGTCCGTAAATATCCGCGCCGCAGGTCAGTGGAATATCCTCCGAAGGGTATTGCTCCGGAGCCGCAAAGCCAATCGTCCCCAGATGCTGTTCCGCCGTTCTGCCATCCCGAAAAGGGACAGTGCTTCCGAAATCCACCAGACGAATCCGTCCATCCCGCCCCAGAATCAGATTGGCCGGCTTCAAATCTCCATAAATCAGAGGAGGCCGGCATTCCCGGTGCAGATAGGAAAGAATCTCACAGATCTGCATCCCCCATTCATACAGCCTGGCCGTACCAGGCACTTCCTGCCCGGAAAGCTCCTGAAGATTTCGGCCTTCCACAAATTCCATTACCAGATATACCAGTTCCCGCTCCCGGAAGAAATCCAAGATTCGGGGAATAGCCGGGTGATGAAGACCACATAGAATGCTGCATTCCCGCTCCAAGGCCTCTACCGCGGAGGGATGTTCTTTACCGACCGCTTTCACTGCCGCGAACTGCTCCAAATGGCGGTCTCTGGCCAGATAGACGCGTCCGTGTCCTCCCTCCCCCAGACTGGATAACAATTCGTATCGATCTTTTAAAACAACGCCGGCATAATCCATGGCAATCCTTTCGTAAAGACCAGACCGATACACCCGGGGGAGGGAGGAACGGCTGCAAGGGATAAGATAAAGGAGAGATAATCGAACGATTCTAAGATCGTTCTCCCTGAGTATACCCCATACATACAAAAACCTCACGCAACAAAGCGTTACACTTTGTTACATAAGGTATCATTTTTTCCTGATACCTGCGGGTAAATCTCCATGGGAACATAGGCAGACACATGAATTCCGTCATCCCGGTATTCCTCGGACAACAGCTGCCCGTATTTGCGGATCAGCTGAATCTTCCCTACTTCCGTATAGTCATAGACCCTCTGCAGAAGCACCTTCCGGTTCCGCAGTGTATTTCCTAAGAGAATCCGCAATTCATCCAGTCCCGCTCCGGTCTTCGCAGAGATCCGCAAGGTATCATCTGCTTTCAAATCCCGCAGGGTGGGATTCCCCTGCGCCCGGTCAGATTTATTAAACAGGGTCAGGATCGTCTTATCGGTAATCTCCAGATCGTGCAGCGTCTCATAGACCACATACATCTGCGTATCCATCTGGGGATTACTGGTATCTACCACATGCAGAATTATATCTGCATATTTTGCCTCCTCCAAAGTACTTTTAAAGGCATCAATCAAATGGTGAGGCAGCTTGCGGATAAAGCCGACCGTATCCGTCAGCAGAATCTCTTCCCCTGTCGGAAGGGTTAAGTTCCTGGTCGTCGGGTCCAGCGTCGCAAACAATTTATCCTCCGCTAAAATATCCGCACCGGTCAGGGCATTTAACAACGTTGATTTGCCTGCATTGGTATATCCTACAATCGCCGCCACCGGAATCCGGTTCCGGCTGCGCTGCCGGCGTGTCACCTGCCGATGACGCTTAACAGCCTCCAGTTCTGCCTTCAGCCAGGTAATCCGCTCATGAATGACCCGCCGGTCAGACTCCAGCTTCGTTTCACCCGGTCCTCTGGTTCCGATACCGCCGCCCAAACGGGACAGGGAAGAACGCAGCCCCACCAGCCGGGCTGCCCGGTATTTTAACTGGGCAAGCTCCACCTGGATCATACCCTCTCGCGTAGACGCCCTTCTGGCGAAGATATCCAGAATCACCAGTGTCCGGTCCATAACTTTTGTATTTAACACCTGCTCCAGGTTACGCAACTGGGCGGGCGTCAGCTCATCGTCACAGACAATGCCGGTCGCGTCTAATTCCTCGATCCGCTGCCGGAGTTCTTCCAGCTTGCCTTTCCCCAGATAAGTACCCGGATGCGCCTGCTCCCGATTCTGCAAAATCTTCTCCAGGCAGAGTGCGCCGGCGGTCTCTGCCAGTTCCTCTAATTCATCCAGCGAATCCTGGGTATCCTCCGCGTCTCCGGTCGCCACACCTACCAGAATTACACGTTCCTGCTCTTCTTTTATATTGATCATTCTTCAGCTCCTGTCGAAATTCTTCTAAATCTATTTTGAGGTGCTGCCAAAACCGCCGTTACGGATTCCTTCCGCAGCGTCATCGACGGTAATTCCATACTCGATAAAAATACCCTGCATAAATCCGTCACCGGCTTCCAGCTCAATTACTTTTCCCTCATTCGTAGCATTTGTCATTTTAACAAAAATATGCCCTTCATTATCTGAGTAAAAATAATCGCTGTCAATGATCCCTACCGTATTATTCAACTGGAGGCGGTACTTAAAGCCCAGGCCGCTGCGGGGATAAAGCTTCAGCACCCAGTCCTCTTCCATCTCCGCACGGATTCCCGTAGGAAACTTAACCGTCTCTCCCGGCGCCAGATGTATCGCGCAAGGTGTATAGAAATCGTATCCCGCCGAACCCTTTGTAGCCCGGGCCGGCAGCTTAATGGTCTCATAGACCGCCGCTCCGCTTTCTCCGAAGGTATCCTGCCACGCCGCTTCAAATTGAGCGGCACTTACTTTATGAAATTTCGCAATTCTTCTCATGATATCGGTTCTCCTGACTCTTCCGTTACTCCGTCCACAGCACCACGCCGCCGGTCTCTCTGCTCTTTTGCACATCAATCACGCGCTGATTAAGGCTTCCCTTCCAAAACAGCTGGTTATCCTTTTGCTCTATCAGGAAAGGACCATCCACTACCACATCCAGCAGTTCCATAGCCTCCAGGTCCTGCACCTCCTCCCAGAGGGATCCCGTATACAGCCATTGTGTCTTCTCCGGAAACTTCTCATGGATTTCCCGGATTAATGCCGAAATCTCCTGCCGGTTTGCCCGATGCAGGGGATCGCCGCCGCTATAGGTAATGCCGGAAATATAGTCCCTGGATAAATCCGCAAAAAGCTCCTCCTTTGCCTGCAGACCAAAAGGAAGCCCTCCCTCCGGATTCCAGGTCACAGGGTTCTGGCAGTCTTTACAGCCATGGTGGCAGCCAGACACCCACAGGACGACCCGCAGGCCGTCCCCATTGAGCATATCATCCTTGGTTATATTGTGGTAATTCATCCTACATACTCTTTCTCTCTGCAATTTCCGCCATCTTGGCATTGTTCAGACGAGAGTCTCCCTTCACTCTGGAATAAGACAGATAACCGTTCATCCGGTCAATCTTTGTCAGGTTCTTGCTGCCGCATTTCGGGCATACATCCATTTCCAGCTCCTGGTGCCCGCAATCATCGCAATAGGCCAGAGACAAATTGATCCCTTCATAGAAGCCCTTCTTCATCGCCCTGCGCACTAAGGTCCGAATTGCCTCTTTATTATAAGCAATCGGATAACGCACATACTGGATCTTACCGCCATTGCTCAGATTCCAGAACCGTTCCTCCAGATCCTGCTTCTCAATCGGCGTAATCTCTTCACTTACATGACAATGGAAGCTGTTACTGACATACTCCCGATCCGACACATTCTCCACAATGCCGTATTTAGTCCTGAACTGTGTCACCTGGGTACCGCAGAGACTCTCGGCCGGGGTTCCGTAAATGGCGTAGAGACGTCCGTCTTCCTTCTTAAACTTCGCCAGCTGCTCATTGATATAGGTCAGTGTCTCCAGTGCAAACACTCCGTCCTCTGCCAGCGATTTGCCATTATACAGCTGCTGCAGTTCGTTCAGTGCCGTGATTCCAAAGGAAGCCGTCGCGGACTTTAATAACGGTTTGATCTTATCCGAGATGCCCAGATTGCCGCCATAAAATCCACCCTCACAGTAAGCCAGCGGATTCGTAGAAGCCCGCATCTCACCCAGATACGCGTACGTGCGCAAATGAATCCGGCGGATCAGGTTCAGATAGTAATCCAGCATCTCATAGAAATCCCGGTTCTCCTGCTGTGCTCTGGCCAGAATCATCGGCAGATGCAGGCTGATGGCGCCAATATTAAAGCGTCCTACAAATACCGGCTGGTCATTTTCGTCCGCCGGCTCCATCCCTCCCCGTTCATACCAGGGAGACAGGAACGCGCGGCAGCCCATGGGACTGATGATTTTACCATATTTTTTATACATTTCCGGTACATAACCTTCTCCAGTCAGGCTCAGCCAATCCGGATACATGCTGCGGGAGGAACATTCAATCCCTGCTTCAAACACGTCCTCCAGCTCTCCGCCGGGGCCATGCAGCTTCTCATCATACAGGAACACCAGCTTCGGGAAAAGTACCGGCTTCTTGCGGCCTTCTTTTCCCTGTCCCATCTGGCGCACCTTCAGCATATAAACCGTAGCCATTTTCTCCCAGCGGCTCCTGCCGGTACCGGCTGTCATCGTAATGAAGGGATAATCCCCCCGACTGCTGGATACGGAGTTGAACTTATACTCCCATCCCTGGAAGCCCTGGCGGAAATCATGCTCCATATCCTTCCGCACTTCTTCCTCCACACGCTCCGGAGTAAGTCCGAATTCCAGATAACGCTTTTTATATTTCTCATAGGATTTCTCCGCATAAGGCGCCAGGATCGTTTCTACACTAGGAACCGTAAAACCGCCGTACTGCTGGCTGGCCGCGCTTAATACAATATCACCGATTACGTCAAAAGCCACATCCAGGGTCTTTGGCTCATTATACCAGAGATTTCCCATTTCAAAACCACCCTTTAAGACATTGGCCACGTCGAAAAGACAGCAGTTCATCGTATCCCGTCTGGCAGACATATCGTGGACATAAATGTAGCCGTCCCGGCAAGCCTGCAGCTCTTCCGTATTCATAAAAAATTTCTGATACAGCGATTTATTCAGCTCATTAAAAATCAAACTCCGTTTGGTGGAGACCAGGGCACTGTCCGTGTTACTGTTCTCCTTATCGCCGATGTACATAATCGACTGGCTCTTCTTATACACATCGTCCAGCATCTGTACGAAATCCTGCTTATAATTGCGGTAATCCCGGTAGCTCTTCGCCACCTTCGGATTCACCCGCTCCAGGGCACCTTCTACAATATTGTGCATCTCCGCAATCGGTATCTGGGTAATCCCCATCTCCGCAATTTTCTCTTCGACAAACCGGCAGATATATTGATGCTCTTCTTTCGTGAAACGGTACAACACACGATAGGCGGACTTGTCCACTGCCACAATCACCTTCCGCACATTAAACTTCTCTTTAGTATGATCTTTTTTGATAATTACCACTTCATCAAAATCCATCGTTCTCCCTCCTAATATTTCTCTAGAATATCCTATATATTGTGTCACAGTTAAAAATGCTCTCCATATGGTGTGTTCATTATACCATCTCTGGTAAAAATCGTCAAGGGATAACCCTGACATATAATGCCGGCTTATCCCTTCCATGCCACCGGGCCGGAAGAAGACTGTACCTCCGGCCCGGAACCCTTTACTCTTTATCGAACAATGGTGTACTAAAATACCGTTCTGCTGTGTCCGGAAGGACGGTTACGACGGTCTTGCCTTTACCCAGCTTTGCTGCCAGCTTCAGCGCAGCCGCTACATTCGTACCGCTGGAAATTCCGCACATAAGCCCTTCCAGACGGGCCAGATCCTTAGCGGTCCGGATCGCCTCTTCATCGCTTACCACATAAATGTCATCGTAAATATTCTGATCCAGATTCTTCGGGATCAGTCCGTCTCCAATGCCCATCTGCAAGTGTGTACCGATGGTTCCGCCCGCCAGAATGGCGGCATTCTCCGGCTCTACTGCCCAGATCTCCATATCAGGATTCACGGCTTTCAGGATCTTGCCCGCGCCGGAAATAGTACCGCCGGTTCCGATTCCGGAACAAAAACCATCAATCGGCCCTGCCACCTGCTCCAAAATTTCCGTGGCCGTGTGCTGCTTATGTACCAGCGGGTTCGCAGGATTCGTGAACTGCTGGGGAATATAGATATTCGGATTCTCCTCTGCCATGCGCAGTGCCGTCTGCAGGCACTCCTCAATACAGGCGCCGATATCTCCATCGTCATGTACCAGCCGCACCTCAGCCCCATAGTGTTTCACCAGCAGACGGCGTTCCTGGCTGACAGAATCCGGCATAATAATAATCGTTTTATACCCCCGTACCGCTCCAATCAGAGCCAGGCCGATTCCCTGATTGCCGCTTGTGGGTTCCACAATAATGGTATCCTTTGTAATCAGCCCTTCCCGTTCTCCTGTTACAATCATATTAAACGCGGTGCGGGTCTTAATTGATCCGCCTACGTTTAAGCCCTCATATTTTACCAGCACGCCGGCGTGCTCCGGATTTGTCATTCTCTGCAGGGCAATCATCGGTGTCGCGCCCATTGCCTCCAGTACGTTATTATAAATCATCCTTCTCCTCCACTTTCGGTTTTAATAGGATACCTGCGGGTCCCTGGTATCATACTATATCATGATGTCGGGGTCAAAAGGTATTTTGACCCCTGATACCTACGGATTGCTACGCACTTTGTGCTCCCGCAATCCTAAAAACATTCGAAATCCGCCCTATTCGGGCTACTTTCTCATGTTTTGC
>Ga0153928_1000061_pt1 | contig 55736 bp, 54 predicted proteins | sample TSNJ012MetaG_FD_106656 | JGI IMG/M metagenome (GOLD analysis project Ga0153928, IMG submission 106656) | Attine ant fungus gardens microbial communities from New Jersey, USA - TSNJ012 MetaG | ecosystem: Host-associated > Fungi > Mycelium > Unclassified | place: USA: New Jersey, Wharton State...
CTCAGCCAAAATGTAGTGCCGACTTTTCGGATAACTCATTGATTTGATTATTGTCGGGTGTCGATTCTGCGCAAGTTGGGCTAGAGCGTGATGACTTTTCTTCAAATCGTCATCCCGCTCTAACTTATTGTTGGAGCATGATCTTTTCCGAAAACCGGTATCCACTTTTCGGGATCATGCTCTAAAATCCGCGGAACTGACTGTTGTAGACCGCGCGGATGTGCGCGACCCGCCGTTCCAGCCGTTCCACTTCCCCCGCGAGCCCGAGCCGCTGCGCCGCCTCGATCGCGCGGGCAAAGGCAAAGCACGCGTCCTCGTAGGGCTCCTTGGCGCGGCGCGCTTCGTACATTTCCGAATAGGCTTCCTCAGCGCGCCGCTCCCACTCGTCAAGATCGGCACGGTCGTCGCCCGCCATACGCGGTCTCTCACGTGCGCGCGGTCGCGCCGTCGACCGGCAGCAAGATGCGGAACACCGAGCCGGGCCGCACGTCCGCCTCCGCCCACAGCCGCCCGTTATGCGCCTCGACGATGGAACGGCAAATCGACAGACCCATGCCCATGCCGTTCGATTTCGTGGTGAAGAAGCGGTCGAAGATGCGATCGAGATTCGCGGGATCGATGCCGGGCCCGGAATCCTTCACGGTGATCAGGATGTCGCGCCCCTCGCTCAACTCCGAGTTCACGCCCAATATGCGCGCGCCGTTCTCGACCGACCCCATGGCCTCGATCGCGTTCATCATCAGGTTGAGCACGACCTGCTGAAGTTGAACCCGGTCGGCCAGGATCTTTGGCATATCGTCGCTCAACTCCACCTGCGCCTCGACCTTGTTGCTTATCAGCTCGCCGCCGAGGAGGGCGAGAACCTCGCGGATCAGCGCATTGACGTCGTAATAGGCGTCGGTCCGCTCGCCTCTCCTGAACATGGCGCGGATGCCGGCGATGACCTCGCTTGCGCGGTGGCCGTCGCTGACGATGCGACGCAGCGCGGTCTGCGCCTCGTCCAAATCCGGTGTCTTGTTGCCGAGCCAGCGCAGGCCGGAACTGGCGTTGGTCACAATCGCGGCGAGCGGCTGATTGATCTCGTGGGCGATCGAGGCGGTGATTTCTCCCATCATGGTCGAGCGCTGCACGCGTGCGAGTTCGGCCTGCATCATTTGCAGCGCGTCCTGCGCGCGTTTGCGCTCGGAAATGTCGACGGTCGAGCCAAGGAACATGAGCGGCCTGCCGTCGGGTCCCGGAATGACCGACACGTAGCTCTCGCCCCACATCAAGGTACCGTCCTTGCGCCGGTACTGCTTGACGATGACGTAGTGCCGCCGCCCGCCTTCGTTGAGCTCGGTCAGCAGCGCGCGCGACCTCTCCTTGTCCTCGTCGAGGCTGATGTCCATCGGCGTGCGCTCGCGCAGCTCGGCTTCGCTGTAGCCCATCATCGTTTGAAAGGCCGCGTTGGTGGTGAGATAGCGCAGCGACGGGTCGATCAGGGTCAGGCCGAAGGTGGAGTGCGCGAACACCGAGCGCCAGCGTTCCTCGCTCATCCGCAAAGCGGCTTCGGAGCGCTTGCGCACCAGGCTGTCGCCGAGAATACGGCCGAGTTTCTCGACCGTGTCGAGGAAAGCGCGCTCGGGCGCCCGCGTGTGGTCGGACAGAAACTCGAAGACGGCGAGCACCTTGTCGTCGAGCATCACCGGAAACGCGAAAGCCGCCTTGATCCCGATAGCGCGCGCGGTCTCCAGCCGCGGGAGATTGCTCTCGTCTTCGATTCTCTGGGACAGCCACACCGCCCGCTCGTTCACCCACACCCGCCCGGGAAGCCCCTGCCCGCGCATCAGCATGGTGCGCAAGCTGAGCGCGCGAAGCTGCGCATGTTTCGATTCACCGAAAAACGACTCGGCTGAACAATGCAGCGCCGCGTCCTGCTCGTCGGGATACCAGACCTGGCCGAAATGCCACTCGCACGACCGGCAGATTTGCTCGAGGCAGGCCTGCGCCAGCGCGGCCACGCTGACGGCGGACCGCGCCGCTTCGGTGACCCCGACGAGGAGGCTCAACGCCTCTTCGGCCGCGCGCACCTGATGCGCCACGTCGAGTTCGTGAGCAGCCGCCAGCTCGGCCAGCATGCCGTTGAAGGCGCCGGCAACCCGGCCGATCTCGTCCTGATTGGCGCCCTCGAACAGCAGGCCGTAGTTTTTGCTCTCACGCACGCGGCTGGCGAGGCGCTCCAGCCGTTCGAGCGGCCGCACGATGGTGCGATGAGTCATCACGAGGAGAATAATGCCCAGTACGGCCAGCAGGCCGATCGGCACCATGGTGCCGACCACGCTTGCACCTGCGATCAGACCGTAGCTGGCGACGGCAAGCGCCAGCATGAACGTACCGGCCAAAGCAAACAGCTTGGTGCCGGTACGCAGATTGGCAAACATTCCCGCCTCGCGAGGGGATGAAAGTCTGCCGCAGTATAGAATTGCCAATGCCGTTGGGTAAGGCGCCCGCTCACGTGCAGGCGTGCGGGCGTGCGCGCCCGGCGCGCACCCTGCCGACGGGGCCCGTTATTTCAGCGGCGGATATGACCGTCGTCGGTGATGAGCTTGACGTGGTCGCCCGGCCTGAGCGACTGCCCGGCATCAAGCCCGTTGAGCACCAGGAAGCGCTCGAGCGGATGGTCGATGGCGGCCATCCGGCGCGCCAGCTTTGTCGGCGTCTCGCCGGACTGGACGGTCACCACGCGCAGGCGCAGCGGTTTCGCCGCCGCCATTTCCGCGGCGGTCATCGGGCGCAATGCCGTGGCGGCTTCGCGGAACGCCCGGTCGAGGTCGCGCCCCGCCGGCTTGACGGCGAAGATCAGGCGGACGGCGCCCTTCTCGAGCTGCACCACGGCGATGCGGAACGACCACTGGCTGCCTTCCGCCGCGGCGGTCGCGGCGGGAAGGCCGTTGAGGGTGACTGCAGCGATCGACTGCGGGTCGAGGTTCGCCATCCAGCCGGACGCGAGATAGTCGGAGAGCGTCTGCTCGGGCGGGACGGTCACCGGCTCGAGCAGCAGCATTTCCGTGCCGCCGGCGCGCAACCCGAGCACCGCCCGGGCCGAGCGTGTGAGAGAAAATCCCGACGGGGCCGTGAACGCGATGCCGAGCCCGGCGTGCAGGAATTGGCGCCCCCGTATGACGCCGTCGTTCGCATCCTCGCCGTAGACGAGCCCGTCGACATTGGCGAGCAGCACCGCTGCGTCGCGCTCCGCCACGCCCGGCACCGCGTATCGCCGCGCGTTCGCCTGCGCGATGCTCAGGCGGTCGGCGGTCGCCGGATGGGTTGCCGGGACTTCGCCGGGGCCAGCGGAGCGCAGTTGCGCGTTGCGGCTCATGGTGCTGAGGAAACGAACCGCCCCGTAAGGATCGTAACCCGCGCGGGAGGAAATCCGCGCGCCGATGTTGTCGGCCTCGACTTCCTGGGTGCGGGAAAATCCGGCAATGGCGAAGGTGGACCCGGCAAAGGCGCGCGCGCCGAAAGCGCCGAACGGCTCCACGCGGCCGTTCGGGGCCTCGCGCAGCAGGGCATGCTGCGCGGTCACGTGGCCGATTTCATGAGCGAGCACCGCCGCCAGTTCGGACGCATCGTTGGCGAGCGCGATGAGCCCGCGCGTGACGTAGAGGCGGCCGCTCGGCAGCGAGAAGGCATTGACCGCGGGCGAATTGAGAATGACGACCCGATAGCGCAGGTCGGGCCGGTCGGACGACGCCGCCAGGCGCTCGACGATCTCGGTGACGAGAGCCTGGAGCTGGATGTCCTGGTAAACACCGCCGTTTGCGTCGAGGACGCGCATTTCCTCGCGCCGTTCCGGCGAGAGGAAATCGGTCTTGGTCGACGTCGCGACCGGCGCAGGAGCGTCGGTCGACAGTTGGCTGTTGTGCGAGACCGCCGCCGGCCAGGCGCCGAGCACGCCGGCGAATGCCGCCAAGCCGGCGGCATAGCGAAAACGGCGGAGCTGGCGCGTAATGCGTCGCATGCCCACAATCACGGCCGAGGCCGTGCCATCCCTGTCGACCCGGCGCACGGATGTGGCCGGGTGGCTCGGTTTGCGGGCTGGGAGGCAGGCAGTCCCGGGCGCCAGCGCTGCGGACCACGCAGCGTCAAGCGCCCCACGCGCGACCTATGATTTCGGCCAGAGCCTCCCGGCCCTTCTTATCGTTATGCCGGGGCCAAGGATTAATGAGCGTGCGACGCGCCATCCACTGTACGTCGGTAGGGCGGGGGCATCGAAAGGAATCGGACGACCTATGCCTAGGTTTAGCCGGCTCCGGCGGCTCGCGACTGGTAGATGAACCCTTGAGGCGGTTCGCGCCGAGCCGCTGCTACGCCCTCACCTCCTGGCGCTGAAAGACTACGTAGCCGGCGACGAACAAAAGAATGGTCGCCGCGATCAGCCCGACGATCTGCCCCCACACGAGGAGCACGCTCTGGAGGAACGGCAGCGGCGCGCCCGGGATGGCGCCGCGCTCGATCAGCGCGAGGCCGAGGGCGGCGAGCATCGGCTGCTGGGTCGAGCGCACCGAGGGATCGAGCACCACAGAGACGATCTCGCCGAACAGCGCGCTCGGCGAGACGCGCGCGAATCCCTGGCGCACGCTGAGCACGCTCAGAAGGTCCTCGGCCGAGGTGATGTCGCGCGCGCCGACCGCATCGGCCAGCGCCGGCGAGAGCAGCGGCCACAGGATGGTGAGGAAGAGCCAGAGCCCGAGGGCGACCAGCGCCGCGGTGGCGGGCGAGCGGAACACGGTCGAAAGCAGCATCGCGAGCGCAAGCCAGACGCCGGCGTAAAAGATGGTGACGATCAGCATCATCAAGGCGCGCGCGATTTCCTCGCCGCTCGGCGCAAGCCCGAGCATCAGCAGTCCAAGGCCGATGACGAGCAGCCAGAGCGCCACGAGGCTGATGGTGATGGTGGCAAGCCCGGCGAGGAATTTCCCGAACAGCAGCGCGTCCCGGTAGATCGGCTGGGAAAGAATGCGGCTGAGTGTGCGTCGGCTGTGCTCGCTGTTGACGAGATCGAAGCCGAGCCCGATCGCAACCAGCGGCACGAGAAACGAGAGCAGCGAGGCAAACGAAGGCAAGGGTTCGCGCGCCTGGGTGAACAGGCGCAGGAACAGGAAGGGATCTTCCGCAGTCGCGTCCTTGATCTGCTGGATCGAGCCGTAGACCGCCGCAATGGCGGTGAGCACCACCAGCCATTCCAGCACGAACATGCGCGCGCCGGTGAGATGGTCGGAGAGTTCCTTGAGGAATACCGCGCCGACGCCCCGCCAGGGCGTGCCTTCACGCCGCATGCCGTGCTCCATGCTCTTGGAAGTAGCGGGTGTAAATCGCCTCGAGGCTCGGCTCCTCGACCGAGAGGCGGCGCAGCCGGCCGCCCGCGGCTACCACCGCAGCCGCAGCGTCCGGGCGCACGTCGCGATCCGCGAGCAGCCGGAACCGGTCCGGGCCGGTGGCCTCAACCGTGCGCACGCCCGGTACCTGGGCAAGCTTGTCGGCGAGCCCCTCCCCTTGCGCCTCGACCTCGACGGCGTAACCGCCGCCGAGCACCTGACGGCCGAGTTCTCCGACCGTGCCGATGAGCGCGATACGGCCATCCTGGAACAGCGCGACGCGGTCGCACACGCTCTGCACCCGGTCGAGCAGGTGGGAAGAGAGCAGCACCGACACACCGTCGCGCTTGAGGCCGCGGATCATGTCGAGCAGTTCGAGTGTCGCCTGCGGATCGAGGCCCGAGGTCGGCTCGTCGAGAATCGCGATGGCGACGTTCTTCATGAGGATTTCGGCAAGGCCCAACCGCTGGCGCATGCCGCGCGAGAAGGTGCCGACGCTTTTGCCGGCGACCTCGGCGAGATCGACCCGTTTGAGCGCGTCGGCGATGCGCGCCTCGCGCTCCTGCTCGGAAAATCCGATCAGGCGCGCGGTGTAGCGCAGATTGTCGCGGGCGCTCATATAGTCGTAGAAGCCGACCGAATCCGGCAGATAGCCGACCCGGCGCTTGACCGCGAGCGGTTCGCGCACCGGATCATGTCCGAGCACCCGCGCGGCACCCGCGGAAATCTCGGTCAGGCCCAGCAGCATCAGGATGGTCGTGGTCTTGCCCGCGCCGTTGGGCCCGAGCAGGCCGAAGATTTCTCCGCGCGCCACCGTGAACGAGACGTCGTCGACCGCGACCGCCCCGTCGTAGCGTTTGGTCAGACCCTGCGCATCGATGACGACGTCGTTCATCGCCGTCCGAACCTCGCGACCGCGCCGACCAGCACCAGCAATGAAATCGCGATGATGCCTATCCCGGTGACGCCCCAGATGGTCGAAGTCGTGACCCCGATGCGGAAGGTCGCCGACGCGTTCTCGCCGCGCGTGGTCGCGCGCAGGTTGGTTACGTAATCGCCGGCCACCGACTTTTCCGACGGCGTCACCAAGGCCTGCACCTCGCGGCTCTGGCCGGGCGCGAGGTTGTCGAGCGACTTCGGCTCGAATGCCACCTTCCAGCCGCTCGGGCCGCTGCCCGAGAGTTCAACGTCGTCGGCCGGCGCCGTTCCGGTGTTGGTCACCTCGATCGGGATCGTCGACTCCTTGCCTGCAACCGCGGTCGCGCTCAGCACGCCGCCGCGGCCGGCGACAGTGAGCTGAGGCTGTCCGGTGACATCAAGCACCACCTTGGTGTCGACGCTGGCGTCTTCCGCGGCCGCCCGCATCGTGACCGGATACTGGCCGGCCTTCACGGTGCTGGGCGGACGCACCTTGAGCTTGACGTCCTTGCTCTGACCCGCGTCGATCGGGATCGAGCTGAGCTCCTGGCTGCCGTAGGCCTCGGTAAACGAGGTTTCGAAATTCTGCGGCGCCTGCGCGGCAAGGCTCACCAGCAGGTTCTTGCCGCTGTCGTTCTTGACCGCGATGGTGAACTCAAAGCTCGATTTCGCCGTGCCGCGCAGGTTGGGCAGGCGCGGCTCGAGCGAGAGCTTCGCTGGCAGGTTTTTCGCGAACGACACCACGACCGGCAGGCTGACGGTCGTGTCCTTGCCTTTCGCCGTGACCGTCAGCGTCTGCTTGCCGCTGGCGTCTGCCGGGACCTCGATGCGCAGTTGCAGCGCGACGTTGCCGTTGGTCGCGGGCATCGCGGCCGCAACCGGCTGTCCGCCGCCGAGGAGGCTCACGTTCCAACCGGCCGGCTCGCCTTGCACCGCGAGGTCGAGCATTTCGGGCGGCAGGCCGTAATTCTGCAGGCGCAGGCTCACGGTCGACGTGGTCCCGGGCCGAACCGTGACCGAGGGGAAATCCGCCATCAGAAAAAGACCTTTGACGCCCGCAGGGGCGTCTTCGGCATGAGCGGCCGGGGACAACGCAGCAAGAATGATCGAAGCGGCCGCAAAGAGGCCCCGCATGGATTGTCTCCCGAAGATGATGGTTATCCGCGACTTCCCGCGCCTGCCTAGCACAGGTGCCGGGCTGCCGAAACCGCGATACACGGGCCCGGATTATGACAAATCGGCGCAGCTTTCGGGCCGGCTGGGCGGCCAGTCAATGCGCGGGCTTGGCAACCAGCGGGCGCCAGTCGTTGGCCAGCTTGAGCGGCGCTTCGGTCTTCTGCTGCAGCTCCTCGAACGAAAGACCGTCGACGATCTCGCGCACGATGAGCCCCTCGGGCGTGACGTCGATCACCGCGAGATTGGTGTAGATGCGGCTGACGCAGCGCTCGGCCGTGAGCGGATAAGCACATTTGACCTTGATGCGCGGGCTGCCGTCCTTGGTCGTGTGCTCGAGCAGCACCCGCACCCGCTTGGCACCGACCGCGAGGTCCATGGCGCCGCCGACGCCGGGCGGGAAGTTCGGGTCCTCGGTCGTCCAGTTAGCAAGGTCGCCACGTTCGGACACCTCGAACGCGCCCATGATCGAGAGGTCGAGATGGCCGCCGCGGATCATCAGGAACGCATCGGCGTGGTGAAAGAACGAGCCGCCGGTGATGAGCGTCGTCAGTCCCTTGCCGGCGTTGATGAGATCCGGATCGGCTTCGTTCGGCCCCGGCTTCGGCCCCATGCCGAGCAGCCCGTTCTCGCTGTGGAACACGATTTCGCGGCCGGGCGGGATGTGGTCCGAGACGATTGTCGGCAGGCCAATGCCGAGGTTGACGCACCAGCCGTTCTCGATGTCCTGCGCGGCGCGCCAGGCCATTTGCGGGCGGGAGAGCGGGGTCATCGGCATTCTCCTAAACAACAACAACGCGGTCGACGAATATGCCGGGAGTATGCACGCATTCCGGATCGATGTCGCCCAGCTCGACCAGCTGTTTGGTCTGCACCACGGTGAGTTCCGCGGCCATCGCCATCACCGGATTGAAGTTGCGCGCCGATTTTCGATACGCGAGGTTGCCCCAGCGGTCGGCGCGGTGTGCGCGCAGGAGGGCGACGTCGCCGCGCAGCGGCTTCTCGAACACATAGCGCTTGCCGTCGATCTCGCGCTCCTCCTTGCCGTCGACGAGTTTGGTGCCGACGCCAACCGGCGAATAGAAGCCGCCGAGACCCGCGGCGCCGGCGCGCATGCGTTCGCTGATGATGCCTTGCGGCACCAGCTCCAGCTCGATGCGACCGGCTTTGTAGGCAGCGTCGAAGGCGCGCGGATCGTCGGTGCGCGGGAACGAGCAGATCACCTTGCGTACCAGGCCGGCGTCGATGAGCGCGGCCAGCCCGCGCGTGCCGCTCCCGGCGTTGTTGGACACCACGACGAGCTCGCGCACGCCCATGGCGAGAAGCCCGTCGAGCAAATCGTCAGGCGCACCGACGGCGCCGAACCCGGCGGAGAGGATCGTCGCCCCGTCACGAATCCCTTCGAGCGCGGCGGCGACGCTTGCAACCTGCTTGTTGATCATCGGGAGGGAAACTCACGCCCGGCCGGACGCCTTGGCGACCGGCGGCATCAGCAACCGGCAGCGTCCCGTCCGATTCTATGACGATAAGGCTCCGGCCGTGTCAAATGGGCGGCCTGGGGGGTCAATCGCCGACCCGCAGCACGGTCGGCCAATCGGGCTCGTCGGAAGGCAGCACCCAGGGCTCCTTGAGCGCCGCCTCCCGCCATTCGCGCCAGGCCGGCAGCGCCATCACTGCGTCCATGTAGCCGCGCGAACGGGCCCCGACCTCGACCGCGTAGGTATGGAAGCGGGACACCACCGGCGCATACATGGCATCGACCGCCCCGAACGCGCCGAACAGGAAGGGGCCACCGTAGCGTTCAAGGCACTCGGCCCACATGGCGTCGATGCGCGCCGCATTGGCGCGCGCGTCCGCGCTCAGGTCGCGCCGCTTCACCGGGCGCCAGAAATTCATCGGGCATTCGTTTCGCAGCGCGACGAAGCCCCCGTGCATCTCCGCGGCAATCGCCCGGGCGTGGGCGCGCGCGCCTGCATCGGCCGGCCACAACCCGGCACGCGGGAATTTCTCCGCCAGATATTCCAGGATCGCGAGCGACTCCCACACATGCACGCCGTCATCATCGATCGCCGGCACCTTGCCGTTTTGCGACACCGGCGAGATGGCCTGCTTGAAGTTCGGATCGTCGAGCGAGATCACCCGCTCCTCGAACGCGACGCCGGCGACCTTCATGGCTATCCACGGCCGGAACGACCACGAGGAGTAGTTCTTGTTGCCGATGATCAGCTTCATCAGGGATCAGACATCAGCAATCAGGGATCATGCGCGGGGACACCAAGGCCTTCCAGTTCTCACGTTCGCTGAGAAAGCTTTCAAGTGAATTATTGTGATCCCCGCCATCGACCGCGCGAATGCAATCGGCCGATCACCGGCTGCCCGATCCCTGTTTCCTGATCCCCGATTCCTGCTCCGGCAGGTCAACGGGGCCGCCCGCCTTCTTCCAGCCGCCGAAGCCGTCTTTGATGTGGGCGACCGGCCTGAGTCCCATGCGTTGCGCGGTCTGCGCCGCGAGCGCGGAGCGCCAGCCGCCCGCGCAGAAGAACACGAAGCGCTTGTCCTGCGCGAAGACCGGCTTGTGATAGGGGCTCTCCGGGTCGATCCAAAACTCGAGCATGCCGCGCGCACAGTGGAACGCGCCGGGCATGCGGCCCTCGCGGTTGAGCTCGCGGATGTCGCGCAGGTCGACGAACACGACGTCGTCGCGTCCGTGAAGTTTGAGCGCGTCCTCGACGGACAGCGTTTCGACTTCGCGCTCCGCCGCATCGACGAGGGCGCGAAATCCGAGGGTGATCTGCTGCGGCATGGTGCGGGTCTCCCGCCTTCCGGCAATCATGTTGGGGGCGACGCGCCGGCAGTCAAGCCGGCGGCCGAATCTGGCATGCTGGCCGCTCCGCCCACCCGGAGGGCACAGGCGATGGCATTCCTGTCGTTACCGGATTTTGCCGCGCTCACCTTTTTCGTGGTTGCCTGCGCCGTCTACGCCATCGTGATCGAATGGACCGAGCACGGGCAAGGCGGTCTCAACGCCCAGATGGACCGCTATCGTGAAAGCTGGATGCGCCAGATGCTGGCGCGGCAGAACCGCATCGTCGATACCCAGATCACGGCCGCGCTGCAGAATGGGAATGCTTTCTTCGCCTCCACGTCGCTCATCGCCGTGGGCGGGGCGCTCACCCTGTTGCGCTCGACCGACGAGATGCTGGCGGTGTTCGGCGCGCTGCCGTTCGGGATAACCGCGACGCGCGCGGAGTGGGAAACCAAATCCCTGGGGCTCGCCATCATCTTCGTCTACGCGTTCTTCAAATTCGCCTGGTCGTATCGGCTGTTCAACTATGTCGCCATTCTGCTGGGCGCGGCGCCGCCGATCGACGAGAAGGACGCGCCCGAGGCGCTGGCGCACGCGCGGCGAAGCTCTCGGAGGAAGCCGGGCGGCACTTCAACCGCGGACAGCGCGCTTTCTTTCTCGCGCTCGGCTATCTCGGCTGGTTCGTGAGCCCGTGGGTATTCATGGCCACGACCACGGCGGTGCTGGTGGTGATGTGGCGGCGCCAGCTCGCCTCGCCCGCCCGCCGTGCCCTCGAGCTATAATTATTCTCAGGGACCCGGAAACAGTTCGTCGGTGCGGCCGGCCATGCGATACATCAGCAGCCCGATCCATTCGCGCACGGCAATGTCGCCGCGCCGCAATCCTTCCCCCAGACTCGGAAACGGGCGCGCCAAGTCCTCGATGCCGCGGGTGCGATAGTCGACGGGATACGCCTCGACCATGAAGCCGATGCGGCGAAACACGCCGACCGAACGCGGCATGTGATAGGCCGAGGTAACGAGCAGCCAGCGTTCGCCCGGCTTGGGGTCGGCAAGCGGTTTGGTGAAGACGGCGTTCTCCGCCGTGTCGCGCGATGCTTCCTCGATCGTGATGCGGTCCGCCGCAACTCCGAGGCTCGCGTAGAAGCGGCGCGCGAGTTCGCCCTCGGTCGGTCCCCCGTAAAGGAGCGTGCCGGTCCCGCCGGTGAAGATGATGCGCGCCTGTGGATATTTGCGAGCTAGCGCCGCCGAAACGGTCATACGCTCCGCCGCCTCGTTGAGGGGAAGGTCGGCGCGAGTATCAGAGACGACCGTGTCGAAAGCGCCGCCCAGGACGACCATGCCGGTGGGCGGCCCGCGGCTTTCATCCCACGGCGGGAAGCGCTGTTCGAGCGGCAGGATGAGCGCGTTGGCAAGCGGCGAGAGGCCAAAGATCGCGAGCAGAATCAGGCTCGCGACGATCAGCTTGCCGCCGGCGCGGCCGCCGCGGAACACCGCGATGGCGCCGCCCACGAGGCCCAGTACGATCAGCGCGTTCGACGGCAGCGCGAAGAAGCCGAGGATTTTTGACAAATAAAAGAACATCGGCGCGCCGCGTGTGGTTCAGCGGCGCGTCTTGCTCGCCTCGTAACGCGCCTTGGCGGCCTCGTTGGGCGGATAGAGGCCGGGCAGCTTCTCGCCTCGCTCGACCTCCGACACGATCCAGGCTTCGAACCGCTCCTGCTCGGGGCCGAGCTTCGCTACCTCCTCGACCATGGCCTGCGGGATCACCACGGCGCCGTCGGTGTCGGCGACGATCACGTCGTCCGGGAATACGGCGACGCCGCCGCAGCCGATCGGCTCCTGCCAGCCGACGAAGGTCAGCCCCGCGACCGACGGCGGGGCCGCCGCCCCGGCGCACCAGACCGGCAGGTTGGTCGCAAGCACGCCGGCGACGTCGCGCACCACCCCGTCGGTGACCAGGCCGGTGACGCGGCGTTTGACCATGCGCGCGCACAGGATGTCGCCGAAGATGCCCGCGATAGTCACGCCCATGGCGTCGGCGACCGCAAAACAGCCTTCCGGCATGTCTTCGATGGCCGCGCGGGTCGAGCGTGGGCTCGCCCAGCTTTCCGGGGTGGCGAGGTCTTCGCGCGCCGGCACGAAGCGCATGGTGAAGGCGGGCCCGACGAGGCGCGGATAACCTTCGTTGAGCGGCTTCGGGCCCAGCATCCAAGTGCGCCGCAGCCCTTTCTTGAGCAGAATGGTGGTGATCGTGCCGGTCGAGATCGTGCGCAACGTTGCGAGGAGATCGGGCGAGAGCATGGGAAATTCCTTCGAAGGAGCGATCAGACCTTATAAACCGCGCCTGCCAATGTTTGCTAATCCCACTGCGGGCTGCCGCCCCAATCGACCATTCGCCCGCGCGGATGGGCCAGGGCGGAAATCTCCTCCATTTCGGCCGGCGTCAGTTCGAAATCGAAGAGCGCGAGATTCTCCGAGAGCCGCTCCACCTTTGCGGTGCGGGGAATGACGATGATGTCGAGCTGGATGAGCGAGCGCAGCGCCACCTGGCCTGCGGTCTTGCCGTGCGCCTGGCCGATGCGCCGGAGCACTTTGTCGTTCGCCACCCGGCCGCGCGCGAGCGGACTATAGGCCGTGATCGCGATGCTGTGGGAGCGGCACGCGGCGATCACCTTCGCCTGGTCGAGATAGGGATGGCATTCGATCTGGTCGGTGACGAGAGGTTCGCTTGCGAGCCGCACCGCCTCCTGCACCAGCGCCACGGTGAAGTTCGAAATGCCGATGTGCCGAGTCAGGCCGATCTCTTTCATCTTGCACAGCGCCGGCATGGTCTCGGACAGCGGGACCTGTTCGCTCGGCCAGTGCAGCAGCAAGAGGTCGACGTGGGAGACGCGCAGGCGGGCAAGGCTCTCCTTGGCGGCACGTTCGAGTTCGCGCGGCGCAAAATGCGACGGCCACACCTTGGTGGTGATGAAGACGTCCTCGCGCTTGATGCCGGATGCGCGCAGCCCTTCGCCGACCTCGCGTTCGTTGTCGTACATTTCCGCGGTGTCGATGTGGCGATAGCCGAGACGCAGGGCCTGCTCGACGGCGCGGGCACAGGCGCGCCCGCGCAATTCCCAGGTGCCGAGCCCGACGATAGGAATGCGCGCGCCGTTGGCGGAAACAAAGGGCGTTGCAGTGATCTGCGCCATGGCCTTGATCGATCAGTCGTCCCACTTGGGCGCGTGCGCAGGCTTGACGACGCGGCCGTCAGGCCGCTTGAGGGCGCTGATCTCGGCCATTTCGGCATCGGACAGCGCAAAGTCGAATACCGCGAGGTTCTCCTTGAGCCGCTCGGTCTTGCCGGTGCGCGGGATCGGGATGATGCCCTGCTGCACGAGCCAGCGCAGCGCCACCTGCCCGGCCGATTTGCCGTGCGTCTTGGCCATGCTTTCGAGCACCGGGTTACCGGGCACCTTGCCGCGGGCGATCGGGCAATAGGCGGTCACGGACAGGCCGTGACGCCGGCACGCGGCGATCACCTTCGCCTGATCGATGAACGGGTGAACCTCGATCTGGTTGGTGACCAGCGGTTCCTCGGCAACACGGACCGCCTCCTCGATCAGCGCGACCGTGAAGTTGGCGACGCCGATGTGGCGCGTCAGCCCGGCGCGTTTGACTTTGGCAAGCGCGCCAAGCGTGTCCTTGAGCGGGATCGCCGCATTGGGCCAATGGATGAGCAGCAGGTCGACCGAGGGCAGCTGGAGCCGCGCCAGGCTCTCATCGACCGAGCGCTCCAGGTCGCCGGGCGCGAGCCGGTTGTGCCAGACCTTGGTGGTGAGGAACACATCCTCGCGCCGGATGCCGGACGCGCGCATCCCCTCGCCCACCTCGCGCTCGTTGCCGTACATCTGCGCCGTATCGAGATGGCGGTAGCCGCTGCGCAGCGCCGCCGACACGATGTCGATGCAGACGCTCTCCTTGAGCGTCATGGTCCCAAGGCCGGGCGTGGGAATGCGGGCGCCGTTGGCTTCGATCGTCTGCATGAGGTCCTCGATGAGAGAAATGAAGAACGACCGGCTCACCGGATGAGGCGAACTTCGACCCCAAGCTTGAGCGTCGCCCAGATGCGGTCGGCCGTTAGTACAGGTGCTGCCTCACGGGCTGCAAGCGCCAGGCACGCGCGATCGCCAAGGGAAAGTCCGCGCGATCGCGTATGCGTAACGAGAGCACCCGCCTGTTCAGCCTGCGCGGTATCAAAATCGATTACGTCAACGGCGGCCATCCCGAGCGCGGCGCGGGCGGTATCCAACGAGCCAGTCCGCTCGACCAGCTTCGTAACGACCTCCGCATGATTGACGCTCGACATGAGCGCATCCCCGACGAACCCCGCGACAACCTCTCCACCCGGCTCCCCGTGAATGAAGGCAAGCAGCGCCGAACTGTCGAGAACGACGCTGCTCATTCTCCTATCTCCTGCGCCGCTTCCCGACGCCGATCGGCGATCAACTCGTCCACGAGACTGACGTCGGCAGGGACGAACTGCCGCACGATTGCTTGAGCGCGCATCATCGCAGACTGCGGCGTCAGGAGCTTGATCTCGCCTCCCTCGAGCCGCGCAAAGAGCACGTCTCCCTCTTTGAGCCCAAGCGCGTCGCGGATCGGGGCGGGAACGACCACCCGACCGTCGGGCCCCAGCCGGACTTTCACCGAAGGCATGTTGTCGTGGACAAGGGCACGCTGGGGCGGTTCGGCCATCCCACCCGCGGCTTCTCGCGTTTTCTCGCGCTCAAGGACGTTGCGCACGTGCTGATAACGTATGCTCAACGCCCGGGCGATTTCAGCCCGCGCTACGCCACGCTCGGCAAGAGCACGGATCTTGGCGGATGTTGTCGGCAGATGGTCGACCGCGGCCCGGAGATCGGAATCCGTCATGACACGCTCCCAATGCGACATAAACTGATATATGTCATATCAACGATGATATGTCAATAATGGATAGATACGGAAAAGTACCTACTTGGTTTTTTCGAAGATCTCGCGGCCGATCAGCATCCGGCGGATTTCGCTGGTTCCGGCCCCGATTTCGTAGAGCTTGGCGTCGCGCAGGAGCCGCCCGGTCGGGAACTCGTTGATGTACCCATTACCGCCAAGACACTGGATTGCCTCCAGCGTCATCCAGGTCGCCTTCTCGGCGGCGAACAAGATGGCTCCGGCAGCATCCTCGCGGGTGGTCTCGCCGCGATCGCAGGCGCGCGCTACCGCGTAAACATAAGCCTTGGCCGCGTTCATGGTCACATACATGTCAGCAAGCTTCGCCTGCATGAGCTGAAAGCTGCCGATCGGCGCGTCGAACTGCTTACGCTCGTGCACGTAAGGGATGACGACGTCCATGCACGCCTGCATCAGGCCGAGACTGCCGGCCGCGAGCACGGCGCGCTCGTAGTCGAGCCCGGACATCAGCACCTTGACGCCGTCGTTGAGCGGGCCGAGCACGTTCTCCTCGGGCACCTCGCAATCCTGCAGCACCAATTCGCCGGTGTCGGAGCCGCGCATGCCGAGCTTGTCGAGCTTCTGCGCGGTCGAGTAGCCGGGAAAGCCGTTCTCCACGATGAAGGCGGTGATGCCGCGCGCGCCGGCTTTGGGATCGGTCTTGGCGTAGATCACCACGGTTTCGGCGATCGGCCCGTTGGTGATCCACATTTTCGAGCCGTTGAGGATGTAGCGGTCGCCGCGCTTCTCCGCGCGCGTGCGCATCGACACGACGTCGGAGCCGGCGTTCGGCTCGGACATGGCGAGCGCGCCGACGTGCTCGCCGGAAATGAGGTTCGGCAGGTAGCGCCGCTTCTGCGCATCGGTCCCGGTCCGCCGGATCTGATTGACGCACAGGTTGGAGTGGGCGCCATAGGAAAGGCCGACCGAACCCGAGGCGCGTGAGATTTCCTCAAGCGCCACGCAATGCTCGAGATAACCGAGCCCGGCGCCGCCGTAGTCTTCCTCGACGGTAATCCCGAGCAGGCCCATTTGACCGAGTTCGGGCCACAGGTCGCGGGGAAACGTGTTGGTGCGGTCGATCTCGTCGGCACGCGGCGCGATGCGATCTTGGGCGAAATTCTCGACGGTGTCACGCAAGGCGTCGACGTCGGGACCGAGCCCGAAATCAAAGGCGCGCCAAACATTCGGGATCATGGCAGCGAACCTCCCACCGCACCATAAAGCAGAGCAGATCAGGTGGGTACGCGATTTCGAAAAGCCATGTGCAAGAGGAGAGCCGGCCCTTGTCTTATCTCAGGCCGAACCAGAGCGTCGCGATGGCGAGGAACGAGAAGAAGCCGACCACGTCGGTTACGGTGGTGACGAATACCCCTGAGGCCACGGCGGGATCGGCCCCCGAGCGGTCAATCACCAGCGGAATGAGGATGCCGCCGAGCGCACCGGCCACGAGGTTACACAGCATGGCCATCCCGATCACCAGCCCGAGATCGGGCACCTTGAACCAAGCCACCGCGGCCACGCCTGTGATCACCGCGAAGGCGAGGCCATTGACGAAGCCCACGAGCACCTCGCGCAGGATGGTCCGCCATACGTTGGCGCTCGACAATTCGCGCACCGCGAGCGCGCGCACCACCACGGTCATGGTCTGCGTCGCGGCATTGCCGCCCTGGCTCGCCACGATCGGCGCCAGGACCGCCAGCGCCACCATCTTCTGCAGCTGGCCTTCGAACAGGCCGAGCACCGAGGAGGCCAAGAACGCGGTGGCGAGGTTGACCAGCAGCCAGTTGAACCGGCGCCGCGCCACCGTCGCAACGGGGTCTGACAGCTCCTCGCCGTGCACGCCGCCCAGCGCCTTGAGGTCTTCCTCCGCCTCCTCCTCGATCACGTCGACCACATCGTCGACCGTGATCACGCCAACGAGACGATCGGCCTCGTCGACCACGGGCGCGGCAATGAGGTCGTAGCGCTCGAACAGCCGCGCCACCTCCTCCTGGTCGTCGGCGGCGTGCACGCGGTGCACGTCCTCGTACATCAGTTCCGAGATTGGCACCGGCCGTTTGGCGCGCAGCAGCCGGTCGAGCCCCACGGCGCCGAGCAGCCGGTGGCTGCGATCCGTGACGAAAATCTCGTAGAAACGGTCCGGCAGATCCGGCGTCTCGCGCATGTAATCGATGGTTTGCCCCACGGTCGCGTCGGGCCGCACCGCGATGTAGTCGGTCTGCATCCGGCGGCCGGCGGAACTCTCGGGATATTCGAGGCTGCGCGCGAGCGCGACCCGCTTGGGATGCGGCAGCCGTTCGAGAATGTCCTTCTGCCGCTCCTTGGGCAGAGCTTCGAGGATCGCGACGGCATCGTCGGTTTCGAGTTCGCGGATGCCGAGGATCACGGCCACCGGGGGGAGTTGTTCGAGAATGTCCGTGCGCGCCGCCTCGTCGAGCTCGGTGAGCGCCTTGAAATCGAACCCGGCGCCGAGGAGTTCGATCAGGCGCGGCCGCAGCGGCGCATCGAGCGCCGCGAGCAAGTCGCCGAGGTCCGCCTCGTGCCAGCCGCCGACGAGATCGGCGAGCGCGGCCGCATTATTTCCCTCGATGGCCGCCGCCACCTGCTCGACGATGTCGGCGCGAATCGCCCCGCTGTCGTCGCGCAGGTCGGAGGCTTCCGGCTGCGTCGCGGCCTCCTGGCGGTCGTCGAGCATGCCGCACCTGTGAGCGGTTGGAGGGAAATCGTTAAGCCGATACGTCTTATGGGGCGAAGCGAATCGTTTGTCCGCGCAAAACCGCTGCGCGCGGGCTAGTGTCCCGATTCCGAAGTTCGCCCGAGTTGGCCGCACGCTCCGGAGCGAACTTCGGAATCGAAGGACACTAGCAACTCTATGATTCTAGTGCCGCTTTGAACCCGAAGTTCGCAGCCGGACTCGCGGCAATTGTTGTGCGAACTTCGGGTTCGCGGCACTAACGTCGCACGTTTTTCCTTCGGTTGCCGCCGCCCCGTTGTTCCCCCGCGGCTTGAATTCCTGCGCTTATCCTATCGCACGCGCTCGACTCCACATGCAAAGCGAGGAAATCGCGCCGCCACCATCTCGTCATCACCGCGACACGGAACCTCCCCACTGCGGACGCAAAACCCTGGGGAAACGGCCGAGGCGCCTCTTCGGTTAAGCTTGCGTTTATTTGCGGTCGGATAGGCTCACGGCTAGGGTCCGTCGCCGGGGAATACACCGCCGTTGCGGCCGTTGGGGAAATCGATGCGTGTTTGGTCGGCCATACTGGGCTTGTGCGCGCTCGCAGCTGCCGGTGCTCCGGCATTTGCCGCCGAGTGCCCGGGCAACCCGGATGCGCTCGGCACCTCGCGCGTCCTCACGGTCGATCCGGCCGAGCACCCCCGTATTGGCTCGATGCAGTATCCCGAGAGCCTCCCGCTCGAGGACAAGGAGGTGGTGCTCACCTTCGATGACGGTCCGCTGCCGCCCTACACCAACCGCATCCTCGAAACGCTCGCCGCCGAATGCGTGAAGGCGACGTTCTTCATGGTCGGGCGCCAGGCGCGCGCCTTTCCGGACACGGTCCGCCGCGTCTACAACGAAGGCCACACCGTCGCTTCGCACAGCCAGAACCATCCGCTCATCTTTACGCGGCTGGCGATGCCGGCGGCCGAGAATGAGATCGAACAAGGGCGCGCGTCGGTCGCCGCTGCGCTCGGGGACGAGCGGGCGCTGGCGCCGTTCTTCCGTTTCCCGGGCCTCGGCCGCTCGAACGCCATCGAGGGTTATCTCGCCGCGCACGGCATCATGGCCTGGAGCGCCGACATCGTGGCTGACGATTGGCGCCACATCACCGCTCAGCAGGTGCTCACCCGCGCGCTCGACCGGCTCGACCGCAGGGGCAAGGGCGTGCTGCTGCTGCACGACATCCAGCCGCGCACGGCGCTGGCACTGCCGGTGCTGCTCAAGGCGCTCAAGGCGCGAGGCTACCGCATCGTCCAAGTGGTGCCGGCGGGCCCGGACCGGCCCAAGACCCTGGCGCCGGCTGAAGCCTGGATGATCAGGCACACGCCGACGTGGCCGCGCGTGCTCGAACGCGATCCGGCCTTCGCCGACACGACCGGCGGCTCGGACATGATGGAGCTGCCGATCACCATCGCGGCAGCGCCGGGGGAAGACGATCTGGTCGCCGTGCCGCTCATCTACCCGACCCCGGGTCGATCCCGACTATGGCCGGCAACCGACCGCGTTTTCGAGCCGGCGGAAACGACGCAATCCGTCCCGGTGGCCGTTATCGGCGGCCGCGAACAAGTCGCCGTCCGCGAGGTCGGGTTGTCCTGGTCGGTCGAACACGTCATCTGGCCGCCCGTGCGGGCGGAACATGTGGCACGGCGCAGGCCGCCGATCCACTTGCGGCGCGCCATGGCGGCACGGCACCGCCCGCGCGTCGAGGCGCCCCCGCGCGCCGGCGCGACGCCGCCCCGATACGCTTCGCATATTCTGACATTGCATTGACCCCTGCCCCTTATTCGCCCCGATCTTGCGCGACCGCTGAGCGCCCCAGCCGCCGCGGTTGATTTTGTGCGGTCGGCTGGTAGCTTCCCACCCGCCGACTCGGGCCTGGAGTGAGTTCGGCTTGGCCTCTACAAGGAGAAAGCTCCAACATGATGAAGACGATCTTTTTGAGCGCTGCGTTGGCCTTCGGCCTTTGCACGGCAGCCAGCGCAACGGTCATGCCCGCTCCGATGAGCAAAGCCGACAGTCTGATCGCGAAAGTCGCGGAAGGATGCGGACCCGGCATGTGGCGCGGTCCCGGCGGCCGGTGCCATCCGATGTTCAACGGGCGCGTCTGCCCGCCCGGTTATCACATCGGCCCGGAACGCAAGCGCTGCTGGCCTGATCGCTGAAGCGACACCACGGTTTGCACCGCGCGAATAAGTACGGCCGGAGCGCAGCTCCGGCCGTTTCGTTTTGATCTGTCGGATCAATCCAGTGCGGAACCCGGGCTCGACCGCAACGTCGAGCGGTGCTCGGGGTGCGACCTCGGTGAAGAACGCGCCGTCCCGCGTTGAGGACGTTCGAGCCAAGCGACGAGGAACGTCACCAGAATCAGCCCCACGATTGCAGCCACCCAATGCGGGATGTGCGCGCCGAGAACGACCCAGTCTCCGGCCAGCCATTTGTCGGTCTGATAATGCATCGTGCGCGGTGTCCCGTGGGGGAGCAGGCTTCCCACGCACGGCCGCACCGCGTCTACTGTGACGAATCACAGCGCCGTGCCGCGCGCCCGCAAGGTTTGCTAAAGTGCCTTGCAGGTAAGGACTTAGGGGTTGTTGTTGGTCCGAGTTGGGAGGTTGGCAGGCGGACCGCGCAGACATTAAAAGAGCAAAGAAGATTCTGGTGCGGTCGAGAGGACTCGAACCTCCACGGGTTGCCCCGCTAGCACCTCAAGCTAGTGCGTCTACCAATTCCGCCACGACCGCATGGGGACTTGATGCGCCGACCTTGGGCACGGCGCAAAAGCGGCGCTTCCTGTAACCTATCGACCGTACCGGGACAAGGGCGGCAGGATGGGCAACGTCACCATGGGAGCGCGCTGACGCGCCGGCCGAACGGCTTCAGCGCTTGTCGGGCGCGCGCGGCAGCATCTCGGTGACCTCGACCGCGATGCGGTTGCCGTTGACGACCACGTTTCCTTTGGCAATGGGCAAGGTGCCGGCAAGGATCGAGACTTCGTCATCCTCGGATGCGTCGAGTTCGATGATGGCGCCGCGGCCGAGGCGGAGCGCCTGGTGGATCGGCATGGTCGTGCTGCCGAGCACCACCGCGACATCGACCGCTATCTTGTCCAGTGTGGGCACGGATCAGTCCTCGTGGCCGGATACAATGAGCTAATGTCCCGATTCCGAAGTTCGCCTTAGCTTGCCGCACGTTCCTGAGCGAGCTTCGGAATCGAAGGACCCTGGCAACTCCATGATTCTAGTGCCGCTTTGAACCCGAAGTTCGCAATCCGACTCGCGGCAATTGTGGTGCGAACTTCGGATTCGCGGCATTAGGTCACCATGGGATGGTTACGAGGTGGTTAACGTCCGCGATCAGTTGGCATTCGGACTCAAGGCCCCGCCGGGCAGCCCGGCGGTCGAGTGGCGGGTGAGCGACGGACCGGTGCCCTACCAACGGGCGGTCGCCGAGATGGACGCGCGCGTGGCTGCAATTGCCCGCGGCGACGCGCTGGAATTGGCGTGGCTGCTGGAGCATCCCCCGCTCTACACCGCGGGCACCAGCGCCGATCCGGCCGACCTGATCGAGGCGCGGTTTCCGGTGCATCGCACCGGCCGCGGCGGGCAGTTCACCTATCACGGCCCGGGCCAGCGGGTCGCCTACGTGATGCTGGATCTCAAGCGCCGCAAGCCCGACATCCGCTGCTATGTCGCCAGCCTCGAGGAATGGCTGATCCGCACGCTGCGGCGCTTCCAGGTGTGCGGCGAACGGCGCGAGGACCGCATCGGCGTGTGGGTGCGCCGGCCGGAGCGGGGCGCGGCCCAGGAGGACAAGATCGCCGCCATCGGGGTGCGGGTGCGCCATTTCGTGACGCTGCATGGAGTGAGTCTCAACGTCGCCCCCGACCTGACCCATTTCGCCGGCATCGTGCCGTGCGGCGTGACCGGAGCCCGCTACGGCGTAACCAGCCTCCTCGACCTCGGCGTTCCCACGACCATGGCGGAGGTCGACATGGCGCTGCGGGCGGAATTCGAAGAAGTGTTCGGGACGACGGATGACCGAGGTCAGATGTCAGATGACAGAGGGCCGGATGCTTCTGACATCTGACATCTGGGTTCACTCCGTTCTCAGCACCGAGAACCGCTTGCCCGCGTAACGCTGCGCCAGCAAGTCGGCAGTCCCGTCGCTTTCGTCGAGGCTCTCGACGAACGCTCCGCGCGGGCCGCGCCGGCAGGCGTCGATCACCGCGCGGACGGCATCCGGCGCGCCGGCAAACACCGCCTCGACCGATCCGTCACGCCGGTTGCGCACCCAGCCGTCGACGCCGTGCATCGCCACCGCGTTCTCGACGAACATGCGGAAACCGACCGCCTGCACCCGTCCGCGCACCCGGACGTGACGGATCACGTGCCCGCTCATCCCATCTCTCCGGTGGCGACCGCGAGCGCGCCGCGGAAGCCGGGAAGCCAGCGCCCGAGCGTCGCGACATAGCCGTCGGGCAGCTTCCACTCGCGCGCCGAGGCGACCACGAGTTCCTGATAGCCCGGTTGCGGCCGCCCCGATGCACGTCCGGGCGCCACATAGACGAGAGCGGCGCGGCGCCTGTCGTGGATGACAACCGGCAAAAGGCGGCGCACATAGAGCCCGCGTTCGAGGTTTTCGTAGGCGTTGAGCGCCGCAAGATCACGCGGCGATAGCCGCCAAACGATGCCATGCACCGCGCTTCCCGACGCGAGGACGATCGAGGCGTAGCCCGCGCGCATGATCATGAAACGCCAGCCGTCGAGCCGCGCCGGCCCGAGCGGTTCCGCGGTCGGGCAGCGCCGCCGCATCAGCGCCCGATTCATGTTGGACCCGTAGGCAAAATGCAGGGTCATGCAGGAAACGGCCAGTATTGGTTCAGGCGAACTCCAGGATAACGGCGTCGACCGCGAGGCTGTCGCCGGGCTTGGCGTGGATTTTCTTCACCGCGCCATCACGCTCGGCGCGCAGCACGTTCTCCATCTTCATGGCTTCGACCACCGCGAGGGTCTCGCCCGCCTTGACCTCTTGGCCTTCGCCGACGGCAATCGACACCACGAGCCCGGGCATGGGGCAGCGCACGGTCTTGCCGCTGTCGGACGTAGCCTTGACCGGCATCAGCCGGGCGGCGGCCGCCTCGGCCTCGGTGTAGACGTAGGCACGCGTCTTGATCCCCCGGTAGGCAAGGTCGAAGCCGTTGGGGATTGGCCGCGCCTGCACGGCCGCGCGCTCGCCGGCGACGGTCCCGTGCCACACCGGGTCGCCCGGCTTCCAGGCCGACTCGAGCGCGAGCGAGCGGTCGGGCCTGCCTGACCCGTCAAGCAAAATCACCTCGATCCGGCCGTCCGTACGCGCCACGTCAAGCCGATGCTCGCGCTCATCAAGCCACACCGCGCGGCGACGCTCGCGCGTCACTTCGCGCCCCATCATCTGCCCGGAAATGCGCCGTTTGCGCTCGCCGATCACGTTGTCGATGGCCGCGGCGACCGCGGCGAGCACCTGCGCATCCTCGCCCTCCGGCGGGTGCGCGGCGAAGCCCGCCGGGTATTCCTCGGCAATGAACGCGGTCGACAGATGCCCGGCGCGAAAGCGCTTGTGCTGCATCAGCGCGGCGAGGAACAGGATGTTGTGCCTGATGCCGTCGATCGCGAAGGCATCGAGCGCCTGCGCCTGCGCCGCGATCGCGCCGTCGCGCGTCGGCGCGTGGGTGATGAGCTTGGCAATCAGCGGATCGTACCAGAGCGAAATCTCGCCCCCTTCGTAGACGCCGGTGTCGTTGCGCACGCTCACGCCGGCTTCGCTGCGCTCCGGCGGCGGCCGATAGGTCACGAGCCGCCCGGTCGAGGGCAGGAAATTGCGGAACGGATCCTCGGCGTAGACGCGGGTCTCGATCGCCCAGCCATCGAGCTTCACGTCCCGCTGGCCGATGGAAAGCTTCTCGCCGGCCGCAACGCGGATCATCTGCTCGACGAGATCGATGCCGGTGACGAACTCGGTCACCGGATGCTCGACCTGCAGCCGCGTGTTCATCTCGAGGAAATAAAAACTCTTGTCCTGGCCGGCCACGAACTCGACGGTCCCGGCGGAATCGTAGCCGACCGCCTTGGCGAGCTGGACCGCCTGCTTGCCCATCTGCCGGCGCGTCTCCGCATCGAGGAGCGGACTCGGCGCCTCCTCGACGACCTTCTGATTGCGGCGCTGGATCGAGCATTCGCGCTCGCCGAGATGGATGACGTTGCCGTGCTTGTCGCCGAGCACCTGTATCTCGACGTGGCGCGGATCGACGATGAACTTTTCGATGAACACGCGATCATCGCCGAACGAGGATTTCGCCTCCGAGCGGGCGCGGGCAAATCCTTCGGCCACTTCTGCCTTGCGGTGCGCGACGCGCATGCCCTTGCCGCCGCCGCCCGCCGACGCCTTGATCATGACCGGATAGCCGATTTCCCCGGCGATCCGCATCGCGTGCTTCTCGTCCTCGATCACGCCGAGATAGCCCGGCACGGTGGAGACCTTGGCGCGCGCCGCCGCCTTCTTCGACTCGATCTTGTCACCCATGGCGGCGATCGCCTTGGGGTTCGGGCCGATGAACACAATGCCCGCCTTGGCGAGTGCGTGCGGAAAGGCTTCGCGTTCGGACAGAAATCCGTAGCCGGGATGCACCGCCTCGGCCCCGCTTGCGCGGCAGGCGCCCACGATCTTGTCGATGACGAGATAGCTCTCGGCCGCAGCCGGCGGGCCGATGGCCACGGCCGTGTCCGCCATCTCGACGTGAAGCGCGTCCTTATCGGCCTCGGAATAGACCGCGATCGTCTCAATCCCCAGCCGGCGCGCGGTCTTGATGATGCGGCAGGCGATCTCGCCGCGGTTGGCAATCAGGATGCGCTTGAACATGCCGCCTGGGGCTCCCTGCGGGCGATTCATTGGCTTTGCGGCCGGGGATAGGAATTGTCAAACACAGCCTTCCCGCCCTGGACACGGCGCTTTGCCGGGATCGAGCCGATTTGATACACATCCCCCCTCCTCCACCGGCTCGGACAGGCACATGAACGCGTTCGCCGACCGCGCGCACCAGAGAGGGTGCCGATGATCCTGCGGGACATCGCCGCCGCGCTCTCGGCCCCGGTCGAGGGCGACGGGAGCATCGACATTGCGCGCATCGCGGATCCGACCGAGGCAACGGACGGGGCCGCCCTGGCCCTCGCGATGACCCCGGGAACGGTCGCAGGACTTGCTCGCACCAAGGCGCGCGCCGTGGTCGTCACGGGAAAGTGCGCCGTCCCGCTCGACCGGTTCGACGCCGTGATCAAGGTGGAGCGACCGCGCCAGGCGCTTGCGGTGCTCACCCGCTTGTTCGACCGGCCGGTCCAGCATAGCCCCGGCATTCATCCGAGCGCGGTCGTCGCGACGGATGCGCAGATCGCGGAGGACGTGGCGATCGGGCCGGTGAGCGTCGTCGGCCCCCGCGCGCGGATCGGCCCCGGAACCGTTATCCTCGCGCACGTGACCATCGGAGCCGATGCAGTCATCGGGCGCGACTGCCTGCTGCATCCGGGGGTGAGGGTCGGCGATCGGGTCGTCATCGGCGACCGCGCGATCCTCCAGCACAATGTCAGCCTCGGCGCCGACGGGTTTAGCTACGCAGCAGCCCCGCCGCGCGAGGCCGAAGCGAGCGCCGCCGCGGACGCGCACCCGCGCATCAATTCGCTCGGCGCAGTGATCATCGAAGACGATGTGGAAATCGGCGCCAATTCGGCGATCGATCGGGCGACGCTGACGGCGACCCGTATCGGCCGCAACACGAAAATCGACAATCTCGTGCAGATCGGACACAACGTCACCATCGGGGAGAATTGCCTGATCTGCGGCATGGTCGGTATATCGGGGAGCGTGACCATCGGGGATCGGGTCGTACTCGCGGGCGGAGTTGGCGTCGCCGACCATGTGACGATCGGGTCGGACGCGATCGTTGCCGCCGGATCGGGAGTCGGCAGCAACATTCCGGCCAAGGCGGTCATGCTAGGCTATCCCGCGGTCCCACGGGAACGTGCCTTCGAGCAGTTCAAGCATCTCGCCCGGCTGCGCGGGCTGTTCGCTGAGGTGGGCGAACTGAAAAAACGGATCGCCGCACTGGAGCAGAGCAAATAAAACGAGAGCCGCAGCGAGGCGGATGTTTTCCGGGGAAGGCGTGGCGATGGTCGATGTGGAAAAGGGCGTGATCGAACTTGTTGCAGGCAAGGTCCGCAACAAGCAGGGCCCGCTGCAAATGTCCGATTTGCTGGAAAGCCTCGACTTGGAGTCCCTCGACGTCCTCGAGTTGACGTTCGCGATCGAGGAAAAATTCAACATCGAGATTCCATTTAACGCCAATACCGAGTTTGACTTCAAGACCGTGGGCGAACTGGTTCACGCCGTCGAGGCACTCCTCGCCAAGAAGACGGCGTCGGCGTGAACCGCGTCGTCATTACCGGACTGGGTGCGGTTTCCCCGGTCGGGCTGTCGACGCAAGCCTATTGGGCAGCGCTCACGGCCGGACAATCCGGCTTCGGCCCACCGACGATTTTCGCTGCCGAGAGGTTGAACACGAAGGTCGTCGCCGAAGTGAAGGGCTTCGTTCCCGCCGATCACTTCGACGCGCGCCAGATCGGTTTTCTCGACCGCGTCTCGCAATTCGCCGTCGTCGCCGCGCGCGAGGCGATCGCGCAATCGGGCCTCTCGTTCCGCGACGGCCTGGGCGAGCGCACCGCCGCGATCGTCGGCTCGGGCATCGGCGGCCAGAGCACGCAGGACGACAATTTCAAACGCATCTACGGCGAGAACGCGACGCGGGTGCACCCGCTCATCATTCCGCGCACCATGCCGAACGCGCCGGCAAGCCAGATTTCCATGTTCTTCGGCATCAAGGGCCCGACCTACGCGGTCTCGACCGCCTGCGCGTCCGCCACCCATTCGATCGGCCAGGCGTTTCATCTGGTGCGCACGGGCTCCGTGACGTGCGCAGTCGCCGGCGGCTCGGAAGCGCAACTCACCACCGGCACGGTCAAAGCATGGGAAGCCATGCGCATTCTCGCGCCCGATACCTGCCGGCCGTTCTCGCGCGAGCGCAAGGGCATGGTGCTGGGCGAAGGCGCGGCGATCCTGGTGCTGGAATCGCTCGACCATGCCGCCGCGCGCGGCGCCGACATCCTGGGCGAGATCGTCGGCTTCGGCATGAGCGCGGATGCCGGCGACCTGACCGCCCCCGATCCGGACGGCATGGTACGCGCCATGACGGCGACGCTCGCCGATGCGCGGCTTGCGACCGATGCGATCGATTACGTCAATGCCCACGGCACGGGCACGACCGCTAACGACGCCGCCGAAACCGCGGCGCTACGCACGGCGTTCGGCACGCACGCGGGACGGCTCGCGATCTCATCGACCAAATCCATGGTGGGACACGCGCTCGGCGCCGCCGGCGCGCTCGAAGCGGTGGCCGTCGTCATGGCGTTGCGCGACGGCGTCGCTCCGCCGACCATGAATTATCTCGGTCCCGATCCCGCCTGCGATCTCGACTGCGTGCCCAACGAAGCGCGCCGCCGGCCGTTGCACGCCGCGCTCTCCAACTCATTCGCGTTCGGCGGCCTCAACGCCGTGCTGGCGTTGCGCCGGTTTGCGGGCCCAAGCGCGCGCTAAATCAAGGAGGAACCCATGGAGGTCCGTGCCGCCGTCGCCTTCGAACCGGGCAAGCCGCTCGCGATCGCTCACGTCAACCTCGATGGTCCGCGCGCCGGCGAGGTCATGGTCGAGATCAAGGCGACCGGCATTTGTCATACCGACGAGTTCACCCTCTCGGGGAAGGACCCGGAGGGCCTGTTCCCGGCGATCCTCGGCCATGAGGGAGCCGGCGTCGTGGTCGAAGTCGGCGCGGGGGTGGCTTCGGTCAAACCGGGAGACCACGTGATCCCGCTCTACACGCCGGAATGTCGCGAGTGCGAATACTGCCTCTCGCGCAAGACCAACCTGTGCCAGAAGATCCGCACCACCCAGGGCGCAGGCGTGATGCCGGACGGTACGTCGCGGTTCTCCATCGACGGCCGCAAACTCCATCACTACATGGGCACGTCCACCTTCGCCAATTTCACCGTGTTGCCGGAGATCGCGGTGGCGAAAATCCGCGAGGACGCTCCGTTCGACAAGGTCTGCTACATCGGCTGCGGCGTGACGACCGGCATCGGCGCCGTGATCAACACGGCGAAAGTCGAAGCCGGCGCGAACTGCGTCGTGTTCGGCCTCGGCGGCATCGGCCTCAACGTGATCCAGGGGCTGCGCCTCGTCGGCGCCCACATGATCGTCGGCGTCGACCTCAACCCCGAGCGAAAGTCCTGGGGCGAGCGCTTCGGCATGACCCACTTCGTCAATCCGAGGGACGTCGGTGCCGACCTCGTCAACCATCTCGTCAACCTCACCGGCGGCGGCGCCGATTATTCCTTCGAGTGCATCGGCAACGTCGACACGATGCGGACAGCCCTCGAATGCTGCCACAAGGGCTGGGGCGAGAGCGTGATCATCGGCGTTGCGCCGGCTGGCGCGGAAATCCGCACCCGGCCGTTCCAGCTCGTGACCGGACGCGTGTGGCGCGGCACCGCTTTCGGCGGCGCGCGCGGCCGCACCGACGTCCCCAAAATCGTCGACTGGTACATGGAGAAGAAGATCGAGATCGATCCCATGATCACGCACCAGATGCCGCTCGCCGACATCAACAAGGCGTTCGATCTGATGCACGAAGGCAAATCGATCCGCTCGGTGGTGACGTTCTGATGGCAGGGCAAGCGCAGGCCACGCGCGGCGGCGAGCCCGTCAACCCGCGTGCTCATGAGCGATCGGGCATTGCCCGCACGCTCGGCGTCACGATCACGCACCTGTCGCGTGACCGGGTCGCGGCCGAGCTTACGGCGCACGACGATCTCGCCAACCGCAAGATGATCCTGTCCGGTGGCGTGCTCATGGCACTGGCCGACATGCTCGGCGGCACCGCGACGACCGCCAACCTCCCGGAGGGCGGCCGCACGACGACGATCGAAAGCAAGACCAATTTTTTCGCGCCGGTATCGCTCGGCGATACCGTGTCGGCGGAATGCACGCCGCTCCACCGCGGCCGCTCCACCATGGTGTGGGAGACCCGCATCACGCGGGGTGACGGCAAGCTCGCGGCCGTGGTGACGCAAACCCAGCTGGTCATGGCGCGCCAGCGTCAGCCGGAGTGAAATCATGGCGTTCAAATGTACGGTTCCGGCGAGCCCGACCGTCCAGCAGGACGACGAGGCGGTCCGCATCACGCGCTGGGACTTTGCGCCGGGGGCGGTAACCGGCTGGCATCGCCACGGCTGGCCCTACGTGGTGGTGATGCTCACCGACGCGGTGATGCGTATCGACGACGGATCGAAGGAAAGCGAAGTCCGGCTCGCCGCCGGGCAATCCTACCGGCGTCCGCCCGGGGTCGAGCACGACGTGATGAACGGCTCGTCGCACCCGATCGCCTTCGTCGAGATCGAGATCAAGAGGCCCGAGGCATTGACGCAGGGGTAGACTCTTTGCTGGTCGCATTTTCTACGCAAAACCGGTGCCCACTTTTCCTGAAAATGCTCCGATGACGAGCGCGGCGCAGCCTTCTCCCCGCCAGCGCGCCGCCATCTCATGGACGGCGCTCGGCTTGCTCGCCGTGCTGATATTCGCGTGGGGCGGAAACTACACCTGGATTTCGCTCGCGCTGCGCGACGTCGGCCCGTGGACCTTCACGGCGGTGCGCTATCTCGGCGCCGCGATCGTGATCGGGGCGGCGCTCGCCATTCATAGCGGTCCGGGTCACGTCATGCCGGTCCGCCGCGAGCGGTCGCGGCTTGCGGCCATCGGCCTCCTGCAAGGCGCTGGACTGACGATACTCCTCACCTTGTCGCTGGTGTGGATCGAATCCACCCACACCATTCTGCTGATGTACACCAACCCGCTCTGGGCGCTTCTGTTGAGCGTGCTGCTGCTCGGCGAGCGTTTCAGCCTTGCGAGCGTGGCGGGAATTGCGCTGGGCCTCCTCGGCATGGCGATCCTGACAAATCCTTTGGCGATGCCGTGGAACGCCGTGACCATTCCCGGCGTGCTTTCCGCGCTCGCCGCCACGATCGCCTGGGCGCTCGGCGGCGTGCTCTACCGGCGGGAAAAATGGGAAAGCACGTTCTGGCAGCAGGTGTTCTGGCAGCTCGCGGCAAGCGGGATTGTCCTCGTGGTTCCGGCCGTCATTCTCGAATGGAATCACGCGGTGCGGTTCACCCCGCAATTGATCGCCAACACGATCTACAACATCCTGGTGCCCACCGCGCTCGCATTCTGGTGCTGGTCGCAGGCGCTCACGCGCCTGCGCGCCTCGACCGCGAGCCAAGTGCTGTTGCTTTCGCCGGTGTTCGGGATCGCGCAAAGCCACTTTGTCCTGGGCGAGCCGCTCACCCGGGCGGTGCTGGCGAGCGCGGCCTGCGTCATCACCGGCGCGTGCCTGACGTTCTGGCGCCCCTCACCTGCCGCACCTGCGTGAGTCCGGCTGTTGCCATGGGAGGCCGGGCGTATATGATGGCGCCTGATCGTTTTGATCCAAAAATGAAAGTTGAAAACGGCGCAACGAACGCCGTCGAGGGAAAATACTCCTGCCGGGACGGGGGTAGATCGAGGTCCTTCGCCGTTGCGCTCGCGGCGGTGACGGTACGGGCATTCGAGCGAACCAGAGAGGGAGTGCAATGACCGACAACAACAACCGTGACGATCGGGAGGAGACGTTCTGGTATAGCGGAAAGATCACGCGCCGCCGCGTGGTCGGGTGGAGCGCGAAGGCCGCCGGCGCGCTCGGCGCCATGATGCTGGTGCCGGCCCCCTGGCGTGCCGCCTTCGGCGCCGCCAAGCCCTATAAGATCGGCACCCTGCAGCCGCTCTCGGGCAATGGGGCGGCCGGCGGCAAGACGGCGCTGGTCGGCGTGCAAATGGCCGTCGATCGCATCAACAAGTTGGGCGGCATCAACGGACGGCCCGTCGAGATCGTCGTGGCCGACGATGAATCCAAGCCCGACGTCGCGCGGCGCAAAGTCGAAAAGCTCATGGAAGAAGATTTGGTGGACGCCCATGTGGGCGGCTTCCTCTCCAACATCTGCCTTGCCTGCATGCCGGTGTTCGAGGAGAGCAAGGTCGTCAACATGATCAGCGTGTGCCTCGACACGACGCTGACCACCACCAAATGCAACCGTTACAGTTTCCGACCGTACGACTACGCGCCGGCCCAGGCGGTGGCGTTCGCGCCCTATCTCGTGAACAAGCTCGGGAAGCGCTGGCACCTCATCTACGCCGATTATTCGTGGGGCCAGTCGACCCGCGACGCCTATGCGCAGGAGATCAAGAAGGCTGGCGGTGACGTGGTCGGGGGCACCGGCATTCCGCTCGGCACTGCCGACATGACCCCTTTCCTCTCCAAGATCTCCGGCGATTTCGACGGCCTGTTCGCCATCGAGTTCGGCAAGGATGGCGTGACCATCGGCAACCAGGCGTATGACCTCGGCCTGACCAAGAAATACAAATGGGCGGGCGACGGCGCCGTGGCCGAGTCCACCAACTTGCCGGGCCTCGGCAGCAAGATCGAAGGTTTCGTCGGGATCAACCGATATGTGCCGGTATTCGATCCGCCGCTGAACACGGCGGCGCACCACAAGTTCTTCGATGATGCGGTCGCCCGGCTCAAACAAATCGATCCGAGCGGCCCGCTGCCGGACCGCTACGTCCAGTCAAACTACGAGGCGATGAACGCCTTGAAGCTCGGGATGGAGAAGTCGAATTTCCAGGGCCGCGAAGATACGATGAAGCTGATCGAAGCGCTCGAAGGGCTCGAGATGAAGGAAGGCGACGACTTCCCGCAAGGCGACAAGATCCTGCGCAAGGAAGACCATCAAGCCTTCATCCGCGAGTTCATTTTCGACATCAAGGACGGCAAGCATCGGATTCTCGAGACGGTCCCGAAGGAGAAGACGATCTTCCCGCCGGCTTGCAAGTTCGCCTCGTCGTAAGTGGCGGCTGACCTTCAGTCCGCAGCGCTCGCCCCGGCCGCGGCCCCGGCGAGCGCTGTCCCCGTCCTACGGACCGAGGACCTCGGCATCCGCTTCGGCGGGCTTGCCGCGCTCAACGGCGTCAATTTCGAGCTCCGACGCGGCGAAATCCGCGCGGTGATCGGCCCCAACGGCGCCGGCAAGAGCACCTTTTTCAATTGTCTCACCGGCGTGTTGCGCCCCTCCTCGGGCCGCATCCTGTTCAACGGCGACGACATCACGGGCCTCTCGCCCGATCGCATTTCGCGCAAGGGCATCGCCCGCTCCTATCAGATCACCAACATTCTTCCCAACGCGACCACGCTCGAGAACATCCGCATTGCCGCCCAGTCGCGGCGGCACGGCTGGAACATGCTCGCGCACCACCGCGCGTTCCGCGACATCATGGAAAAAGCCGAGGCCGCGCTGGAAACGGTCGGGCTGCGCGATAAGGGCGAAGAGCTTGCCGCCAACCTGTCGCACGGCGAGCAGCGCAACCTCGAGATTGGCATCGCGCTAGCGACCGAGCCGCAGCTCCTGTGCCTCGACGAGCCGACCGCCGGCATGAGCGCGGGCGAGACCGACGACACGATGGCGCTGGTGCGCCGCATCGCCAAGGACCTGACCATCCTCATCGTCGAGCACGACATGACGGTGGTGATGGGCCTCGCCGACCGCATCACCGTGCTGCACTACGGCGCGATCCTTGCGGAAGGGAGCCCGGCGGAAATTCAGCGCAATCCGCGCGTGCTCGAGGTCTATCTCAAGACATGAGCGCGCCCGACCATAACGACGTGCTCGTCCGCGTCGAGGATATCCACACTTTCTACGGCAAGAGCCACATTCTGCACGGCGTATCGCTGGAAGTGCGGCGCGGCGAGATCGTCGGCCTGCTCGGCCGCAACGGCGTCGGCAAGAGCACCACGCTCAAGGCCATCATGGGGCTCGTGCACCCGAGCCGCGGGGCGGTGCTGCTCGAAGGCCAATCGATCGCCCACCTGCCCGCGCACCGGCTGGCGCGGCTAGGCATCGGCTATGTCCCCGAGGATCGGCGCATCTTCCGCCTGCTCACCGTGAGCGAAAACCTGCGCACCGGTCTCGACGGGCGCGGCGTGAGCGAGGCGCGCAAGAAAGAGCTGCTGGACATGGCGTTCGAATATTTCCCCGTGCTCGCCGAGCGGCGCGGGCAGGCCGGCGGCACGCTTTCGGGCGGCGAGCAACAGATGCTCGCGATCGCGCGCGCCATGATGCTGGAGCCGAAAATCATCCTGCTCGACGAACCGACCGAGGGCCTGATGCCGCGCATGGTCTCGCAGATCCGCAACATCATCGACCTCCTGCGCGGCCAGGGCGTCGCGGTCCTGCTGGTCGAGCAGAACGTGCCGTTGACGCTCGACGCGAGCGAGCGGGTCTACTTCATGGAGAAAGGCCAGGTGCGCCACCACGCGGCGGCCTCCGCGCTACACGCGGATCATGAGCTGATCCACCGGTATCTGGGAGTGTGATGTGCTCGAGCAGATCGTGATCCAGACAATCAACGGCATCGTCGTCGGCATGATCCTGGCGCTGGTGGCCTCCGGGCTCACGCTGATCTTCGGCATCATGGACGTGGTCAATTTCGCGCACGGCGAGTTGTTCATGCTCGGCGCCTACGTCGGGGTGATCACGCTCACCGCGACCGGAAGCTTTTGGATCGCGCTCATCGTTGCAACGCTGGTGATCGCCGCGCTGGGCGCCGTCATTCACGTGACCACCTTGCGGCCGCTGCTCGGACGCGACCCGCTCAACACCATTCTCGCCACCTTCGGCCTATCGCTGGTGCTGCAGAACTACGCGCTGTGGCAATTCGGCCCGGTGGCGCGCAAGATTCAGGAGCCGGTGACCGGCCAGTTCGCGCTGTTTTATCTGGACTACCCCTGGTACCGGGTGCTGATCGCGCTGCTCTCGGCCGCCATCATCGGCGCGCTGTGGCTGTTCCTGAAATTCAGCACCTACGGCGTCTGGATCCGCGCCACCACCCAGGACCGCGTCATGGCGCAGGCCATGGGCATTCCGGTGCCGCGCCTGCTCACGCTCGTGTTCGCGATTGGCGCCGGAATGGCGGCGGCGAGCGGCGTGCTGTTCGGGCCGCTCGTCGGCGTCAACCACGCCATGGGTCTCGATTGGGTGCTCAAGGCTTTCATCGTGGTGGTGATCGGCGGCATGGGCAACCTTGGCGGCTCGATCGCCGCGTCTATCTTCATCAGTCTGACGGAGTCCTACGCCTCACTGTGGGTAAGCCCGTCACAAGCAATCATCGTGTCTTTCATCGTGCTGATATTGACCCTCCTGATCCGGCCGACCGGCCTGTTCGTGCCGACCCCTAAATGACCCCGCGCCGCACCCGCGTCTATTGGACGGCTTTTACCGTCATCCTGGCGTTGTTGATCGTCGCGCCGTTCGGACTGCCGGAGTTCTGGCGTCGGTTCCTCACGGAAATCCTCATCTGGGGTCTGCTCGCCATGTCGTCCGACATTCTGATCGGGTACACCGGCATGGTGTCGTTCGGCCATTCGGCGTTTTTCGGGCTCGGCATGTACGGCGCCGCTGCCGCCCTGCTCACGACGCATCCGCCGAGCCTGTGGCTCGCATTCTTCTACGGGCTTATTGCGGCCGCCACCGTGGCGGCGTTCGTGGCCTATTTTTCGACCCGCCTGCGCGACATCTACTTCGCCATCACCACGTTGATCTTTTCGCAGATTTTCTACGTGATCATCTTTACTTGGACCGACATGACCGGCGGGGAGAACGGGCTCGCCTTCAGCCGCCCGGCCCTGGCGATCCCGGGCTTGTTCTCGCTGCCGTTCACGACCGTGACGCTCCACTGGTTCGTGCTCGCGGTCGTGACCGCGTCGTATCTACTGCTGCGCCGCATTACCCGGTCGCCATTCGGCATGGTGCTCCAATCGATCCGCGAGAACGAGGCGCGCACCCGGGCGATCGGCTATCCGGTCGAGCGCTACAAGATCGTGGCGGTGATGCTCTCGGGCCTGTTCGCCGGCCTCGCCGGGGTGCTCTACGCCATTCAGAACCGGTTCGCCGCGCCCGACTTCGTGTTCTTCACGGTTTCGGGCGAGGCCGTGATCTACAACATCATGGGCGGGATCGGCACATTGGTGGGGCCGATCGTGGGCGCCGCTGCATTTTTGCTGCTGCGCGAGGGATTGTCCCGCCTGTTTCCATATCTGGCGTCCGTGGCGTCGCAGCACGGTGTTGCGCTTCCCGGACTTGCGGAATTTCCCTATCTCATCCCGCTCGGCATGATCTTCATCGCTATCGTGATCTTCATGCCTCAGGGCCTGCTGGGGTTCGCCCGCCGTCGACTCAACGAATAAGCGTCATGGCCGGGCTCGTCCCGGCCATCCACGCCTTTTTTGATCTGTTTGTTCTTCTAAGACGTCGATGCCTGGCACAAGGCCGGGCATGACGAAGAGGTGGCTTAGGCCGCGTCGCGACCGGCGGCGGCGAGCAGACCGGCGTCGATGAGCGCCGCGCGGATGCGCGCGATCTCGGCTGCGCCGAGCTTGACGAGCGGCGGGCGTACCACCGCGCGCGGCAACCGGCCGAGCAGGACCAGCGCCTCCTTCATGCGGTTGTGCATGTCGGCCCATGGGTCGGCATAGAACACCTGCACGAGCGGATAGATGCGGTCGTTGATGCGCTGCGCCGTGGCGAGGTCGTTCTTCTGCACGGCGCGGAACAGGGCCGCCTGCAGGTCGGGGATGACGCTGCCGCTTCCCGAGAGAAGCCCGTTGCAGCCGAGCACGAGCGAACTCAACAGCCACGCGCTGTGGGTCGAGAGCACGTTCACCGGCCGCGGCAGGCTTTGCAATGTGCGTACGTGCCACTCGTGGTGCGCGGGGTTGCCGATCCAGTCCTTGATCGCGCGGATGGTCGGCACCTCCTTGCACAGCCGCAGCAGCGTGTCGCGCGGATAGCCCTGCCCGGTCGCGAGCGGATATTGGAACACGATGAGCGGTAAATCGGTCGCGTCGGCGATGCGCTTGAAGTGGGCGAGCGCCATCTCGGGCGACTGGCCGAGGGTGAACGGCGCGGGCGGGAACACCAGCAGCGCCGAGGCCCCGCCGGCCTCCGCCATGCGGGCGATGCGCGCGGCCTTAAGGCTGCCGTCCGCCCAAATGCCGTTGACGAGCGGCAGGCGCGCGCCGATTTCGTCCTGCGCAATGTCGAGTACCCGGCGCTGCTCCTCGAAGGTGCAAGAGGCGACCTCGGTCGAATGGGCGTTGATCGTGATCGCCGAAATCCCGTCGGTCGCCGCCACGTCGCGCAGATGCTTGCGGAAGCCCGCTTCGTCGATCGCCAGCTCGCCGTCGAACGGCAGCAGCACCGCGGGAATGACGCCGTGGGGGATGTAGCTCTTGTGCCGGGGCATGAGTCACCTTCCTGGTTCGCGGCGATTCTAGCAGATGGCACCGCTGGTATGAATGGGCGCCGCCGCATGCCACTATGGTTGACGACAAAGATCGCAGAGGGTTCCGCATGCCACGCATGAAGGGCGGCGAGCTGATCGCCGAGTTCCTGATCCGCCAGAAGATGCCTTACGTGTTCGGTCTGTGCGGCCACGGCAACGTCGGGCTGCTCGATGCGCTTTACGACGTGCGCGACCGCATCAAATTCGTCTCCCCGCGCCACGAGCAGGTCGCCGCCCACATGGCGGACGCCTATTTCCGCGTACGCCACGAGCCGGTCGCCACGCTCACCTCGTGCGGCCCGGGCTCGTGCAACATCGTGATGCCGCTTGCGGTGGCGCTGAGCGACTCCTCCGCCCTCATGGCGATCACCGCCAACGTGCCGACGTCGCAGTTCAACCGCAGCCCGTTCCAGGAAATCAACCGCCATCACCAGGCGGATTTTCCGAGCATCATCCGGCCGGTGGTCAAGCGCAGCTTCCAGCCGACCCGCGTCGATATGCTGCCGCTCGCGCTGCGCCAGGCCGCGGCCCTCATGGTGTCCGGCCGGCCAGGCCCGGTGAATGTCGATATTCCCTTCAACGTCTTCCAGGAAGAGGACGAGGTCGAGCTGCCGCCCCCGGCCCCGCCGCTCCATACCCACCGCGGCGGCGCCGCGCCGGAAGAAATAACCGCCGCCGTCGCCATGCTCCGCGCCGCCAAGCGGCCGGTGCTGTTCGTCGGTCACGGCGTAACGTTGTCGGAAGCCGGGCGCGAGCTGACCGAGCTGGTACACCGCACCGGCGTCCCTGTGATTTCCTCGCCCAACGGCATGGGCTGCCTCGACATGGCGGATGAGTTCTCGCTCGGGTTCATCGGGCGCAACGGGGCCTATCCGGCGAACGAAGCAGGTCGCCGCGCCGACCTTGTGATCGCGATCGGTGCGCGCTTCGACGACCGTTCGGCATCCTCGTGGCTGCCCGGCTACTCGTGGAGCTTCCCGCACGCCAAGCTCATCCACGTCGACGTCGATCCGGACGAACTCGGCCGCAATTATCCGCCCGATCTCGGCATCCTCGCCGACGCGCGCACCTTCCTGCGCCAGCTGCTCGCCGAACTGGCGCGCGGCGAAGAAGCGCGCGAGCGGCTCGCGCCCTGGCGCGCGCAGATCAAACAATGGCAGGCGGCGTGGGAGAAATTCGTGCGGCCGAATTTCGCGGTGCATTCCTCGCCGCTGCGGCCCGAGCGCGTGGTCGCCGATTGCCGCGCGGTGCTGCCCGAGGACGCGGTGCTCGCGTGCGATGTCGGCGTTCATCACAATTGGTACATGCAGTTCTGGACCGCGCGGCGGCCGCAGACCATGCTCAACTCGTGGGGCTTCTCCGGCATGGGCTTCGGCGCCGCCGGCGTGCTCGGCGCCAAACTCGCCGCGCCGGAGCGGCCGTGCGTCGCGGTGACCGGCGACGGCTGTTTCGCCATGGTGCCGCACGTGCTGTGCACGGCGGTCGAATACGCGATCCCGGTCGTCTGGGTCGTGTGGAACAATTTCGCCTTCGCGTCGATCCGCGACATTCAGCTCGGCATGTTCAACAACCGCGAACTCGGCACCGCGTTTCACGAAGGCGCCAACAAGACGCCGTATAATCCCGACTTCGCCGCCTGGGCGCGCGCGGCCGGCGCCGAGGGCCTCACCGTGACGAAGTCGCAGGATTTTGCCGGCGCGCTCGAGCACGCGGTCAAATCGAACAAGCCGTTCCTGCTCGACGTGCACGTCGACGCCGAGGTGCGTCCGCCCGCGACCGGCGCGTGGCAGCTCCCGCCGACGCCCTATAAGGAGCCGGTGTTCGGGGAGCGGTATGTGCCGGCGGAATGATTACGCCTTCGCGCTTGGCCTGGCCGACACCGCTTGGTGCCAGCGGCGCAGGTGCGGGCAGTCGTCCGGGACCGTGAGCTTGATCCAGCCGGCGAAATCCACCGCGATCATGGTCGTGATATCGGCGATCGTGTAGCGGTCGCCCGCCACGAACTCTCGTTCGGCAAGCCGCGCGTTCATCAGCTTGAAGAACGCGGACGTGCGTGTGCGGCCGCGCTCGACGAGCGCGGGGATCTGCACGTAGTCGTCGGCACCCGGCAACGCACGGGTCTTGAATGCGGGCGTGGCGTTGCGGAACGCCTCAGCGACGGCCAGAAAACCGTCGCGCTCGGCGCGCCGCTGCCACTCGGCGACGATCGCCCGGTCGGCCGGATCGACGCCCATCAGCGGCGGCTCGGGATGGGTCTGCTCGAGATAAAGGCAGATGCCGACCGAGTCGGCGAGCTTGCGGCCGTCGTCGAGTTCCAGCACCGGCACGGTGCAGTCGGGATTGACCGCGCGGAACGCCTCGCCGAACTGCTCGCCCTTTCGCAGATCGACCTGGATCGTCGGCAGACTGATGCTCTTCTCGGCGAGGAAAATGCGCACCCGCCGCGGGCTCGGCGCAACCGCACAGTCGTAGAATTTCATGGGTCCGTTCCCGGAATCGCGGCGTCCGCCCGATCAGCCTCTTCGAGCAACTGCTCTACGAGTTCGGGAGTGACCACACCACCCCCCTTCGGCAGCAGCGGGAATCCATTGCGAATGATCCGATGGTCACGTGCCAACTCGTTCCACGCAGCATCAGAAATGACCTGATCGACGGTCGCCTTCCGCTCCCCGGCGAGTTTCTCCGCGGCCGCGACAACTAGATCATCGATTTCGAGTGTGATGCGCATCGCAATTCTTACAGCGGCAAATTATCGTGCTTCCTCGGCGGCATCTCGACGGCCTTGCCGCGCAGCATGGCGAGCGCGCGCGCGACGCGCCGGCGCGTCGCATGCGGCATGATTACCTCGTCGATGTAGCCGCGCTCGGCGGCAGCGAAGGGCGAGAGGAACCGCTCCTCGTATTCGCGCGTGCGCGCGGCGATCTTTTTCGGATCGCCGATGTCCTGGCGGAAGATGATCTCGACCGCGCCCTTGGCGCCCATCACGGCGATCTGCGCGGTCGGCCAGGCGTAGTTGATGTCGCCGCCCACGTGCTTGGAGGCCATGACGTCATAGGCGCCCCCGAACGCCTTGCGGGTGATCACGGTTACGAGCGGCACGCTCGCTTGGCTGTAGGCGAACAGGAGCTTCGCCCCGTGCTTGATGAGCCCGCCGTACTCCTGGGCGGTGCCGGGCAGGAACCCGGGCACGTCGACGAAGGTGACAATCGGAATGCCGAAGGCGTCGCAAAAGCGCACGAAGCGCGCGCCCTTGCGCGAGGCGTCGCTGTCGAGCACGCCCGCGAGCACCATCGGCTGGTTGGCGACGAAGCCGACCGTGCGCCCGGCGATGCGGCCGAAGCCAGTCACGATGTTGCGCCCGAACGCCGGCTGGATTTCGAAGATGTCGCCCTCGTCGGCGACTTTGAGGATCAGCTCTTTGATGTCGTAGGGCTTGTTGGGGTTGTCCGGGATCAGCGTGTCGAGGGAAAAATCCTCGCGCTCGGGATCGTCGAACGACGGCCATTCGGGCACGCCCGCCTGATTGTTCAAGGGCAGGAAATCGATGAGCCGCCGCATCTGCAACAGGCACTCGACGTCGTTCTCGAAGGCGCCGTCGGCGACGCCGGACTTGCCCGCATGCACGCCGGCGCCCCCCAGTTCGTCGGCGGTGACGATCTCGTTCGTGACCGTCTTCACCACGTCGGGGCCGGTGACGAACATGTAGCTCGTGTCTTTGACCATGAAGATGAAGTCGGTCATGGCGGGCGAATAAACGTCGCCGCCCGCACACGGACCCATGATCACCGAAATCTGCGGGATGACGCCCGAGGCAACGACGTTGCGCTTGAACACGTCGCCGTAGCCGCCGAGGGCGGCGACGCCCTCCTGGATGCGCGCGCCGCCGGCGTCGAACAGGCCAACGATCGGCGCGCGCGCCTTCATGGCCATGTCCTGGATTTTGGTGATCTTGATCGCGTGGGTCTCGGACAGCGACCCGCCGAAGACGGTGAAGTCCTTGGCGAAGGCGAACACGGTGCGGCCGTTCACCGTGCCCCAGCCGGTGACGACGCCGTCGCCGGGGATTTTCGTCTTATCCATGCCGAACTCGCTCGTGCGGTGCTCGACAAACATGTCGAACTCCTCGAACGAGCCTTTGTCGAGCAGCAGTTCGAGCCGCTCGCGCGCGGTCAGTTTGCCGCGCTTATGCTGCGCCTCGATGCGGTTCTTGCCGCCGCCGACCCGCGCGTGGGCGCGACGCGCCTCGAGCTTTTCGAGAATATCCTTCATCGCGCCTCGAATCCGGGCGTCAGGAACGCCGTGAACCTTCCTATCACGCTGTCCAAGAGGCGCAAACGAGCGGTCGCACGCCGGATCGGCGCCGGGCCCTGGCGCAGCCATCGGTAGCCGAGGTCGGCCCTTTCGTCATAAAATTGGCCGAGCGCGCGCATTGGACGGGGAAGGAAATCATGAGCGGCATCAATCAGGGGCGCATCATTCTCGGCGGCATCGTTGCGGCCGTGGTCCTTTTCATCGCCGGATTCATCATCCACGGCGTCATTCTCGGCGCCGATTGGGCGGCTTACGGAAACGCCGGCCACATGCCGTTTGCTTTGTCGCAAGGCGCGATGACCGTGGTCTGGGTGATCCTGTCCCTGGTCAACGGCCTCACCGGGCTTTGGATTTACGCCGGCATCCGGCCGCGCTACGGCGCGGGTCCAAAGACGGCGCTCATCGCCGGATTTATCCTGTGGCTGCTCGGCGGCTTGGCCGTGGCACTCGCGCAATACGCGCTCGGGAACGTCCCTCACCACATCGTCGTGGTCGGAGCGATCGGCGGCTTGATTGCCGACCTGATCGCGCTTCTGGCGGGCGCATATTTTTACAAGGAAGCCTGACCGCCGCCCTACGCAAGCCTGCCCGAGGCGCGCAGGATGAACGCGAGCACCTCGGCGACCGCGCGATAGAGCGCCTCCGGGATCGCGTGCTCCAATTCCACATGGGAGAGCGCCTCGGCGAGCGCGGGATTCTCTTCGAGCGGAATGCCGTTGGCGCGCGCCGCCTCGATGATACGCAGACCGACGTCGCCGCGGCCCTTGGCAACGACGCGCGGCGCGCCCGCCTGCTCGTAGCGCAGCGCGACCGCGAGGGGAGAGCGTTGCGGCTCGCTCACGATGCGCGATCCAGGAAGCGGCCGGCGGCCGGCGCCGGCGCCGCGGGCGCCCCGACGCGAAATTGAATATCGCGCGGATCGAGCGCGGCCGCGCGCAGCGCGTCCGCAAGGACATCGCCGCCCGCGCGCAGGCGAGCGGCACTCGTCTCGCGCTCCGCCCACAGGGTGACGGCGGCGCGCTCGCCGACGAGGGCGATAAGTGCGTGAACCGGCCCCAGCGGCTCGACGTCGAGGGAAAACCGCACGCGCCAAACCGACGGGCCGGCCGCCCCGGGAGCGTGACCGTCGCGGGCGATTTCGAACTGAGCGATCGCGTTCCCCTGCCCCATGGCGATCGGAATTTCAAACGCCCACTGCGTGCCACGCTCGACCCCCTGCGGCCCGCCGCCGTTTTCCGGCAGCGAGGCAAGCTGCAGCAAGGTCTGGCGCGCCAGCGCCGCGCCGGTTTCGACGAGGAGCCGCTGCGCCACGGCCGCGGCCGGCGCGTAGGGTGGCAAGGTCGCGCGCGCTTCCGGTTGCGCGCTCGGCGGCGCGCCGCGGTAAGGCGGCGGCGGTGCGCTCGCCAACGGCGCCGGCCCGGTGGTTGGAGCATGTGGCTCGCTCTCGACCCACGCGTTGAGCAACTGCCGCAGCATCAGCAGCGCGGACTTGAGGTCCACGGCGCCGAGGGCGCCGCCCGAGAGCAGCGCCGCGGATAAGGTGGACTCGAGGAACAGGCCCGAGCGCGCGAGCGCTTGCCGCAGGCCTGCGGCGTCAAGCCGGTCGGGCGAAAGGCGCGCATCGAGCAGCCGCGCCGCGGCGGACGCGAGTGGCGGCGGGAGCGCCTCTGTTTTGAGCGCCTGCTCGAGGTCCGCTAGCAGCGGCCCCAGGCCGCCCTGCCGTGACGCGGCGGCCTGCACCGCTTCGGCGATCGACTCCGCGGGCGCAACCGGCGGGCTTGGGATTTGCGGGGAAGGCGCGGGCGCGCCGGATACCGCGATCTCGACGGCGGGTGCATCGGCTGCACCGGAGGCACCGCCCGGCGGCGGTGCAACCAACTGGCGCGCCACGATCGCTGCCGGCGTACCGGGACGGCCGTCCGTGAGCACGACAAGCTGCAGCCCCGCGCTCGTGCCGCTGACCGCGAGCCGGACCTTGGCGCCGACCGTCAGGGTAGCGGCGGTGCGCACATCGACGGTGCCTTCCGGCACCTGCAGCCGCACCAGCCCGTTATCGAGCAGCGCCAGCACCAGCGCATCGACGATCTCGCCCGGCTGCAGCGCCGACGGCGGCGCGCCGAACGAGTTCGGAATCGCAAGCAGCGAGGGCAGGCTGACGATGTCCATCCGGCCGTCCCTTCCGAGTCGGGGCGAAAGCTACGCCGCAGGAATGAACCGGATGTTAACTTTTGCTTCTTGGCGACGCCGCCCGGCCTCGATTGCAGACCGTCAGCGCGCACCGTTGGCCATCTGAAACGGGGGGTCGCGACATGCAAAAGCACAACTGCCGTTGGCTCAAGGTCTTGCCCGACATTGACTGACAGCAGTTAACATGTTGGATACGGCAGCCATCTTGGGGGCACTGGGCGACAGGCGCTTTACAGTCATACCGCGCGAAAAAATCGGAGCGAACCGATGTCCGGCAATTCGTCGGACCAACTCGTTGTGGGCTCGACCGACCAGTCTGTCGCGCCGGTGGCCGGTGACCCCGCGGACCCGAGCGAGGCACGACCGGATAAGACCCGACGACCGCTTAGCGCAACGCGGCTGCCCTCACCGGGTAGGCCGGCGGCGCCGCGAGTTCCGCACGGGATTGTTCCATGACTGCGGACCAAGTTATGACGAAGCTGACCGCAATCTTCAGAGACGTGTTCGATGACGATCGAATTGCCCTTACTCCCGAGATGACCGCGCGCGACGTGGATGGATGGGACAGCGTGGCGAATATTCGCCTGATGGTGACCATTGAAGACGAATTTCGCATAAAGTTCGAGATCGGCGACTTTCAGGACTTTCGCAATGTCGGAGACTTGGCTGCCGGGGTTGGGCGGCTTGTGAGCTGAGGTGACCATGGTCGCGTCACGCATGCCCTGGCTGCGCCCGGCGCCTGATGATTTTCGCGCATGTTGCGACGCTGCCGATGGCATGGGTGGCGCGCGGGGAGCCGCGCTTCGGCAACTCGCGGAGCATGAGTTGAACGAGCGGCAGCTCGTGCGTCTGGCGCGATCGCTTCGCGCCGCGCGCGCCGCAGCCGCCGAAGCCCCGCTGGCTCATTTCGCCCTTGGCGTCGTAAGCAACGCCACAACGGATTTCATCGTTCCCGCCTTCGAAGGCACGGGCGTGCGCCACGGCTTCTCGATGGCGGTCACAACGGCGCCCTTTGGAGTGACGCTGCAGGCCGCGCTCGCTTCCGACAGTTCGGTCGTGCGCGCGAATCCAGATGCGATTCTGCTCGCGTTGGACTACCGTGCATTTTTTTGCGAGTTTAATTTCGACGACAAGGATGCCGAGGCAGCCGTCTCCGGTGCCATCGCGTACCTGCGCCAGTTGATACATGCATTTCGGTCCACGACGCGAGCCGCCATACTCGTGCAGACTGTAGCTGCGCCGCCTGAGCGGCTGTTCGGCAGTTTCGACCGGCGGCAATCGGGAACCCCCTCTTGGCTGGCGGCGCGCTTCAATGATCGCCTGGCGAACGACGTCGTCGGACCAGGCGTGACCGTTTTCGACGTAGAAGCCCTGGCCATGCAGGTTGGCCTTGCCTCCTGGTATGACGTCAACCAGTACCTGACGGCGCGGCTGCCGTTCGCGGCGGAGCATGTGCCGCTTTACAGCGAACACCTGCTGCGTTTGATAACCGCGATCCGCGGACGAAGCCGCAAGGTGTTGGCGCTCGACCTTGACAATACCCTGTGGGGCGGCGTGATCGGCGATGATGGGATCGACGGCATCAGGCTGGGCCAAGGCGATCCGCGTGGCGAGGCTTTTCTTGATTTTCAGCGCGCCGCGCGCGCGCTCAAGCAGCGCGGAGTATTGCTGGTCATTTGCTCTAAAAACGACGAGTCGGTCGCGCTAAAGGCTATTCGCGAGCATCCCGAGATGGTGCTGCGCGAAAACGACTTCAGCGCGTTCCAGATCAATTGGGCGGACAAAGCCACCAATTTGGAGATTCTCGCGAAACGGCTGTCGCTCGGTCTCGACGCATTCGTATTTCTTGACGACAACCCGGCCGAGCGAAGCCAGGTTCGACAGGCGTTGCCGCAGGTGCTGGTTCCGGAATTGCCGACCGATGCCGCCGCTTACGCGCGTGTGCTGATGACCGCGGGCCTGTTCGAAGCCGTGACGTTCTCCGACGAAGACCGCGGTCGCGCGGAGCAGTACGCCGCCAACGATCATCGCGAAAGCCTGCGCGCGCAATCACGCGACCTCGGCTCGTTCCTGCGCTCGCTCAGGATGCGGGCGATCTTCACGACGAGCGGCGATGTGGGCTGGCCGCGGTTTGCCCAATTGATCAACAAGTCCAATCAATTCAACCTGACCACGCGCCGCTACACTGAAAGCGAGCTTCAGTTTTTGGTTGTCGACCCATCGACCTTGACGCTGCAAATGCGCCTGATCGATCAATTCGGCGACAACGGCATGATCTGCGCGGTGATTGCCGTGCCGCAAGCTCACGACTGGGTGCTAGACAGCTGGGTGATGAGCTGCCGCGTGATCGGCCGCCTCGTCGAGCAGGCCGTTCTCAATCGGATCGTCGCAGAGGCGCGGCGCCGCGGCATCCGACGGCTCATTGGCATTTATCGCCCCACCGAGCGCAACGGCATGGTCAAGGACCACTACGCCAAGCTGGGATTTACCAGAGCGGACGCGTCCGCCCCGGGCGAGGAGCGCTGGGAACTCGACGTAAGCTCATTCGCGGCATTCGAAGTTCCCATTGCCACGCAACGCGACCTCATGGCCGCATGACTGCCACGCAGCACTGTCGCATACTATCGCTCGGCGTGCTGACCGCCGTCTGGCTGGGAGTTGGTGGCGAAGCGCTGTCCCGTTTCGAAGACAACTGGCGCTTCGACCGGCTGACGCTGACGAGGCCGGCGCCTGACCCGGCAAGAACCCGCGACACCGAGCGAGCGTTGCTGGCGCACATCACCTACCGGGCCGGCGTCGACCCCGAGTGGTTCTTCCTCCCGCCGGCCCGGCTCGAGATGCCGCGGAACCCTGAGCTTCAGAGCCGCCACCAAGCTAATCCGAAAGAATTGCATGCAGAAAACTTCGTCTGGAACAGTGCTCTGCTTGACGACCCGACTCCGCGATTGATCGAAGTGGCTCGCGACCTGAAGGTCGAGTATTTGTTCGCGTTTCCAAGTTATGACGGATCGAACGCGCCGCTCTACCGTCTCTATCCCGGCAACGACTTCTCCCCCGCGCCATGGGTGACAAATCGCTGGGGCTGGCTCGGTAGCGATGCACCCATACGCAAGCCGCCGCACGTTGTCAGGATCGGCATTATCGGAGACTCGACGGCCCAGAACTTTATTGCTTCTGCCCTGCAGACCTATCTTGGCGCGTGGGCAAGGTATCGCGGCTCTGACATACGTTTCGAAGTATTTTCCGCCGCTCGACTGGGCATCCGCGATGTCGATGCTATCGCCACCCTGCGCTATGAGCTTGGCCCAATGGGCTTGGATTTCGTCTATCAATCCTTTGGACCGAGCTTTTCCTGGCAGGAGGGCGCCGCGCAGATGCGGCAATTTGCGCTGCCGTTCGCCGCCGGCGAAGCGCAGGCGGATCACCACCGGTTGCGCGAGGCCGTGCAACGCCTGCTTGCTCCGATGGTTGATGTTTCCGCGCTTGTGCGCCGAACGAGCAGTTTAATCGCGGAAAACGGGCCGAGCGGGGCGGTTTTGCCCGAACCCGACAAGCCCAAAATCACATTGCGCCTGCCGCCGGGAACGGACGGAGAGATCGTGCTCGGCGAGGCTCGTAAGAACGCTTACTTCGGCAATGTGATCGACGGCCTCGATCAATACAAAGAGGCCGCCGACCGCACGCACACGACCCCGCTGGTCTCCATGGAACGAGTGTGCGCGTGGGACGGCATGGTTCTGCGTCGAGGCGGGAACGACCGACTCTATCAAATGCTCAACGGGTCCTATTTCTGGCCTTTCTCGTACGCGGCTGTGAGAAAGATATTGGCCGCTCACAACGGCGTCATCGCGGCGTGGGCCAGGGCGAACGGCGTCGACGTAGTCGACATCGACGGCCGAATGCCTGCCGACCCGGACCTATGCAGCGATCCATGGCACGACACCGACCTCGGTCAGCGAATGCGGGCTTGGCTGATTTTCCAAGCGTTGTTGCCCCAATTGGAGCACGGTCTTAGTCGCGGGCTCATACCGCGTGCTAACGGGATCGACAGCGACGTTCACCCGTACTTAGGAAGGCCGATCGAAAGAGTTGACCGTCGCAAGTGGTTGGCGAAATTCGACACCGCCGCCGGCACGCAAGCCGCTGCAAGGCACTGACCGACCCTTCGGCCGAGTATGATCTATTCCAGCTATGCTTTTCTGTTATTGCTCCCGCCGCTTCTAGTATGGTTTTATTTTCTGCGGAGTACGCTCGGCCAAAACCTGCTGATCTTGTCGGCGAGCATTATTTTTCTCGCCGCAAGCAATTTATGGAACCTGTTGCCGGCGTTCATCGTCATAGTTCTGGTATATTCATGGTTCCGGCTGGACGCCCGCTATTGGCTGAACTGGCGTTTCCTTGCCGTTGTGATCGGATTGCTGGTCTTTCAATTGGTGTACCTGAAGTATCGCAGCTTCGTCTTCGAGACGTTCGATGTTGTTCTGCCGATACCGGCGGCACTTGCCTCGCTGATCCCGCTCGGCATCAGCTTCTATACCTTCGAGGCCATCAGCGCGGTCGTCGACATCAAACGGCGCAAGCAATTGGTGCCGCCAACGGCTATCAACTGGCCGCTTTTCATCATGTTCTTCCCGCATCTCATAGCCGGGCCGATCGTACGATGGCGCCTGCTGGCGCCGCAATTCGACACGGCCAAGAATCTGCAGTGGCGCAACATCAGTATCGGACTCTATCTCTTCACCATAGGGTTTCTCAAGAAACTCGCCGCCGATCCGCTCGGCGACCTCATCGACCCAGTGTGGGCGGCCCCGGGGCAGGCGGACTGGTCCACCTTCATGCTCGCGTTGCTCGGTTTTTACACGCAAAATTATCTGGATTTTTCCGGTTACACGGACATGGGCCGCGGTGTTGCGCGCATGCTGGGCTTCCGGCTTCCGATAAATTTTCGCGCGCCGTTTTTCGCTCACAGCCCGGTGGAGTTTTACCAACGCTGGCATGTGTCTCTCTCGAATTGGATCCGGATATTTTTGTATGATTCTCTCGCCGTCGCGGTATTTCGCCGTGTGCGCGGTCGAACACGGCAAAATCTGGCGCTATTCGGGGTAATCATTTTTGTGATGGGGATCTTCGGTCTGTGGCACGGCAGCGCCTGGCACTTTGTATTATTCGGCGTTGCGCAGGGGTTGGTCATCAGCGCCTGGACAGGGACCACCAAAGGCCGGGCGCCGCGTACGCGGATCGGATGGCTTGCCAGTGTTTTAATATTGCAACTGACCTGGCTGTTCTCGCTCATCTTCTTTCGTGCCGATAGCGTGCCGAGCGCAATTGAATTCATCGGCGGTTTGACGCGGCAGCGACAATCAAGCGAGCCGGCCTTGATGTGGTGCCTTGTGGCGACCGCCGGTACTCTCCTTGTGCAGGCGGCAGAGTACTACGTGCGGTCGAGGCCGGTAGCGCGGGTACTGTGCACGATGCGCAGCACGACGATGGGGGCTTGCTTGGTCGGGCTCGCGTTTCTCGGCGCGCTCGCGTTGAAGATTGCAATCGATGCCCACACGATGGCAGTTCAGGGAGGCGCAGGCGGCGATTTGAGCAGACCATTCATTTATTTTCGTTTTTAACTCCCGCCATAGAAACGTCTTCGGCGAAAGGGGCGCGTTGCAGCACCATCACGTGGAGACCTTATCTTGCTCAGGCCGCAGTAAGACCGGCAGGCCCGGCGCCGAGGCGAGGAGTGGAATGGGAGTTTGCGCCGATTGCGCGCTTGGCCCTGCCGGACCACGGGCTACAAGCTCGCCAGCAGGGTTGCGGCCGCTTCCATCTCGGCGCGGCGGGCGACGCGCCGTTTGAGGGCAATTTCGTCGCGGCCCCACTGCTCCATGTTCCAGTCCTCGTCCACGTAGGCGGCATCCCAGGCCGCATCTGCGGTGAGGCGCCCATGCAGGATCGCAAGCGCGATCAGGGCCGAGCCGGTCAGGGTCGTGATGACGTGGATTGCCCCGAGCCGCCAGGGATCGCCGGGGATTGCCGCTCGCGCCGCGGCGAGGGCTGCTGCCGGCTGCGCCATGGGCATCACGCCCTGGGCGAGGACGAAACGCGCCCCGAGCGCCTTGCGCGCCCAGGCCAGCACCGGATCCCAATGGGCCGCCTGGCGCTCGAGCAAGCCCTGCGGCCCCTCGGCGCGGTAGAACAGCAGATCGGAGCTGAGATATTTCTCGATTCCTGCGGCAACCGGGTCAGGCGCGTGTGCAACGCCGTCGACGATCGAATTGATAAGGCGCGTCAGCGGCATGGTGGCCGGATCGACGCTTTCGCCCTGGGCATTCCACTCGCCGGCGAGCGCGTCTGCCAGCGCCCGCGAGGGCACGGCCAGGAAACGGCGCGCGGGCGTGCGTACCGGCCGGCCATCAAGCACGACCCGGAACCCGTCCTCGGCTTCTTCAACTCCGGCCTGGCGATAGAACCGGCGCGGCAGCGGCGGTCGCATCGCGCGCCGTGCCGCGTCGACGGGATCAGCCCGTTCCGTCGCAAACAAGTCGGTAAATATGTCGCGCAATTTAGCTCGCACCCTCATGACGAGGAGAGTTCTCCGCCTGAATCCTACACAGACGGAAGCGCCGACGCACCCTGGGCAGCAGGATCGCAATGGCACCACCACACGGGAGGTCAGACTTGAGCTTAGCATCTAAAAAGGAGGTATTCTGCAGTAAGTTACCCATATTCCCTCATGCGAATTCTAGGGCTTGTTCCCGTCGACCGAAGCCTTTATAGCGTCCCCGAACGGCCGCGGCCGTGCGTCGATTTACCGGGCGTCCATCGGCCCGGTGAATGACTACGTAATGGATGGCAATCGGCGGGTTGCGCGCCTAATATCCGCCGCGGATTCGGCACAGAGAGCCGAACCGGGGGACGAACCGTTCGATGCGTCACGTGGCCGATGGATCTTGACTCCGCGGACACGTGGTCGAGGAGGAAATGAAACCTACCGACATTTCGCGGCCAGACTACTTTCATAAGGTAGTCGACTGCCAGTGGGCGTGCCCGGCTCACACTCCTGTGCCCGAGTACATCCGGTTGATTGCGGCGGGTCGCTACAGCGACGCGTACATGATCAATTGGGAATCGAACGTGTTTCCCGGGATTCTCGGGCGCACCTGCGATCGGCCGTGCGAACCGGCGTGCCGGCGCGTGCGCGTCGAGAAAGAGCCGGTGGCGATCTGCCGCCTCAAAAGGGTGGCGGCGGACTACAAGGACGACATCCGCGACCGCCTGCCCAAGCCGGCCGCGCGCAAGAACGGCAAACGCATCGCGCTCGTCGGCTGCGGCCCCGCTTCCCTTACCGTCGCGCGCGACCTCGCGCCACTCGGCTACCACTGCGTCATCTTCGATCAGGATCCCCAGGCGGGCGGGATGATCCGCACCCAGATTCCTCGCTTCCGTCTGCCCGAGACCGTCATCGACGAAGAGTGCGGTTACATCCTCGATCTCGGCGTCGAGTTCGTCGGCGGTCGCCGCATCGACAGTCTCAAGGCCCTGCTCGCTGAGAATTACGATGCCGTCTTCGTCGGCTCGGGAGCGCCGCGCGGGCGCGACCTCGATATCCCCGGCCGCAAGGAAGCGGCGAAGAACATCCACATCGGCATCGACTGGCTCTCCAACGTCTCGTTCGGGCACATCAACAAGATCGGCAAGCGCGTGATCGTGCTCGGTGGTGGCAACACCGCCATGGACTGCTGCCGCTCCTCGCGCCGGCTCGGCGGCGACGACGTCAAGGTGATCGTGCGTTCCGGCTTCGAGGAGATGAAGGCGTCCCCTTGGGAGAAGGAGGACGCGATGCACGAGGGCATTCCGATCCTCAATTACATGGTTCCCAAGGCGTTCGAGCACGACAACGGCCGGCTCACCGGCGTCACGTTCGAGAAGGTGCGGGCCGAGCGCGACGAGAAGGGCCGCCGCAAGCTGGTGCTGACCGGCGAAGCGGACGAGACCGTCCCGTGCGACGACGTGCTGGTCGCGGTCGGTCAGGAGAACGCGTTCCCCTGGATCGAGCGCGAGATCGGCATCGAATTCGACGACTCGGACATGCCCAAGGTCGACCAGACAACCATGCAATCGACCCTGCCCGGCGTGTTCTTCGGCGGCGACGCGGCATTCGGCCCGAAGAACATCATTTGGGCGGTTGCGCACGGCCACGAGGCCGCGGTCTCGATCGACAAGTATTGCAACGGCGAGCGGATCGACGCGCGGCCGGCGCCGGCGGTCGAAATCATCAGCCAGAAGATGGGCATCCACGAGTGGAGCTACGACAACGACATCGCGCTCGATAACCGCTACCGGGTGCCGTTGCGCGACCAGAAGATCGCACTCGCCGACATCAAGGCGGAAGTCGAGCTGGGCTTCGATCCGCAGCTCGCGCTCGCCGAGACCCAGCGCTGCCTCAACTGCGACGTCCAGACGGTGTTCACCTCCTCGCTGTGCATCGAGTGCGACGCCTGCGTCGACATCTGCCCGATGGACTGCATCACGTTCACGGAGAACGGCGAGGAAGCGGACCTGCGCACGCGGCTGACCGCGCCCGCCAAGAATCCCACCCAGGATCTCTACGTGGCGAACGACCTCAAGACCGGCCGCGTCATGGTCAAGGACGAGGACGTGTGCCTGCATTGCGGGCTGTGCGCAGAGCGCTGCCCGACCGGCGCCTGGGACATGCAGAAATTCTTCTTGGATATGACCTACGCGGGTGCGGCATGCCGATCGAGCGCGTGAACGACTTCGTCGTCAGGTTCGCCAACGTCAACGGCTCGGGCTCGGCGAGCGCCAACCAGCTGTTCGCGCGCGCCGTGCTGCGCATGGGCGTACCGGTCGCCCCGCGCAACATTTTCCCGTCCAACATCCAGGGCCTGCCGACCTGGTACGAGGTGCGCGTGTCGGAGGCCGGCCATCTCGGTGCGCGCGGCGGCGTCGACCTGATGGTCGCCATGAACCCGCAGACCTGGGACAAGGACATCGCTTCGATCGAGCCCGGCGGCTATTTATTCTACGATTCCACCAAGCCGCTGCCGTCGACGAAATTCCGCGCCGACATCACAGTGATCGGAATGCCGCTCACCGCCATCTGCAATCGCCAATACAGCGACCCGCGCCAGCGCCAGCTGTTCAAGAACATCATGTATGTGGGCGCGCTCACCGCGCTGCTCGACATGGACGTGAAGGAAGTCGAGAAGCTGATCGGCGAGGAATTCAGGGGCAAGGACAAGCTGATCGCGCCCAACGTTCAGGCGCTGCACATCGGCCGCGATCATGCGCTCGAAAACCTCACCTGCCCGATCGGCCTCACGATCAGGCGCGCCGACGCCGTGGGCGATCGCATCTACATCGAAGGCAACTCGGCGGCTGCGCTCGGGGCCGTCTACGGCGGCGCCACCGTGTGCGCCTGGTATCCGATCACGCCGTCGTCCTCCCTGGCCGAGGCGTTCACGCGCCATTGCGCGCGCTACCGGATCGACCCCGAAACGGGCAAGAACCGCTACGCCATCATCCAGGCCGAGGACGAGCTTGCCTCGCTCGGCATCGTGGTCGGCGCCGCTTGGAACGGCGCGCGCGCGTTCACGGCCACCTCGGGACCCGGCGTTTCTTTGATGCAGGAGTTCCTCGGCCTCGCCTATTTCGCCGAAATCCCGGCGGTGATTTTCGACGTGCAGCGCGGCGGACCGTCGACCGGCATGCCGACCCGCACGCAGCAGTCGGATATCGTGCTCGCGGCCTACGCGTCTCACGGCGACACCAAGCACGTGCTGCTGTTCCCGGAGGATCCGGCCGAGGCGTTCGAGTTCGGTGCCACCGCGTTCGATTTGGCCGACCGGCTGCAGACGCCGATTTTCGTCATGCTCGATCTCGACATCGGCATGAACCATCGCCTATGCCGGCCGCTCGCATGGGACGAGAAGCGCAGCTATGACCGCGGCAAGGTGATGACCGCGGAGGAACTCGACTCCGGCAAGGACTTCGGCCGCTATCTCGACGTCGACGGCGACGGCATCCCCTACCGCACCTATCCGGGCACGCACGCGACGCGCGGCTCCTTCTTCACCCGCGGTTCGACGCGCGACCGTTATGCCCGTTACACCGAGGAAGGCGGGCCCTACGTCGACAACATGCAGCGCCTGCTGCGCAAATTCGAGACCGCCAAGGGCTTGGTGCCGCATCCGGTCCGCCGCGACTGCGACAAGCCCACCCGTTACGGCGTGATCTATTACGGCTCGACCAGCCCGGCCATGGACGAGGCGATCGTCGAACTTGCCGAACGCGGACACCGGCTCGACATGCTGCGCGTGCGCGCGTTCCCGTTCCACCAGGACGTTTCCGATTTCGTCGCCGACCATGACTTCGTGTTCGTGGTCGAACAGAACCGCGACGCCCAACTGCGTCTGCTGCTGGTCAACGAATTGAGCCTCGATCCGGTGCGGCTGGTGCCGGTGCTGCACTATGACGGCACACCGATCACCGCGCGCTTCATCGCGCGCGCCATCGCCGAGCATCTCGACGCGCTGAAAATCACGCCGCTGCGCAAGGTGGTGTCATGACCTACATCGTCAAGCCCAAGTTCCATCATCCCGCGCTGCCGGTCAACGCGCTCGGCTTCACCCACCGCGATTATGAAGGCTCGATCTCGACCCTGTGCGCCGGCTGCGGCCACGACTCGATCAGCGCCGCAATCATCCAGGCGTTCTTCGAGCTGAACCTGCCCCCGCACCGGGTGGCGAAGCTTTCCGGCATCGGCTGCTCGTCGAAAACGCCGACCTATTTCCTGGGCAGCTCGCACGGCTTCAACTCGGTGCATGGGCGCATGCCCTCGGTGCTCACCGGCGCGAACCTCGCCAACCGCGACCTCGTCTATCTCGGCGTCTCCGGCGACGGCGACACCGCCTCGATCGGCCTCGGCCAGTTCGCCCACGCCATCCGACGCGGCGTCAATATGGTCTATATCGTCGAGAACAACGGCGTTTATGGGCTCACCAAGGGCCAGTTCTCGGCCACCGCCGACCGCGGCTCGAAATCCAAGCGCGGCGTCACCAACACCGACAATTCGGTCGACCTCGTCGCCATGGCGCTGCAGGTCGGCGCTACCTTCGTGGCGCGCAGCTTCTCGGGCGACAAGGCGCAGCTCGTGCCGCTGATCAAGGCGGCGATCGAGCACCGCGGCGCCGCCTTCATCGACTGCATCTCGCCGTGCGTCGCCTTCAACAATCATCCGGGCTCGACCAAGAGCTTCGATTACGTGCGCGAGCACAACGAGGCGGTGAACCGCCTCGACTTCATGGCGCCGCGCGCGCCGATCCACGTCGATTACGAGCCGGGCGCGCTCGAAATCGTCGAGCAGCACGACGGCTCGAAGCTCGCGCTGCGCAAGCTGCACAGCGACTATGACCCGCACGACAAGCTCGGCGCGATGACTTATTTGCAGGAACGTGCCCACGCCGGCGAGATCGTCACCGGCCTGCTCTATGTCGAACGCGAGGCGGACGACCTGCACGAACACCTGCACACGGTGGAGCGTCCCCTCAACGGGCTCGCGGAAAAAGAGCTGTGCCCGGGCGCCGGCACGCTGGCGAAGATCAACGCGAGCCTGCGCTAAGTTCCGATCCTTCGGCCGAGGCGCGGCCGACGCGCGCTGGTCGTGCGCGCCAGCGCGCAACGAGCCAGGCGATGTTCACCGCGCCGACCACGATCGATCCTGCCACGAACGGCAAGAGATAGCGCGGCTGCAGCGAAACCGCCGCGTGCATGCCGAGGCAGGTAAAATAGGCAACCCAAAGACCGACCGACGCCGCCGTTTGCGCGGTCATGCCCTCGCGCACGAGCCGCAGCGGCGTGATCAGCAAGAAGGCGGCGAAAACCAAGGTCGAAATCGCCTCGAACAGCCGATGGGCGATCACGGCCGGGAGCATCCACCAGTTTCCGGCGCGGACCGCGGCTTCGCGCGCAAAGTCATGGTCGCTGCCGGTATTCGAAATCAGAACATCGTGCACGGTCTCGGTCGGCCGCACCGCCTGATGCAGTTGGGTTTCTGACAGGAAATGCAGCACGTGACGGATCATGGCCCGGGGGTGGTCGATCCATGCGCGAAAATAAGCGTGCGTGACTTCGTGCGCCGTCTGCAGGGCGTTCCAGCCATACTCACGATGCAGGATTTTGTTGGCTTCGAGCGATTCATCGAGGATGAATTTTTTGGCGACGCGGCGGCCGACCTGATCGATCGGGCTCGTGCCCGAAAACAGCGTCGGATCGTACTGCGACGCCCTGACCAGCGGATCGAGCAGCACCCATTGCGGGACCGTGGTTATCACCGCGTCGCCGACGCGCGCGCGATTCCATTCCGCGTAGGCGACGTAGCTGGCGATCAGCGGCAGAAACACGAGACCGAAAGCGGCCGCCCGGCGTCGCCAGCCGCGCGCGCCCATGACACTTGCCAGCGCCAGCGGCGCGAGCCCAATCGCTTCCAACGCGATCACGTCGCGCATCAGAAAAGACACGGCCATGAACGCGCCGGCGACGAGCAGCACAAACGGACGCGGCGGCGCGCGCCGCAGCGCCAAGTAGGTGAGGATGCAGGCCGCAATCGTCATCGTGCTCGCACACAGGCTATCGGAGACGATCCCCTGGTCGAGCGCGAACTGCAGCGTGCTCGCGTACGCTGCGGCGACGGCAAGCGCTGCCCATAA
>Ga0153928_1000062_pt1 | contig 55154 bp, 63 predicted proteins | sample TSNJ012MetaG_FD_106656 | JGI IMG/M metagenome (GOLD analysis project Ga0153928, IMG submission 106656) | Attine ant fungus gardens microbial communities from New Jersey, USA - TSNJ012 MetaG | ecosystem: Host-associated > Fungi > Mycelium > Unclassified | place: USA: New Jersey, Wharton State...
AGCTCGTCACCATGGAGGACCTGCACATCTCGCCGGAAGGCCGCGCCATCAACGACGTGCTCGACGGCTTCTACGATTCGGCCGGCAGCGTGCCGTGCCAGATCGACGGCGGGCTCAAATGCTTCGGCCACCCGATCGGCGCCTCGGGTCTGCGCATGATCTACGAGCTTTATCTGCAGATGCTCGGCCGGGCGGGCGAGCGCCAGCGCAAGGAGCCGCCGCGCCTGGGCTTGACCCACAATCTGGGCGGCTTTCCGCACCAGAACGTTTGCTCGGTGTCGATCATCGGCCGGTACCAAGGGTAAAGGCGGGCGAAACTGCGGCCGCTCGCAGGTTGCATGGCAGGCAGACCGAAAAGACGGTACTTACACCGCCGGAACAGGCCGACGATTGCGTTATTGTGATGAGGCGAGGGCCGGCTGGGGGTCGAAACCGGGGTCGGGACGGCTTACGTCCGAACCGACCGGGGCGGTGCGGCCATGGATAAAGTCGACAAGGTCGAAAGTACGATCGGAAAAGGCATCATCGCCGGTTTCGTGGCGACGTTTGCCCTGTCCGTGCTGCTCGATCCGATCGAATTGTTTGCGCCTAACATCTTTCCTGCGGCGCCGCCGATCGCCTGGGTGCTGCATTTCTTCATCGGCACCGTCGTCTGGGGCATCGGCTTTTCCGTGCTGCACGATTACCTGCGGGGGCCCGCCTGGCAGCGCGGCCTCGTCTTTGCGCTCGGCGCTTGGATCATCGTGATCAGCGGCGGGGCCGTGCTCACGCTCGCCGGGGCGCTGTCAGTCGACTTCAACGCGACGATGATCGTGGCCACTCTGATCGTGCACGTGCTCTACGGCGTCGCGATCGGGCTCATATACGGCTGGCTGATCGAAGGAGCGCCCGAACAGCCGCACGATAATCACGAGCCGCATCCGGTCGCGCGGTAATTCCAGTTCGTTGAGATTTCGGCACAGCGGTGCCGCTGCTCACCTCTCCCCGCTTGCGGGGAGAGGTCGACGCGCGTAGCGCGTCGGGTGAGGGGGCGTGTAATCACGCGACATTCGCTGAGGGAGCCCCTCTCCCCGCAAGCGGGACGCAAGCGGGGAGAGGGAGTTCGCCCGCCTTAGGCCGCGCGGCGCTGGACCTGCGGCTCGGCGGCGAGCCGGTCGGTCCAATCGGCCAGCGACATTTTCGCTTCCTGCTCGATCACCGGGCGCATCTGCGAGAGCAGATGCAGGATTTTCGTGCGGAAGCTCTCCACGCCCTCGATGCTGATGGTGGTCGGGCCGCGGTTGATCAGTTCGAGCGTGATGGCCATGAGCGGCACGCACTCCGCGATGCTGGGAGACTCGGCCGTCTCCACCGCGTCCTGCAGGGCGGCAAGCGGGCTTGCTTCGGCTTTGCCGTCCATCATGAACTCGAACGCGTCGGCCAGGCGGGCGACAAGCTCGGTGGTGGGTGTCGACATGGCAGGCTCCCTCGGTTGACTTGCTTGCTGGTCGTGTCTGGGGTTCAAGCGATATTGCGGCCGACCGGAGTGGCGGCGATCACCGCAGCCACCCAATCGTCGAGGTTAACCTTGGCGCGGGTTTCGATCACCGGCTTAACCTCGGTGAGAAGTTCGAGCGCCTTGGTGCGATACGCTTCCACGCCGGCGATGCTCAGCTCATCGGGACCGCGGCGGACGAACTCGGCCGCGACCGCCATCAGCGGCACGCACTCGGCGATCGTCGTCGGCCTCGCTTTCGCCGCTTGGCGCGGACGCAGGAGATAGACGTTGCTCGGCAACGGGTCGGGCAGCTCGAAGGCGTCGTCGAGTTCGGCGGCAGTCTGAGCAATGATCTGCGCGACGGAATTCGAGGTGGTCATCGGCCTGCTCCAGTGGTCGGCAACGCGACGACCCTACGCAAAAGGGACTTGGATGTAAAATTTAACTTATTGAAATATAAATATAATTTCGAATAGACCGAGACCGCCGCGCAACGCGTTGTGCCGGCTTGGAAATCGCCCGCAAGGCTATGGCGTCATTGAGGAATTGCGCGGGCCGCTGCCGCCGCGCCACTCGGTCTCTACAAAGAACAAAGCAATGGCTTAACCCTTGCGCTTAGCGTCCCGTTTACGCTGATCGAAATGATTGCGCCGCCCTCATCGCGCGGGCGGACGGGGAGGCGCCACGTCGACGCCGACCGCGCGCGATCGCCGCGGCGATGAATCCCGAGCCGCGCGGTTCCTCGATCAGGCGCTCGACATGGGCGAGCAGCGCCGCGTTCCCCTTGGCCACGACGATCGCTTTTGCCGGTCGGAGCGAGGTTGTCCGACTGCGTCGGAAAAAAAGCTGCGACAAGGCTCGGGGTGAGCAAGTGTCTTCGATTGGCGAATGAATGTCTCTAGTCCAGATTAGGCCGCACCCCACGGCGAGATCATGGGAAAGTCGAGAAATTCGAAATCCGAAGTGTTGCTGGTGACCAGGGTCAGGTCAGCTGCTTGTGCGGTGGCGGCAATGAAGGCATCCATGGGAGCGATCGGGCGTCCAACGGCGCGCCCGCGATTCCTGATTGTACCGCAGAGGTCCGCGATTGCTACATTTATTGGGATGATACGGCTGTCAAACCGCATCGGAAGATCCGTCGTGAACCAATCCTCTATCCGCTTGCGGCGTGTTCCCGGTGACAGCCTCTCAATGCCGAACCGGATCTCCGATATAGTGATTACGCTGATGTATACGCGGTCTTCGTCTAGGGCGGCCAGCCACTCGACGACGCCCTGATTCGGATGGGGCTTCGCCCATTCTGAAATAACATTCGTATCGAGAAGAAAACTCACAAATCGATCTCGCGGCTTTCACCCTTATCCCGCTCGATTTCCAATTCTGAACCGACCAGTGGGGAAGCAGCGAAGAATTCCGCGAGATTTCCAGAGCGCTTGGTCTTCCGGTTCCATTCCTCAACGGACACCACCACAGCCGCGGTATGGCCGTTCCGTGTAATTGTTTGCGGCCCGCGCGAGCGCGCCCGCTCGATCAGTTCACTAAACTTTGCCTTCGCCTCAGCGACGGTCCAGGTGCCGGATTTCATGCAACGGCCCTCCGTGACAAAAAATAAGCTGAATGGTCATCATAGTCAAGATGGTCATTGCTTTAACCGTACCGCTGCCGCGCCAGCGCGGCACCCTTGGCGAGTGCGTCGAGCTTGGCGAGCGCGATATCGCGACGCATCGGCGCCATGCCGCAGTTGGTGCAGGCGACGATGCGCTCTTTCGGCACATGCTCGAGCGCTTCGCCGAGCGTGGCGGAGACCTCTTCGGGCGTGTCGATCGCGTCGGTCGCCACATCGATCGCGCCCACCAGTACGTCCTTGCCGGCAAGCAGCCCCAGCAGGCTGATCGGCACGCGCGAATTGCGGCATTCGACCGAGACCTGGTCGATGCGGCTCGCCGCGAGCGCGGGAAATATTTCCTCATATTGGCGCCACTCGCTCCCGAGCGTCGCCTTCCAGTCCACGTTGGCCTTGATGCCGTAGCCGTAGCAGATGTGGACGGCGGTTTTTGCGCCGACGCCCTCGATCGCGCGATGAAGCGCCGCCACGCCCCACTCCTTGACCTCGTCCATGTAGACGTTGAACGCCGGCTCATCGAACTGGATCACGTCGACGCCGTCCGCCGCGAGCCCGCGCGCCTCTTCGTTGAGCAGTCCGGCAAACGCCATCGCCATGCTGACACGGTCGCCGTAGTGCTCGTCCGCGAGGGTGTCGACGATCGTCATCGGCCCCGGCAACGTGAACTTGAGCTGGCGGCTGGTGTGCGCGCGGGCGAGCCGCACCTCTTCGGCGTGCACGCGGCCGCGCAGACGCAACTCGCCGACCACCCTCGGCACCATGGCTTTGTAGCGATCGTTGCGGATGCCCATTTCGACCTTGCGTTCGAAGTCGATGCCCTCGACCGCTTCGAGGAAGCCGTGGACGAAATGCTGGCGCGACTGCTCGCCGTCGCCGACGATGTCAATGCCGGCATCCTCCTGCTGTTTGATCGCGATAAGCGTGGCGTCGCGCTTGGCCTCGGCGAGGTCGGCGCCCGTGAGGCGCCACGGCGCCCACAGCCGATTCGGCTCGGCGAGCCACGAAGGTTTGGGAAGGCTGCCCGCGATCGTTGTTGGGAACATCCGTTTCTCCGTCAGGCCCGCTGGCTAGCGCGAATAGCGAATAGTAAGAAGTGAGAAAACTATTCGCTATTCACTATTCGCTATTCGCCTTCTAGGGCCGCCAATCATAAAGCCAATCGTAGCGGCGCAGCAGGTGGGTGCCGCCCATGACCTTGAGCGCAAGGTCGCGTGCGATGGCGGCCGGTTCCTTGAAGTGATAGACGCGTCCGTTTCTGCGCGCATGCTGCTGTGCGTGCGCGCAGCGGCGCCGGCGCAGGCCTTCATAGAGCCGAAGGCCGACCGGGGGATCCTCGGAATGGCGCGCCAGACAGGCGGCCAAGACGGCGGCGTCCTCGATCGCCATGGCGCCGCCTTGGGCGAGGAACGGCAGCATCGGGTGCGCGGCATCGCCCAACAACGTCACCGGACCCACGCCCCACGGGTGCGGCAGCGGCCGGTCGTAGAGCGACCAGCGCTGCCAGGTCTGTGCCGCGGCGACCAGCGCGCGCGCGTCCTTGTGCCATCCCGAGAACCGCGCGAGGAGATCGGCGCGCCGCCCGGCGGCGCTCCATCCCTTCACGCGGCGCTCGTCGGCGACGATGGCGACGAGGTTGAGCATCGCGCCGCCCTTGACCGGATAGTGCACGAGGTGCGCGTCGGGGCCGAGCCATAGCACCGTCGCGGCTTCGCGCGCTTGCGCCGGGGCGCCGTCCATCGGAACGAGCGTGCGCCAGGCCGTGCGGTTGCGAAACTGGGGCGGCGTGCGGTCGCCAAGCCTGCCGCGCACCGTCGACCACAGCCCGTCAGCACCGACAAGCGCGATGCCGTGTTCGTCGCTGCTGGCGAACGCGCCGCGCGCCTGCACCGTGATGCCATGGGCATGCACCGCGTAATCTTCGACCTTGCTGCCGAGGCGCAGCACGAAATCGGATGTCGCTTCCAGTGTCTCGATGAGCGCGGCCTGCAGGTCGGCGCGATGAATCACCCAATAGGGCGCGCCGTAACGCAACTCGGCTTCGCGCCCGAGCGGGATGCGCACGATCGCGCGCGCGTTTGCGGCGCGCATCACGCAGATGGCCTCAGGCGCGACGGCGCGGCGCTTGAGATGGTCGCCGGCGCCGAGCGCGATCAGGATGCCGGTGGCATTGGGGGAGAGCTGGATACCGGCGCCGGTTTCCTCGAGCCGCTCGGCCTGCTCGATGACCACGGCACGGAAGCCCGCGCGGATGAGGGCGAGCGCGGCGGTGAGCCCGCCGATTCCCGCGCCGGCAACGATGACCGTGCGCGACCGCGCCACTAGAGCATGATCCCGAAAAGTGGGTACCGGTTTTCGGAAAAGATCATGCTCCATCAATAAGCTGAAGCGGGTGGACGGTCATCCCGCTTTATCACCGACCCGAGACGGCTTCACGCCGCGGCGGGCGCGCGCCACGCGCACTCGGCCGGCCGCGCCTCGTCGGGGCCGAGCGACGCGTCGTACTTATAGAGGGTCGAGCAGTAGGGGCAGATGATCTCGACGTCATCGCCCATATCGAGGAACACGTGCGGATGATCGAACGGCGGGCTCGCCCCGATGCACATGAATTCCTTCGAGCCGATGTCGATCGACGTGACGCCGGGATCGTTGTGGAAATGGGGAACGACGTGGTCCGCCATGGCGCGTCATGCTGTTGACGAAGGTGTCGCACCATAGCCATGCGGCCGCTCGATTTCCAGCGTGACTGCGGTCCCGTATGTTAGGTACGGACGAATGGGACGATGACGCATGCTGCGCTTGAACATCGCGCTGGGGCTGGTGCTTGCTTCGGGTTTGGCCATTGTGGCCGCGTGGACGTTACCGCCCGCGGTCGAGGCCGGCCGCACGCTTGCCGCGCGCAACGACCCGGTACGGCTTTCCGATCTTGCGCTCGAGCGCGGATTTGACGCGGCGACCGCGGATCGGGAAATCCGTGCGGCTCTCGCGGCGAACGATCCGGAGCTGGCGCAGAGCTTCATCGACCTGGCGCGCGAGCGGGCGCTCGCGATCGATCCGGAACTTGCCGCCAGGGCTGACGCGGACATGCAGGCGTGGTCGTCCTTCGGCAGTACCGCGTGGCGCTTCGCCCGCGGTTTCGTCGCCGGCAATCCCGACGATGTGGCGAGCCTCGCCGGCACCGCGGCCGGCGACCTCCTGGTGATCGGCGACGTACGCGACGCCGCGCGCGAGGGCTGGCGCATGGCGCGGGGCGAGGAGCCCAACCGCCTCGTGCTCGGGCTCTCCCTCGGCGGGATCGCGGTGACGGCTGGGACCTTCGCGAGCTTCGGGCTTGCGGCGCCGGCCCGCGCCGGCCTTTCCGTCGTCAAGGCGGCGGGCAAGTCGGAGCGGATGGGCGCGCGGCTTTTGCGCCTGCTGCGGTTTGAGAAGCCGGCGACGCTGGTCGAAATTGCGGGCGACGTCGGCACGGTCGAAGCGAAAGCGGGCAGCCGCGCCGCCTTCGAAGCGATGCAACTGGCACAGGAGCCCAAGGACCTCGCGGCGTTCGGCCGTCTCGCGGTCGCCAAGGGCGGCAAGACCCGCGCGATCCTCAAGCTCTTCGGCCGCGGCGCCATCGCGTTCACCGGCTCGATGATCGATCTGACGCTGGTGCTCATGTGGGCGTTCGCGAACGTGATCGGCTTCTGCGCCAGCCTGAAGCGCACCGCCGAGCGCGCCACTTTGGCCGTCATCCGCCGGGGCAAGCTGCGCCTCGCCCGCCGCGCCGCAGCCGCCGTCGCGGCGCCCGCCGGCTGACAGCGCTTCCGACGCGATGGCGCGCTTCTTTCACGGCTCGGTCGAGATCGATTATCTCGACGAAGGCGAGGGCGATCCGGTCGTGCTCGTCCACGGCTTTGCCTCGACCAAGGAAATCAACTGGGCCTTTCCCGGCTGGATCACGACCTTGCGGCGCGCCGGGCGCCGCGCCGTCGCGCTCGACAACCGCGGCCACGGCCGATCGACCAAGCTCTACCGGCCGGAGGACTACACAATTGCCGCCATGGCTTCCGACGTGCGCGCCCTCATCGATCACCTCGGTTTCGCGCGCGCGGATCTCGTCGGCTACTCGATGGGCGCGCGCATTTGCGCCTATGTCGCCGCACATGAGCCCGCGCGCGTGCGGTCCGCCGTGCTTGCCGGCGTCGGGCTTTCGCTCGTCGGCGGGCGCGACTTGCGCGAGACCATCGCGGCGGCGCTCGAGGCTCCGTCGCTCGCCGCCGTCACCGACCCGACCGGCCGCACGTTCCGCACCTTCGCCGAGCAGACCCGCTCCGATTTGCGCGCGCTCGCGGCGTGCATTCGCGGTTCGAGCGAGCGCCTGTCGCGCGCCGATGCGGCCGGGATCGCGGTGCCGATCCTGGTTGCGGCCGGCACCGCCGACGACGTGGCCGGCCCGGTGCGGCCCCTTGCCGACCTCATCCCGGGCGCCCAGGTGCTGGAAATTCCCGGCCGCGACCACATGCGTTCGGTCGGCGACCGCGTTTTCAAAGAGGGGACGTTGGCGTTCATGGCCGCCCGGCCTTAGGTTAAAAAGGCCACAATTCAGCGCCTTACCGGCTTTTGCTCTGGCGCGCTCAAAGCCCAAAGATCACGCCGTACCACCGACCGTCCTGGCGGACCTCTACGGCAGCGCCTAGCTGTGGTAAAAGCCTCGCGAGCGAGGAGGCGGCCATGGCCCAGCAGCAGACGCGGTTCCTCAATGCCCTCGACAAAGTCGACCCGGTGTGGGCGCGCATCCGCAACGAGGCCGAGGAGGTGGTGCGGCGCGAGCCGGAACTCGCGTCGTTCATCTACGCCTCGATCCTCCACCACGACACGCTCGAAGCTGCCGTGGTCCGGCGCGTCGCCGAACGCCTCGACCACGCCGACGTGTCGGGCGAGTTAATCCGCCAAGCTTATACCGACGCCCTCCAGGATGACCCGACGATCAGCGCCGCGTTTCGTGCGGACATCGTCGCCACCATCGATCGCGACCCGGCGAGCGACCGCTACCTCGACCCGGTGCTCTATTTCAAAGGCTTCCACGCCATTCAGACCCACCGGCTCGCCCATTGGCTCTGGCACAAGGGCCGCAAGGACTTCGCCCTTTATCTGCAAAGCCGCTCGTCCGCGGTGTTCCAGACCGACATCAACCCGTGTGCGCGGGTCGGCCGCGGCATTTTCCTCGACCACGCCACCGGCCTCGTGGTGGGCGAGACCGCGGTGATCGAGGACGACGTGTCCATGCTCCAGGACGTCACTCTCGGCGGTACCGGCAAGCAAGACGGCGACCGCCATCCGAAGATCCGCCGCGGCGTGCTGATCGGCGCCGGGGCCAAAATCCTGGGTAACATCGAGGTCGGCGAATGCGCGCGCATCGCTGCCGGTTCGGTGGTGGTCAAGTCGGTGCCGCCGCAGACCACCGTCGCCGGCGTGCCGGCCCGGGTGGTAGGCGAGGCGGGCTGCGCCGAACCCGCCCGCGCCATGGACCAGATGCTGCACGATGTCGGGTTATAAGGCCCGTTGACTTCCGATCGATTCCGCGTCTCGTAGTCGCGCGCGAGTGTCCCGATTCCGAAGTTCGCCTGATTTTGCCGCACGCTCCGATGCGAACTTCGGAATCGAAGGACACTAGCAACTCTATGATTCTAGTGCCGCTTTGAACCCGAAGTTCGCAATCGGACTCGCGGCAATCGTGATGCGAACTTCGGGTTCGCGGCACTAGGCATTCTGCAACCGCCGCCGGGAGAAGGTCGTGGACGTTCAAGAGATCCGCAAGCTCGACGCTTATCTCAAGCGGCTGTTCGGCAATGCCCGCATCCGCGTGGTGCCGCGTCCGAAGAAAGAGGATTCCGCCGAGGTCTACATCGGCGACGAATACATCGGCGTGCTGTTCGTGGACGACGAGGACGGCGAGCGCTCCTACAATTTCAACATGGCGATCCTCGGCATCGACCTGGATGACTGACGCTAGCCGCGCCCTCAGTTGGCTGCGAGCCGCAGACCTGCAATGAGGCGACCGATGCTGCCCGCGAGGCCGCGCCAGTCGGCAAGCCAGTCGCGGGGAAACCGCACCGTGACGCTCGCGCCGCCGAACCGCTGCTCGTAAAGACACATGCCCGGCACGCCGGCCGCGCCCGGACGCGTGCAGCGGGTGATGAAGCGCTCCGGCGCCGCGGCCTCGAGGTAGAGGTCCTCGCCCTGATACGGCGTGCCGTCGCGGAAGCTCATGATCATGAGGCCGTCCGCGCTCTCGAAATGCTCCTCGCTCAAATAGCGTCGAAAGATGGCGTCGATGCGCTCGGCCGGCGGCAAGCTGCCGTCGGCCGCCGCGATGGTGACGAACAGCCGATCGAGCGCGTTGGGCTCCTCGGTGAGTGCCGGCTTGGCGGCGGGATCAGGGGGAGCGAGCGAGGGCCACAGGAACGCAAGGTCGAGCCGCTCCTGCGGGCCGGGGTGACGCTGCGTTGGAAGGCGGATCGCGGCGGGCGGCACGTTGAACAATTCCCCCGCGACCGTAATCGGCAGCGCCGGGGCGTTGAGAGCGTCGGCCCCGGGCCAGCGCGGCCACAGCACGAAGGCGACATAGCCAACCGCGAGCAAAGCGAGCGCGAGGGAGACGATGAGCGGCAGGCGCAGGGTTGGGCGCGCGCGGCCGTGCGCGATGAATCGATGCGTGCCTTGAACGATCCCCGCCATGAGATCCTGCGCGGTTGAGCGAATCGCAGCGAGTATCGCATGCCCGCGACGGGGACCGCGCGTGCGCGATTTCCGCCGGCGTTTACCTTTTATTAAGGATGTTGTGGCGCGCGGACCGGCTTTCTGGAATGGATGCCGGGCATAAGCGTCCGCCCATGTCGCCCGAAACCTTGGAATCCTTCCTTTCGCTCGCCCTCGGATTTTCCGTGGCCGGGCTCATCTCGGCCGCTTACCAGGCGGTCACCGCGCAGCCCGCGAGCTTCCGGCTGCTTCACGCGCAGGCACGTTCCACGGCGCTCGCAGCCGTGCCGTTCTTGGTGTTCGCAGCACCGTTCATCATCATGCGCAACACGGTTCGCGGCCGCCGCATCGAAGGCCGCCGGTTCGAGTTCGTGATGCTGGCGACCGTCATCGCCGGTGTCTGGAGCCTGATGTCGGGGACGGCCGTGATCCTGGTTCTGCGCGAACTGGGCTTCTGATTTCCCTGTCTCGCCAAGCCGAAGCCGAAATGCCAAGGTCGCCTCCGAAACGGAGGCGCGTGCATGGCGATCTACGAGCTTGACGGTCAGCGGCCGGAGCTTCCCGCGGACGAACGCTATTGGGTGGCCGAGAGCGCCGTCGTGATCGGCACGGTGCGGCTCAAGCGCGACGCGAGCGTCTGGTACGGCGCGAGCCTGCGCGGCGACAACGAATGGGTCGAGGTCGGCGAAGGCTCGAACATCCAGGAGAATTGCATCCTGCATACCGACATCGGCTTCCCGCTCACGATTGGCGCGCGCTGCACGATCGGGCACTCGGTGATCCTGCATGGCTGCACCATTGCCGATGACAGCCTGATCGGCATGGGGGCGATCGTGCTCAACGGCGTGAAGATCGGCCGCAACTGCCTGGTGGGCGCCGGCGCGGTCGTGACCGAGAACAAGGAATTTCCCGACAATTCGCTGATCGTCGGCGCGCCGGCGCGCGCCGTGCGCGAGGTCAACGACAAGATCCTTGCGCTCATCGCCGAGTCGGCCCAGTTCTATGTCAAAAACTGGCAGCGCTACCGCAGCGGACTGAAGAAAATCGGATGACGGATGTCAGATCTCAGATGTTGGGCTGTCCGAGATCAGATGATTTATCTGTCGTCCGTCCTCTGTCATCCGTCCTCTGAAAAAGGTGCGGCCGGCCTTGGGGGAGGCCGGCCGCCGCGGACCCGGTCTGGGGACGGGGAGGGGTGGGGACGTGACCGGGTGCGCGTAACTCTTTGCTTTGCTCAGTGGGACGCCGTGGCCGTCGCGGCGCGCGGGTCGCCGAGCGAAATCCAGACGTTGGGATTGGATTGCGATTGCCGCTTCACGAACTGATAGCCGCTCTCGTACCAGGGGACGATTTCCGCGTTCTGGTTGTCGAGGATGAACTCGCCGTGGTCGGTCCTGACCGTGAGCACCGCGTGGCCGTCGCCCTTCTGGTCGCGTACCACGGTGATCAGCAGCGCCTCGCGCGGCCAACCGGCGTCCATCAGCATGCGGCGCTTGAGCAGAACGTAGTCCTCGCAGTCGCCGTAGCCGTCGTCCGGATAGGTCCACTTCTCGACGACGCCGTAGTGATCGAGGTCGGTCATCGGCTTGATCGTCTCGTTGACCTTGTTGTTGACGCGCACGAGATCCTTCCAGGCTTTCGCCGAGAGCACGACGTCGCGCGGTGCCGTCGGCGCAACGTCGCATTCCCGCGGGCGATCGGCGCAGAACTGCGCCCATCCGATCGGCGGACGCGCCTGCTCCCCAGTCGCCATGAATGCCTGCTCGTTTGCTGCGTTTGCTTGCGGCGCTGCAAAGGTCAGAGCGGCAACGAGCCATCCCTGCCTCAGCACACGCCAATGACCCCAGCTCATTTGTGACCCCTCCCGTCTTCTTGGGGTCACGTTTCTCACAAAAATTTTGAGTTGCCGCTAAGTCGAGCGGCGCGTTTTTATGAGAAAATAAATCAAAGACGCAGCAAATACGCGTCAAGTTTTCGGTTGATTTTCTTAAAATGCCGAATGATCGAAATTGAATAAAATTTTATCGATCGGACGGCAGGGGGCATCGGGCAGCGCGTCGTCGTACGGCGGGCGCGGGACTGGCGCGGCGCGAAGCCGGTACCGGCGCGAACGCACGCAGCGCTGCCGCATGCCTGCGGCGCGGCAGCGGCGGGAGCGGCCCCGGCGGGATGAACGGCTGAAAGGTGGATGCGATCCGCGCGCCGGCGTTTACGAACCGGTGACGTTCTCTTCGAGAAAATCCGGGTGCTGCATGCGGGTGAACTCGACGGCGAAGCCGTCGTCGCCCACCCGCACCACGCGCGCCTGGGTTTTGCCGAGCCAGATCACGGACCCGACCGGGGGCTTGCGGTCGCACGACACGGCGGCGCCGGAAAGCGACATGTCGACGATGCGGCACAGCGCCGTGCCGCCGTCCGGCATCACCATGGTGGCGCGCGGGTTGCGCGGCACGATGCGCTCATGGCGCCGGTCCTCGGGCAGGCCGAGGATGTGGCGATTGGCGAGCCACGTGAGCTGGGCCGCGAGTTTGTCGCGCTTGCGCGCGGTTGCCGCGATCGTCATGGCAAATCCGGTCGGATAGACGCGGACGATCGTTCCCTCGAGCCGGCCGAGGTGATCGATATAGGCGACCACCCGTTCGCCGGCCTTGCCCGAGACCGGCGCCACCAGGGCCATGCCGCCGGGCGACATGTCCTGCACCTGGCAGGGATATTCGCGCCGGTCCGCGAGCATGTAGCGGCCGAGCAGATTCACGCGCACGCGCTGGAAGCGCCGGCGTTCGTCCGCCTGCGGCAGCACGTCGAGTATTTTCTGCAGCACCGACACTCGCGGTATGGCTCCATTCCGACGCCAGATTATGGACGCATAGTTAAGGGGCCGTTAGCCCCGGCCCAGGCAGCGTCGCGGCTGCAGATTTATGATCGCCCGCCCTCGTACACGACGAAGTCGCGCCGCGGCTGCGAAATCCCGGACGCAACGGAAAGGCGGGAGGGGCCGGCGGGTTGGAGCGCGGCCGCGAGATAACGCAAGCTGCCGAGGGACAACGGATCGAGCCGGCTTGCGCCGAGCCAGACCGGAACCGAAAGCGGTGCCAGGCCGCCGAGGATGCGTTGTCCCGAGCGACCGCGATGACGCAGCGGCAGCAGCAGCAGCTCGAGTTCGCAGGAAAACCCCTCGGGGGTGCGTCCGCGCGCGCCGCCAACGACGGCGATTTCATCCTCACCCACGATGCCGAGCAGATGACGCATGGCCGGCTGGTGGCCGCTCTCCCATAGCGTGGCGAAGCTCTCGTCCTTGAGTTCGCGGCCGAACAGGGCGCACACGCGCGTGCCCGCGAGCCGGAACCGCAGCTCGCTTCCTTGCTCCACTCCCAGGATGAAGGTGTCGCCGAGGCTGGCGCGGATCGCCGCCGGCTCGATATCGCCGCGCTCGGGCAGCGCGCGCGCGCCGCGCCGCTCGTTCCAATGGGCGAACAGCTCCCGGCTCGCCGAATGTTTCATGCTCAGCCCCTTTTGCACCATCGCTCGTGCTCGCCTGCGCTGTCTCCAATCGGGACAGAACGCCGGCGAGCGAACACAGCGCATCCGGACGGAGCACGGCACATGCCGGCGCGGTTCGGCGGACCCGGCCGGCGACGCAAACCAACCGTTAGGGTTAAACGAGTGTTGCCGTTGGCGCGGCTGACGGTAGCGGATACGGTCGTGCCCGCATTCAGCAACGCTTTGACGGGGAGGGGTGGGGCGTGCGGCGCGCCCACCCCGACTTCATTTTACCGCGGCAGCCGCCCAGGGACGGCTTGCCCCCGGCCTCCCCCAAGCCCTATCTCAGGGCGGCGCAAGTCCGACTTTCCCGCTCAACCGGCACCGGACGGCCTGCGCGAGGCGGGCGGCGCTCGCCTCGAACTCCCAGCACAACGAGGCCGTTCTTGAGTGCCGGCTCCGAACCCGTTTTCAACGTCCCGCGCGTCATCACCGCGACCTTGGCGCTCCTCATCGGCGTCCATGCGGTGCGCGAATGGGTGCTGTCGGACAATCAGAACATCGAATTTCTGCTGCTGTTCGCCTTCATTCCGGTTCGTTACGACCCCAGCGTACTCGCCATGGGATCGATGCCGGGAGGGCTGGGCGCCGAGGTGTGGAGCTTTGTCACCTACGCCCTCATCCACGGCGACTGGATCCATCTCTCGGTCAACGGCGTGTGGCTGCTGGCATTCGGCTCGCCCATTGCGCGCCGGTTCGGGACGGTGCGCTTCCTCGTCTTTTTCCTGGTCACCGCCGCGGCGGGGGCGATCGCGCATCTTTTCACCCATGTGGGCGATCTGCAGCCGATGATCGGGGCGTCCGCGGCGATCTCCGGATGCATGGCCGCAGCCATGCGTTTCGTGTTCCAGCGCGGCGGGCCGCTCCATCTCCTACGCGAGAGCGACGCGGACGCTTACCGCGTTCCGGCGTTGCCCCTGCTCACGGCGCTACGCGACCGTCGCATTCTCGTGTTCCTGATTGCCTGGTTCGCGATCAACGCGCTGTTCGCCTTCACGGCCGCGCCGATCATCGGCACCGGGCAAGTCGTGGCCTGGCAGGCGCATATTGGCGGCTTCCTCGCCGGGCTCGTCGCGTTTGCGGCGTTCGACCCGGTCCCGAAGGCAGAAATAGCGAATAACGAAAGTGCGAATGGGGAATAGCGAATGGCGAATAGCTAGAAATTGCTGCTGATCTTCACCAATCGCCACTCACCATTCCCTCATACCGCGCTGCACCATGCATGGCATGCATGCAACGACGCCCTTGCGGCGGCTGGGCTTGAGTCTCATGATCCGGGCAATCGGCGCCTGTACCGAACGCGCGGGTTCGAGCGGCGCACTTGTCGACAGACCGGGGCGACGCATCCGCTCGCGACGCCGGTACATGGACCGTCCGTAGCAACGGAGGGTGCCATGACCGTCAAGGCGATATTGTCGCGTAAGGGCAACGACGTCCTCACCATCGAACCGACCGCCACGCTGGCGGCTGCGGTCAAGCTTTTGGCCGAGCGCAGGATCGGCGCGGTCGTCATCACCGGTGCCGACCGGCAAGTGATCGGAATCCTCTCCGAACGGGACATCGTGCGCGCCTTTGCGGCGCACGGGCCCGCGGCGCTCGATCAGCAAGTCGGGCAGGTGATGACCCGCAAGGTGATGACTTGCGATGAGGCGGAAACCGTCGCCAGCCTGATGGAGCGCATGACCCAGGGCAAATTCCGCCATCTGCCCGTGGTGGAGCGTGGGCGGCTCGCCGGGATCATATCGATCGGCGACGTCGTCAAGCACCGGCTCGAGGAAATGGAAAAAGAATCGAGCGCGCTGCGCGAGTACATTCTAACGGCGTAACACACGACAGAGAACGGACGACCGAGGACGGATGTTTGCAACTCCGTCTTCGGTCGTCCGTCGTCGGTCGTCCGTCGCCTGATCTCAGGTCAGCGCCGCGACCGCCTCGACCAGCGGCCCGATCGCGCGCTCGGCGGCTTCCGCGCCGATCGCGATCGTTTCGTCGGCACGGTGGAAATCGAACAGGCCGACCCGCCCGAGGTGGGGCTGAATGAGGACATCGGGCGGATCGCCGGCGAGCCGCGCGCGGGTGATGCGGTCCTGCATGATGTTGAAGGCTTCGCTCATGACGGTGAGCAGGCCGGGGCTGCCGGGACTCCCCAGCACCTGCCGTTTCATGTCGCGCTCGGAGCCGAGCATGCGGCGCAGCCCGCGCCGTTGCGTGAGCACTTTGCGCAGCTCGTCGCTCTCGTCCGAGCCGTGGCTCGGAATGGTGGTGCCGCGGCCGAAGAGTTCGGCATTGAGGTTGACCGCCACGACGAGCCGCGCGCCCAGCGCGCGCGCCGCTGCCACCGGCACGGGATTGACCAGCGCGCCGTCGACGAGCCAGCGGCCACCCACCCGCACCGGCGCAAAAATGCCGGGAAGGGTGTACGAGGCGCGCAACGCGTCGGAGAGCCGCCCGCGGGTGAGCCAAATCTCGTGACCGGTGCCGATCTCGGTCGCAATGGCTGCGAAGCGCACCGGCAAATTCTCGATTGCCGTCTCGCCCAACGCCGCGTCCAGGCGGGCGGCGAGCCGTGCGCCGGTGATGATGCCCGAACCCCCCAGGCTCACATCGAGGTAGCTCAGCACCCGCCGTTTGGAGAGCGAACGCGCCCAGGCCTCGAGCACGTCGAGCCGGTCGGTCGCCAGCGCCCCGCCCACCACGGCGCCGATCGAGGTGCCGCAAATGACGTCGGGCTTGAGCCCTTTGGCAGCGAGCGTACGGATGACCCCGATGTGGGCGAAGCCGCGCGCAGCGCCCCCGCCGAGGGCCAGACCGATGGTCGGACGACCCTTGAGGGGGCCGGCATCAGGATCGGCGGTTTCGGCGCGGTCCTGCGTCCGCCCGTTCGACCGAAGAAACTCAAGCAACACCCGTCCTCCTACTAGTGCCCCTTTCTCGGCGTTCGCCCGCGCATACGAGTGACACTAGCAAGTCTCATTCCAGTGCCGTTTTGAGCCGAAAGGTGTTCGCCTTTGCGACATCCACGTGCGAACTTTCCCGCTCGCGGCACCAATGGATTTATGGACACTTTCACCGGTAGCAAGGGACCGTGTCGGGTGCCGGACCTCAGCCCGAGCGCCGTCCGCCCGCTGCGACGCGCGGCGGAGCGGCGACATCCGCGAGTTCCGGCCGGGTCATCGCGAAGACCTCCTCGACCACCGCGTATTCGTTGTAGCCGCAACGGGCGATCGGCTTCATGGCGGCGGTGTCGAGCAAGCCGTTGGCGATGTAGCGATCGTCGATGTGCACGCCCACCACCTGGCCGAACACCACGTGGCGATCGAGGGGATTCCCGTCGAGATCGCGCAGCTGGAGCGTCTGCAGCCATTTGCATTCGAGCGCGCACGGCGCCTCGGCGACGCGCGGCGGTTTGACCAGGCGCGAGGGCGCCGCCGTCAATCCGGCTTCGCGCATCTCGTCGACCCCGCGCGGGAACGGCGCCGACGTGAAGTTCATCGCCTCGCGCAGGTCCCAGTTCGCGAGATTGCACACGAACTCGCGCGTCTCCTGCGCCAGCGCGGCCGAATCCTTGTGGCCCTCGCTCGAGAACAGAACGATCGGCGGCCGGGTCGAGACGGCGTTGAAGTAGGAATAGGGCGCGAGGTTGACCTCGCCGCGCACGCTCATCGACGTGATCCATCCGATCGGGCGCGGCGCCACGATCGCCTTGAGCGGATCGTGCGGCAGGCCGTGGTCGTTGGTACTTGTCGCGTAGAACATGATCTCCCCTCACGCCGTAAAGTGTTTCACCACGTCGGTCAGAGACGGCCGGTCGCGTTCGTCGCTGCCGCGCGCGGGACGGCCGATGTGAACGAATCCGACGATGCGCTCGTGCGGCGCAAGCCCGAGGGCGTCGAGCACGCGCCGGTCATAGGCGTACCATTCGGTGATCCAGCTCGCGGCGAATCCGAGAGCGTAGGCCGCATGCACGAGGTTCATGGTCGCGGCGCCCGCGGAGAGCACCTGCTCCCATTCGGGAATCTTCACGTGCGGCGCGGCGCGGCTCACCACCGCAACGACGAGCGGGGCGCGCGCCAGCCGCCGGCGCTCGAACTCGATCTGGTCGGCGGTGGCGTCGGGGTGATCGGCCTTGAAGGCGGCAAGAATGGCGGCGCCGGCGGCCGCCCGCGCATCGCCCTGAAACACCAGGAAGCGCCAAGGAACGAGCTTGCCGTGATCGGGCACGCGCGCCGCAACCGTGAGCAGCGTTTCAAGCTCGGCCGCGGACGGGCCCGGACCGGCAAGGTCCATCGGCTTGACGGAGCGGCGAGTCTTTAAAAGGTCGAGGGCGTCGGGCATGCGCGGGTCCAGGCTTCCTCGCGCTCTAACACGACATCCGTACGGAGACAAACCAACGCTGCGGCTTGAAATCGCCCAATTTCGGCCGCTTAACCTTGGGCATGGGGACGTGGGCAGCATTCCGGCGCCACGGGTGTCGCCGGATCGCGATAGGTTTTATTGCGGCGAGCTTGGCCGCCGGTTTCGCGGCGCCGCTTGAGGTTCTTGCCCAATCCTCGGCCGACGCGCCGCCGCGCCCTCCCGCTGAAATTCCAACCCCGCCGCCCGCCGCTGCGCCGCCCGCAACCAACGTGGGGCCGCCCACATCGCTGCTGCCCAGCGCGCCGCTCAAAGAGCCGCCGCCTGCTGCGCCGCCGCCGCCGGTCGTCAACGTGCCGGCACCGACCGCCCCGGCTGCGCCTCCCCAGGTCGCGCTCGCGGTGAGCGCGCGCTTCGGCCGCGATCCGCCCGCGATCAACGGCGGCCTCTTGTGGCGGATCTATCCCGACAAGCCCGAGGCGTCCGGCTCGTTCCGCCTCATCAAAGAAGACCGTGGCGCGACGCCCACGTTCATGCTGCCGCCCGGCGGCTACGTGGTGCACGTCACCTTCGGGCTTGCCAACGCCGTCAAGCGCGTGCAACTGCGCGCAGAGCCGGTGCGCGAAGTATTTGAAATCGCTGCCGGCGGCGCCCGCTTCGAGGGACGTGTGGGCGACAGCAAGATTCCGGCCGGACAAATTTCCTTCGACGTTTATCCGGGGAGCCAGTTCGAGCCCGGCGAGAAGCGCCGCGTCGCCCAGGACGTCGCCACCGGAGACGTGGTGCTGCTGCCGGAAGGCGCCTATTACGTCGTCTCGAATTACGGCGACGGCAATGCCGTGGTGCGCTCCGACATCCGCGTGCAGGCCGGCAAGCTCATCGACGTGACGGTCAACCACCGCGCCGCCGTGATCACCCTCAAGCTGGTGGGCGAGCGCGGCGGCGAAGCGCTCGCCAACACCTCGTGGACCGTGCTCACGCCGGGCGGCGACGTCATCAAGGAGGCGGTCGGCGCCTTTCCGCGCGTGATCCTCGCCGAAGGCGACTACGTCGTCATCGCCCGCAACGACGGCAAGGTCTACAACCGCAATTTCAAGGTCGAGCCCGGGTTCGATCGCGAAATCGAGGTCGTCGCGCAGTAGCGGCGCGGGTTCGCGCAATTTATTGATCTGCGAGCGCCCGCAATACTGCCTGTGGTTCCCTGGCAATGACGGCAAGCAGGACGCGCGCGGCTCGATCCGGCCGACGACGGCCTTGTTCCCAGGCATGTACCGCCGTCACGTCAAGTCCGAAGCTGCGCGCGAAAGCCGCTTGCGATAGGCCGAGCCGGCCCCGCAGCTTGGCGACATCCACCCGCTCCGGCACCGTTACCGTGTAACTCGGCAAAACGAGTTCGCCGCGCGCATGTGCGAGCGCCTCTTTGAGGCCGCCGACGAGGCGGCGACCAAGCGCGCTACGCTTGCGCTTCGATCTCCCCGATGAGCTTGCGGATTTCACGTTTCTCTGCATCGCTCAAATCCTCCTTCGCGCTCTTGGCGTACACATCCAGCAGGTAGAGCACGCCTCGGCGAACAACGACGTAGTAGATCACGCGGGCGCCGCCGCTCTTGCCGCGCACACCGCGCGCGGCCCGCGCCTTGCGAGCGCCGCCGGTCTCCGCGATGACCGGCCATGCGGTCGGTGCGAGTGCGATTTCCAACTCAGCGCCGCTCGCTCGCTGGGCGTGAATAGCTTTCGTGCCCGACGGTCATAGCCGCGTGGCGACGACCCTCATCGTGCCGATATAAGGCATTGTCGTACACCAGGCAACCCGGCGGACGCCGCTGCGATACGAGCTCGGCTTGATATAATAACAATGGCATCAGGTAATGATCCACGTGTGGTTCGGAAAATCCGGTGTTCCCATGCTTCGCCTCGCAGTCGCTGATCTCGATTCGCCTTCGTATTTCGTGGCGACGGCCGCGGTCGAGCTCGGATTCTTCCGACACGAAGGCGTCGATATCGAACTCGAACACGCGTTCGGCGCCAAGGACGGACCGGAACGCCTGCGCGAGGGCACGTTGCATTTCTTTGCCGGCCCGGCCTACGCCGCGACCCGTGCGTTTCCCGCCTGGAAGGGTGCCAAGCTGCTGTGCGCGCTCTCGCAGAACGCCTACTGGTTCATGGCGGTTCGCGCCGATCTCGATGTCAAACGCGGCGATCTCGCAGCGCTCAAGGGATTGCGGATTTCATCGTCGATGGCGTTTCCTGTGATTGCGCTCAGGCACATGCTGGCGGAAGCGGGCATCGATCTCGAGCGCGACAAGGTTCGGATCGTTCCCACTCCGTCCACGAACAGAGCCGAGCACTTAAGAGGACGCACCGGCATTGATGCCATCACGCAGGGCATGGCCGACGCTTATTGGGGCAACGGCATGCGCGTCGCATTGGGCGAAAGCCTCGGCGTCGCCAAGCTCCACCTCGATCTTCGCCGCGGCGATGGTCCTCCGGGCGCGCGCTGGTACAACTTCGCCGCCCTGACCGCGACGGACCGGCTCATCGACGAGCAGCCGCAGGTTGCCGCCGGCGCGGTGCGCGCGATCGTGCGGGCGCAAAAGGCGCTCACGGCGGATGCTTCGCTCGCCACTCAAATCGGAGACCGCCTGTTCCCGCCCGAGGAGGCCGCGCTCATGGCCGGCCTGATCGCGCGGGATGCGCCGTTCTATGACGCGGCGATTGCGCCAGAAGCGGTCGCCGGCTTGAACAAATTCGCGATGGCCAACGGCCTCATTGCCGAGCCGATTCCGTTCGACCGGCTGGTGGCTTCGCAGTTTCGTGACTTGTGGGTGGCGTAACCCAAGCTTTTGCGGAGGGCAAATTCACTCCGTCGTCATTCCCGAGCACCGCGAAGTGGCGCATCGGGAATCCAGTAACCACCGCCCTGGAATACTGGATTCCCGATAGCCTCGCTCCGCTCGGATTCGGGAATGACGAGGCAGTCGAGTCCGCTACGCCGCCTGCTTCACCCGCCGCACGTCCGGAGCGACCGCCTCGTCGGCCAGCATCGCGAGCGCGCGGTCGAGCGGCACCACGGTCTGCTGCTGGCTGCCGAGCCGCCGGATCGACACCGCGCGGTCCGCGGCTTCTTTCTTGCCGACCACGAGCAGCACCGGAATTTTCGCAAGCGAGTGTTCGCGGACCTTGTAGTTGATCTTCTCGTTGCGCAGGTCGTCCTCGACGCGCAGCCCGAGGCGTTGCGCGGCCGCGGCGACCTCGCGCGCGTAGGCGTCGGCATCCGACGTGATGGTGGCGACGGCCGCCTGCACCGGCGAAAGCCACAGCGGCAGATGGCCGGCGTAATGTTCGAGCGCAATGCCGATGAAGCGTTCGAGCGAACCGAACATCGCCCGGTGCAGCATCACCGGGGTGACTTTGCTCGAATGCTCGTCGATGTAGAAGGCGCCGAGCCGGCCCGGCATGTTGAGGTCGACCTGGATCGTGCCGCACTGCCAGTCGCGACCGATGGCGTCGCGCAGCACGTATTCGAGCTTGGGCCCGTAGAACGCGCCTTCGCCCTTGTTGAGCGTCCACGGCCGCTTCGATGCTTCGAGCGCCTGCTTGAGCGCGGCCTCCGCTGTGTCCCACACCGCGTCGGCGCCAATGCGCTTCTCCGGCCGGTCGGAAAACTTGATCGACACGTCGGAGAATCCGAAGTCCTCGTAGATCGACAGGATCAGGTCGTTCATGGCGAGGGATTCGCGCGCGATGTCGTCCTCGGTGATGAACACATGCGCGTCGTCCTGGGTAAACGCGCGCACGCGCATGAGCCCGTGCAGCGAGCCTGATGGCTCGAACCGGTGGATCTTGCCGAACTCGGCGAGCTTGAACGGCAGGTCGCGGTACGATTTGAGCCCGTTCTTGAAAATCTGGATGTGGCCCGGGCAGTTCATCGGCTTGACCACGAACACGCGCTCGTCGTCTTCGCGCGGCTGGGTGAGGAACATCGACTCCCGGAAGGTCTCCATGTGGCCGGAGGCGACCCACAGCGAGGAATCCATGAGCTGCGGCGCGTTGACCTCGAGATAGCCGGCCGCGCTCTGGCGGCGGCGGATGTAATCCTCCATCAGCCGGAACAGCGTCCAGCCCTTGGCGTGCCAGAACACCGAGCCCGGCGCCTCTTCCTGGAAGTGGAACAGATCCATCTCGCGGCCGAGCCGCCGGTGATCGCGTTTCTCGGCTTCCTCGAGCTGCGTCAGATAGGCGTCGAGTTCCGCCTGGTTCGGCCACGCGGTGCCATAGATGCGCGTGAGCATCGGATTGCGGGAATCGCCGCGCCAGTAAGCGCCCGCGGTCTTCATCAGCTTGAACGCCGAACCGACCTTGCCGGTCGAGGTCATGTGCGGGCCGCGGCACAGGTCGAACCAGTCGCCCTGTTTGTAGATTTTGATCTTCTCGCCGGGCGGGATCGCATCGACCAGTTCGACCTTGAACAGCTCGCCCTTGTCGCGGAAGACCTGCTTCGCCTTCTCGCGGTCCCACACTTCCTTGGTGAACGGGCGGTCGCGCGCGATGATCTTGCGCATTTCAGCTTCGATCGCCGGGAAGTCCTCGGGCGTGAACGGCTGGTTGCGGAAGAAATCGTAATAAAAGCCGTTCTCGACCACCGGCCCGATGGTCACCTGGGTGCCCGGCCAGAGCGTCTGCACGGCTTCCGCGAGCACGTGCGCTGCGTCATGACGGATCAGCTCGAGCGCGCGCGCGTCCTCGCGGGAGAGAAACTCGACGCGGGCGTCACGCTCGATCGGATCGGAAAGGTCGGCGACGACGCCGTCGAGCGCCATGGCGACGGTGCGTTTGGCGAGCGAGGGCGAAATGCCCTTCGCGACGTCGAGGCCGGTGATGCCGTTGGGATATTCCCGACGCGCCCCGTCGGGGAACGTGAGTGCAACCATGCCTGTCTCCTGCTCACTCGCTGCCTACGAACGCAGGTAAGCGGTATTCTTTGAACCCACGTATATCGGGGGCGAAGCGCTGGCGGAAGGGGCCGTTCGCAATACATGCCGCGGCGTTTGCAGCCAGTCCGGCCGACTTCAGCGCGCTCCGGCAGGTTTTACGGCGGTGTCTGGCGAAATCCGCCGCGGGCAAAGCCGGTGATGAGCGAGATCAGGAACAGAATGACGGCAGTGTAGAAAATGATCTTCAAGATTCCCGCCGCCGCAACCACAAGCCCGGCGAAGCCAAGCACGCCAGTGACCAGGGCAATGATCAGGAACAGGATGACCAAATGCAGCATGGCTCTCTCGACCGGCGTGCGGCAGGGCGCCTGTCGCTCCTTTCATCTCGAACCCAATGCGTGATAGCGCGTGATGTTCCCGCGGGCCTAAGCTTGTTGGCAGGCCCTCCACGCACAAAGCGGCGCCAGCCCTCCTTGGCCGTGGCCCGGGATGCTTTCATCCTGCGTCAAACAACTGCAGCCGACCGCGTCTCCCCAGACGAGGTCTTCGTCCGGGGTTCCACTGAAGCGCGTCGTCCCGCGCGCGTCAGCTCACCAGCGGTGCCAATGCCGCGACCGCCAGCTATGAGCCGGCACATACGCGTAGGCGGGACCCCGGCGCCAATGCCGCCAGCGCCATCCCGCGTGAGCGTAACGGTGCCATCGGTGCCGCCACCGCCAGCCGTAAGTCGGAACATAGGCGGGAGCTGCATAACCATAGGCGGGAGCCGCGTAATCGTAGCCGTAGTACGGGCCGGCCAACGCGGTTGCGGCGAGCCCGAGCCCGATTCCGACCCCGAGCCCTGGACCCCAGCCCCAGCCGCCCCAACCGCCGCGCCAACCCCAACCGCCCCAGCGGACGTTGATGGTATCGGCGGAAGACGCGGCCTTGGCGATAGCGGCGTTGGGCACCGCAGGCGCTGCCATCGATTGCGATGTGGCGCCGAGCGCAACCATCGCGGCGACACCCAGAGCAAGCCAATGTTTGCTATTCAACATATCCTGAACTCCTGTTCCCGTAATTCTAACAGGCGAGGAGGACAGCAGTTCCCGCTGGCCATTGCGGCGCGTCGTCTTGCAAGAAGCGTTGCGCCGAAACGTTCCAGAAAGCCTGCCGCGGGGAATGTGAAGGGTCTCACTTGCCCGGGTCCGACGACGGTGCCACCCTGCGCCCTTTGGTGGCGGAGGCGACCGATGCAATTCCCGCCCGGGTACGCGATCGCCAGGATCGCCGTTCTTGCAACCGTCTTTGTCGCCGCAGCGGTTTGCGCGCTGGTGGTGGTGCGTTCCGTCGCGCCGGCGACCCCGCCGACCAAGGCGAACGCCCAGAACGTCATAACCCGCGGTCACCAGCCGGTCGGCGGTCGGACCAAGACCTATCATCCGGAGAAACGCAACCAGATTGAGCCGCAGCTCTATCCGGCGATCATCAAAGTCAGCTCGCCGCGAAAGGTTCGGCTCGGCGATGCGTGCCGGATAACGCTGAGAATCGAACCGGACCGCACGATCACGGTCGCGTTCCCGAAGCCCGGGGACCAGCTCACCCTGGTTCGCAACGAAGAAGCGGAGGATGAAACCGTCCGTGTCTACCACACCCTGGTGAGCGACCAGGTGATGAGTAATCTTTACCCGTCGTCTTCGGACGAACCCATGACGCCGCGCGAGGGCAACCCGCAGGTGTTGATCCACGAGGGGGCCGCCTGGACGTGGCACGTCCCGGCGACGGAACCCGGCGCGCGGGCCTTGGATCTTGAGCTGCTTGCTTACGTGAAGATCGATAATGGCGAGCACCGCTACCAGGTCGGGTTGCTCGGCCTTGAGGTTCCCGTCGATTCGGGCGGCCTGCCGGGGCTCCTTTACCGCGCGAAAGAAGTCATTGGGCTGTGGCAGGGCGCAGTGATGCTCGCGAGCGGCCTCGTCGCTTTCGCGGGAGCACTGCCCATCGTGCTCAAATTGTTTCCAGCACGCAGGCGCAAGGACGCCCCGGAGGCACAAAAGCCCGCCTGATCATCCGGTGGGCTCCGCATTGGCGCTGCGCCAGCGCCCGTAGCGCCATGGCAGGTACCAGCGCGCGCCCGTGGGCGGCACTTGCGGCACGAAGTCGAGTCCGGCGGTTCCGAACGGGTGGCAGCGGAGCAGGCGCGCCAGCGCCATCCACCCCCCCGCCCATAGCCCAAATCTCACGATCGCCTCTTCGGCATAGGCCGAGCAGGTCGGCAGGTGGCGGCACTCGTAGCCGACGAAGCCGGACAGCGTGTATCGGTAGAGTTTCACCAGGCCGCTGCCGGCGCGACGCGGCGCCTGCCGCACGACCTCCAGCAACGCGGTCACTGGGCTGCGGCCGCGGGCGCGTGCCGCTTGCTCTCGATCTGCTCGATGGCGGAGACGACCGCGTCGAAGGTGAGCAGGGTCGAGGCGTGGCGCGCCTTGTAGTCGCGCACCGGCTCGAGCACCGCGATGTCGGCCCATTTGCCGGCGGGCGGGGCGCCGTTGTCCTTGAGCATGTGGCGCACGGTTTCCCTTAACTTCCGCAGCTCGTCCGCCTTTGCCCCGATCACGTTGCGCGCCATGATCGAGGACGATGCTTGGCCGAGCGCGCAAGCCTTCACCTCGTGGGCGAAATCGGTGACGGTGTCGCCGTCCATCTTGAGATCAATGGTGACCGTCGAGCCGCACAGTTTCGAATGGGCGGTCGCGCTCGCGTCGGGCGCGGCAAGCCGCCCGAGGCGTGGAATCGAGCCCGCCAGCTCCAGAATGCGGCGATTGTAGACGTCGTTGATCATGAAGGCCGATGTCCGGAATTTGAACGCGGTGCCGTTTGCCGGCCGGCTGCAAGCGAATATATAGGGGCTCGTGCGGCGCTGCGAGATGGGTCGGGGCACCGCGGCCTGCCTTCGGGCGTTCCACCCGGATCGCAGCCAGAAATCTGCGCGGCGTCCTCCTGCTCCTGCCTCTCGGCGGGGGGCAGGCAAAATGCGACGCGGCCACCGGTGACACTTCCGGGATATCCCGGTCGAACGGAGAGACCGTCATGGACGCCATCATCAAATCCTTCCCCAAGGCCGGACTATCCGAGCACGTGCGCGCCGCGCCCGAACCGGCGGTGCCGCGGCCTTCGCGCGAGGAGGCGGCCGCCGCGGTGCGCACCCTTATCGCATTTGCCGGCGACGACCCCGGCCGCGAGGGCCTGCTCGACACGCCCACGCGCGTCGTCAACGCCTACGAGGAGCTGTTCCGCGGCTACCGCGAATGCCCGGCGGACGTGCTCGACCGGACCTTCTCGGAAATCGGCACGTATAACGACCTCGTGCTGATCCGCGACATTCCGTTCTATTCCCATTGCGAGCACCACATCGCTCCGTTCGTGGGCAAGGCCCACATCGGCTATGTGCCGGTCGAGAAGGTGGTCGGGCTTTCCAAGATCGCGCGGCTCATCGACATCTATGCGCGCCGCCTGCAGACCCAGGAGCACCTGACCTCGCAGGTGGCGACCGCGATCGACGAGATCCTCAAGCCGCGCGGCGTTGCGGTCATGATGGAAGCCGAGCACATGTGCATGGCGATGCGCGGCGTGCAGAAGCCGGGCGTCGCCACGGTCACGACCCAGTTCACCGGGCTGTTCCGCGACGACGCCACGGAGCAGGTGCGCTTCCTCACCCTGGTGCGCGGGCAGGCGCGCTAAACCCGAGGCCTCCTTGTCCGAGAATTCCGGTCCGTTTGCGCCCCGCGGCTCGGAAGCCGAGGTCGAGGAAGGCCGCGCGCTCGCGCCCAAGTTCGCCGCCGACGGTTTGGTGACCTGTGTCGCGACCGACGCCGGCAGCGGCGAGGTGCTGATGGTCGCGCACATGAATGCGGCGGCGCTCGCGCGCACCATCGAAACCGGCGAGGCGTGGTACTTCAGCCGCTCGCGCCAGGCGCTCTGGCGCAAGGGAGAGACGTCCGGCCACGTTCAGCGCGTCGTCGAAATGCGCATCGATTGCGACCAGGACGCGGTGTGGATCAAGGTCGAGCAGACGGGAGGCGCGGCCTGCCATACCGGACGGCGCTCGTGCTTCTACCGTGCGGTGCCGCTTGGCGCCCGCAAGGGCGCAGTGACGCTCGAGTTTCGCGAAGCCGACAAATTGTTTGATCCGAAAGAAGTGTATCGAGACAAATCATAGCTTGTCATTGCGAGGAGCGAAGCGACGAAGCAATCCAGGCCGCACGATTGACCCGTGGATTGCTTCGGCACTACGTGCCTCGCAATGACGAATTATTAGCTCTTCCCAACAGCCGCTTGGCGCGTTCGAGGTGCGGGCGGTCGTACATCACGCCGTCGATGCCGACGACGCCGACCCCGGGTGCCGCCGCGAAGGCGTCGATGACCGCCTGCGCCCTGGCGATGTCGGCGGGCGAGGGGGTGAACACCTCGTTGATCACCGCGACCTGTCCGGGATGGATCGCCATCTTGCCGACAAAGCCGTCGCGGCGCGCCTCTTCCGCCTCGCGCCGCAGCCCCTCGGCGTTGCGGAAGTCGACGAACACGGTGTCGAGCGCCGCGACCTTGGCGGCGGCGGCGGCCGCAACGCACAGGCTGCGCGCGAGGCGAAACGGCCCGGTGAAGGCGCCGTGCGCGTCGCGGTTAGTCTCGGCCCCGATATCCGCCGAAAGGTCCTCCGCGCCCCAGGTCAGAGCCGTCAGCCGGGGGCTCGCGCCCGCATAGGTGCCGGCGGCGAACAGCGCGGCGGCCGTCTCCGTGGCAATCGCCATGATCCCGATCGCGCCGTCGACGAGGCCGGCGAGCGCCTCGCGCGCGGCGAGCTTGGCGTCGAGGTGAATGACTGAGGGCCCGCCCTCCGCCTTGGGCAGCAAAATCGCGTCGGGCCGGCCGGCGGCGACCGCGTCGAGATCGGCGTCGGTCAGCCCGGTGTCGAGGCCGTTCACGCGCACCAGCAGCCGCGGCCGCGATTGCGCGGCGCCGGCCTCCTTGAGGAAGGCTAGAGTAGTCGCGCGCGCCTCCGCCTTGCGGTCGCCGGCGACGGAATCCTCAAGATCGAGGATCAGCGCGTCGGCGCCGCTTTCCAGTCCCTTGGAAAGTTTTCGCGGGCTGTCGCCCGGCACAAACAGAAGAGAGCGCATTTGGAAGCCTTATTGGCACATGATCTGATCCGAAAACCGGTACCCACTTTTCGGGATCATGCGCTAAGCCGGGCGCATGCGCATGTAAGCCTGACGGCGGCATTCGGCCACGATCTTGCCGTCCTGATTGAAACCACGGTGCAGCAAGTCGACGATGCCGGCCTTGGGACGCGATTTCGACTCGCGCTTGCTGAGCACCTCCGTACTCGCGTGGATGGTGTCGCCCTCGAACACCGGGTGGGGGAATTTCACGTCGGTCATGCCGAGGTTGGCGATGGTCGTGCCGACCGTGAGGTCGTTGACCGAAATGCCGATCACCAGGCCGAGGGTGAAGAGCGAGTTCATTAGGGGCTTGCCCCACTCGGTCTCCTGCTCGCAGAAATGCCGGTCGATATGAAGCGGCTGCGGGTTGAGCGTCATGTTCGAGAACAGCATGTTGTCCATTTGCGTCACGGTCCGGGTGAGCCTGTGCTCGATCACCTCGCCGGGCACGAAGTCCTCGAAATAAAGTCCGCCGCGCGGATGCCGGGTCGCGGATGCCTGCGCCATTTAGTGACCTCCTGTCGAAACCGTCATTAACATCCCGTTTACCATAAAGGCCGATGGTGCGAAGCGGGCAAGCAGCATGGCGATCGCCGCCGCGAGCGACGTTGGAGGCCAGGTCGTCGGAGCCATCCGGGATGCGTCCCGGGTGACCGGGACCGGCTTCGACTATTTGCTCAAGACGGCGATGCGGGAATCGAACTTCAACCCGAAGCTCAAGTCGTCAAAAAGCTCGGCCACCGGCCTGTTCCAATTCATCGACCAGACCTGGCTCGCGACGGTCAAGCAATCCGGCGCGGGCCTGGGCTACGGCCGCTACGCCAATGCGATCGTGCACACCTCGTCGGGGCGCTACGTCGTGCCGAACGCCGCGATGCGGCGCGCGGTGATGAACCTGCGCTATGACCCGCGCGCCAACGCGGTAATGGCGGGCGCTTTTACCCAGCAGAACGCCGCGCGGCTCTCTCGCGCGCTCGGCCGCGCGCCGACCGACGGCGAACTCTACATCGCGCATGTGATGGGCCAGTCGGGCGCGGTGAAACTCATTTCCGCCGCCCAGAACGCGCCGAAGACCGACGCCGCGCATCTCTTTCCCCATGCGGCACGCGCCAACCGTTCGATCTTTTTTGACAAGCAGGGCAGCGCGCGCAGTTCCGCCGCGGTCTACCGCGCGCTCGTTGCCCAGCATGACGGCACGCCGACGCCGCCCCTGGCCATCGCCGCCGTGCCAACTCAGCCGGTGGCGCCAGCCGCCCCGGCGGGCGCCGTGGGGCTGGCGCCGGTGGCCGCTCCGAGCATCGCCGCTGCGCCACCGGCCGCGACGCTTGTTTCCGCGCCCGCGCCGGGGCCGATGTTCGGCACGCTGTTCACCGGCGATCGCCGCGGCGGTGTTTCACCGTTCGTGCATGAGCTGTGGGGAGCGAGCAGCGCCGGCCTGGTGCAACGAGCCTCCGCGACCGCCGGATTGCTCGACCCCGCTGCCGCGCAGCCGAGCGCCGCTCAACTGACCACGCCCACGGTCGAGCCGCCCAGCCGCGCCTCGTCTCATCCGTTCCAGTTCCTGCGCCCGGATGCACAAAACCAGGGAGCGTGGCCCATCTGACGAGGGCCAGTTCCCGGGCCGTTAAGAATTGCTCAAGGTTCCCAAAGATTTATGGTGAACCCTTTGTTAATCCGCAGCCGCTAATCTCAGCTCGTCGCGTTCGTCGCGTCGAGTTGGGTTGATCAATGATCGTTCGACAGTTCCTGCAGTGGGTGCGCACGGCGCCGGCGCTCGACCGGGCCGATGCAACCAGCGCTCTCGCCCGCGCTTATCTCTATTCCGATTTGTCGAGGGACGACCGCGTCGCCGCCGAAGGCGCGATGCTGATGCTGCTCGACGATCCTTCGCCCCTGGTGCGCGAAGCGTTGGCGCAGGCGCTTGCGGCCTCTGCCGAGGCGCCGCCGGCGGTGATCTTTGCGCTCGTCGGCGACCTGCCGGAAATCGCCGCCCTCGTGCTCGAACGCTCGCCGCTGTTGATCGATGCGGATCTGGTCGACCGCGTCGGCTCCGGCGAGTCCTGGGCCCAGGCGGCGATCGCCCGCCGGCGCTCGCTGCCGCGCGCGGTCGCGGCCGCGCTCGCCGAGGTCGGATCGGCCGAGGCCTGCCTTATTTTGATCGAGAGCCCCGACGCCGAAATCCCCGCGTTCTCGCTCGAACGCCTGATCGAGCGCCACGGCGATCTCGCCGCGGTGCGCGAAGCGCTGCTCGCGCGCGCGGACCTCTCGGCCGCGCACCGCCAAGCGCTGGTGGTCAAGCTCTCGGCGACGCTTGCCGGCTTCGTGGTCGACCGCAACTGGCTGGCACAGGAGCGGGCACAAGGCATCGCCCGCGAGGCGTGCGAAAAGGCGACGGTGACGATCGCGGCAGATTCCGCGCCGGGGGACACGGCGCGCCTCGTGGGGCACCTGCGGGAAAGCGCGCAGCTCACGCCCGGCCTCATTTTGCGCGCGCTCCTCTCCGGCAACGTCTCGCTGTTCGAGCAGGCGCTGGTCGAACTCTCGGGCCTGCCGGTGGCGCGCGTCGCCTCCCTGGTACATGACCGCCACGGCGCCGGCCTGCGCGCGCTCTACGAGCGCACGGGGCTCCCGCTATCCGCCTTCCCGGCGGTGCAGGCGGCGCTCGACGCGATGCACGAGACCGGTTTTGCCGGCGAGCCGGGCGGCGCTGCGCGGCTCAAGCGGCGCATGATCGAGCGCGTGCTCATGAGCTGCGAAGATCACCCCGCGGCCGACGTCGAGCCTTTGCTCATGCTGTTGCGCCGCTTCGCCACCGAAGCGGCGCGCGAAGAAGCGCGCCTGTTCTGCGATGAGCTGGCGGCGTAAACCAGATGTCAGAGATCAGAGATCAGAGATCAGAAGGATATTCGTTGTCTGACCTCTGACATCTGACCTCTGTCATCCGTCATCTGTCACCCGGCTTCGTCCAAATACCCCGGCCGGTGGCGGTTCTCGTGCACGAGAAATTCTTCCGTGACTTGGCGTAGGCGGCGCGCCAGCACCTGTGCCTTGCGTTCCGAGTTGCCCCGCGCGTTGCGGTGAACGATGGCTCGGATGCCGTCGACGTGCTGGTCGATCAGCATGAGCGGGATGCGCGCCGGGTCGGGCGTATGCTCGATCAGCCGGCACAGGCTGGCGGCGACCGGTTCGATTAGCGGAAAGCCGAAGGTCGCGGCCTCGCCCTTGATGTCGTGGGCGGCGCGGAACAGCTCGTCGCGCGCGGCGCCGGTAAATCCGTCGGCAACCGCCCGGCGCGCCGCGTCGAGACGCTGGCACTCGCTTTCCATCCAGCGCGAGAAGTCGCCGGAAAGTTCGAACAGCGCCTGCTCGGCGCGCGCCACCGGATCTGGCTCGGGGACATCGCCCGGGTTGGCCCGGACCATCGCTTTTTTGAGCGCGTTCGGCGGCACGATCACGTCGTGGTCGGCGAAGGTGGTCACCGCGGGCGGGGCGGAAGCGGGGGGCTTCATGATCGTCACGCCAGGGCCTTGGCCTTGTCGAGCAGCGGCGGCTGCTTGATCACCTCGGCCTTGCCGCCCTTGCGCCGTTCCGGGCCCGCATAGTTGGGACTGACGTTGCGGCGGCGGTCGGGACCGAAATAGGTCTTGGTCTTGATGAACGAGCGCGGGTTGACCACGATGTTGAGGATGCGCTGGTAGAGCGCTTTGGCCGAAATCGGCTTGGCCAGAAATTCGGTGATGCCGGCATCGCGCGCCGCGATCACGCGCTTCTTCTCCGAGTGACCGGTCAGCATGATGATCGGCACGTAGGGATTGGCGTTGGCGCCCGGCTGGCGGATCATCTGAGTGAGCTCGAGCCCGTCGAAGATCGGCATCGCCCAGTCGGTGATGACGATGTCGGGCGAATAGTGGGTAAAGGCCTCGAGCCCCGCCGCGCCGTCCTCCGCCTCATAGACCTCGCGGGTGCCGAATCCGTGCAGCAGCGTGCGCAGGATACGGCGCATGTGCGCGTTGTCGTCGATGACGAGGAAGCGCAGGCGGTTGAAGTCGATGCGGACCATGGCTTGTCGACGGCGCGGGGATTCGGCCGGGCGCCATTCCGCACGCTAGGCATTCGCCGTTAACGGACCGTTTACGATGGAGGCACGCCCGCGCAGCGCCTCGACTTCGCGTGGGCGGTTGGGTACGGCTCGCCCATGAAGGGCCGGGACCGGTTGCGACGGTGGGCGCGGCGGGCCGCGCGAGCGTGGCGCGGGCTTAATGCCCGCGTGCGGCAGCTCGAGCCCGTTCCATGCGCGACTGCCGATCTCGGCGGCTCGACGGACGCGATCGCCGCAATTCTCGCCGCGCCCGAGTTTGCGGCAACGACCCGATGGTTCGCGCAGGACGGTGCGAGTCGATCGCAGCTTTCGCCTGAGGCGCAGGCGCTGCTGTTCACGCTGGCACGCAATCTCAGGCCTGCGCACGCGTTCGAAATCGGCACGTTCGAGGCCGGCACCAGCGAGGCGATCTGCCGCGCGCTGCAGGCGAACGGATCGGGTGTCCTGCATACGACCGATCCCTTCGGCCTGGCGATCGTGCCGCCGATCTTGTTGAAATGGCCGCGCGAGCTGCGGCGCCACGTCCGCTTCCATCATCTGGACTCCATGGCGTTCTTCATGCGGATGGAACAGATGAGCGTGCGCGCGCAACTCACGTTGATCGACGGACGCCACGATTATCAATTCGCGCTGTTCGATCTGTCGATGGCGGCGCGCACGCTTTCTCCCGGCGGCGTTATTCTGCTCGACAACGTCAGCCAGCCCGGCCCCTATCTCGCCGTCACCGATTTCCTGCGCGACAATCCCGGTTGGCGCGAGTGCGGCAATCCCGGCGGCCGCGACCGCGACACCCTGCCGTTCGACCGGCACCGGGCGCGCATCCACAACACCGACCTCATCGCGCTGCGGGCGCCGCTGGGATTCGTTCTCGGCACACGGCCGATGACCCTGGGCGAGCGAAGCTTTGACGGGCAGGAAGTGCGCGGCGTCGAGGTGACGATCGCAGAAGGTTCGCCGCGCGGAACGCTATCCATCCAGTGCGCGTTGCGCGGTCACAGCGCGTCGCGCGGCGTCCCTGGGGTCGAGTTTATCGGCGCGACGAGCCTCGATCTTGACGGCGCGCAAGGGCACCTTACCGTCCGCTTCGAGCCACCGCTGATCGCGCGCGGCGCGTTCTTTCAGATGGCGATCGAAATCGCCCTCGCGTGGCGCGGCGATGAACCGCTCTATCTCGTGGGACCGCCGAGCGTTTTCTAAAACCCCATCACCACGGGCGCGGGGACTCCTTGGCCCAGTCCAGCCATGTGGGCGGGGCGACCCGGCCGTCGCGGTGGCGGCCGCCTTCGACCGCCGCGTACCACGCCATGACGGCCCCGAGCAGCGCCGCCGCTGCAATCATGAAGGCGAGCACGATGGCGGCGCGCCGCGCGCGGCTGATGTTGTCGCGCGCGCTCGTCACCACGTCATTGACCCGCCGCTCCGCATCGGCCGGGGTGGCTCCGGTCGCTGTCGAGACCAGCCGCACGAGATAGGCGCGATCGTCCTGCTGCAGCCCGCGATGGCTCGATGCGGTGAACAGGATGCGTGCCGCCTCCGAACGATCGTACGTCATGCTCTGCTGGCCCCGCGTTTCGGCGCCACGGAACAAGCGGTCGAGATCGTAGGCGATGAGATTCTCCCCGCCGACCGAGGTTGCCGGGCCGGCGGAAGAACCCGTAGGCGCGGCAAACCGCGACGTCGCCTGCGCGGCGGCGAGCGCGAGCAAGAGGGTGAGTAGCGTGGCGATACCCCACACGACGAGGCCGTGCAGGCCGTCGGTAAATTCGCCCGTGTCCGCTGCGCCGGCCGCCACCGGGCCACGTGCGCGTGCCGCGACGTAGCCGCCGAACGAATAGGAGGCGAGCGCCACCAGGACGAGGTACAGCCCCGACGCCAGCACGAGACCGAACGAGGCATCGCGCCACGTCGGTGCCGTCGAACTCACGGAAAAGCCGACGCCGAGCGCGAAACCGTGCAGCACGATTGCGAGCGCCGCCGCCGCAATGGCGCCGGCGATAACCGCTCCCCATTGAATATCGGAATATTGTGCGGCGAGAGGCCTCGCCGGCGTGTCCATGCTCATTGTCTTGGTCCGTTTGTAAGCGCTTCAGCGCAGTCCCAGCAGCGACAGGATGAACAAGATCACGACGATCAGGCCGACGAGATAGATGAGGCCGCCCATGGCTTTCTCCCTGCATAAGTTGGCTGGAGAACGTGTGCGGGAACGGAATGTTCCGCCGGGCCGGCGAGCGAAGGATTGCGAAACGTCGGGAATCGAGCGCACGCGTGCGCTGCAAACTAGTGCCGCGAACCCGAAGTTCGCATAACATTGCCGCGAGTCCGCTAGTGTCCCTCGATTCCGAAGTTCGCTTCAGAGCGTGCGGCAGACTCAAGCGAACTTCGGAATCGGGACACTGGTTCGCGAGGGCGCGCTAATAACCGAACTGTTCGCGCAGAATGCGTTCGTCGAGGCTGTGGCCGGGATCGAACAGCATGTGCATGGAAATCGCGTGATCCATGAAGACGTCGACGGAACGCACCGAACGCACTTCGTCGTGATCGGCGACCGCCGCGACCGGCCGGCGCTTGGGCTCGATCACCTCGATGGTGACGCGGGCCTTGTCGGGCAACAGCGCGCCGCGCCAGCGCCGCGGTCGGAACGGGCTGATCGGGGTGAGCGCGAGCAGCGGCGCGTCGATCGGAATGATCGGCCCCTGGGCCGAGAGGTTGTAGGCGGTCGAGCCGGCCGGGGTTGCCACCAGCACGCCGTCGGCGACCAGTTCCGGCAGCCGCTCCTTGCCGTCGATGAGAATGCGCAGCCGCGCCGCCTGGTAGATTTGACGGAACAGCGAGACTTCGTTGATGGCGCGGTGTTCGCGCTCTTGCCCGTCGACGTCGCGCGCGCGCATGACGAGGGGATGAATGACCGCGGTCTCGGCCGCGGCGAGGCGCTCGGCGAGCCCGTCCGCGCGGAACTCGTTCATCATGAATCCGACCGTGCCGCGATGCATGCCGTAGATCGGCCGGCTCGACCCCATGAGCCGATGCAAGGTCTGCAGCATCAGCCCATCCCCGCCCAACGCCACGATCACGTCGGCGGTGTCGAGCGGGGCATCGCCGTAGCGCGCGCCGAGCCGCTGGCGCGCCTCTTCCGCCTCGGGATTGGGGCTCGCCACGAAGGCGATCCGCGCGTATGTGGGCTTGGCACTCATCGGCTCTCGCGGCATTCGCGCGGGCCGCAAGGCCGCGTCGGCGCGCCGCCGAACGAACGGGAAGCGACATGGAGCGCGCAGTCCTCGTCTATACGACCTATCCGTCCGTTGTCGAGGCGGAGCGGGCGGGCCGGGCGATCGTGGAGCGGCGGCTCGCTGCCTGCGTGAACATCCTGCCCGGGATGATCTCGCATTACTGGTGGCAGGGCGCGCTCGAGCGCGGGGAGGAGACGGTGATGATCTTCAAGACCCGCGCCTCGTTTGCCGAGAAGGTGCGCGCCGCGGTCAAGGCGGAACACTCGTACGCCACGCCGTCGATTCTCGTCGTGCCGATCGAAGGCGGCGATCCGGATTATCTCGCCTGGATTGCAGCGGAAACGGCTCAACGCGCGAATAGCGAATAGCAAGAATGCGCTGACCACTGCTTGCTTTCTATTCGCTATTCGCTACTCCCTATTCGCCGATTTCAGTGAAGGGGAACTTCATGTTCGCACTCCGCCTGCTCGCCGTGCCGTTGCTTCTCGCTTCGACCGACTTGGCGCTCGCCGACGACATCACCGATGCACTCGACCAGGCGCGCAAGGCCTATCAGGCCGGCGACTTCGCGACGGCGAAACAGTCCGCCGACCTCGCCTCCCAGCTCATTGGGCAGAAGAACGCCGAGGGTTTCGCCGCGCTGCTCCCGGCCGCGCTTTCCGGCTGGACCGCCGGCAAGGTCGAGACCACCTCGCTCGGCAACGTCGGCTTCGGCGTGACCTCGGCGAGCCGGACCTATACCGCCGCCGACCACAAGACCGTGCAGGTGCAGATCAGCGGCGATTCCGCGCTGCTCACCCAGTTCGCGACCATGCTCAACAACCCACAGATCGCCGGCGTGCTCGGCAAAGTCGTCATGATCGGCGGTCAGCGCGCGATCCAGGCCCACGACGGCGACGTACACATGGTCATCAACAACAAATTCCTGGTGTCGGTGACCGGCTCGGCCGCGCCCGAGGCGAAGCTTTCCTACGCGCAGGCAGTCGACGTCGCCAAGTTGACGAAGATGTAGGATGGCCTACGCCTGCGCGGGGCGCGGTGCGGCGTCCGGGCTGCCGGGCTCCGCTTCCAGCTCCTCCAGACGGCGTTTTGCCGGCTCGATCCCCCAGAGGGCGACGACGACGATTTGGATCGCCAGCAGCGCGATCATCAGCCCCAGCACGCCGGCGACGCCGGAGTTCTTGAACAGCGCGACCACGATGAAGGGCGACACGATGGTCGCGGCGCGGCCGAGCGTGTTGCAGATGCCGTTGGCGCGCAGCCGCACCTCGGTCGGGAACAGCTCGGGCGTATAGACGCCGAACAGGATCGCCACCTGAACGTAGATCGTGACGATGAGCAGGAAGCCGACCGTGAGCATGAGCCAGGGCTGGCCGGAAACGAACGGATAGATGGCGCCGAAAACGATCGTGAGTACTGACGCACCGATGATGCAGCGCTTGCGGCCCCAGTAGTCGGCGCCGAAAGCGCCGATCGCGCAGCCGATCGGCGAGCCGAGAATGATCACCAGGGTGTAGGCGAACGAGCGGGTGATGCTCAGTCCCTGCTGCACGAAGAACGTGGGCAGCCACTGCACGAAGCCGAAGATCAGCGTGTTGATGGAAATGAGCACGACCGAGCCGACCACCATGCGCGGCAGCAGGGTCGGGGTGAGTAGCGAGGCGATGGTGAAGGGCGGCACCGGAACCGCCGCAGCGGGCGCGGGCAGGGGGCCAGCGGTCGCGGCCTCCCGCTCGATCGCCTGCATCAGCGCTTCGGCTTCCTCCGTGCGTCCCTGGGCTTCGAGCCAGCGCGGCGATTCCGGCAGAGACTTGCGCAAATACCAGACGACGAGCGCGCCGATGCCGGCGATCACGAACATCGGCCGCCAGCCGAAGTTGGGGATGATGACGGTCGCGAGCAATGCGGTCGCGGGCAGGCCGGACACGACCACGAAGGACATGAAGGCGAGCCACCAGCCGCGCGAGCGCGGCGGCACGAACTCGGTCAAGGTGCCGTAGCCCACCACGATTTCCGCCCCGAGCCCGAGGCCCATGACGAAGCGCAGGCCATTGAGGGTTTCCATGTTGGGCGCAAAAGCCGCGGCAAGCGAGGCGACGCCGAAAATCAAAAGGTTGAACTGATAGGTGAAGCGCCGGCCGAAGCGGTCGCCGAGAAACCCGGTGACGAACGAACCGAGCGTCATCCCCATGAAGGTGAGGGAGACGAACCAGGCGTTGAGGTTAAGCGTCGAGAATTTGCTCTGGACCACCGCACCCAGCACGGTCGTGCCGACGTAAAGATCGTAGCCGTCGAAGAACATGCCGGCGCCGATCAGCCAGAAAATGCGATGATGGAACGACGAGATCGGCAGCCGATCGAGGCGCGCGCCGGCGTTGACCGTGGCCATGGATGTGCTCCCCCCAGATATTGTTTTTCCCCGTCAGGCCGGGCGGCGGCAAACTATCGCATTTGGCGGCCCGGAACTACTTGGAGCGGGATGACTTTTCTTCGGATCGTCATCCCGCTCTAAGTTCTTCTTGGAGCATGATCTTTTCCGAAAACCGGTACCCACTTTTCGGGATCATGCTCTAGCGTTTTCTCAGGCCCAGGTCCGCCATGACGTTGCCGAGCCGCGCGTCGTCCTTGGCGATGAGCTTGCCGAACTCATCGGCGGGAAGGAACGCGGGGGTGAATCCGACGGTTGCACCCGCCTCGGCGAACGCCTGCGACTCGACCGTCCGCCTGACCGCCTCCTGCAGCCGCGCGATCACCGAACGCGGCGTGCCCTTCGGCACCGCGATCCCGCGCCACAGGTCGAAGGCGACCTTGCAGCCGAGTTCGTTGGCGGTCGGCACGTCGGGCAAGACCGGCGTGCGCTCGGAGCCGAGCGCGGCGAGCACGCGCAGGTCGTTGCTCTTCACGTGGGCGACGACCGCGGCAGGAAGCTGTACCGCAGCCTCGATTCGTCCGGCCAGCAGATTGACGGCCGCCTGGCCTTGGCCGAACGGCACTTCGATTTCATCCGCCTCGGCCGCGGCAAACAGCGCCGAAGCAACGAGATGGGTGTGGCTGCCGATCCCGGAATTGCCGACCCGCACCTTGCCGGGGTTTGCCTTGGCGTAGTCGAGCAGCTCCTTGAGGCTGTGCCACGGCGCATCGGCGCGCACCGCCAGCACGGGGATTTCGATTGCGGCGCGCGCCACCGCATCGAAGGCGTGAAAATCGAACGGCAGAATGCCGGCGTGATAGCTGGTCGAGATGGAGTTCGAGTTCCAGATGATGGAAAAGCCGTCGGGACGTTGCTGCGAGACGTGAATATAGCCGGCAGCGCCGCCGCCGCCCGGCCGGTTCACCGCCTCGACCGGTGTTTGCAGCTCTTTGGACATGCCCTCGGCGAGCGTGCGCGCGGTCACGTCGGCGGCGCTGCCGGCGCCGAACATCACCGTCATCTCGATCGGCTTGCCGCCGGGAAAACTCTGGGCGTCGGCCCCGGCGACGGGGCTCGCGAGAAGGGCGGCGACTACCAGGCGGGCGGCGCCCGCGCGCATCCTCCGCAGCATTTCCCCAACTCCCGGCTTGGGGTCGCGTGAAGCGGGACGTGATTCTTGTCGTCGTTATCCCGCTTCAGCTTGACAGTGGAGCATGATCGTTCCGAACGTCGCCCTTTTTCGGGATCACGCTCTAAAGCGCAATGACTTTATCTTCGAGTCGCCATCGCGCTTTAGCTTCTTGCAGGAGCATGATCTTTCCGAGAACCGGTACCCACTTTTCGGAATCATGCTCTGACTTATTCGGCGGCCACGCGCTGGGCCGCCGCGCCGTGCGTTTTCACCACCACCTTGATGGCGTCGTCAATGCGTTCGCGCGCATAGCGGATCGCGGTCGGCAGGTCTTCGAGCGCAAAGGTGTGGGTGTGAATGCGCCGCGCATCGAAGCGCTTCTGCGACATGAAGGCCTCGGCGCGGTGGGTCGCGCTCTTGCCCTCGCCGCGGATGCCGTAGAGATAAATGTTGTTGCGCACCAGGTAGGCGACGTCGACCGGCACCTGCTCGTGCGGGAAGGCGGCGAGGCAGATCCTGCCGCCGCGATTGACCATGCGGCCCGCCTCGTTGACCGCGTCGGCGGCGCCCGAGCACTCGAGCACGTAGTCGACGCCCTTGCCGGCGGTGATGCGGCGCACCGCCTCGACCGCGTTCTCCTTGCGCACGTTGACGACGTGGTCGGCGCCGAGCTCGCGCCCGATCTGCAGCCGGTTGTCGCGGGTGCCGGTGAGGATCACAGGCGAAGCGCCGAGCGCCTTGGCTACGGCAACGCCGAGGAGCCCGATCGGCCCCGGGCCGAGCACCGCGACGCCTTCGCCCGCAACCAGCCCGCCGAGTTCAGTGAGCCCGTACATGGCGGTCCCGGCGGTAACCACCAGGGTCGCCTCCTCGTCGGACATGGTGTCCGGGATGGCGACCAGCGTGTTGATGTTGTTGACCTGGTACTCGCAGAAGCCGCCGTCGGTCGTAAATCCGTTGGCGCGGTGACCCTTGTCGACGTCGCCGTAGTTGAGTCCGTAGTTGTGGCAGGCGGTGTACATGCCTTCGCGGCAGCGCTTGCACTGGCCGCAGCCGGCATGAATCTCGACCGTCACCCGATGGCCGATCGAATATTCGTCGACACCGGGGCCGAGCGCCGCGACCGTGCCCATGTATTCATGGCCGGGCGTGAAGTTCTTGTTGAACGGCATCCCGCCTCGGATGAGCGCGGGCGAACCGTAGTGGATGATTTCGAGATCCGTCGCGCAGATCGCTACCGCGTCGATGCGCACGAGCACTTCAGCGCGGCGTGGCACCGGCACCGGCTTGTCGATCAGCTTGAGCTGATCGGGTTCGCCCAGCACCCAGGCCTTCATCGTGTCGGGAATTGGAAAATCGGCGCGGGTTTTCACGCCGGCGGGTGCGTACATCGGGGGCCTCTCGCGGCTGTTGCGGCCGCGCGGATTAGCGGTGCGGCCTGCCGGCGCGAGCGTAGCAGGGTCGGAGGACGGACGACAGGGGACGGAGGACGGATGTCCCGGCCGGATCCGTCGTCTGTCGTCCGGTTATCTGTTCTCCGTCACGTGATCGGCGCCGTAGTTGGCCTTGAGATAATCGCCGATCGCGCGCGCGTCCGCTTCGCTGATCGGCGCGCCGAAAGCCTTGATCATCTTGGTCACCTCGGCGTCCCACGCCGCCGAGGTGAGGAACGGCGAGTTCATCTGGATGTAGTCGAGGCTGTGACAGGCGCCGCAGTTCGCTTCCACCTGCTCGAGGCCGGGGCCCTTCTTGAGCGTGACCGACTTCTCCTGGGCGGCGGCGGGTGCGGCAACGAGGGCCGCGAATAGGACGATCGCTATGGCTCGCATTCTCGCCTCCTTACGCCGCCGCCAGCGTCACGGATTGTATGAGATTGTGGTGGTAGCCGGCGGGATTGGGGATCAACGCCGCCGTCTGGCTCTGGCCGATCACATTGGTGGCGCGCACGCTCACCTTGTTGCGGCCGCGCGCCGGCGTGAAGTGATAAGTCCAGGGACGCAGCGCATATTTGCCCGCATCCGTGCCCAGGGTCGCCTCGGCCCAGGTCTTGCCGCCGTCGGTCGAGACCTCGACCACGCGGATGCCGTAGCCGCCGTCCCAGGCGATGCCGCCCACCGCGACGCGGGTTCCCGCCTTCACGGCGGCGCCGTCCGCGTGACTGGTGATGAGCGAATTGACCACGCACTCGGTGATCGGCGTGTTCACCGCGGTCTGCTGCGTGGCGAACTGCGCCACCACCGGAAACTTGCCGACCGGGATGCGGTAGGCCGACTTCATCCAGAAGCCCTCGAACGGCTTCGTCACCGCGTCGATCGAGACGACGTGCTTCATCCAATAGGTGCCGGTCCAGCCGGGCACCACGATGCGCGCGGGAAAGCCGTTCCAGTGGGGCAGGGGCTCGCCGTTCATCTCGTAGGCGATGAGCGTCGATTCATCGACCGCCTTCCACACCGGGATCGACTTGACGAAGTCCGGGGTCTTGTCGAGCGCCGGGCCGTCGGCGCCGTTGTAGACGATTTCCACCGCCTCTTTCTTGAGGCCCGCCTTGTCGAGCACGTCCTTGAGCCGCGCGCCCTTCCAGCGCGCGCAGCCCATGGCGCCGTAGCCCCACTCGACCCCGGCCACGTGCGGATGAAACAGCCCGCGCCGGTTGCCGGAGCACTGGCACACGGCCGTCACTTCGGCGGCGGGCAGGCGCTTGAGGTCGTCGAAGGTCAAGGTCGCTTGGCCGTTGGCCCCTTCGCCGCCGACCGACAGCTTCCACGTCTTCGCATCGACCTGGGGAATGTCGGAGAGGTGATAGCGTACGAAGAACTCGTCGTTGGGCGTCACCTGCGTGCGCAGATATTCGATCGGCGATTCGTAGTTCGGCGGCCGGTAAGCGAGCCGGATCAGCGGTTTCTTGCCCGGCAGCGCCTCGAGCGTGGCGTTCTCGCGCACGCCTTCCGGCAGCGCCTTGCTCAGCGCGAGCGGCTGCGCCTCGGCTTCGCCGCCGAACAGGCGCGGCAAGGCGAGCCCGCCGCCCGCGAGCGCCACGCCCGCGCCCGCCGTTCCCAGCAATTTGCGTCGATTGATCATCTCTGGTCTCCCCGCGGTTCGCCCGGCGGACGGCGAGCCGTCGTTCCTTCACTTTGCGCCGGAGCGTCTTGAGCGTTTCCGTCTTGGTGCTTCGTCCTGGTCGAGTGTCTTCGTCACCGCATCTTGTTGTGCGCTGCACGATTTCTGCGATGTGCTTGGCTCTGCCTCCAGCGGTAGGCAATGCGCGCGCGACCGGAACGGCGCGTGCCGGCCGCGGCATCAATGGGGCGGGATGTCGGCAGCTTATTGTTTGAGATGGGAGTCAAGGTTAACGCGCATGTCGACGCCTGCACTCACGAATGCGGCCTTCATTATAGCGAGTATAGTGGCGCATTAGAGGCAGAACCGCGGCTTTTGAACCAAACTCGAAAGGTTTTGCTCTGCCAGCGTGCGCGCCGCAATCAAACATTTCAAGCGCCGCGCGTGCGGCGTTGCGACGCGCATGCCCGGACGGCGATACCGGAGCCGCGTCACAAAATCTGCCCAGTCCGATCCAATTTGCGTCGCATTGGTATCGCAAACGATAAAGGCCGCTCGTCTCGGGAGGATGTCAATGCGTATCGCCAGCGCCGGCCTCAGGACGTCTTTTACTCTCTTTCTTGCAGCCCTTTGCTCTCTCTTTTTCGTCGGTTCCTCGCTCCGCCTCGCCCAAGCCGAAAATGCCTACTCCTCCTACGAGGACAAGAAGCGCCAGGCGAACGACATCGCCGTCAACATCATCGTGTCCGGCCTTTCCTGCACCTGTGCACGGTTTGCCGAGGACATGCGCAACGTGCTCAACGACCTGCGCCCGGACGGCCTGCGTATCCTGCCGGTGCTCGGCGTCGGCGGCCTGCAGAACCTCAACGACGTGCTGTTCCTCAAGAACATCGACATGGGCGTAGTCGACGAGGACAACATGCGCTTCCTCAAGGCGCGCGATCCGCGGCTCTACGCCAACCTCGAGCAGCGCGTTCAGTACATCACCAAGCTGTACAATTCCGAGTTCCAGGTGCTGGCGCGCAACGACATCAAGACCTACGACGACCTGCGCGGCCAGAAGGTCAACTTCAACCTCAAGGACAGCCAGACCGAGGTGAGCGCCGACTTCATCTTCAAGAAGCTGAACATCGACGTGATCCGCTCGAACTACGACAACGACGAAGCGATCCAGAAGGTCAAGACCGGCGAGCTTGCCGCGATGATCATCCTCACCGGCGCGCCGCAGGCGGCGCTCGCCAAGCTCAAGGCCGAGGATGGGGTGCATTTCCTGGCGCTCGATAAGGAGCAGCTGCCGAAGTACGACCTCAAGCCGATCTTCGATTATTACCTGCCGGCCGAGTTGACCCACGAGATGTATCCGGCGCTGATCCCGCAGGGCACGACGGTCGGGACGATTGCCAACCGGGCGGTGCTTGCGGTCTACAATTGGCCGGAGAGTTCACCGCGCTACAAGAAGATCGCCAAATTCGTGAACACGTTCTTCCCCAAGATCGACCAGTTCCACGACCCGGCCCGGCATCCCAAGTGGAAAGAGGTGAGCCTCTCCGCCGATATTCCCGGCTGGACCCGATTCAAGCCCGCTGCCGATTGGCTGGCCGAGCATCGCAACGTGATGGCGCAGCAGGTCCAGCAGCGCGACTTCAACAGCTTCCTGGCCAGTGCGGACAAGGGGGCGCCGCGCAGTCAGGCGGAACGCGATGCGCTGTTCCGTGAATTTCTGCAGTGGCGCGACCAGCAGACCCGCCACCAGTAAACCGGGGATCAGGCATCAGGAATCAGGCCGTCAGGGGTCAAGCGTCGGGCTCACAACCTGACGCTTGATCCCTGATTACCGTTTCCTGAGTCCGTCGACGCTGTAGCGGCCGGCGCCGGCAAGAAACATGAACAACAGGCCGCCGATGATGGCGACATTTTTCCAGAAATTGGTGTGCTGAACGGCGAGGTCGGCGCCGGTGAATTCCCAATAGCGGTGCGAGATCAGCGTCGCCACGATGACGAACAGGATCATCAGGATCGCGACGTAGCGGATTTTAACGCCGAGGATGATGAGAAGGCCGCCGCCGAACTCGACGATGGCGCCGAGCCAGCCCATGAACGAGGGTGCCGGCACGCCGCGCTTGGCAAGCACCGCGGCAAAGCCCGTCACGTTCATGAGCTTGCCGAAGCCGCTGGCAAGGAAAATCCAGCCCATGAGGAGCCGCCCCACGAGGGCGACTGCGTCGTGAGCGCTCGCGGCGCATCGGTCGGCAAGCGATGCTTCGGCGGGTGCGGTCGAGACTGACATCGGATGTCCTCCTTGGCGGTTGCCCGCCGGCCCTCTCGCACCGGTTGCGGCTGGCCGTCAAGCGGGCGTCCGATCACGTCCTGTTGTCCCGCGCGTCCGCTCGCGGCAAGATCGCTCGGGCGAGGGGAGATAGGCGGTGCGCTGGTTGGTATTGACGATTGCGCTGGCGCTTGCCGGCTGCGGCAAGACCCTCGACGAGCTGTCGTCGGATCAGCGCAAGGCCGACTGGAGCGCGGCCAACGTCTATCCGGCCGATTACCGCGCAGAACTCATCGCCTATCTGCGCACCTACCTCAACGACCCGATCGGGGTGCGCGAGGCGGCGATCTCGGAGCCGGCGCTCAGGCCGATCGGCCAGGGCGATCGGTATATCGTGTGCGTGCGCTTTAACGCCAAACGCCCCGGCGGCGACTATGTCGGCGCGAAGGACCATCTGGTGATCTACGCGGGCGGCAAGCTCGACCGCTACGTCGAGAGCGCCGGAGAAAGCTGCAAGAACGCCCCGTACGCCGCGTTTCCTGAGCTCGAACGGCTGACGCGGTAGGTCCGGAAATGCCCGGCGTGGTGCCCACGCTAAGGCAGACCGGATTTAAGCTGTGACGTCTTTCAACAACAACTTCGCGGACAGCATGTTGCGCCGCATCCGCTCACTCTCACCCGGAACAGAGTTCACGCTCGTCGTCCTCGGCGCTTTCGGCTGGTTGTTCGTACGCAATGTACTCTATGTCTTTCACTTCGCTCAACCGCAACTGACCGAGGAGCGCCTGCGGTTCCTCTTGATTTACGAGGCGATCGCCCTCGCGTGCCTTTTCCTGTTTCTTCGCATCCGGGGCTGGACGATGGATCGCTTGGGGCTTCGTCCCGGCATCAAGGACGCCGGCATCGGATTACTGCTGGCGGTCGCGAGCTATGGTGCGTGGTTGATGGCATTGACGCTGTTTGGATCTTTTTCACAGACCGTCGTGCAATCGATAAAGGAAACCGATTCATTGTTTGCAGTTAGAATTGACGTGGCAATGATTGCCGTCTTGGCCGTGGTCAACCCGATCTTCGAGGAGACATTCGTCACCGGATACGTGATTTCGGCGCTCAAAGATCGGGCGCCGTTTTGGCTCGCCGTAACTGCGAGCGTCGTCATCCGGCTCAGCTATCACCTGTATCAAGGCACGTCCGGACTGATCGGAATCGGGCCGCTCGGGCTGATCTTTGCGGCTTACTATTATCGCGACGGCCGATTGTGGCCGCTCATCGTCGCGCATGCCTCCTCGACTTTGTCGGGCTGTTGGCGGCGGGTTATCGATGATCAGGATGCGTCGGACAAAGCAAACGACGCCTTGCCGAATGCGGCTGGTGCCGGCTGAGGGATTCGAACCCCCGACCCCGTGATTACAAATCACGTGCTCTACCAGCTGAGCTAAGCCGGCGTGGCGCGTGTCCTAGCACGAAGGAGCATGCGCGAGCCACTCGCAATGACGCGCGGGCTGCGCGTAGCACCCTACGATTCATGCCACCGCAGCGGCAGTTCCAGCCGCGATGGCATCGCGCCGCCGCGGTGGAGCGTGAGCACCGGCGGGCGGCCGTGCGGCACCTGGGCGTAGTGGTCGGCGTCGGCGCCGGCGAGGGCGAGGCGCAAACGGCTGCCCTTGCGCAGCCGCCACGAGGTCGGCAGCAGCGCGATGCGCAGGCGCGTGGCCTCGCCCGGCACGAGCGGCGCGGCGTCGGCGCGGCGGAAGCTGTGGGTCGGCCATTTGGTGCGGTGCGCCGGCGTGTCGGGCGCGTCCTTGCGATGGAGCGCGCGCAGCACGCCTTCGGTGACGTAGCGCTCGCGGCCGTCCGCCTCTACTTCGGTGAGGTAAAGATGGATCGCCGCGTCGGCTTGGCTCGATGCGAGCCATAACTCGGCAATGACGTGGCCGGTGAGTTCCGCGTCCGCCGCGAGCGGCGCCGAGGTGTAGCGCAGCAGCGCCGCGTCGCGGTCCTGCCAGTCGCCGTAATAGTTGCGGTTGTCGATGGCGCCGAGCCGCTCGTAGCGCGTATGGCTGCCGGTACCGAAGGCGAAATCGACCCGGTAATCGTCGCTTCCAGCGGTGCCGGCTTCGCGGCCGAGCGTGCGTCCGTCAGCTAAAAACAATTGCGTCGGCGCCGCGCCGATCGGCGGCCAGTGGTCGGCCGCCCGCCAAGCCTCCTCGGCGAAGCTGAAATAATGCACCGGCGCCTCGTCGGGGAGGCCGGTGTCGATCCCGGCGAGATGCTCGTCGAAGAAGCGCAGGACCTCGGCCAAGAGGGGAAATTCGGGTTCGACCTGCGCCCGCCAGGGCGAGACGTTCACCCGCGCCCCGTGGTCCCACGGTCCGAGCAGCAGATACCGGTTCGGATTCGGCATTGTGAGATAGCGCGAGATCGCGCCGTTGGTGTAACCCGCGCCGTCCATCCATCCGGACACCGAGTAGACCGCAACGTCCGGCCGGGTTCCGCGCGCATAGTGATAGGGGCTGAACGAGGCGGAGGAGAAAGTCGCGTCGTAGGGAAGCGGCTCTTCCTTGAAACGAAACTCGGTGATGAAGTCGGGCATGCGGAAGTTGCCGCGGTGCTCGGCTATTGCCGCGCGGGCGAGGCTGCCGTCGAGGTCGGCATCGACCGGGCAGGGGCCGCATAGATTGGGATCGGCGAAATAGGCGAAGGTGCGCAGCACGTCGCGCCGGTCGTTGTCGAGCGCGCCGATCAGCCGTTCGTAGGTCTCGGCGAGCCCGGTGAGCAAAACGCCGCCGGGATAAAAATGATCGCCATAGGTGTCCCACACCGCGAACAGCGGCGCGATCGCCTTCACCGCGGGATGCCCGGTGCTGGCGAGAAAATCCCCGGCCGCGCCGAGATAGGAAATGCCGGTCGCGCCGATGCGCCCGTCCGACCAAGGCTCGCTCACGATCCAGTCGGCGACCGCGCGGAAATCCTCGCGCTCCTTGGGCGAGCGGAAGCTGTCGCGCGTGCCGAAGCTCGCGCCGGTGCCGCGCACGTCGACGACCACGAGCGCGTAGCCGCGCGGCACGAACATGTCGCGGTATTTGAAAATATTCGGGCTCGCCTCGGTGCCGGTCGCGCCCGGTGCCAGCGCGAAGCGCCGGTAGTAGGGCGTGAACACGCAAATGGCGGGATGGCGCGCGGGCGGCGTGGGGCCGCTCGCCGTCGCGGCAGGCAAATGAATGTCGGCCGCGAGGCGGCAGCCGTCCGCCATGGTGAGATAGCGCGAGAGCGGCCGCGCCGGCACCGCGAATTGGGCCGGTCGCCGCGCCAGATAGGCGGACGGCGGCACGCGCCAGGCATTTCCGCGGTCGTCGCGATCGGACATATGGTCCGGCCTAATCCTTCACCTGGAAGCCGTGTGCGAAGGGGTCGCGGTCGTCGATGATGATGGTATTGAGGCCCGTGACGCGCGCCCAACCCTCGATCGACGGGACGATCGCCTCGGCGTTGCCGATCTTGGTGCGGCGCTCGATCCGGCCAAGGAACGTCGAGCCGATGATGCTCTCGTGCACGAAGGTCTCGCCTTCTTTGAGTCGTCCCGTCGCGGCAAGCTGCGCCATGCGCGCGGACGTGCCGGTGCCGCAGGGAGAACGGTCGATCGCCTTCTCGCCGTAGAAAACCGCGTTGCGCGCGCTGCCGTTCGCGGTGCGCGGCTTGCCGGTCCACATCACGTGGGTCACGCGATCGATCGCCGGGTTTTCCGGGTGCGCGATCCGGTGGCGCGCGTTGAAAGCCGCGCGCAGCCGGCCGCTCAGGCGGACAAGCTCGGACGGCGGCACGTCGGAAACATCGGAGAAGCCCGGCTGCGGCTCGACGATCGCATAGAAATTGCCGCCGTAAGCGACGTCGACCCGCAAGGTGCCGAGGCCGTCGACATCGACCTCATAGTCGCGCCCGTGCAGATACGAGGGCACGTTGGTGATGCGCACGCTCTCGACATAAGGCCCGTCGCGGGTGAAGCGCGCCTCGACCAGGCCGGCGGGCGTGTCGAGGCGCAGCACGCCCGGGTCGCGCGGGGTAACGAGGCCGTGCTCGAGCGCGATCGTCACCGTGCCGATGGTGCCGTGGCCGCACATGGGCAGGCAGCCGGACACCTCGATGAACAGAATGCCGACGTCGCAGTCGCTTCGGGTCGGCGGATAGAGAATCGCACCCGACATCACGTCGTGGCCGCGCGGCTCGAACATCAGCCCGGTGCGGATCCAATCGTAGGCCGCGACGAAGTTCTGGCGGCGCTCGAACATGGTCGCGCCGGCAAGCGCCGGCACGCTGCCGCCGGCGACCACGCGTACCGGGTTGCCGCAGGTGTGGCCGTCGATGCAGAAGAACGTGTGCCGCCCCATTTTATTCTGGCCGCGATGATCACGCCGCGGCGAGCATCGGCCGCGTGGCGAGCGCGCTGCGCATGAGGCGCTCCACCTCGGCCTTCTCGGCGCCTTCCAGCGGCAGCCGCGGCGGCCGTGTGACGAAGCTGGCGCGCCCGGCGATGTGCTCGCATAGCTTGATGCACTGCACGAGGTCGGGCCGGGCGTCGAGGTGCAGGAGCGGCATGAACCATTGATAGAGCGGCATCGCCTCGGCAATGCGTCCCGCGCGGGCGAGACGAAACAGCCGCTCGCCTTCGTGCGGGAAAACGTTGGAGAGGCCCGACACCCAGCCGACCGCGCCCATCAGCACGCTCTCGACGATCACGTCGTCGAGGCCGCAGAACGGCACGAAGCGGTCGCCGGTCATCGCGCGCAGGTCGACGAAGCGGCGGGTGTCGCCGGAGGATTCCTTGAAACAAACGATGGTGTCGCAGTCGGCAAGCTGCGCCAGCATCGCGGGCGTCACGTCGGTCTTATAGATCGGCGGATTGTTGTAGATCATGATCGGCAGATCGGTCGCGCGCGCGACCCCGCGGAAATGGGCGAGGGTCTCGGCGGGCTTGGCCGAATAAACCATGGCGGGGAGCACCATCAGGCCGTCGACGCCGACGCGCTGCGCCTCGCGCGCGAATTCGGCCGCAAAGGCGGTGGTGTATTCGGCAACGCCGACGACGACCGGCACGCGGCCCTTGGCGAGGTCCTTTGCGGCTTCCATCACGGCGATCTTCTCGTTGCGCGCGAGCGAGCAGTTCTCGCCCACCGTGCCGCACACGATCAGCCCGCCGACGCCGTCGCGGATGAGCGCGTCGATGACGCCTCGCGTCGCCTCGATGTCGAGCGAATAGTCGTCGCGGAATTGCGTGGTGACCGCGGGAAATACGCCTTCCCAGCCGATGCGCGCGGCCATGGCTTGCTCCTTGGGTATGGGGCGTTGCGATAGGTTCTAGTTTGCCGCAGATTCCGCCGTCAAGCGACGCGGAACCGCAAGGAGAATGACATGGTCCGACCGATCTCTCGCCGCCGCGCGTTGCAAGCGCTGGCGCTTGCGGCGACGGGCGCCGCTGCGCCGTCACTGCTGCGCGCGCAGGCCGCGCCGCTCGTACTGGGCGTGCTCACGCCGCTCACGGGCGCCGGCGGCTTTGACGGCCCGCGCATGCTCAAGGCGATGCAGGCGGTCGCGGCGGAGGTGAACGCGGCGGGCGGCGCGATCGGCCGGCAGATCGAGCTCATCGTGGAGGACGACCAGACCAACCCGGAAGCCGCGGTGCGCGCCGCGCGCAAGCTCATCGACGTTTCCAAGGTGCCGGCGATCATGGGCACCTGGGCCTCGGCGGTCACCTCCGCGGTGGCGCCGGTGTGCTGGGAGAGCAAGACGTTTCTCACCACCGTCTCGGGCGCGGACTCGATCACGCTCCTGCCGCACCAGGGGTATCTCATCCGCACCCAGCCCAACAATCATTTGCAGGCGCAAAAACACGCCGAGTTCATCGGCTCGCTCGGCGCCAAGCGCGTGTTCTGCCTGTCGATCCAGGCGCCGTTCTCGCTGCCCACCCAGGAACGCTTGGCTCAAGTGCTGCCGCAGCACGGCTCGGCGCTCATCGGCGCCCTCATCTACGAGAAGGAGAAGACGAGCTACCGCTCGGAGATCGACCAGGCGTTGCGGGACAAGCCGGATTTCCTCTATCTCAACGGCTATGCACCGGACGTGACCGTGCTCCTGCGCGACCTCTATCGCGCGGGTTTCGAGGGCGGCCGTCTCACGCAGTCCTACGCGGCGACCACGAAGGTCATCGAGGCGCTGCCGCCGGAGGTTACCGAAGGGCTCTATACGGTGCAGCCGTCCGCCGACGTCGACTCTCCGGCCTACGCGCTCGCGGCGAAGCGCCTCGGCATTGCGGACCCTGATTCCTACGAGACGCAGGCGACCGACTGGATCAGCCTCGTAGTCCTCACGATCGCGAAGGCGAAGGAGGCGACCGGAACGGCGTTGCGCGACAACGTACGCAAGATTTCGCAGGGACCGGGCAAGAAGGTCTATTCCGCAGTCGACGGGCTCAAGGCACTCGCCGCCGGTCAGGAGATCAATTACGAGGGCGCGAGCGGCCCGTGCGACTTCACCGACATCGGCGACATCATCGACTGCAAATTCCGCTACCAGCAGATCGCCGGCGGCAAGTCCAAATTTTTGAAGATCGCTTGAAACAAAAGGCCCCGCCGCAGCAACGCCGCGACGGGGCGGATCGGTCGGCCGCGTCGTTACATCTGAGTGATGTCGCGATCTTTGGTCTCGGGCAAGAAGAGCAGCGCGACAACGAAGCTCATCGACGCTACCGCTATTGGGTACCACAGTCCGGAGTAGATATTTCCGGTGGTTGCCACGATCGCGAAAACGGTCGCCGGTAGAAAGCCGCCGAACCAGCCGTTGCCGATGTGATACGGCAGCGACACGCCGCTGTAACGGATGCGGGTCGGAAACATCTCCACCAGCCATGCCGCGATCGGGCCGTACACCATGGTCACGTAGACGACCAGGATGACAAGCAGCACTGTCGTCATCACGTAGTTGATGTCATTCGGGTCGGCGCTGCCCGGATAACCATGGCTCTTCACCGCGGAAGCGATGGCTGCAGCGAGACTCGGCGTGTCGGCGGCGATCGTCTGGTCGCCGATTTTCACGCTGGCCTTGGTGCCTGCCGGGGCGGTGATGTTCTCGTAGTTGACCGAGAGGTTGACCAGAGCTGCTTTGATGTTGTCGCAGCCTGTCGTGTATTTCTCGGTGCCCGTCGCCTTGAACTGGAACGAGCATTCGTTCGGATCCGCAGTGACCGTCACCGGCGCTGCCGCCAGTGCTTGCTCGAGCTTTGGGTTGGCGAAGTGCGTGATGCCCTGAAAGATCGGGAAATATGTCACGGCCGCGAGCGCGAAGCCCGCGAGCATGATCGGCTTGCGGCCGATCCGATCGGAGAGCGCGCCGAACAGGATGAAACACGGCGTCCCGATCGCCAGTGCGACGGCGATGAGGATTTGCGCCGTGACACCGGGAACCTTCAGCGTCTGCGTCAGGAAGAACAGGGCATAGAACTGGCCGCCGTACCACACCACGGCCTCGCCAGCCGTGGCGCCGAACAGGGCCAGAATCGCGATCTTGGCGTTGCGCCATTCGCCGAATGCTTCCGACAGCGGCCGCTTTGAAGCCTTGCCCTCGGCGACCATCTGACGGAACAGCGGCGATTCATTGAGCTTGAGCCGGATCCAGACCGAAATCGCGAGCAGGACAGCCGAGAGCAGGAATGGAATCCGCCAGCCCCAGTCGCCGAACGGACCCTCGCCCATGCCGCTGCGAAGGCCGAGTATCAGGAGGAGGGCCATGAAAAGACCGAGCGTCGCCGTCGTCTGAATCCACGACGTGTAATAGCCGCGCTTGTTCGCCGGGGCGTGCTCGGCGACATAGATCGCCGCGCCGCCGTATTCGCCTCCCAGTGCGAGGCCCTGCACCAGGCGCAGCGCGATTAGCACGATGGGCGCGAGGAGGCCCCAGGTGGCATAGCCGGGCAGGACGCCGATAAAGAAAGTGCCGAGGCCCATCAGGGTCATCGTGATGAGGAAGGTGTACTTGCGGCCGATCAGGTCCCCGAGCCGGCCGAAGATCAACGCGCCGAACGGGCGCACGGCAAAGCCCGCCGCGAAGGCGAGCAATGCGAAGATGAAGCCGACGTTCGCCGGCACATTCGAGAAGAAGTATTTCGCCAGGAATACGCCAAGCGTTCCGTAAATGTAGAAGTCGTACCATTCGAACACGGTGCCGAGCGAAGAGGCGAAAATGACGAGCCTTTGCTCGCTCGTCATCCCGGCGGGGCGTAGTGTGCCCGCAGTCATTGTGGTCATGGTGTCGTCCCCGGGTTGAGTCGTTGGCTGATTGATTTTTTGATTGGAGGCAGCCGGCGATACGCCCTGCGGATGCCGCCCCGAATTTCGACGCTACGCCCCGCCAGCCCGGCCTGTCTCTGCGTCACTGGTCTTACGCCTAAAGTCGTAGGCGCCGGAGAGCGCAGATTGGCGGCCAGCAACTGGGCAGCAGGCGTTAATGTTACTGATTGATTTCTCAACGCGTTAACGGCTTCTCGCCGATCGGCAGCGTAAAATGCGCGCGGAAATTTTTGAGCCATGGCTCCGCGCGCGCGCATTGTCCTTCTCGGCTTCGCCGGCCTCGTGTTCGCCGGCGTTGCCGCCCATGCCGACAACGAGCCGGTCGTCGTCATTCCCGGCAGGCCGGGCGTTCCGGTGATCATCAACGGGGCCGATGCGACCGGGGCCGTGGTCTATGGCGATTGGGGCCTGTTCCGGCCCGGCGCCCCGGTCGTCGTCGAGGGCGGAATTTGGCCGCCCGCGGGTTGGGCGGCGGCCCCTGATTGGCCGCCGCATTACTACCCCGCCACGGGCCGCACGCCCGCCTATGGGCGCAAAGAAATCGACCCCGGGCCGAGGCGCCACGGTCCCGCACCCGCTTATCACAAGTCTTGGGTCACCGAATCTCAGTCCGGTCCGGTGACGGAATATCCACCGTTTGCTCCGCCGGAAGTCGTGGTCGTGCCGCCCGCGCCCAATCACCAACGCAAGCCGGAGCACAGGGAACACGGGCGAGTTCCACCGGCGGTCGACGCCGGACCTAAGCCGGGGCTCTAGCCCCATTCGTCCAAAAGCTTCCAAAGGGAAGCAAAAAAGGGGAGCGTCTGGAATGTCAGTTGGTATGCGTATCCTTGCCGGTGCCGCGGGTTTGGCGGCTCTGGTTCTCTCGGTGACCACGGCCTCGGCGTGCTGCGGCTGCGGCGGGTGCGGCTATGGCTATCAGACCTATTACGCGCCCGTGACCGTCTATCGGCCGGTGACCGTGTATGCGCCGGTGCAGCCGACCTATGCGGTCAACGAGGGCCCGGTCTACCAGGTGCCGGCAGCCGTCGCGCCGGGGCCTGTGCCGGAATACGTCGGTCATCCGCACTTCTACGGCCATGGGTACCGGCATTGGGGCTACCGTGGCCTCGGCTACCGTGGTTGGGGTTACCGGGGCGGCTTGGTTCACCGCGCCGCCTACCACGGTTGGCGCGGCGGTTACCGCGGCTGGCGTGGCGGTCGCGGCCGCTGGTAAGGCACATTTACTGAGGGAAGCGCCGCCCGGTTCCACGCGGCGCTTTTCTACCCACCCGGCGCAGTCTTGAGCCGGGTGGTCGCTATATAAAGTGCGAGCGCGGCCGCGTTCGACACGTTGAGATCCTTGATCGCGCCGGGTAGCTCGAGCCGCGCCACCGCATCGCAGGTGGTCCGCGTGAGCTGGCGCAATCCCTTGCCCTCCGCTCCGAGAACGAGCGCGAGCGGCGAGGCGAGGGTTAGCGCGGCAAGATCGGCCGTCCCCAGGCTGTCGAGACCGACCAGCAGGAAGCCGCGCGATTTGAGCGCATCGAGCGCGCGCGCCAGGTTGCCGACCACTGCAATGGGCACGTGCTCCAGCGCGCCCGAGGCGGATTTGGCCAAAACCCCGGTCGCTTCCGGGCTGTGGCGGGCGGTCATCACCACCGCCTTGACGCCGAAAGCCGCCGCCGAGCGCAGGATCGCCCCCACGTTGTGCGGGTCGGTGATCTGGTCGAGGGCGAGCACGACCCCTTCGGCGGGAAGCTCCTCGATCGCCGGCGAAGGCAAGGGATCCGCTTCAGCTAGCAGTCCCTGATGCACGGCGTCGGGCGGGAGCCGGCCGGCGATGGCATCGGGACGCACCAATTCCGGCGCGAACGGCAGCGTCACACCGTCATCGGCCAGTCGCCGGACGGCGTTTTCCGTTGCCAGCAGCCGCCCGAACCGCCGCTGTGGGTTTTCGAGCGCCGCCTTGACCGTATGCCAGCCGTAGAGCAGCGCCGGCCCGTCTGGATCGTGCGGCCGCGGTCGAAACCGACGATTCGCCGGGCCGTGGCCGGGGCGTGGTCCTGGCTTGTGTCCGGGCGGTCGCGGGGTCCAGCGGCGCTCAGGCATGAGAGCCTCTTGTCATGCACACCGACGTTTGGCAATTTTGCCCCCATAGGCAATCCACGCCTGCGGCCGCTCGTCCTATCCAAGGGCGGGCGCAGGGTTGCTATTTATCGGAGCGCTTTTTCGGTTGACACCAAGCGGGCCGGTCACCATAACACCGGCCACGGGAATCCCTGCTCGCCGGCGGGGCGTTTCTGTTTGCCAGCATCCTCAACGCTCCGTCGGTGGCCTGTTCCGGAGGGGTGCCCGAGTGGTTAAAGGGGACGGACTGTAAATCCGTTGGCTCAGCCTACGTTGGTTCGAATCCAACCCCCTCCACCAGCCCACCGGTCAGAAGCGCGCGGGTGTAGCTCAATGGTAGAGCAACAGCCTTCCAAGCTGATGACGAGGGTTCGATTCCCTTCACCCGCTCCAGTCTGGCGACAGACGACGGATGACAGAGGACAGATAAGGAAAGGCAGGAGGCAGTAGCAGACGAGTGGCACGCAGCGCGGAGAGACAGGCAGCTTAATCCGTCCTCCGTCGTCCGTCCTCCGTCCTCTGGAGCGCAGCGTCATGGGCAAAGAGAAATTCGAACGGAACAAGCCGCATTGCAACATCGGGACGATTGGGCACGTCGACCACGGGAAGACGTCGCTCACGGCCGCGATCACGAAGATATTGGCGGAGCAGGGCAAG